>Ga0187864_10002902_pt1 | contig 14428 bp, 11 predicted proteins | sample June2016WEW_11_4_FD_132985 | JGI IMG/M metagenome (GOLD analysis project Ga0187864, IMG submission 132985) | Peatland microbial communities from SPRUCE experiment site at the Marcell Experimental Forest, Minnesota, USA - June2016WEW_11_40 | ecosystem: Environmental > Terrestrial > Soil >... | reverse complement strand
TGCACAGTTTTTGTAGCAAAATCTATGTATATATCACTATTATATTGATCACGATTTTATCAAATAAGAAAAATGGATTTATAATGTACTAGAATTTTCTTACTGGTCTTAGACCTAGAGATGAAGCGTGAAAATATCAAAGACGTTTTTTCTAGCTCACTTTTATATTTATTTTATAGTATTGGAAATTGAATTTCTGATCCAATTTATTCGGATTTTTAGTTTTGTTTTAAATACTGCATGATTATTTTTTTCTTTTATTTCTATTTATGATTTTGATCAAGGTCAACTAATTCCAGATGTTCTATGAGATCCATATGATCTATGAGTTACATAAGTTCCATAAGCTCCATGGGTCATAATTTAGCAACATCTCTTATTTCGTTTGGAACTTAATGGATCCAGATATTTTAGCACAAAAAATATGCAAAGATGAAAAAGGCATCGTAAACATATATTTTTAAATATATTTTGAAACATATAGTAATCAATCTTTCCATATATATTATAATAGTTGAAGACCAATTATCTATTGGTTCAATAAAAAATGATACTCTTTGGTAGATACACTAACAATATTATTAATAATCAAACTAATTATTCAAAAATTAAGACAGATAACTAGTTGACAAGCTGATTTTCAGCGGTGGATCTGCTAATGGGACATGGGTTATAAAGAATTATAGTGTTATTTTTTGACACTAGAAAGGAGTAAACTAAATGTTAAAACAATCATCTGGTAGAATGAAAAAAGTACTTGCGGTTTTGCTGGCAGTACTTTTTGGATGGCGGCTCTATGAATGGGGCTGGAAACACCAGCAACAATAGCATGAATAGATGAAGCAGAAACACTGCTTAAAAAATCAATTAAATATCTCTAAAATATTTTTGGTGGTATTCGGTAATATTTACATAGATTACTTACAAAAAAAATACCACCTTAAATGTTACCATTGATATCACAAAGAGCTTCGAGACAAAATATTATTTATTAGACAGTTTATCATCTTATGTTCTCCTAGTTTTTCTCTAATCATTCAAGTGTGCGTCTTAATATTAGAAACTTTTAATAATTTACTGATATTTCTATTTTTGATTGTGCTTTAGTTTAATTAGTTCCAAGTGTTCCAGGAGCTCCATATGTTCTATGGGTACCATGAGCTCCATGAGTAATATATCAGGAATGTTTTCTTATTACTGATGGAATTTAGGAAATTCATAGATTTTATCACAAAAACTGGAACTAAAAAAGGAGTGCCAAGCCTGCATTTGGTGAAAGAATCGCCCAGTGAGCTTTATTTTTGGAAATTATTGGAAGTATTTTCCAAAAATATGATATTCAAAGACTCCTGTACCATTTCATCAGTTACATCAGAATGTTTGGATTTATATTCGTCAATACTTTTTGCAAGTGCTTTTGCAAGATTATGAACGCTACCTTTAGGTTTACTGCCTACACTAAGCTGTCGAATATGAGCTACTGCTTCAGTAGTGGTAAGCTCTTTTTCACAGATGAAAAGAGCAACCTTTCTTATCAAATCTACATTTTCTAATCTGCCCAATTCAATGAGTATAGTTTTTTTGTAGGTATCAAAAACTGGCTTCATAACATTTACGGCGGAGATTATAAACGAAAATTCATCACTGTCTCCATCATCTAATGCAACTTGTGCAACCAGTGCATAATATTCATTCATCTTAGTTCTATCAGTTTTATTATAGTCCATCCGCTCCCATTCCACGAAATTTTTTATTGAAAACTTGCTAGGTTCTGTTGCAAAAATAATTTTACTGCCTTTTTAGGTTATAATTATTGCTTTTTGTATCATTATTGATCTGTTTATAGTATATAAGTATCCCACTTGTGATATTTCCATTGTTTTTGTAAAATAGCCAGATTTTTTGCAACAGAACCCATAATCTATTTCCTTTTCACGAACATTTAGTTCTGTATCAACTAACTGGGATGAAATTACCACGTTTGAAAGATATTCTCTGTAGCATTGTGCTTAAAGTTCTGTTTAAATCTGATTGACTCTATGTCCTTCTTCTTGCACCACAAAAAATAGGATTTATCGTTTTGCTGATGCGGAAGTCTTCATACAAAGACTATATATCAAAAACTGTCACAAGAATATGAATCTCCATCGAGTTAAATATTCCAAAATAATTATAATATTTCATGATATTTAAATTGATAGTGCTTTTGTGCATGTTAAGTGGACTTTTTGTTTTAATGCTAGTGACTATATTAGCAAGTAGCATTCTATTCTCAGCGTTGATGGAAATAATCTAACCTGATATAGAATTAGTTAAAAAAGCTAATTAGACAGTGATTTTGCCGCAAAAACTATGCATCGAAATAAGAATTTTTCGGTTTCATGAATACCTATAATCTCTGTTGAGCATGACTGTACAGTCTGTGTATGTACATCACTGTGAATATAATAGCAGTGCATTATGGCACTCATAGTTATTTTCGAGAATATATTTGCTTTGTAAATCATGAATATCTGTACAAGTTACCTGTATATAAGCTGTACAACTATATATATAATTATATTCAAGCTGGTTAAAAAGATAATTCATATCAATAACTGTACTAAAGCACAAAATATATGTACAGTTGTACAGGTTATTAGCTGTATATGGCTGAAACGAGTAAGAGAATTAACATAAGGATTCCTGTACAGTTATATAACAGGGTGGAAGAAAAAGGATATGGACTCACAGAAGCCATTATAAAAGGCTTAGAGATGCTTTTAGCTGACGTAATCGCGGAAGGAAAAGCTATAAAATCAGATACATTTACATTGCAGGAAGATCGAATAAAGGATTTGCAGAGACAAATTGAAGATTTACATGAGCAAACAAAAGGAAAGGACGAACAACTAAAAGTTAAGGACACTCAAATAGAAAAACTAAATGAAAATATGCATGAATTAACCGAAACTATGCATGCTCAATCGGTACATATACAGACATTGCTTAGTCAACAGAAACAGATACCAGAATATACCGAGAAAAAACCATGGTGGAGATTTTGGTAAGTCAAACTACAATTCCACAACTATAGATAACTTATTTAGAATTTCATTCCTAATTGCATCCGTGTCCTGAACTATTATCTCAACATTTTGATTCAAAATTTCTGATACAACATTCGTTTTCTTATATATCCGACGTCCAAAGTCCTCACTGAAGCGTCTTTCCAAGATAAACATGCAAACCTGGCAATTTCCAGCTTTGGCTGCTTCGTTTATGCGTTCCAAAAGAACTTTTGCGGCATCAGCATTGCATTTTTGGATATATCTACAAAATTGAGAATACTTTCCTGATGTTGAATTTCTTCCATTTGCCATCCAGGAATTGAATGTTTTGTAAGTTACACCAGCCGATTCGGCAGCCAATCTATAAGTTAAACCAAGCGCAATATTTTCACCGATTCTTTTTGTTATATCAGGAGTAAGTTTCGATGGACGAGCCATATATTCACCGTTTTTTAGTTCTTATAATTGATATAAGTGAATCTTCTATTTTAATATTTAGTTCGTTTTGTTCTGTATAGAAGCGGGGTTTATACACATCAGATCAACAATGAGCCATTCTCAGGCGCTATAAACCATTTTTTATAAAGGTCATGAATAACCCCTTAACTTCTAATAAAAATCTCACTAGTGACTCCAGATTAAGTCGTTTTTTCGACCAATTTAATTCCCCATGAATCTACACAACTAGAACTTGGGGTAGGTTCTCGAAATTTTTTCATATATTTTTATTATTTTAAATAGATATAAATAAAGTTTGTAGGTATAGTTACTCAAGTGTTTAGATATATAGGTACAGTTTATACTATCTATTTTAATACTATTTACTATATAGAATATATACACAAATTATATAATAAATTAATATAATTCTAATTTATAGATATCTTCAGTACCTTACGCTAAATTTTCCGGCAGGCTGCAGGCATCTCTCCCCCTGCAACTCACAAGATCACCTTTTTAACATCTTAGATCAACCGGACACTTAAATTATTAACAAAAACTCAGTAATCGATGGCTTTCAACGTTGCAATGGTTGGTATTTATATGGTTGATGACAAACATAAGGTGAAGCAAGCGGTACATTCTATGGGTACAGGAATGGTAGGCGGTGCTTTTTGGGGTATTTTGATAGGAATGCTCGCTTTGTTTCTCTTAATCGCAAAATTGATTGAAGACAAGGCACTAGAGAGATTAAACAAGTTTAAAGAAATGATAAAATAAAAGTCAGCCCGTCAATATTGGTTCAATTAATCTTAATGAAGGCAACGATTGAGAATGTTTTCCGCTAGCGCATTAATTTGCTTATTCTGAAATGTAATTTTGAACCCACGAGACTAAAACCACATAATGTTCTTATTATTTATTTAAAAATGTACTATATTGTAAATATACAAAAATGTACATTGAATCAAATCTAATTACAAGTATAGGATTCTATCAAACCTTCAATTAAACTGTACTCATGGGCTGCGGGAACCAGCATCCTGCAGTTCACAAGATCAACTTTTTTGACATTTCAGATTTGCGCCTGTTCGCCTAAACCAATTAAATAAAGCATAAAAAGATCGATTGTGGGGCGATCTAGGCATTTTCAGGAATTAGATACTATTCTCCTATTACAGGGATTGTAAACATGCTGTTGGGGTTGAGATGTAGTCATTTATTGATTGCTTAGGGAGGGTTACATCTATCATAATTTCTGAAATCAGAACCACTAATGTTAATACTAAATCATTTAGATTAGAATAATATATTCACAAAAGTATATAATTAAATAAATTCAATTATGCTTACTATACTACCCATATATCAAAATAGATAAGTGACCGAGCTGCAGGGATTTCACCCCCACAGCTCATAAAGATCAACTTTTTTGACATTTTAGATCATTTGGATCACTTATTGGGGATATTGGATGAATACAGACACAATTCTAATAGATGTTTACGATAGGTATGACAAGAAATTAATCAAAGGAATTATACCACTAAATACAACCAACTATATACTGCCGATTTCCAAAGACTATAGAGATCAATGACAATTACACAAATTATACATTTCATAGACTAAAAAATACACATGATTTTAAAAGAAATAAATATGCTGAGACATTAAATAAGCAGAATTACACAAATTACACATTTTCGAGATAAGATATATCTTCCATATAGAAACTAGAATTAAGATATTGCATTATAGGTATCAGTTTTAATCTGTGTAATTTGTGTAATTTCTTAGTTATATTAATTCATTAGATATTGAAAAAATGATTATATAATTGTGTAATTTCTGTGTAATTTAAAAGATTTGTAAATAATTGTAATTATCTATAAAATTTTATTATTTCTTGAAAGAATATTTAGCTAATCTTCAAGATCATTGACTTTTGTAATCTATCCCATTAACTGCATTTCAGCGTATCCTGTTATGTTAATCAGAACCCCAAAAGTTTCCATTATTGACTTCATTTTTCGTATTGTGAAGATTATTGTCTTCGTCAGTATCTATATCATTAAGGCCAATAAGTTCTTCCGCAATTGATCGAATAATCCTAACTCCTGAAAAAGTCTTTTTATCTCTTGTAATTTTGTTAGTATCGGGTCTCTTTTTGTCATTTGATACTATGATTCCACGATCCAGCAATTCGTGTTTAATCTTTGAAGGTGAAAACCCTTCATCTTTCATCTTTTTAGTGAATTCAGTTCCTATGATATCGATATGATCCCTGTCTACGTACCCACATATCCGACTTCTATCTCTTATAGTAACATAATCATGTTCAATGTCAACTTCTACAAATCTCCCATCAGAGTGCACCCAATCCAAAATTAAACGAATAGCTCGGATGAACTCCAGCTCTACAGGATTATCACGGATACACTTTTGGTAGTATTCATTCACGATCGCAACAGGATTTTCATTTGGAATCCCGATGTCTGAGAATACCGATTCTAGAATCTTTCCAGCAACCATTATACACGCAAAAATATTTTTGGATCTACCTTCAATATTGGAAGTGTTTTCTGGCAAAGAATCTAAACACTCGTCATAAAGCGCATAAAGGGAACCATTTTCACGAAGTTCAAATATCTTCTTGATATACAATTCGACGATATGCCCGTGATGATCTCGAATCACCTGTTTTACTTTATTAATTTTTTTGGTTGGAATATCTGGAAGAGTACCACATAACTCCGTGACTCGATATTGCTGGCCAGAGTTCATAAGACAGTCTTTAATAGGTCTTTCCCCTGTAAACATTACAGTAGTATGATATTCTTCACCACCATCCCTAGCACCCATTACAGTACTTTTGACTCTACCTTTGTTACTCGTCAGAGTATATACAAGATCTGCAAGGTTATCACCAGCGTCGGATGATTCATCGATAAGAATAGGCAAATCCGAAAAGTCCCTTCCATGTACCAGAATACCTTTTGGTGTACTTTTTGCTCCGATAGTCAGCTGCTCTGCATCTCCAATCATAGAAAGAGCAATCCAGGAAGAGAGTGTTTTTCCACAAGAAGTGTTGCTATAGTGATCGGTGCAATGCGATTCCACACCAAGTATAGCTTTCAAAGGTGCTGTCATCGAATCATGCATTTTGAACCTAAGAATCTTAGTGGTATCATGTTTCAAAAACTGTTTTACTCCATCTATCCATCCCTGGAGATCCCCTTTCTCATCGAGTTCGGGAAAACCCTTTTCATTTGCTACAGCTAATACTGGCTGAGTACCTTTTGCAGTAATCCCCCGGTTTCCCAATACAAAAATGGATTTATCGGCGTTCCATCCATTCCTTTTTGCAGAAAATTCTTTCTTGAATTTTGGTCCAAATTCAGCAATACATCTGCTAATATACTCTAGAGTTTTTATTAAAAGTGAATTTTCAGGACAGTTTATTCCTTTTGAAAGAAAAAGCGTTTTAAGTTCCTTCTTTGACAATAGATTGCTTTGGCTCGCCCAAAATTCCTTTACGTCCCCACTATATGTTGCACACCGAATCTTGTAATAGATAGAATCGTCGCTCAAAGGTTTGATAATCCCGCATAATACAAAAGGGGTCCGACAAACATCCTTGATAACAGTCCGGCACCCATCCATTGTAACAGTCTGACAAACATCCTTTGTAACTGACGAATTATCTCTTTTCCCTTCATTGATAGTCTCAATGACTCTAAATATACCCGGTTCCCTTATTTGATATTCTCCATTTTCCACAGCTGGAACTTCATAATCTGTCCACCCACGGAAGACATTATTTATATACGATTGCTCTCTCTGAAAAGACTCTCTTGATTCTTCAATTATCGTCTTTATATCTTCAGTGTTCCACGTTTCTTCTTTGTAACTGTCTATAATTTTTGAAATATTGTCTTCTGAGAAAACATACTTTCTTTGAACATTTTCTTTTTCATCAACAGGCTGCATCACTTCTTCCAAAATCGCCAGAGTGGAAACAAGTCTTTCACAGGATCGCTGTCTACTAAAAAACACAGAATTCAATTCCGGATAAACAAATGACCACTCTTTTAGATCCTGATCAAAAGCAGGGCATTTATTATACTTATCTCCAGGAAGAACCATTAGGATCCCTTCCGCCAAGTTAAACAAATACGCTTTTCAAGTCGTTTTTCTTGCGTACTCTCTGTTTCAATTGCTTCTAGAGCTTCCTGTTCCTTTTCTTCCTGGATGGCCACAGTTTCTTCAATAAATTCTCGTTTTTTCATCGGATCTAAAGAATCCCAAAATCGACTAGGTTTGTAATCAGTTATCAGAGTTTCAATATCTTGAGATTCGAATAGGCACAACTTTACAATAATTTTAATATAAATCGAACACGGGTTTATACTTTTATTGATGTCCGTGCTGATTAGACAATCCAGTTCTGGATCATTTGTCATCATGTATATAAGCTCATTATCAAGGCTAGTGTTGCCATAGATGCTGAACTCTGGATGTTTGCTGAACCTAATTTCAGGCAGATCTTCTGTGGCAATTCTCAGGCCACCCTGCTTTCTGTGCAGAATTGGTGAATTTTGTGGATAAATGAGCTCAAGACTCATGTTTTATCCCCCGTGTACATCGCAAAATCTTTCCACAATCAACGCACAGTGCCATAATAGGACACTTTCGACAACCTGGACCACCTGGAATACAGTTACAATAAAAAAAATCATATCTTGGATAGATATCGACCAAAAAATTAACGAAAGCTATTTGATTCAGGCCTCCCAATCTAGAAACATTAAAATCTCGATGAGATCGTAATCTTTTGCGCTTGCAGTTATTGACATCCACAGATCAAACACGTCGTCTGCTATCGAGCTTAATGTCTCATAAAATTTAGGTTCATTTTTGGGATCAACTTTAGATAGTTGAGTTTCTAACAGATCCCATAAAGAAAAGGCTGATCTCTCTGTGTGCGTGAAACATTTATTAGTAAGTTCAATGGTGCTTTCTTCTGGCAATGCATAAAAAGATCTAGTTTTGCTTTTTCCTAACATTTTTAATCTCCTTGTAGATTTATATGGAGAACAAAAAAAGCCGCAAGCACTTGATTAGTCACCAATGTGTAAAATGCATTATCTTAATACATGACACATTTAGTAAAAAAGTTTAAATACTTAAAGAAACGACATGCTATTGGTATAAAAAGTGTCGTCATAAGTATTTAAACTTTTGACAATCTTCGGCTGGAGATTGTTTCAGCAATCTCCGGCTTTTCCGTTCATTACTTTATGTTTTTTATTATGTAGTTAAATTTTCACTAACGATATCGTCCAATACAGTTTTGATGAGACTGTTTTGATAAAATACAGCTGTTCGTAGCTTCTGCCAAGTCGGCAAGCTAACTCGAATCAATTTGTCATTAATCTTCAACTTCGGTTTCTTTGTTTGCACGTTTCACTATGAAGCATCTAGACTACACTATGAAGCATCTAGACTATTTAAATTTTTGCCTCATTTTCAGTGAGCATTGACACAACTGTACATAACTACTTGCGACAAGACACAACTAGTTATAATAACTTTAGAAAACAACCTTCCTTCTCTGAGCTGCAAACTTACAATAAATAAGACAAAAATGGATTTTAGATCTTTTTATTTCAAGTAACTGTATGCTTGGATTTCACCAAATCTGGTCAATCTAGACATAATATTTTAAAAAACTAATACTTAATAAAAAACTTTTTAAAGTATAACGGTTAATACATCTATGCAGAACAGATCAATAAGCTTTCAGACACAAGTTAGATGCTGTTGGTTTGTGCATCGCCAACAGTATCGTCCTCTCCAATTCATTATGAACTTTGATTTCCATAATAGTTAATTTTTGCGATGCTCAGACTCGTCCCCCAGGCTCCGTCTTATTGCAATTGAGCACGGATTGGATGTCCTTTTACTAGAATATACTCTTTTTGGTTCAATTTCTCAAACTTTGGTAATTTCTAGATATTGATAACCCAGCAAACTATCTAACGTTATTGAATTATACCCACACTTAAGCCCAGCAGCAAACAAATTCCAACAAAGTGGGCTTTTATTGTTTGTGATCAAGATTATTTTTGATATAAAGTAGCTTTTACTCATACCCCTTTGGAGCTTTCGTATCGCCTATATGAGATGGCGTATGCCATTCCCACTCCCAATAACTAACATTATCACCCTGAGTGGTACTATTAGATTCTGAAAAAGCATGGGTATAAATGACCGCCGAAGATGAATGATTAGGCTCTACAGCGGCCGATCCTACTAGAAGGAGTATTACCACCAAAAATCTCACTGGACCAGATATTGAAATATTCAAGTCTGACTCCAGCAAGTTTGAAATCGGCGGAAATGATACAAAAGCTGCCATGAATATAAATACTGCTGGAATATATTCGCGTTCTGTAACCATCCCTGCAGCGATTACTATAAAGAATAATCCAAATATCCAACGGATAATTCCACTTAACGTTATTTTCAATGGCTCTTTTGGATTCATTTGTCTACCCCACTTCAGTTACCAAGTAATATATCAAAAAAATATAAATAAGTTAGTAAAAAGTCCGAGACTAACCTTATACTATAACTTAGATAATAAAAGAAGATTACATATATATCTAAACTGTATTTAGTAATTGAAAAAAAAAATATAATTTGAAAGGTCTAGGGGTTGCAGCCCTGGACCCTATCCCCATAGAAGGAGAAAACAATATGTTAGAAAATGTACTATCTAGTGATAACTACGCGATCTTATATTTTAAATGTTTCGTTCGTGATATGAATTCGAGATCCATCCCAAAGCTTACAGCCATGGGAGTGATTCAATGAGCACTGAAGCGATCTTCGGGTCTTCTAAAACAGAAAAGATCAATCAATTTCTGATGCTGATGAAGGATCCTGATGTTCAACCTACTTTTAGAATGTATATCGAAAATGTCCTTGCTACTTCTGAGCTGAATATTTTAAAACGGCTTAAAGTTATTGAAACGATGCTTGAACTTAATGATTACCCAATTGAAGATGACGAAGCTGAGAGTACAATTCCAAAACAAATTTCTTTACTTTCAAATCAAATGAAAGAAGTTATAAAAACGAAGAATAAACAGTCAATTATAAAACCAATTCACGAATCTGTCCATATTGGAATGAGTAAAACAACCGCCAGAGCAATACTACTGTTTAAAGATGTAATCGAAGTGGCAATCAAAGGAAAAGATCAAATAGTGATCGGGTCACGCGAGATTAAGAATTATCTAACAAATCATATCCAACCAGAATATAGAGTGGGGGATGTTAATAACTTTAGGAAGGTGAAAAAGGATGTACTGACAACATTAAAAAAACTGTTACCGGATAATGTTTTGTTGGATAGAAAAAAATATGGACGACGGGAGATCAGACTGGTATACGGAACGTAACCAAATTGTAACCATGTTACGGACAATATTGAAATGATTGTAATGGAAATATATCTGGATCTCATGAATCCAGTTCATAAAAAGAACTGTTTTCCTATAAAGAAGGAAATCTAGCGTTATAAAGATTGTACTTCTTTGAATATTATATACAGATGAATATGATTAGTGGTAGGTATATAAAATTAATTTGTTATTATTGAATAAAGTATCTATCTTGAATCTGAATTTCAGTTTGATCGGATGTAACTAGTTACGATCTAGTTACGGTTGCTGATCAAAATTTGGGCAGACAGTAAATATGACTCTTCCAAGCTTTCATCCTGTCTTTTTTATTGCGAGTGTTTTGGTGGTAATGTTACAGCTTTAAACCAAAAGTCTGCTATGGATTTAATTATTTTCATAAATTCTTCAAAATCAAGTGGTTTAACTATATAGGCATTGGCATGAAGATTATAAGCCCTGATCAGGTCCTTTTCAGCGCTGGAAGTAGTTAGAATGATTACGGGTATATTTTTAAGATTATTATTCTCTTTTATTTCTTTAAGAACTTCACTTCCATCCTTTTTTGGCAAATTCCAATCCAAAATAATTATATCTGGGAGTGAAGAACCTAAAAACTGATCCTTATCGCATAAAAAATGGATTGCTTCTTCTCCGTCTTCTGCAATATGAATATTAGTTATAACTTTTGCATCACTTAAGAACTCTGTTATTAATCCAATATCTCCTTTATTATCTTCAACTAAAAGAATTTCCAAAGGCTTAGTTGACATTTTCATTTTTAAAACCTTTATAAATAGAACTAAAAGAGTTTATTGAACAGTCGGTCTGAATTTTGGATCATTACTTGTTATAAACTTTTTATTTGATATACTTAAATATTTCTATTTTTATCTTCAGAAAATCATATAGAAACTTTCAATAGCTACTTAAATACAAGATCTCAAAAAGTCAAACCAAAATGGAAAAGTTACTAATCAAAGAAGATGCTTAACATTCAGTTTTAAATTTAGTGATGATACTAAATAATTAAATCATGAATTCACACCTAGAATCCACATACATCTACAGAATGCGATTTAAAGCAGAATTGGAGAGTTATGACTATAGAAGAGCTGGGAAATAAGTGTCCATCTGTAATGGATGAAAACCTGAGACATTCTGGCATCGATATTATTGACGATGTCCCATGGGGAACACATTTCTGTCAGTTCTACGAAGGCAAGGAAGATTTGATCGACATACTTGTTCCTTATTTCAAAACAGGACTGGAAAATAATGAATTTTGCATGTGGGTCACATCACAACCTTTGGAAGTAGAATATGTAAAAGAAGCCCTTAGAAAGGTGGTTCCTGATATTGATGTTTATCTAGAGAAAGGACAACTTGAAATTATTTCTTACTCCCACTGGTATGTAAAAGACGGTGTTTTCGATTCAGATAGAGTATTAAATGGGTGGGTTGAAAAGCTCAATCAGGCTCTGGCTAATGGCTATGATGGCTTAAGGTTAACTGGAAATACTTTTTGGCTGGAAAAAGAAGATTGGAATGATTTTGTTGATTATGAGAAAAATGTGGATAGTGTCATAGGTAACTACCAAATGATAGCTCTCTGCACTTATAATCTCGATAGGTGCAACGCAACTGAAATCATTGATGTAATCATCAACCACCAATTTGCTTTGATCAAAAAGAAAGGAAAATGGGAACAGATAGAAAGTGCCAGGCGTAAAGAAGTAGAAAAAAGAGCAGATCAAGAACGTGAGATGGCGGTAGAATTCTTACAAATCGTGAACAATAGCAAGGGGACAGTAGACCTGGTTCATTCTGCCATCAATTTCTTCCACGAGCGCTCCGGCTTCGAAGCCGTAGGTATCCGGCTCAAGGATGGTGATGACTATCCATACTTCGAGACAAGTGGGTTCCCTGCAGAATTTATGGAGTTGGAGAGAAGTCTCTGCTCGCGAGATGCTTTAGGACAAATAATCCGCGATAGCGATGGCTATCCTATTCAAGAGTGTATGTGTGAAAACGTTATCTGTGGAAGGTTCAATCCATCTAAGTCGTTCTTCACGACACGTGGAAGTTTCTGTACTAACTGTACCACAGAACTGCTGGCTACTACGACTGATGCTGACCGTCAGGCTTGCACACGTAACCGATGTAATGGAGAAGGGTATGAATCCGTGGCTCTGATAGCTCTACGCGCGGCTGGGGAGAGGCTAGGTCTTCTCCAGTTGAATGACAGACGTAAAGGGCGATTCTCCCCGAAAACTATCTTGATGTTGGAACGGCTGGCGGACTATCTGGCCGTGGCCCTGGCTAAAATGCTGGCTGAGGAATCTTTGCAGAAAGCTCACGAGAATCTTCAGTTGCAATCAGAGGAGTTGCAGGCTCAGTCTGAAGAGATCCAGGCACAAAACGAAGAGTTACAGGTTCAGTCAAAGGAACTTCGTGAAGCATATAAAACTCTGCAGGAAAGCGAGGAGCGTTTCCATGCTATGGTTAATGCGATCCCACAGTTGGCGTGGATAGCTTATCCAGATGGTTCTATTTACTGGTATAACGAACGCTGGTACTCTTATACCGGTACCACACCGGAACAAATGGAAGGGTGGGGTTGGCAGAGTGTTCACGATCCAGACGTGCTACCAAAAGTCCTGGAGCAATGGAAGGGTTCGATTGCTACGGAACAGATGTTTGATATGGAGTTTCCTTTGCGCGGTGCTGATGGTATTTTCCGCCCGTTCCTAACGCGCGTTTTGCCTTTGAAAGATGCTGCAGGAAACATCCTTAAGTGGTTTGGGACAAATACCGATATCACAGCGCGCAAGAAGGCAGAGCAGGCGCTGCTAGAGAGCGAAGCAAGTCGTAGAGTTGCTGAAGTTGTAGAAGCTGAACGGTTGCGGCTCTTTGATATGCTAGAGACGCTGCCGGTAATGGTATGTTTGCTGACAGCTAACTATCATGTTGCTTTTGCCAACCGCAGCTTCCGTGACAAGTTCGGTGAGTCTGGTGGGAGATGTTGTTATGATTATTGCTTTGGCCGCACAAAGCCGTGTGAGTTCTGCGAATCATATACAGTATTTGAAACCGGACAGCCTCACTATTGGGAATTCAATGGCCCGGACGGAAGTATTATTGAAGCCTATGATTTCCCGTTTACTGATGTTGACGGTTCACCTATGATTCTTGAGATGGATATTGACGTTACAGAGCGCAAAAAAGCAGAAGAGGCTCTGAGATTATCAGAGATTTATAATCGTAGTTTGATTGAAGCCAGTCTAGATCCTTTGGTTACCATTGGGTATGATGGCAAAATTACTGATGTAAACGAAGCTGCAGAACAGGTCACTGGTTATTCAAGGGATGAACTTATTGGTACAGACTTTACGAACTATTTCATTGAGCCTGAGAAAGCTAAAAAAGGGTATCAAGAAGTGTTCAAGGAAGGAGTGGTGTTTG
>Ga0187864_10002901_pt1 | contig 14429 bp, 15 predicted proteins | sample June2016WEW_11_4_FD_132985 | JGI IMG/M metagenome (GOLD analysis project Ga0187864, IMG submission 132985) | Peatland microbial communities from SPRUCE experiment site at the Marcell Experimental Forest, Minnesota, USA - June2016WEW_11_40 | ecosystem: Environmental > Terrestrial > Soil >... | reverse complement strand
TGCGATTGAAAGCAGCGGGCCGATCGAGGCCTGGATTGTCGATGACACCGGCTTTCCCAAGAAGGGAGTTCACTCGGTGGGCGTGGCGCGGCAATATTGCGGGCGGCTCGGCAAGCAGGATAATTGTCAGGTCGCGGTCAGCCTTTCGGTTGCCAATCATACGGCCAGCCTGCCGATCGCCTATCAACTCTATCTGCCGGAAGAATGGGCGGGGGACGCGGCCCGACGCGCACAGGCCCATGTGCCGGAGATTGCAGCCTTTCAGACGAAGCCGGAGATCGCGCTTAAGCAGATCAAAACCGCGCTCGAAGCCGGGATTCCCGCAGGTGTCGCGCTGGCGGACGCAGGCTATGGCGTCGACGCGAAGTTTCGCTCTGGCCTTACGGCGCTCGGTCTCGCCTATGTCGTCGGAGTGCAATCCACGCTGAGCGTTTGGCCTCCCGGCATGGAGCCCTTGCCGCCGCCGCCCTGGGCCGGACGAGGGCGGACGCCGACGCGATTGCGCCGGGACAGCGAGCATCAGCCCGTTTCGGCGAAGCAGTTGGCGATGAATCTACCGTCTGACGCATCGAGCGAGGTGACTTGGCGCGAGGGAACGAATGACGTGTTATGCTCGCGTTTCGCCGCCGTTCGTATTCGTCCGGCTTCGCGGGATTGGCGTCTCGATAGCCCGCATTCCTATGAATGGCTGCTCATCGAATGGCCCCCCGACGAAAAAGAGCCCACGAAATATTGGCTCTCGACCCTGCCTGAAGACGCCACGCTGCTCACGCTCGTCGACATGGCCAAATTGCGTTGGCGGATCGAACGCGACTACGAGGAACTCAAGAGTGAACTCGGCTTGGCGCATTTCGAGGGCAGAGGTTGGCGCGGCTTTCACCATCACGCAACGCTGTGCATCGCCGCTTATGGATTTCTCATCCGCGAACGAGCGGCGTTTCCCCCCTCAGGCTCCATGCAGCGCGAAAAATCTCGTCTTTCCTGCCGTCGAGGATCCAGCGAACCCGCCGCTGCGACCCGAGCGCCACGTCGCCAATTCAATCGCGACAATCCGAAAGCGCCTCGCGTTCGCGCTCGTCAAAACCCTGTATCAATGCCCATGCCGCAAGGCGATCCTGCCAGCGAAAATCGCCTGCCACAACAGTTCGTGACGCAGTAGAACTAAAGCCGCCGCCGATTTCGGCTCTTGCCGCTTTGCAGGCGGTCTAGGTGCGCTGGCGCTGGTTGGTCAAGAGGGCGGGTAGCCTGCGACAATCATCGATCGCTTGGGCCCAACCTGATCGCGCGTAACGGCTCTTCGCGGCGACGACGGCTACAGCTGGTTAGCTGGATGCAGAGCGTTTATAATCTATGACATCGGCGGCGGGATTCTGCAGTTACCACCCTGCTGCTCCCTTCCTCGGCGCATGGAACGATGATTTATGAAAAAGGAAGGGATAATCGCATGCACAAGAAAGTCTCGCTTCTCGCAGGCGCCGCGATGCTGGTCGCGCTGTCCACTATCGCATACGCTGCGGAGTTCGACCCCAGCTACTGTTTCACCTCATCCGGACAACTATGTTATCCTGGCGAAAATGACTGCTTCACTCCAACCGGTCAACAATGTCATCCCTCCGACAGTAAGACGGACGTTGGCGACGGCCCCACCACTTCTGGCCCCGCTAACAGGAACGGCGGCGGTCGCTCCGATCGTTAATAGGCGCACCAAATAGCCGACCTTTGCGCGAAGGCTCTCAAGCCGCCGCCTAATTGCGTTCGCCCCGGCTTCAATAAAACCTCCGCCGACATCGGTTCTTGCGGCTCTACGGGCTTCCTAGGCGCCTAGTCGAGGTCGGGCGAGCTTTCGGACGCTGGTCCGCTAGCAATGGTCGGGCCCTTTTTTTGCGCAGTCATTGCCCTATTGCCGGCAGCACGCATGGCTTTCGCGCAACGGGTGAGGCGCATAGGGTGCAGGCGCGAAGGCGCTACGCCCACGCCGCGCGCCGTATACCAACTTCGCGTCAGACCTCAAGGGCGGGTTAAGATGCAAGCGCTTGCGGCTCGCTACACGAAAGCGGAGGATGAGAAATGACTGTCGCTCGCATACTCGCCAACAAAGGCCGCAGCGTCGTGACGACGGGGCCAGAGCGGACGTTGCAAGAAGTCTCGGTCGAATTGATGCGACACCGCATCGGCGCGCTGGTGGTGGTCGACGCCAACGATGATATCGTCGGGCTAGTTTCCGAACGCGACGTCGTGATGGCGGTCGCCGACCACGGACCTGGCGCCCTGCTCGACGCCGTCGCGCATCACATGACGACAAACCCGAGAGTCGTGACCGAAGATGATGCTGTCACCTCCGCCATGGAGACGATAACGCTGGAGCATCAGCGACATCTGCCTGTCGTGAATAACGGCGTCCTCACGGGTCTCATCTCGATTGGCGATGTCGTAAAATATCGGCTCGACCAGATCGAAAACGAACGAAAGGCGCTGCACGACTATATCACCAAGGCATAACCAAGCGAACGACCACGGCGAAATCATCGTGTCCGGCATCGCCGACTCCGCAGCATATGACGCGGAAGGCCACATCGAAGTCGTCGTCGACAGGAAGAGCGGTGTCGAGATCGACGTCGAACGGCTAAATTCTTACCGTGGGCAGCTCGGCGCCTATCAGCGGCGCACTGGCGCGTCACATGGCTTCTTGGCGCCGATGACGATCAGACAGGTGATCGCCGCGTAAGCGGGCGTCTCGCCGCGCGGGGCGGCGTTTATCGATAGGGCGTTTGTCGTATTATGCCCTATTGGTCGATTTATAAGGATTCCGACGTTGTTCTGGCCTGCTCGGCGCGGACCTGGCGTCGCCCGAGACGCACGCATCTCGCAAGCCGCGCGCGCGAGCTAGAGATTCATCGCCGTAGTCGCGCCGCTCGTGTGCGGTGAGTTTCCGGTTCAGATCAACACCAATTCATCCGCGAATATATCCCCGTCGCTCCTTGGCGTGGCGCTGCTTCCGCAGCGCGGCATGGGCCTCAATGGGCGTGGGGTAAGGGATCATGCGCATTTGTCCGCCGCGTCCGATACGGCCCCACTCGCGGATGAAACACCACATGCCGAACAAATCGCGTTCCACGGCAAGGCGATAGAACCGAGCCATGTTCTTGTCTGGGTCAATACGGCAAAGCCGCACGGAATAGGGTAGGCGCGGCTCTTGCGCCGCCAGCCAATCCTCTATGTCGGTTTGCACTGGCATCATGCCTTGAGCCTCGAAATCGTCGAATGGCTCACATTATAACCGCGACCAATTTCGGCAAGCGTCTCGTCGCCATCATCGCATCGCCGCATCGGCTCGCGCTTCCGATGGTCGGCGGGCTTCGGCGGCCTTCCCATCTTCACGCCGCGCAACCTTGCCCGCTTGTCATGCCATATAGCGCCGCCGCCTTACCCGCTGGGCCGTGGCAAGGATGGACGCGCCGACCAAAAGCTTAAGCGATAAATTAGCAACACCCGCCAGAATTCTTCAGTGAAGACGTGGCGCAAAGCACGACGGCGCTTGATTTTTGTCGTCGTTGGAAACACGCTCGGGAACTGGATCTTCAGGCCCGTTATCTGGCTATCCCGAGAAGGAGAGGCATCATGATGACCATGAGGAAGCTTCAACGAAGGAGAAGCGCCGTGAGAGAGCTTCTAGAGAAGCTCGTGACGCCACCCTTTTGCGAAGATGCGCCGCCAGTGTCAGGCGCAATGTTGGGCCTACCGCGCCCCGTGCCGGTCTATAGCTCACGCGCCGAGGACGCGCGCCGCGCGCGCGGCCATTTGCATGACTATACGGGGTTTTAGCCCGCCGTCGCTCCGAGCCGCGTTATGGAGCCACGCCACGTGGCTCCGGCGCATGGGCCATCCGCTTGAGGGACGTAACGCCAGAGCGTTCGACGCACCGGACAACAGCGACGAGGTTCCGCGCCTAAGCGAGCGGGCGGCGGCGGTTTATGTGACCAGCGAGCATGTCGTTCAAACGGTCATGGCCGCTCAGCCGGCGGCGCGCCGCGCGGGGGCGGCGTTTATCGATAGTACGTTTGTCTTAATGTGTACTATTGGCCGATTCCTGGGAGTTCCGGCCATGTTGTCGGCTGCTCGGCGCCGGCGTGGCGTCGCCTTGGACGCCGGCGTCGCGCCGAGCCTTGCCCGCGCCCGCCGCGATCAATGTCGCGGCGGCGGGGCTTTGATCGCGGCGCGCGTGACAGCTAGAGCGACGTAACCAAGCGCCGCTGCCCGCGCGTGTCGCCGTCGATATAGCCCTGGGTGATCTCGATCGACTTGTGGCCGGCCAGCAGTTGCACGTCGCGCAGGCTGCAGCCGGTCTTGTGCGCGTTCCGCGCCGCGGCGGTAATGAACGTCCGCCGACCCGAATGCGACGAGCAGCCCTCAAGCTCCAAGCTGGCGAACAGAGCGGCGAACCAGTTGACGATGCTGGTCGGCCGCATGCACCCGCCACGCGCCGAGCGAACCACTGGCCCCACCGTCACCGAGCCTCGCTGGAGCGCGACCAGCGCCCGCTTGAGGCTGGGATGCATCGGGATGCGCCGACCGCCGCGCCTCTTGGCGATGGTGTCGCGGACCGCGAGGCAATCGGCGATCCGCCCGCGCGCGTCGAGCACCATCGACCAGTCGAGCCGGGCGATCTCGCAGGCGCGCAGCCCGGCCTTGGCCGACAGCAAGATGATGACGCGGTCGCGGCTGGTTGTCTGACGGTTCGCGACGGCGCCGAGCATGCGGCGCAGCATCGTGGGGGTGATGATCTTGGCTTGGCGACCCGGCATTGCCGATCTCCTTGAGTTGGAAGGTTTCGGGGGAAGGGAAGGCGAAGGCGCCAAGCTCGGGGCGTTGGCGCCGGTTGGTTCAGTCTTCGGCGCCCCGCGGGATGGTCAGCGCGCGCGTCTTCGCCGAAGGGTCTCCGCAAAAGAAAAAGACCCGCTGACGGGTCCCATGCTGTCTACTGATGCTCGGGCTCGCGATCACCGACTCGTCATCGCGTCGCACGCAAGCGGGGCGCGGTTACGCGGCCCGTCCGAGCAAGCCGGCCATGCGCTCGCCAAGCCCCCACAGCGCCCTGTTGAGCTTTACGTCCTGGTCGATGTTATTGATGGCGCGCGTCGTCACCGCGCGGCCTCGGCGCCAGCGTCCTTGCTGGTCCGTGGTCGCCGGCGCGCGCGCCGACAGGCCGCCGCGCATGACGTTTTCCTGTATGACGTTCATTACCGTCCAAAGATCATCGGCGCGGTCTTCAGCGCGGCGCGGCGTGAGCAGTTGCTCCGGCCTGATCGGCGTCATAACCCTGCCGTCGGCGTCGTCGAAGCGCAGCGCATGCGCGCTCGCAGCGAGTGCGGCCTTGGCGTCGTCATTGAGCCCGATGCGGCTCCAGTCCCGCGGCGCGGCCAACACCGCGTCCGCCTGTCCAAGCACGCGGTAGGTCCCGTCGACGACCTTTTGCAGCGCGTCGCCGGAGTGACGAACCTTGATCGAGTCGATGGTCGCGATTTGCGCCACCAGCGAGTTCAGGCAGCGGATGCGAAACAAGCCGGCCATCAGCTCGTAGGCGGCCGTCCCGTCATTGGCGTTCTTCAAGATGATCTCGCAAACCGCGTCGCCGACTCGGTATTTTTGCGCGTTGTCGAGACGACGAAGCCGGATCAGGTGCCTCGTGTAATCCGTCTTGCTGGCGTCGCGCGGTGCCGACTGCTTTACGCCGACGCTTTTGGCATGGGGCGCGAGCGCTGAAAGACACGCCCGGCGAGAGATATCTGCGCCGGACTCGCGGTATCGAGGCGAGGGGATGGCCGCCGTCAATTCTGTGGAACCAGAATGAGCACGCCATCGTCTGCGCCGTCACCAGCGACGCGCGAAAGGTCGTCGCCGTGCAGATCATCCGCGTCACGCGCGACGGGAAAAAGGACAATGGGCGCGGACCCGCAAAGCAGTCGTACGGGCCGGTCTCGCGTGGAGTCGTTCGCTTGCCAGGACGCGCCACCGGGCCGCTGTGCTTTTGCGAGGGCGTCGAGACGGGCCTAAGCGTTTGGGCTGCGACGGGATACGAGACCTGGATCCTGCTGGGTAGCCTCAAGCGTGCGGCCGCCATGGCCCCACGTGGCCGCCGCGTAGTTTTATGCCGCGACGACGACAACAGGACGTCGCCCGCCGCCAAAGTCGGCAAGACCGCCATCCGCGCCATGCGCGCCGCTGGCGTCGATGTCGTGGATGCGTTCCCATGGGGGACGAGACGCGCCGACAAATCCGACTTCAACGACCTGGCGCAAGAGAGCGGGCTCGATGCCGTGCGCCAGCGCATCAACCTGGCCGTCATCGACCGGCCGAGCATCGGCCAAATCCTCGTCCCGGTGCAGGAAGCGCGCAAGCGAATTGATCGGCGCGTCAGCGAGTTCTTCGCTGTTGCATCCGAATGGCGGGAAGGCGAGACGCCGCCCGTTCATGCGCTGGGCGTAACTGTCGGCGCCGGCAAGACCGAGGCCGCGCTGCGTCACTCGCTGCGCTTGTTAGAGCAATTGCGCGGCGATGGAGACGGGCGCGTCATCGTCGTCGCCGTGCCAGAACATCGGCTATCCGCGGAGATCGCACGACGCTTTAATGCACTGGCGCATGAGCAAGGCGCCAATCTGCGCGCCAGGGTTTGGCGCGGACGCGAGGCGAAGCGGCCAGGCGGCGGCGCCGACGCGCGAATGTGCGGTGACATCACCACGGTGCGGGAGGCCTTGCCGCTGGCCGTGAACGTCGACAAGGAGGTGTGCCGCGTGTGCCGCCTTGCGAGAAATTGCGCTTATGTCGCGCAGCGCATAGGCGATGCGGACCTGTGGATCGTCGCGCACAACATCATCTTTCACGCGCCGCCGCCGCCAGTATCCCGCCGGGGCGTTGCCGCGCTGGTCATCGACGAGTCGCCCTGGCAAGCTGGCCTCGTCGGCATCGAGGGTCGAGGCATCGAAATTACGCTCGACGCGCTAGAGCCGGGGGTTATGCCAGCGCCACGTGGCAAATATGCTGGCGCCCGTCTCGTCAAGACCCGCCAACGACTGGCGACGGCGCTCAGGGCCGCGCCCGATGGTCCGGTGAGTCGCGCCGACCTCGATGCGGCGGGTTTCGACAATGAGACGGGGCTCGACGCGCGGCGCTTGGAATGGCGTCGCAAAGTCGATAGCGGCCGTTGGCGGCGACGGCTCGCTAATAAGACGCTGGGCCCGATGACGAGCCTGTGGCGAGCCGTGTCCGCGCTGATGGCCGACGATGGCCCGGAGCTATCGGGTTGGCTTGAGTTGGCTCGCAATCGAGACGGGGCGCGCGTCGTGCGCGTCACCGGTCGGGCCGAGGTGGGAAAAGCATGGCGAGTCCCGACGCTGCTTGTCGACGCCGTCCTCGACACCAACCTGGTACGCCCGTTCTGGCCCAACATCGAGAGCAAGGGCCAGTTCAACGTCCAGGCGCCGCACCAAGTCATTCGCCAGGCGACCGGCAAGAGTTTCAGCAAGGCCGCTTTGGCCCCGCCGAGGACGGCGGGAGGCGACGACAAGCCAAGAGCGAAGGCGAGGCGCAACATCCGCGCGGTGATCCTGAGACGCGCCCGAGAGCTGGGCGGAAGGGCGCTCGTCGTCGGCAACAAAGCGACCATCGAGGCGATGCGGTTCCCGCGCAATGTCGATGTTGCGTGGTTCAACGCCGTCGCCGGGCGTGACCAGTGGAAGCGCGTGCGGCTCGTCGTAATCCTCGGCCGCCCCATGCCGCCGCCGCGAGCGGTGGAGCAGATCGCCGCCGCCCTCACCGGCGCCGCGCCGGTGAGGGTAGAGGGCTGGTACGAGCGCGGCGACGCGTATCGGCTGCGTCGCGATGGCGCCGGCGCGCGACGTGTTTTCGCCGAGAGCGACCGCCATCCCGACAAGATGGTCGAGCGCATCCGGGCCCGCATCTGCGGCGGCGAGATTATCCAAGCTATCGGGCGGGGGCGCGGCGTCAATCGGACACCACAGACGCCGCTAGAGGTCCTCGTGCTTGGCGACGTTATTCTGCCCGTCGCCGTCGATGAGTTTTTGCCTGACGAAGCGCTAAATCCGACTCCAATTGATCTGATGCTGGCCGAGGGCGGTGTCGCGTTCGCGGCCGCGGCGAGCGCCGCCATCGCCTACCCGAACCTGTGGCCGACGCCTGGAGCCGCCCGTCTCGCCCTTCACCGGCAAAGCTCCGTTACGATTCCTAATAGATGTACTCTTGTTAGAGAATGTAACGGAGCTTTGGTTCGATACCGGCGCCAGGGCAATGGCCAAAAGATCGCCCGCGCTTGGTTTGATCCTGCCCGCGTTGCTGACCCCCGCGCAGCCATAGAGGCGATGCTCGGGTCGCTGGCGATGTTCGAGTTGATCGGAGCCGAAGCCGAGACGGCTAACGCCGCGAACGAGTCGAGGGGCGAGGAGCGCGAACATGACGCCACCCGGGCCTCGATGAAGCGGCAGGACGAGCAGGAATTAGAGGACGATAAAGCTTACCACCTGCTTTTTGACGAACAAGACGAGCGAGAGCTGGAGGACCAAAAAGCCTACAGTTTGCTTTTTGACGAGGACGAGGACTCGACATCGGTCCCGGCATGACCGTCATCGGCCTGAAACTGCGGCGCCATGACCATCGACCGCGACACTGCCCGCCTCTGCCCTCTTCCCTAAAAACAACAACATCGCCAACGCGGGTGGTGGCTGGCCTGCTGCTGGTAAGAGCTGCTGTACGCCGAAGGCGATGAGGCAAGGTTGTCCCTTCTAGCGAAAGAGCTGAATCCCGCCTGGACGAGTACGGCGCCCGCGCGAAGCGCGCTCTATGGCGGCGTGCTCGGACAGGACGGGGGGAGCAAGCCGCAGGCTTGCTCCACAACAGACGCCGCCAGCGTCGTTGCGCAAGACGATGTCGGTGATTGTAACGGGCTGCGGTCATCCTCCGGCGCTCCCCTGCTCGTGATGATGTCGGCGACCGAAAGCACAAGGCTCATTACCACGGCGTGTCTGTCGACGGCCCCGGCCTCTGATGTTGTCGCCAGCTCGACACAGGCATGGTTCCTGTTCGTATTGGATATGGCCATAGCGTCGGCGTCGCACAAGAACGCTTCGCGGTGACCGCGACATATGAGGCTGGCGAATTCATCGAGCCGCGCGCGGGTGCTGAGGCCCGCGCGGCGGTGGAGTGTTCGGGAAGCCATGTCAGGCGGCCTTGTGGCGGGCCGTGGCGCCTGAAGCCTTCGATCAGGCCGCCTGGGTCCCCCGTCGACACGGATCGGCGGCTATGACCGCTGCGCAAAAGCTTGGTGGCGGTTGAGCCTGTAGGAGGCGGCGACGCCGACCAGCGCGTAAGCCGAGAGCTGACGGGGAAGCGTCACCCCGGCCTCAATGCGGCATGTTGGCGTAATATTGCGCGAGGACTTCGATCTCCTCGTCGGTGACGTGGCGGCGCATATAGCGCATCTCCTTATTGCGGCCGCTTGGCCTCATAATTTGCGTCATGTTGGGCTATTCCGGCTATCTGGCGTAAGCTCCTCGAGCCGTCTCGCATCGAGACCGCGATGCGCCTACCGTGTCGAACCGCCGCATGAACCCCTGGAGCATATGGACATGGCCGTGGGCGACCACGATGGACATGCATCGGCGCCTGATGGACTCGCTTGGCGAAGTCGATGAGACGGTGGCGCGCGACGAACCAGAATGGACCACGCCGAACCGCGTCGTTGTCGACCTCGCCGCATTGCGATTGCGGGACTTTTCCGTTGCGCAAGAAGGCCGTCATCCGGCCCTTGTCGTGGCGCCTTTCGCGCTTCACGACGCCGCGCTCGCCGATCTTGCGCCCGGACACAGCCTCGTCGAGACGCTGCTCGCAAACGGGGGCTCGCGTCTCTTCCTCGCGGAGTGGAAGTCGGCGACGATGGAGACGCGCCTCCACACCATAGATACGCAGCTTGCCGCTCTCAACGTCGCCGTCGACGACATCGGCCCGCCGGTCGATCTGATCGGTCTTTGTCAGGGCGGCTGGCTGTCGCTGGTCTATGCGGCGCGCTTTCCGAGAAAGGTTCGCCGGCTCGTTCTCGCCGGCGCGCCGGTCGACATAACAGCCGCGCCTTCCGCTCTGTCGACGGCGTCGAATCCGATAAGCCGCATCATGATCGACGAGTTGATCCGGCTTGGAGACGGTCTCGTCCGGGGACGACACATGGCCAATCTCTGGCCGCGAGAGCTCGACGAAACGTCGCGCGTTGTAGAATCCTTGCAGCTTGCGGGCCCGCCGGCGACGGACGCCGAGCGCCGCGCCGAGGCGATCTTCACGCGCTGGGATCGGCGCACGCTCGATTTGCCGGAGCCCTATTATCGGCAGGTCTTCGACTGGTTCTATCGCGAAAATCGCCTCGCCGTCGGAACATTTCCAGCGCTCGGACGCCAGATCAATCCACAGAATCTTCATTGTCCGCTGTTCCTTCTCGCGGGCGCCCGCGACCTGATCGCGCCGCCGGCCCAGGTGTTTGCCGCCGCGTCGCTCATCGCCGCGTCAGAGAGCGACATCGAAACCGCGCAAGCCGATTGCGGGCATCTCGCGCTGCTCATGGGCCAGCGCACGCTGACCGAGGAATGGCCTCGCATCGCGCGATGGCTTGCAAAATAACGCGGCGCGCCGCGCGGGGCATCACTGTCGAACGGGAGAATGGAATAGTCGCCGACGCTCCGCGCCCCTCGCCGCGACGACTCAACCTGCCGCCCATGATTTGCGGCTATGCATGGGTATCGACGAACGGACAGTATAAGCGTATCGCTAGCCAAGCTGATCCCCCGAGGAACTTTCCCGTGCTGACATCCGATGCAGAATCTTTGAATTTGAGCGAATTAACCGCCGACATCGTGGCGGCCTTCGTCGCCAACAATGCCTTGCCAATAGCGGAACTGCCTGCGCTGATTCAATCCGTGCATGCGGCACTGGCGCAACTGGCAAGCGGGTCGGTAATTTCCGCCCCGCTGGTCGAGAAAAAGGAACCGGCGGTTTCCATTCGTAAATCGATCACGCCCGATTACCTTGTCTGCTTGGACGACGGCAAGAAATTCAAGTCGCTGCGCCGGCACTTGGCGGGGCTTGGCCTGACGCCGGACGAATACCGCGCCAAGTGGAGCCTGCCGGCTGATTATCCGATGGTCGCGCCCAACTACGCGGCGCAGCGTTCAGAACTGGCGAAGCGGTCGGGACTTGGTCAGATGCGCAAGAACGCCGCGCCGCGCCAGAAGGCCGCTACCGCCGAGCCGGGCAAGCGTGGGCGTCCCGCGAAGGCCGGCAAGTAACCGGCGACTTCGGCGTAATCTCATCGCCCGTCCGATCATAGAGCTTGGTTGTTCGCGGGCTTTCATGCGCCGCCATGGCCTGAGCGTTTTCCAGCGTGCCGCCGGCTTCAAGATAGGCGGTGATGCCGGTGGCGCGGAAGGTGTGACAGCCAATCTTCACGCGCGTGCCGAGCTCGGCGGACCGCCGCTGGATCATGCGCCAGGCGTCGACTCGGTGCATCGGTTTATCCGTCAACGTCCCGGCGCGGCCGACGGCGGAGCGGAACAGGGGAGCCTTGCCGCCATCGCGAATGCCGGCCGCCTCGATATAAGCGTCGAGATAAGCCTCCAGATTATGGTGCGCCGGCATTTCATGGCGCTTGCCGCCTTTCTCATGCAGACGGACCCACCAGCGCTTGCCGTTGGGGTAGTAATCCTCGACGCGCATCGCGACGACCGCGCCGACGCGGGCGAAGGCGAAGGTCATCACCGAAATCAGCGCCCGGTCGCGCAACCCAACCACGGTCGACACATCGATGCTGTCCAGCAGCTCGCGCGCCTGTTCGCCGGTCAGCACCGTGGTCTTGCCGGTCTTGACGACATGCTTCGGGCCGCGCACCACGAAGCTCTATGACCGGCGAAGCGATGAGATTTCGCTCGACGAGGTCGAGAAGATCGCAATCTGACCTCCTTTACGATCGCCGTTGTTCATGGGGTCCGCTCATCCTTCCAGAAGAATGCTCGCCCGATAGGACGGGGTCTCCTTGTGCCGATATTCGTACAGCTGAACGCGAGGGCACATCGTGGGGTTAATTTGCTGTCCTATTGCCACCCCGACCGGCGCAGGTCCGGCGTAAAACACATGCCACGCCTTGGCGTGCGGGAAGAGCTGAATGGCTCGTTCGAAAGCTCGCCGCGCTTCAAATGCAGCCCATTTCATTTGCTCCGGATGCTGGAGCCAGCCCGTTGATGGCTGGGGCACACGGAAGTCCACTCGTCGCTCAACGGGCACGGCGGTGCCCATGATCGCGGCGTCTGTGATGACCGCAGTATAGTGAAACAGAAACGCCACCGCGCGGCACTTCCGATCCTCTTCTTCAAGCCCCGAGACAACGATGTCTTGAGCCGGCGCTGGCCGCTTTGGCCACGCCCAGGTCCGGTCGTCGCGGTGATATTGAAACAGCCGAACATGGGGCCGGTTCGTCAGATGATATCCTAGTGAGATACACGCGCTTACTGGTGCCAATGGAAACACCGCGAGACGCCGGTCAAAGGCATCCCCTGCCGCCAAGAGTTCCCTCGCCCGCGCGGCGATCGACGCGTCAACATCTTGCCAGTCGGCAGCATCAGTCGGCACTTGGAGCCACTGAGGTGTTCCGGCAATGAAATCCGGCGAGACCGCCTCGTCGGCGGTAGCAAGATCGAACGGATGATCACCTCGCAGCGCGAGCACAGTCCACCCTGTTCGCGATCTCCCGCGCTCTGGCAGGGAGGCCCGCACCCACGCCTCATGGGAGGCCTTGATCTCCCGCCAGCGTTCCTCGGAGTAGGTGTTGGGCTGCCCGTCGAATCGCGCATGGCAGTTCTGGCACAAGAGAATTAGATTATTGTAATCATTCCGCTCTTGCTCGCGCAGATTAGGATTGGCCCGTGGCCCTCCGTCGCTGGCGGCAGCCCCATGCGCCATCTCGCCGATGGTTACAATGGGGTCGTACTCGGTCGCATCCGCGAACAGCTCAATGCGGCACTCGGGCATTGCACATCGGCCGGCCGCCCGTCCCCAGAGCAGCTTAACGGTACGATCGGTGTAGCTTCGCTTCGCTCGCTTCATTTCCGGTTGTCTGCTTCCATCAAGGGAGTTGGCTCGACATCGGAAATGCAGGCTTTGAGTATTGCCGGCCCGAACGCGTGGCCACTTTTCCAGGCTCGGCGCAGTGCCGTCCGCGCGACACGGTCGGTGAGATCCGAGGAAGTGTACGGGACGGGGCGTTTTGTCAGAGTCACCAATTCACGGATCTGCGCTTCCGCAGTCCCGGTGCCGTCGAGAATCCGCCTGAAGATAGCAGCGCGCCCATCGTCATCGGGCCGCTCGAAATGCAACCGCAGAGCTGCCCGGCGGATGACTGCGGGATCCAAGACATCCGCCCGGTTTGTGATCATGATCACCGCAATTGGCGTCTCAGTTGCCGCGAGCTGATCTATCTGTCTGATGAGTACATTGACGCCAGCGCGGTCCTCATGATGAGCCTGCATCTGACTGCGGCGCGTCGCAAGGTCGTCGGCCTCGTCGATGACCAATATGGCCCGTCCAATCGCTTTGGCTTTCGTCTTCGCTTGCGTGAAGGCTTCCGTGACGCGTGCGGAGAGTTCACCGACATGGCCGCCGCCGCGCAAATCGGACGGTGTCTCGATACATGCGATCCGCTGATCAATTGCCTTCGCGACCGGCGTGGCGACACACGACGCAAGCGCAGTCTTGCCGCAACCGACATCGCCTGACAAAAGAATCAAGGGGGCGCTCGACTTTGCGCCATCGAGAATGGCAAGGCCATCGGGGTGATGTTTGTTGCGCCAAGCGTCCAAGCGCGCTCGATCGAGAATCAAAATCAGTTCGTCGACGAGCGCTTCTTTCAGGACATCAATCCCGACCAGGGCATCGTATTCCTTCAACGCCTCCCGTTTCGGGTGGATATTCTCGATCAGGTGAAGCTCGCTCATGGCCAGGTTCCGACCTTGCTCCGGACCACGCCATATTGGTCTTTGGAATACACGCGATCACGAGCCATCGCTCCATCAACCGCGCTCGCGGGTGTCCAGCCGCGAGCGTAGAGATATTGTTGAACCATGACGAAGTCCCGTGCATAGCTGTTCCACTCGACGTACAGAGTTGCGCGTGTGCCGGGGGGCAGAGCGAAGTAGTTAATCCCGCCGGCGGTGCCGCTCTCAAGGACGGAGCCATCGGCGCTCACACGATAATCGAGGGCGCGAGGCCAGCAATTCTAAAAGTAGCTGCCAGCCGGGCTTCATTCGATTTTTGGGACTTGGAGCAGGTTTGGCGGAATGGTGAAGGTTGCGAGGGCTTCGAGCAGCTCGGACCAGGCGGGGAAGACG
>Ga0187864_10002897_pt1 | contig 14440 bp, 16 predicted proteins | sample June2016WEW_11_4_FD_132985 | JGI IMG/M metagenome (GOLD analysis project Ga0187864, IMG submission 132985) | Peatland microbial communities from SPRUCE experiment site at the Marcell Experimental Forest, Minnesota, USA - June2016WEW_11_40 | ecosystem: Environmental > Terrestrial > Soil >... | reverse complement strand
TTGGCGTCGATTGCGACCACGATACATTGATCGCCGAATTTTTCCGCCGCCTCCTTGACGAAGGCGCGCCGCGCGACCGCCGCGGTGTTGATCGAAACCTTGTCGGCGCCGGAAGACAACAGTGCGCGGATATCCTCGATCGTGCGCACGCCGCCGCCGACCGTGAGCGGCATGAAGCAGGCCTCGGCGGTACGCTGCACCACATCAAGCATGATGTCGCGATCCTCGTGGCTCGCGGTGATGTCGAGGAAGGTAAGCTCGTCGGCGCCGGCTTGGTCATAGGCGATCGCCGCCTCGACCGGATCGCCGGCGTCGCGCAGGTCGACGAATTTGATGCCCTTGACGACGCGGCCGTCTTTCACGTCGAGGCAGGGTATGACGCGAACTTTGAACACGTCAGGCCGCCTGTGCTGCGCGAATCAGCTGCAACGCCGCCGCCGCATCGAGCCTGCCGTCATAGAGCGCGCGGCCGGCGATGGCGCCTGCGAGTTTTTTCGCGCGCGGGGCGAGAAGTCCGCGGATGTCGTCAAGCGAGGCAAGACCGCCCGAGGCGATGACCGGAATGGAAACGGCATTGGCGAGAGTGATCGTAGCGTCGAGGTTGAGCCCTTTGAGCATGCCGTCGCGCGCAATGTCGGTGTAGATGATTGCGGCGACGCCCGCGTCCTCGAACCGTCCGGCAATTTCGAGCGCGGAGAGCTCGGACGTTTCCGCCCAGCCAGCGACCGCAACGTTGCCGTCGCGCGCATCAAGCCCGACGGCGATGCGGCCGGGGTGGGCGCGCGCCGCATCCCTCACCAGTACCGGATCGCGCACCGCAGCCGTGCCTATGATGACGCGCCGGACTCCCTTGTCGAGCCACGCGTCGATCGTCGCACGATCACGGATGCCGCCGCCGAGTTGTATCGGAATTTGCACCGCAGTGAGAATGCGCTCCACAGCCTCCGCATTCATCGGCATACCAGCGAAAGCACCGTCGAGATCGACGACGTGGAGAAATTCAAAACCTTCGTTCTCGAAAAGCCGCGCCTGAACCGCAGGGTTCAATTCGAACACGGTTACCCGTTCCATGTCACCTTGCTGCAAGCGCACGCAAAGGCCTTCCTTGAGATCGATCGCGGGGAAGAGGATCACGGCTTCCACTTGAGAAAATTCGCGATCAGCGCGAGACCGAGCTTTTGGCTCTTCTCGGGATGGAATTGTGTGCCGACGATGTTGTCGCGTGCCACGATCGCAGTAATCGGACCGCCATAGTCGGCCTCCGCCACCAAGTCGATGCGCTGCGCCACTTTGAACTCGTAGGAATGCACGAAATAGGCGTGCAACCCCTGCGGCCCGAGCGTCAGACCTTCGACCAGCTTGTGCGGCCGCGCGACATTGAGCGTGTTCCAGCCCATATGCGGAATTTTCAGTTGCGGATCGGCGGGCGTGATGCGGTCCACCTCGCCGGCGATCCAGCCTAGTCCCTCGGTCACTTCGTATTCACGCCCGCGCTCGGCGAGCAACTGCATGCCGACGCAAATACCGAAGAACGGCCGGCCTTTCTTATGCACCGCTTCCTCAAGCGCCGCGACCATTCCATCCACCGCGTCGAGGCCGCGCCGACAGTCGGCAAATGCGCCGACGCCAGGCAGCACGACGCGGTCAGCCGACGCCACCGCGCGCGGATCTTGCGTCACAACGATAGGCTCGCTGATGCCGGCATCACGCGCGGCGCGCTCGAATGCTTTGGCGGCCGAGTGCAGATTGCCGGAGCCGTAATCGACGATTGCGACGCTCACAATTGCCCTCCCGGCTCGGGAAACAGGCCGATGACGTCGGAGGTTTGCCGCACGCGAGGTACCGGTGCCACAGGCGGAGTCTGAGACGTCGGAGGCGGCTCGACTCGCTTGCCGGGCGCCGCCCCAACCCAAGTGCTGAAGAAGCGCCGCTCGGCGTCTTCGAGGTCATGGCCGCTCACGATCCCGATATTCTTCCAGCCACGCCATGCCAGCGTGAGGCGGCGCAAAGTGCTCGCCTCAATGCCGACCAAGAGCGATATGAGCAGTTCGGCAAGCGTCAAAGCGGCCGAACCGACGCCGGCGTAATGCATTGCGTTTTCGACGCCCACAGCAATCACGACGTAGATCAAAAACACGAGCCACATCCCGTACCGCAGCATCCAAAGCGGCGGGAGTAGAAACGCCCAGAAATAGAATCCATCGCGCACGAACGCGATGCGCTCGGGATCGGGCAGAGCCTCGGCAGCGCGCAATGGCGGCTCGTGAACGGTGTAGACGGACATGGCGTCTTTCCACTGCTGGTCAGGGGTCTTCGCGGGCTAGACAGCGCGTCACCCGCCGAGCGTGCCCTTGGTCGAGGGCACCTCATGAGCGGCACGTGGATCAATGGCCACCGCCGCCCGTAGCGCCCGAGCCAAACCTTTGAAACAGGATTCGGCGATATGATGGTCGTTGGTCCCATAGAGCGTCGCGACGTGCAGAGTCACCGCTGCGTTCACGGCGAAGGCTTGGAACCATTCCTGCACCAACTCGGTATCGAATGGACCTACCTTGTCGCGCACGAATTCAGCCTTGAAGACGAGGAACGGCCGGCCGGAGATGTCGATCGCCACGCGCGTGAGCGCCTCATCCATGGGCACGTGCACATCGGCGTAGCGCGTGATGCCCTTCATATCGCCGAGCGCCTGCTTTACCGCCTGGCCGAGGGCGATACCGACATCCTCGGTGGTATGATGATGGTCGATGTGGAGGTCGCCCTCGGCCTTAACGTCGATATCGATCCGCGAATGGCGCGCCAAGAGATCCAGCATGTGATCGAGGAAGCCGATGCCGGTTGCAATCGACGCGCGGCCCTCGCCGTCGAGGTCGATAGCCACCTCGACAGCGGTCTCCTTGGTAGTCCGCTTCACGGACGCCTTTCGCATGATGATCTCCGCAGCGCGCCGCGCCTTTTATCAGGGCTTGGACCGCTTCGCCAATCTTCCGCCCGGTGTATTTGCATTGCTGGCAGCCAACTCCTAGATCATGCCTAGGACAAAAGGCTTTCCGGCATATGCATTCCCCCGAATCCGGCTCATCCGGGCCCTGGCATGGCACAACCATCCTGACCGTCCGCAAGGGCGGCGTCGTAGCCATCGGCGGCGATGGGCAGGTGTCGATCGGCCAAACCATCGTCAAGTCCAACGCGCGCAAGGTGCGGCGTCTTGGTGGCGGCGAGGTAATCGGCGGCTTTGCCGGCGCCACGGCCGACGCCTTCACCCTGTTCGAGCGGCTGGAATCAAAGCTTGAGCAATATCGCGGCCAGCTCATGCGCGCTGCTGTCGAACTCGCCAAGGATTGGCGTACGGATCGTTTCCTCCGACGCCTCGAAGCGATGATGATTGTTGCCGATAAGGACGTGTCACTGGTGCTCACCGGCACCGGCGACGTGCTCGAGCCGGAAGCCGGCATTGTCGGTATCGGATCGGGTGGCAATTACGCGCTTGCCGCCGCCCGCGCGCTGGCCGACGGACCACTCGACGCCGAGGCGATTGTACGTCGTTCGCTCGACATTGCCGCCGACATCTGCGTTTACACCAACCGCAACGTCACCGTCGAGACATTGAAAGCGTGAGTGACTTTTCCCCCCGCGAAATCGTTTCCGAGCTCGACCGGTTTATTGTCGGACAGGGCGACGCCAAGCGCGCGGTCGCTATCGCGTTGCGTAACCGCTGGCGCCGATTGCAGCTCGAAGAGCGGCTGCGCGAGGAAGTGCTGCCGAAGAACATCCTGATGATCGGTCCGACGGGCGTCGGCAAGACCGAAATCTCCCGCCGCCTCGCCAAGCTTGCCGGCGCGCCGTTTCTCAAGGTGGAAGCGACGAAATTCACCGAGGTCGGATATGTCGGCCGCGACGTCGAACAGATCGTGCGCGATCTCGTCGAGATCGCGATCACCCTGACGCGGGACAGGAAGCGCAAAGATGTCGAGGCCAGAGCCCAGCAGGCCGCCGAAGGCCGTGTGCTCGATGCGCTGGTCGGCGCCAATGACAGCGCGGCGACCAAGGAGGCGTTCCGTCGCAAGCTGCGCGCCGGCGAGCTCAACGACAAAGAGATTGAAATCGAGGTTCAATCCTCCGGCGGCATGCCGCTGTTCGAAATTCCCGGCATGCCGGGTGCGCAAATGGGCGCCATCTCGATCGGCGACATTTTCGGCAAGCTCGGCGGCGGCCGCACCAAGACGCGGCGCGTCAACGTCCACGATTCCTACGAAATCCTGATCAACGAGGAATCCGACAAGCTCCTCGACACCGAGCAGCTCACCCAGGAGGCCATCAAGAACGTCGAGAATAACGGCATCGTCTTTCTCGACGAGATCGACAAGATTTGCGCGCGCGATGGCCGCATCGGCGCCGACGTATCGCGCGAAGGCGTGCAGCGCGATCTGTTGCCGCTGATCGAAGGCACCACCGTTGCGACCAAACACGGCTCGGTGAAGACCGACCATATTCTCTTCATTGCTTCCGGCGCGTTCCACATCTCGAAGCCGTCCGATCTGCTGCCGGAGCTGCAAGGCCGGCTACCGATCCGCGTCGAACTCAAGCCGCTCACGCGGGACGATATGCGACGCATCCTCACCGAGCCGGAGGCGTCGCTGATCAAGCAGTATATAGCGCTTATGGCAACCGAAGGGGTAACGCTGGAATTTTCCGAGGATGCCATCGATGCCGTCGCCGACACGGCGGTCGCGGTGAATTCGAGCTTGGAAAATATCGGCGCACGGCGGCTGCAAACAGTGATGGAGCGGGTACTCGACGAAGTCTCCTTCGCAGCACCCGACCGGGCAGGTGAGACGGTCAAGATCGATGCGGCCTACGTTGAAAAGCACGTCGGCGATCTCGCCAAGAACGCCGATCTGAGCCGGTATATTTTGTAGCCGGCTGAGGCGCGCATCACTCAGCCGCGGCGCTTCGTCTGTCCTGGCGCTCGTGGCTGATCTCGCGGATCATCGCCATCCACTTCTCAACCTGATCGAGAGCGTGCTTGTCGGCAGCATCATCTCGTCTTGAATTGAGCCTCGATTGCGCATCGGCGGTTTGGGACATGCCGGGTACTCCGATCAAGAACGTCATTCTTCGCAGACGAAATTGACCGTTTCTTGCACGTCCTACGGCTTTCCAATGGTTAGGGTTAACGGCCGAATTCACTGCCGTATTCGCCGCAATCGCACGTAAAGCGCGCCCTCGCCACCGTGACCGACATGCGCGTCCTCGAACCCGATGACCAAGGGTCGGAACTGTGGCAGCGACAGCCACATCGGCACCTGTCGCTTGAGCACGCCGCTTTCGCGCTGGTCCGACCCTTTGCCCGTTCCTTTGCCGGTGACGACCAGTGCAATCTTGGCGCCGTCCGCTTGGGCGCGGTGCAGAAAGCGCAGCAGCGCCGCATGCGCCTCAGTCTGCGTGAGGCCGTGCAGGTCGAGGCGGGCGTCAATTGCTTCACGCCCACGCGCGACACGTTGCTTAAGCCGTCGCCCGAGCGGCGCGAGCGGAGGCCCTTTTTTCTCAGGCGGCGCTTCGCGCCGCACCGCCGGACGCGGCGGTGCGGGCGGCGGCTTATCGTCGACGGATAGCTCGGCCGACTTGCGCGCGCGGTGCAGCGGCTTGATCGAGCGCACGACGCCGGTCCATAGCGCGTGCTCTTCTTCGCTCAATCTAGGCCGCCGGCTCATCGGATTCGCCGCGAGTATGATTTTGGTTTCGGCTTCGGCTCCGGTTCCGCCGGTGGTTTGGGTTCCGGCAGCGGCACGTCTTCCGCTGTCGGATCGATCATGCTTCCGGCGCTGAACTGCGCGAAAAAGCTCGGGCGCTCGGGAGGCAGCGGCACATCGCGCGCTGCCTCGACCGGATCGAGCTCGCGTGGCAGCAGCATCACGAACTGGCCGGGATGGCGAATGCGGCCGGCGATACGCGCGGCGTCGGGGCCCGCTCCGAAATAGATGTCGGCTCGCGCGGGTCCGACGATGGCCGAGCCGGTATCTTGCGCGAAAACGAGGCGACGAAATTTCGTCCCGCCCTTTTCGTTGGCGATCGGGAGATCTGCCGCGATGAAGAACGGCGTGCCGTAGGCATGCAACGAACGATCGACGGCGATCGAACGGCCTGGCACCAGCGGTACGCCCTCGCCGCCGACCGCTTCGTCCTCCGTTGCAAGGTCCGTGATGCGGAAGAAGACATAGGACTTGTTCTGCCGTCGCACATCCTTGGCGGCGGCCGCATCGGCCGCCATCCAATCGCGGATGCGCTGCATCGACACCTCGTCCTTGGAAATGATCTTGCGGTCGATCAGCACGCGGCCGACGGGCGTGTAGGGCCAGCCATTATGTGAGTCGTAGTTGACCCGCAGAATGGTGCCGTCTTCCAACCTGATCCGGGCCGATCCCTGGATCTGCGCGAATAGGACGTCGATCGGGCTGCGCAGCCAACAGATTTCCAGATGCCAGCCGTTAAGCGCGCCATCCTCGATCGCGGCACGATCGTAATACGGCACGATCTTGCGGCGACCGACGCGGCGGCCGACCTTGACGCCCTTGCTGGGAAACGAATCGCCGAGCTTGCGGCGGCCCGAGATGACGAGATTGGGCGGCCGGCGATAAAGCGGCGCCGTGAACTCACCGGTGGGTACGCGCGAACCCTCGATAATCGGCTCGTAATAGCCGGTGAGAAAGCCGTCGCTATCGCCGAGCTTGTTGATGCGCAGCGGCCGAAAATTGTCCTCGAAAAACTTCCGCGCACCGTCTTCTTCGAGCGGCACCGCTGCCAAGCCTCGCCCGCAGATGGCTTTGAGCGCGTCGGCGATCGCCAACGCCTCGGCGCCCGGCTGCTTACTGTTCAGCGCGCGGCAGCTTTCGAGGAACGCAGCAAAAGCCGTGGCGTGATCGTCGCTTGTCCAGCCGTCGAGGTCCGCCCAATTCACCGGCTCATATTGCGTATCCGGGAATTTGATCGGCGCCTGCTCCCCGCCTTGCGCCGCAGTCGCAATGCCGGCGAGACCGACAACCGCGGCAACGAGAAGCAACGCCGGACAACGGGCCGCCATCGCCTCTATTGCCCAGCTTCGGTGGCGACAACCTTCCAGTTGGGATCGCGGGAGGAGACATCGCGGGACAACGTCCACACGTCAGTGACGTCGGTGATTTTTTCGGCGCTGCCCTCGATGACGTTCCCGGATCGATCGCGGGTTGCGGAAATAAGCTTGGAGACGAAACGTATCGTGATCTGCGCCGTACGAGCGCGCAATTCGGCGCTGCTGATCGTCGAGCCGTCGATTGAAACGAAGCGTGTCTCGGCGGTCTCGCCGCGACCTTCGCGTTCGGTGATCGCAGTATCGAAACCATCGTAAACTTCACGCGAGAGCAGGTTCTTCAATTGCCGGCGATCGCCCTCGGCGAAGGCGGTCACGATCATCTCATAGGCGGCGCGTGCACCGGTGATGAAGTGCTTGACGTCGAAGCTTGGGTCCGCTGCCACGATCGCATCCAACCCAGCCGCAATACTCGACCCGCTCTCGGCGACACCCTTCCAGCGATCCGCCGACGCCGCCGGCGTGACCTCGACCGGCCGCGTCGATACCGGCTCTGCCGGCCGCGTCGGCAAGGTCACGACCTTGTCGGTTGCCGGGCTGCGCACCGCATCGCGTGCCGAATAGGGATCGTAGGGCGGTCGCTCGCGGCCGGTACGCTGCCCCAAGACGCTGCGAAGCCGCAGGAAAATGAAAACTGCGAGCGCCAGGAAGATGATGGTGTAAATGTCGAACACGTCTGAATTCTCTCGGCGTCGCGAACGGCGGGACGGTATATATCCCGATGGTGGTTCAAAGGGCCGAACCTACGGGGCGTCCGATCCCCGCTCTATGTAGGCACGCACGGGAAACCATCCAGTGGCCGCTGTCCGATAAGCGTGCCGACGCCGAAGCTTAAACGATCGCCGCCGCCGCGCCAACATTGTAACCGTCGGAACCGTTCGCTTTATATTGAATCCGCGCGGAAATCCGCCGCTCGCCGGACACAATGACATGCTTTTGGGCAGCCCGCCAAAAGCCGGGGCAACGGAGCGACGGACAACGGGGCGCCCGTTACCGGCATTGTTCGCCCGCTTTGCCTATGTTAGCGAAGCCCTAACGCCCAAATGCGGGCCGGAGATGCGTATGTCAGCGACGAACGGCGGTTCTGAGCCCCAAACCGGGACGCCCCAAGCGACGATGCCCCAAATCGGCGTTCTTGCTCAGTACGTAAAGGATTTTTCGTTCGAGAATCCCAACGCTCCCCGTTCGATGGCGCCTAGCGGGCAACAGCCGACCATCAACGTTCAGGTCAATGTCGATGCCGCCCCCCTGAACGGGACGGATTTCGAGGTTACGCTCCGCTTGGAAGGCAAGGCCGAATCCCAGGGCATGCTGCTATTCAGTTTCGAGCTGATCTTTTCCGGCGCGTTTCGCATCCAAAACGTACCGCCGGATAGTCTGCAGCCGGTCGTGCTGATTGAATGCCCGCGCCTGCTATTTCCGTTCGCGCGGGAGATTGTCGCCACCGCGGTGCGGAATGGCGGCTTTGCGCCACTCCTCCTCGATCCGATTGATTTTGTCGGCCTCTACCGCCAGCGCCTGGCGGCTGCGCAGCCTTCGCCGCCGTCCCAACCGATCAATCCGAACTGACATAGTCTCGCCAAATTGCGTTCTCGCCGAGAGTGGCGACGAACGCCTGATGCGCAGCGCGTTCTTCGGCTGTGACCGTCGCGACGAGCGGCACCAGCCGCTCACGCACCATGATCGGCTCGCCGATCGCCTGGCCCGGTACGGTCGCCTGGGAGAGAATGAGCTGCGCTTGGCGGGCGCCGATCAGCTCGACGTAGACTTCAGAAAGGAGCTCTGCGTCAAGCAGCGCGCCATGCTTGGTACGGCGGGAATTGTCGATGGCATAGCGCACGCAAAGATCGTCGAGCCGGTTCGATCCGCCGGGGTGTTTGCGGCGCGCAATGAGCAGCGTATCGACCATCCGCTCGCGCGCGATGAGCGAGCGGCCCGCGCGATCGAGTTCGGCATTGAGAAACCCGAGATCGAACGCGGCATTATGGATCACAAGCGGCGCGTCGCCCAGAAAGGCGATCAGATCGTCCGCCACCTCGGCGAAAAACAGCTTGTCCTTGAGGAATTCGTCGCTGAGGCCATGAACTGCAAACGCTTCCGCCGGCATGCTGCGCTGGGGATTGAAATAGGCGTGGAATGTTTGGCCGGACGGTATGCGGTTGACCAGCTCGACGCAGCCGACCTCCACCAGACGGTGGCCGTCCAAGGGATCCAGACCCGTCGTCTCGGTATCAAGCACAATCTCGCGCATGGAAGCCTCGTGTCATCGCCGATCCAGGTCGCCGATCGTTTACGAATCACCGGCGCTCCGGGCGCATTTTAGCCACAGCGCGCAGGATGTCGCGCACTTGGGCGCGGGCGTGATCGAACGATTGCGAACTATCCACGATAAAGTCGGCTCGCCGGCGCTTTTCCGCATCCGGCATTTGCTTGGCCATGAATGTGGTAAATTTTTCCTCGGTCATGCCCGGGCGCTCGAAGGCGCGGCGCCGCTGAATCTCGGGCGGCGCCGACACCACGACGACGGCATCGCAGTTGCTCTGGCCCCCGGTCTCGAACAGCAATGGGACATCGAGAACAACCACGGCTGCGCCGCGCGCTTGGGCATCCGCAAGGAACTTGTCTCTCACATTGCTGACCAGCGGATGCACGATCGCTTCAAGCCTCGCCAGCGCAGCGTCGTCGCCGAGCACCATCGCTGCGAGTTTGGCGCGGTCAACTTTGCCGCCTGCGGTCGTGCCGGGAAACGCGCCCTCAATCAGCGGTGCAGCTTCCCCTTCATAGAGCGCATGCACGGCGGCATCGGAATCGTGAACCGGTACGCCAGCTTCGGCGAAAAACGTCGCCGTCCTCGATTTACCCATGCCGAGCGAACCGGTCAAACAAAGAACAAAGGGCCATTCATCACTCATGGCGCGAGGCATCCCCGCCGCCGCAGAAAATCGAGCGCGGCCAAAAGCGGCAATCCAAGGATGGTGAAATAGTCGCCGTCAATCCGCTCGAACAGTTGAACACCCGGACCCTCAAGCTGGTAGGCCCCCACGCTCGCGGTAGCGGCGTCTCCTACGGTATCGAGATAGAGTTCGAGGAATCGATCCGAGAACGAGCGCATTGTAAGCCGCGCCGTGCAAACCTGTTCGAACAGCACGGTCGCGTCCTGCACGAACGCGATCGCCGAGTGAAGCTCATGAGTGCGGCCGCAGAGCGCACGAAGCTGTGCGCGGGCGACCGCCCGATTCGCCGGCTTGGCAAATCGCTCGGAGCCAAGCGCCAAAGTCTGATCGGCTCCGAGAATCAGCCTGCCAGGACGCGATGCCGCGACAAACAAGCCCTTTTCGCGCGCAAGCAGTGCCGCGATAGCGGCCGGCGCCTGCGACGCTACACCGGCTTCCAGGCCTCGCTCGTCGAGATCCGCCGGATACAACTCGATCGAAACGCCGGCAGCCGCGAGCAGCGCACGGCGTGCGGCGCTCCGCGATGCGAGGACGAGCGGATCGGAGGCAAGCCACAGCGCCATCGCTCATGAGGCCGTTTGCCGACGGCGCTCGGCAAGGAGCGCAAGAACCGCGGCCGCGGTTTCCTCGATCGAGCGTCGCGTGACGTCGATCACCGGCCAATCATGTCTGGCGCAGAGCCGGCGCGAGGCGGAAATCTCTTCGGCCACGGACTGCTGGTCGATATATTTGTCATCGTCGCGATGCGCCTTAAGACCGAGCAGCCGATTCTGCCGGATTTGCACAATACGTTCGGGCGTTGCGTATAGACCGACAACCAGCGGGCGTTTGAGCCGCTCGATTCCCGGAGGCAGCGTTACCCCCGGAACGAGGGGAATGTTGGCCGTCTTCACGCCGCGGTTGGCGAGATAGATCGAGGTCGGCGTCTTTGAGGTCCGCGACACCCCGATCAGCAAAACGTCGGCCTCTTCGAGGTCATCGGCCTGCTGGCCATCGTCATGCATCATCGTGTAATTGAGCGCATCGATGCGGCGGAAATACTCCGCATTGAGGGTGTGCTGCGCTCCAACTTTGTGGGTCGATTCAGCGCCGAGATAGGACTGAAACAGGTGCAGAACCGGCCCGAGAATCGAGAGGCATGGCAGGCCGAGCTCGCGGCATTTTTCTTCCAGCTTGGTCGCCAAGTTTTCCTGCAGCAGCGTGTAAAGCACGATGCCGGGGGTTGCCTCAACTTCGGCCAGCACCCGGTCGAGCTGTTTTTGCGTTCGAACGAGCGGATGCACGTGCTCGACCGGCATAACTCTAGCGTATTGCGCCGTGGCGGCGCGAGCGACTGTAATCAGGGTCTCTCCGGTCGAGTCGGAGATCAGGTGTAGTTGGAAATAGCCGGCCGAGGACGTCATGGGAAAAACTTGAATAACCTGTCGACAGTTTGGGAGAAGGCCATGGCTTGGACCGCCGTGCAAGAATAATAGGCGACGTAGTCATGAATCCATCCACACCCGTGCCGCTGACGCTTACGGAAACAACCATGTCTCGAACACTGGTGTGAAATGTGGATAGTAGCCGCGGGACAAAGCTAGGCGTCCCCAGAAGTCCAATTAAAACGTCAGACTCTATCAAGCCGTGATCAAAAGGCGATTAGCGGGAATATGTGGGTGAATCGTGAATGGCATGTGGATAGAAATGTATGAGTCCAATCAACCGACCAAGCACTACAACAGATTCTTTTAGATTCAGTTAGTTTAGGATAGGAGCGTGACGGGGACATCTTCGATCAAACCGCTGCTTCGTGTCTTGGCGGGCGCACGTGAGCCAGTCGCGCCGATTTGGCTTATGCGGCAAGCCGGGAGATATCTTCCGGAATACCGTGCGATTCGCGAGAAGGCCGGGAGTTTTCTCGAACTCTGCTTTGACCCTGAACGCGCGGCAGAAATTACTTTGCAACCGATTCGGCGCTTCGGCTTCGATGCTGCGATCTTGTTTTCCGATATTCTAGTGGTGCCACATGCATTGGGACAACGCGTAACGTTCGAGCAAGGCGAGGGACCACGGCTCGACGCACTTGAAGATGCCGCGGCGTTGAACGGTCTTCGTCGGGAGATTGACCACAAACTGCTTGAGCCGGTTTACCAGACGATCGTTCGGGTTAAGCAGGGACTGCCGCCAACCGTAGTGCTATTGGGCTTCTGCGGCGCGCCGTGGACGTTGGCGACGTATATGATTGCAGGACGTGGAACTGTTGATCAACTCCCGGCGCGGCTATTCGCTTATCGGTATCCCGATGCATTCGCAAAACTGATCGAAATACTGGTCAACGCATCGGCCAGCTATCTGATCCGGCAATTTGCGGCTGGAGTAGATGCCGTACAGATTTTCGATACCTGGGCGGGAATCCTGCCAGCCGATGAGTTCCGAAAGTGGAGCATTGAACCGAACGCCCGAATTGTGGAGGCGGTGCGCAGGCAAATTCCTGATGCAAGAATCATCGGATTTCCCCGCGGTGCAGGGACTGAACTCGGATGCTATCTCGATGACGTTGCAGTGGATGCGGTGGGAATAGACTGGACCATGGAGCTCGGCTTTGTGCGCGATCAGGTTCAGACTCGACGACCTGTTCAGGGTAATCTTGATCCATTGGCGCTACGGGTAGGGGGCGCGGCGCTGGACCGTTCAATCGATCTGATTCTCAAGGCGTTTTCGCAGGGGCGGTTCATTTTCAATCTCGGCCACGGCGTGCTGCCGGATACGCCAATTGCCCACGTCGAGCGGCTGATCGCGCGCGTGCGCAACGCGCCGGCGTTCGGTTGAGGCATTTGGTTCGGGGGAGAACGAACCGTGGATACCTATGGATGGATCAAGGCAATCCACATCATTGCGGTGATCGCCTGGATGGCAGGAATGCTCTATCTGCCGCGCTTGTTCGTTTATCACTGCGCTGCCGAGACGGGGTCGGTTCAGTCGGGAACGTTCAAGGTGATGGAGCGCCGGCTGCTGCGCGGGATCATCAATCCCGCGATGATTGCGACCTGGGTGTTCGGGCTCTGGCTTGCCTGGCATGGACCCGATTCCCACTACGGATGGTTCGCCTCTGGATGGCTGCAAGCTAAACTGGTCTTGGTGGTTATCCTCTCGGGTATCCACGGATTGTTTGCTCGATGGGTCAAGGCATTCGGCCGCGACCAAAACCGCCATTCGCAGAGATTCTATAGAATAATCAATGAAGTACCCACCGTCTTGATGATCGGCATCGTCATTCTGGTGGTGTTGAAACCGTTTTGAGCCAGCGGCGTTGCCAGTGAACACTTCGTTTCGGCACTTGCCTGACGGGCAATCTTTTCTTATGTTTAGCACATCCCACCCAACGTAGGCGGATGCAATTGAGTTCTGGCACCGGTCGAACCGGAGCCGGCTGGTGCATCGGGACCGGGGCCCCCAAGCCCCTCGCAGCCCAAGACCTACGACTTTCTTTCCGCCAGCGACGTCGCCTCCCAATCCTGCCGCTGGCCCAATTTCCATAGGACATTCTGTATGCGGGAAATGAAACTCCAAGAACTCAAGACCAAGACTCCGGCGGAACTCGTCTCCTTCGCGGAGGAGCTTGCGGTCGAGAACGCCTCAACGATGCGCAAGCAGGAGCTGATGTTCGGTATCCTCAAACAGCTCTCCGCCCAGGAAACTGATATCGTCGGCGAAGGCGTCGTCGAGGTTCTGCCGGATGGCTTCGGCTTCTTGCGCTCGCCCGAAGCAAATTATCTGCCGGGGCCGGATGATATTTACGTGTCGCCGTCGCAAATCCGCCGTTTCGGATTGCGCACCGGCGACACGATCGACGGGCACATCCGCAGCCCGAAGGAAGGCGAACGCTACTTTGCTTTGCTCAAGGTGAACTCGCTCAACTTCGAAGATCCCGAGAAGGCGCGCCACAAGGTCAATTTCGACAATTTGACGCCGCTTTATCCGGACGAGTGGCTGAGGATGGAATTCGAGGATCCGACCAAGAAGGATCTTTCCGCTCGCGTCATCGACATTGTGGCGCCGGTCGGCAAAGGCCAGCGCGCGCTGATCGTGTCGCCGCCGCGCACCGGCAAGACGGTGCTGCTGCAGAACATCGCGCACTCGATCACGCACAACCACCCGGAATGCTATCTGATCGTGTTGCTGATCGACGAACGGCCGGAAGAGGTCACCGATATGCAGCGCTCGGTGAAGGGCGAGGTGATTTCCTCAACCTTCGACGAGCCGGCGGTGCGCCACGTGCAGGTCGCCGAGATGGTGATCGAGAAGGCCAAGCGCCTGGTCGAGCACGGCCGGGACGTTGTCATCCTGCTCGATTCGATCACGCGGCTCGGCCGCGCCTACA
>Ga0187864_10002894_pt1 | contig 14444 bp, 25 predicted proteins | sample June2016WEW_11_4_FD_132985 | JGI IMG/M metagenome (GOLD analysis project Ga0187864, IMG submission 132985) | Peatland microbial communities from SPRUCE experiment site at the Marcell Experimental Forest, Minnesota, USA - June2016WEW_11_40 | ecosystem: Environmental > Terrestrial > Soil >... | reverse complement strand
CCCGGTCTGCAATTGGGCCGCCTGCAAGCTGGCATAGTCGGACGATGACAGGCCGGTACCGGCAACTCCACCACCACCAGCCGCTGCTTGCGAGCTACCCCCGCTGCGAAGGATCAGAAGCAGAACGACAGCGCCAAGCGCCAATCCGCCCGCTATATAAGGATGCTCTTTTATCCAATCAAGCATGGCTCTCCAATTTCCCTTCAATTCGCGCAACTGATTCCGCGATACGATCCAACTTACCTGTCATGGTTTCAAGATTATTGATGCGGGTTTCCAACGATGCAAAACGCATCAAACCTGCAACAACAGATCCCACCATGGTAATAATCACGCTAAGCAACTCAGGCGTAAAGTGCATAACCCTTTTCCGCACTCACATAAACACATTTTACTCACCTTCAGTATCCAGTGGCGTAAAAACCATCTGGCCAGCAATGAGTCCACCGATACCAGCATAGGTTACGGTGGGGTTACTGTACACTTGGGGCGGTTGAACGATCGCGAAAGTATTTGGCTTCCTCAAAAAAGCATCGCCCCAAAGTGTCTGCAACGGTAGTTCGCGCGTTGGCTCGAAAACATAATTCTCTGCGCCCGGTGTAAAAAGATCACCCTCGTGATAATGATAAAATCCCTTCTTACCGGGCACTGCAACTTCCGAGCTAAGATTAGCAGCGGGTGAATTCTGGACTCCAAACAATCCAGCGATAATTCGCGACAGTCCGCCGCTAGGTTTTCCCTGCGGTAATTGTGGCTGCAATCTTACGCCAGTAGTTCCATGGGCAGCCGACAGGTCTGCCGATACCACAGGCTGTGAAGCAACGCGTTTACGAAGTGCCGGAAAACTCATGATTTAACCTATCGTTGGAAAGCTGATTGTACTTGACACTGACGGAATCAGTGACCCGCCTCCACATTGACTACCTGTTACCGGACTAAGAGCTACACACAGGAAATTCGAGATTGAATTTCCACCCGCCCCCAACACACTCCCTGTTTGAGCCTTATTGGAAACGAGGACTGCTATCACGGCAACACCGACGATAGCCAGCAGGACGCTCACAATTCCGGTAATCAATTTGTCGTCCATAAATACGCTAGTAGGTTAGATCGCAAAGCGATCTATCATATCTTAAGAGACAGGACCGACCGCTGTTTTCAAGATGCCTGACAACGCATTACCTCCCGCCGTCAAAACACTGGCAGTTTGAGCGTTCTTGCCGACTATCACAGCGATGATAGCAACTCCAATGATCGCCGTAATGATCGAAATCAGACCGGTTAAAAGTTTGTCGTCCATGGCCACCCTAGATTACAGCGCTACCACCGCCCTGAAAACCGAAGCCTGATGTAACAGGCCCCAAAGCCGTTCCAAGACTTTGCGAGAATGCACTACCGCCAGCACCAATTACCCCGGTAGTGTTCGCATTTTTGCTCACCAAAACGGCGATGATTGCTACTCCCACAATGGCAAGTAAAACGGTCGTTACGCTCGAAATCAATTGTTCACTCATGCTTTTCTCCTACTGTGAAATATCCTGCGACAAAGCAGCCGCCGATTGCGCTAAGTTCTGACTCAATTGTTGTTGAATCGTTTGAAGCTGTTGGTTAGCACTTGTCTGCAAGGTTTGGATTGAAGGTGTGCTCGATGGGACACTAGCATTACCAGCCGTTTGCGTGGTGCCCAAAGCAGTTGTAAAAGTCTGGAAGAAATTTCCACCACCAGCCGAACCTTTACTGAGAAACAAAACCAAAACCAAGAGCACCAAAAATGCCGTGCTAATTGGCCTCAGTTTAGGAATGTACCCGATTGCCCCGATCAAAAGTATGGAAATAAACCAATAGAAAAAGTTCACGTCTCCAGTGAAGTCACCGTGAACGAGCTTATATAAATCGCTCTGAGAATCGCGAACACCGGCTGTGAGCAAAACTACACCGATAATGAGGAGAGCAAAAGCCATTATGCTCTACCTCCTACAGGCATTAGATTGTTTTTTGGGAGGAGCGCAACTGGTCGCGCGGGTCGCGCAACGAAACCCGCACCCAAATTAGTAAGTGTTGGACTTGGCGTGGTCGCTGTTGCATCTGTTGTGGGCGCTGCGGAAACTGTCGTATTCAGATAGGCCGCACTGGGACCAAGTCCTAATGGATCAGTAGTTTCCGATTGCGGAATAGTCGGTAAGTTTGGTGTGATTGATGTAGCCGCCGCTGCCGGAGTAGCCGCTAGTGCCGGAGTAGCCGCTAGTGCCGGAGTAGTCGCTACTGGTGTAGCTGCTGCCGTTGCGGATACCGTCACAGCGGCCGCCGGAGGAGTCGCTGTCGTGGGACTCGATGATGTGCTTAGATTCGCAGCCCCGGCACTCCCACCAAGACCCAATGCTGCTAACGATTGCTCCTCCTGCTGTGCCTGCAAAGCGGCAACCAAAGACGCGTCAGTTTGATTGCTGGCGTTCGCTGAATTACTCGCGCTATTTTTCAACACGAGATACACGACCACTATAACGATGACAGCGCCACCGATAAGTAGTCCGTGTTTTTTCAGGAACGCCATTTATGACCCTTTACTTAGCCCTACAACTGCAAGGTACTTTGGAAGTTCCCCACGTACCGTGATGAAAACGATGAATCCGATTATCAGTGCGAAAGCGATGACTGATGTTTGAGGTACCATATACGCTATCGTTTGAAAATGTCGATAATCATTGCGAGCAACAAAAACGACATTAAAAGCGTAAGGCAACTCTTATACCCGTCAAGGTAGCCGTCACGGTAATCAGGCCGCGAAACAAGAAAAACCGTCTGTTTGTCTTCAGACGGAAAATTTTCCTTGTCGGTAATCGGTTTTTCTTTTTCGTCCATGAAAATCTCCCGAATCGTAAACGGCTGGCTTCTGCCAGCCACTCTACATCCCAACAGACGAAAAGAGTTTCTGGCCGACGCCCGGAAACTTTACGCCCACCAAGTAAGCGATAACGAGTCCAAGAATCATTCCCCAATGCCATCCTTGCATATGTTTTCTCCTCTCCTAAATCTCTTGATTTATTTGCAGTAAAACGTGATTCCAAAACCACGCGGCAATGACCAGTAGGCCCACAAACAAGACCCAATTTAGGGCGCTACCTTGCGAGGTAAACGGATGCGCGAACCAATTCACAACACTACCGAATAGACCGTTCTGTTTCGTGTCATCCGTCATTGCCGAAACTCCTAGAAAGCGAGATATGAAAATTTTGCACCCGCCGCATTGCTATCGAAAACGAATGTTGCGCCGGTAGTCGTTACTGACAAAACATAGACATTCAATCCGTTACGCTGTGCTACGGCAACGATATTCGGAGCATCAGTAAACGTTACGTTGAAAGCAACAGTGCATTGCGTTACTGGAACAGTCGTCGGGCCGGGATTGCCAAATCCACCCGTGGTAGTTTTAGCCGCCCCAACGGTGATTGTCGCGCCATTGATATTTGCCAGTGCATTAACAGTAGGCGAAGTCCCACACGCCGATGCAGTGGGCGCGGTCAACGTGAAAATGGTTTGACCATTATACGTTCCTGCGGGCGCTACTGCCAAAAGCCAAACAACCGCAACCGTGAAAAACAATCCTAATGTTAACCAAAACTTTCGCTTCATGAAATTCTCCTTTGAAAACGGGAGCGGGTTTCCCCGCTCCCCACGCTGCAAGCTGACACCGTTGCGGATTACGATGCAGCGAGCGAACCAGCCATTGACAACTGTTGGACGATTGAGAAATCCTCAACAGCAACCAACATATAAGGATTGTTTGATGCAGCCGCCGCATTCAAAACAAGCTGCATGTTGCCGTACTGCGTTGTTGAAATCGGTTTGGTGCGCGAATCGAAGAACGCAACTCCGGGCGGGAAATCAACGCCAATATGGTTTCGGCTGAACCCAGCAATCAACGCGGGCTCAACTTTCCAGATGTTCGTAAAGTTGGCGGACTGCAAGGCCCACGTATTTATGTCGGCACCAACACCACGAGCGCCGGTCGTACCGTTGTTGACGTAAACGACGATGGTCGAGAGAAAGTCACGGAAATTTGCGTACTGATAAGGGAAGTCGATTCCAGCCGTGATGTTATTCACGTTGGTATACTTCAACTCATAAATGGTGCTCAAATCGAGCACGGGCAAAAGGAGGCCTTGCGGGCCGACGGGAATCTGGTCCCAATAATCCTGATAAACCGTCACCGTCGCAGAAGTCATGGTCATGGCCGACGCAGTACCACCGCCCGCAGCCTGAACGTAAATCGAGGAAGTGGAATCGGCACCATTTGCAGCACAAACGGAAGAACCGAATGTTCCAGCAAAACTCAAAAACAATTGCATTGTTGCGTTGACCACGTTCGCATAAACCGCGCCGCGCAAGTCGGGAGCCTGCGGATTGTCAGGGTTATAAGCGAGAGGCACCCAATACCACATAGTGCAAGTGCTCGCGCCGGATGCCGCATCATTGGCAATCGTGGCGGGAGCGGAGTTCAGTGTCCAATTCGAACCGAAGTTAATCGGATCGTCGAACGCAGCCTGCAAAGCGCTTGTCTGTAAACCAGTGTTCGTTCCACCAGCGCCCACAAGGGCCGACAAAAATGCGCGGCGGGATTTCCATGCGTTGATAAACGCCAGATGCCATCCGGTCGTTTGAATGCGCGTGTTGTTCGACAGATCGTTGAATTGAATCTGGCTGAGAATATTGGCGGGTCCAAAATCGGTAAGGTTCGCCGTTTCACCTGAACCATTATTCAAAACAGCCACGACCTTGATCCAAAAACCGTTAATCAATCCGACGTTGCGCGGATTGACCGTAACTGTTGGCTGATTCGCTGGTGTGATCGTTTGCGCGAAAATCTGTTGCAGCATTCGAACACCGCGCGCCTTGATTGCATATCGCGCCGCGCTATTAAGCTGTGACGCTGAAACCTGCTGTTGTGGTCCTGCCATTTTGTGCCCTCTCTTAACGCAGACTGTTTGGAGTTCACTTTCCCGGACTGATGTTGTAGTAGTCCAAAACCAGATGCAATCCGATGCCAAAAATCATCACCATTAAAAGGATGATGACCCAGTTCAACGGATGCGAGAGCAATTCGGTGTTGATAACCTTATCGAGCACCTTACGCCCCCTTACGCTGCTGATAGATGCGTGCCGCCGCGCCGAGGATAGCGAAACCAATCGCCACCATGAGCACTACGGTTATCCAATTAGCAGGCGTCCAACTGATAATGTTCGTCGAATCAGCCAAGTTGGTTTTCCCCTAAAATCAGGATAACGCTGGTTTTGGAGGAACACGTCCGCATTTGGCCATCCGGCCATTTGCTATCTGATTGAGAATAGAGGGATTAAGAGTTGATTGATAGGGCGAAGAAAAATACGAATCGTCGGAATCGAAGATTTGTTTGAAACGTTCGCGCCGTCGCGCGGTGGTCCGCCGCTTGCATTTTTCACAGGTTCCACACACACATTCAGGCGTTCGCATTAGAAGACCTTTTTTACGCGCCGCAATCGTGATGCAAATGTAGGATAGATTTCCTCGATGGGTGGAACTGGCTTCAAAGGCGTAAGAGTATCCGCGTTAACGTCATAGTAATAAGAGTGATGCTGAGGAAGACGTTTAGACAAATCAGCAGGAACAAATTTTTCAACCGTTGTCCTATCATCTTTATGCTGTAGCCGGAAGACCTGAAAAAACTCAGACTCTGTAAAAACGAAACGATCCATCCACACAGGGCGCTGGCTAAGAGTAATGATTGGAATTTCGCGTGAACGTCCTTGAGTAAGAAGGGAGCGAAAAGCGGGATTGTTTTTTCCAACCATATATCCTTCATCAACATAGACTCCTATTCCCTGTTTATCCCAAATCGACCACATTTGCTGTTCGACTTCTTCCTGCTGTGACGGGTGGGGATGAACCACGTACACTCCGGGCCTTATAGGAATCTCATCAACTCCGATATCAATTTTACCCGGTATTCCATCGATGTTCTTATCGCCTTTCCAGTTGTAGACAATCCACGGACGATGCAAATAATCCCTCATCGAAAGGTGCCAGACAGCAGCAACGGTTTTACCAGTGCCGGTAGCACCAACGATGGAGAGTCTTTGCGATGCGTCCGGGAGTCTCAATCAAGCGCTCCGTTCTGGTCACCGAAAATTTGTGATGGAGACGTTTGGGACAAATCGACATTTGCTTGTCCGTTCTTCTGTTGAGTCGGTTGTTTTGTTTTATCGGAAACGGCCACAGGTCCGGGTCGCTTGGTTTTATCGACATCAAACCGTCGCTTGAGTTGCACACCCATAGGGATGTAAATTCCGGCGGCTACAACTCCAAGATTGACGAACGCCATGGTTTTAGCGCTCACCTTCATGGGGTAGAACTTCTGTACTTCGGTGATAGCGTCCGCCAGCTTCTTACACTCCGGTTTATCAAGTTCGATTTCCCGAAGGTTCAGAAGTTCCGCTCCCATCAGGTGAACAGAATAGAGGAGTTTATCTAAGCTTACTCCTTCGCTCAGAAAACCTTGCGATTGATTTTCTTCCGTGCTCCCGGTTCCGCTTCCAGTTCCGGTGTTTCGCTTTCCGCTTCCCGGTGGTCTTCCACGACGCTTTCCGGTAGGACTTCCACCTCCGGTATTGATTCGCTCTGTTGCTGGTTCCTCGAATCCCATGAAGATTTCAGGGCCGTGACTTCCGCCCTGATTTCTATCAACTGGTTCAGGAGTTGCGCCAGCATCGGATTTTCCGCTCCCGCTGTCGCCGACGAACTTTCCAAACGGCTCAGGCATTCATCCACCTTTTCAATAATTTCTTCATGACGCTCCTCACTCATGATTGAGTGTGCTACAAGTTGTTCTGTGATTTCGTCGATTTCTTCCGCCGTTTCTTCAATAGCGTCCTCGGCGGATTCGCCAGCTTCAACAAGCGCAAGTTCTTCGGGTGTAAGTTCCGGCATCTTAGCCAATCCTTTGTCGCGCCAGAACTTCATCGAGTTTTATTTCAACTCGTTCCAGGCGCTTGTTTAAGTCGTCGAATGCGACCGCAAGTTTCGGAAGTGCATCTTTTGATTGCTCCCACGCTTTTTCAATTTCTTCGGGCTCGATCTTAACGCCCAAAGTTTCGAGGATAACTTTAATTGCTCTCATAAATACCTCCAAGCCAATCGGCAATCGTACAATCCACAATGAAACATGGAAGTGATCGTGCGAAAATTCTTACAACTCCATTAAAGCAGATCATATCAACCCGGAGAAACAGAATACAGGATAAGAGCATTGCCCGCTGTTGCCGCGCCAAATGTCGCTGTTACCACGAAAACGATTGGAGTGTTCGTTGGCAACGCGACAGTATAGGCCCCTGTTGTTACGTTGCTGGTAACTGGCGATGCGAATGCCTGCGTAACACACGACATGATTACGGGAGTAGAATTAGACGGCGCACCAATCGCTGTCAGAACACAATGAAATGTTCCAGTGCCGGAATTTCCTGCCTTAGATATAGTGGCCGAATTTGTGTAGATTATAGTACCGCTTACTGATGCCGATCGAATCTTAAAAAATAATGATGATGGCGCCCCGGACCCGACATAGATAAAGCCCAGCTTGAAAACAGTTGAACCATTGGCAAGCGTATTTACCGGGACTGTAACGGTTGATTTAAAAGCTGTCTCGGCAGTTCCATTCACTGAATTCGCGCACCCGGAAAATGCTGTAGTGGACGTACCGATAGAACCGGAACTGGGAACAAATGTAGGATTGCTGGTATAAGAATTTCCGGCTGAAACTATCGTCACGGTTGTGAGATTACCGCCAACTGCTGTGAAGGTACCGGACGCTCCGGTACCTCCTCCTCCCATAGTCGTCCATGTCCCGGCAGCTGGAAGGGCTATATCAACACCCGTTACCACGGTTACCGTTTTCAGAGATCCGTCAAGGAATAAGGTTCCATCCGCACCTTTTCCGCAGATGGAATCCGTACCAACATTTTGAACAGACACAAAGGCAGTTGGTGAATAGTTACTCAAAAGCGACGCTGTATTGGATGCTGAATTTGCGCCCCAAACCTGATAGGTAATCGCGCCCGATCCCATCTTTGATGTGAAATTAAATCTCACCCACGCAGCGTTGGAATTGATTCCAATGGTAGCCGCATTGGTATTGGTGCTCGGATTCACCCCGTTATAAACAGCGGTACCTGTGAATGCTGCCCACGACCCCGGTACACCGCTATTGTCTGGTGCCTCTTCAAGTTGCACTGAAAGTGCCGAGAAGCCAGTCGAGTTGTAACTGACAACCCAAACATAGCAACCTAGTCTTCGGTTATCGAAAACAGCGCTTTGTCCTGTCGCTGTAAATTGACCGTTGATCTGACACGGAACCTGCGCTGCCAACGGTAGCGCAAGTAAGATTCCCAGTAGAAATTTTCTCATTGAATTACGCTCCTGTTACAGTTGGCCAGTCGTGAGTCACGACAGGGAAGTTAAGCAGGTCAACGTTGACGATGACTCCACCTGTAGTTTTGAAACTAAGAGACGATGGGTTAGGGCAAAGCACGGCAAAGTAGCCTTGCCGATTGGGAGCAACTTTGATGGATTGATTTGTCCCGTTAAATTGCAGCGTGAAAGATGCTGCATTGAGAGAGTTGTCAATAAACACTCCCTGAATGCCGGAGATAAAACCCCGGCTTTCAAGGTTCTGTAAATTCAGGTCGTATTCATTGGCAACGGAGAAATCCAGCAGGATTGGAATCGCCAATGGACCTTCGGGCGGTACCTGAAGAGATTGGACCGAATAAAAAGCAAGCTGACTCAAGTTAAGATTTGACACTTAGCAAATACTCCTTGTTTGTGGGCCTAGGCAAAAAGGCAAGCGATGAACAGGTAAGCCATTGGGGTTAAGAAGCGGCGGTGGAGGAGGGAGAACGTAATCGATATCGAGTGTTCCATCACCCGATCCGGTGCTTACGATCGTGGTGCAAAAAGTGGATGATGAAGGATAGCCGCTGAAATTGCCACCTATACTTACGGTGAGTGCGGAGCTATAAGCGTCCACCGTCAGCACTGTATATGTCATGGTATTCGGGCCGCCAAGCGGGTTCACTACAAGCCCTGTATCACCGGGCGCATAGCCGTTGCCGCCGAAAAGGGTCATTATAGCAGCGCTCGCGACTACGCCACCAGGCGCATTGACCTCAAGTAACAGGCTCGCCAGATCAACCCCAATCGCTGTAGTGTATTCCATTGCGCCTGCGACAGGGTAACCAGCACCACCAAGAGCGGTGACGGTCAGTACGGTACCAAATGCGTTAACGGTTGCAACCGTGCAGACAGCCAGCATATTTCCGACATTGATGGTTCCATTGTCACCCGGTGCGCATCCGACCTGACCCGCATAATTGAACACCTGAATACTCGTAACGGCTCCGCCAGTCGTGAGAATGTCGACAATCAGATTCGAATTTCCTGATCCTGTCAGCGGTGTTGTGGCCTGAAAGAATGCATTCGAATAAGTCGAGCCACCAGAGACGATGCCGATCGATGTAACGTGCCCGGCCAGTCCGACAGCGAGTACAATATATTTTGCGGTACCATCACCACCCGAAATCGTGCCGACGTCTCCGACTTTGTAACCGCCACCACCACCGAGTAGCATCGAACTGACTTGTGATTGAGGACCCACTTGACAAAGCATATTCCATGTTGATAACCTATGTCAAGTCGAAGGGCGCGTTGGCTGACCGAAAGTATCAGTCAATTAATGACAGAGGGTCGCTGCAACCGACCCTCTGCCTCATCGTTGCAGGATGAGAAGTGGCACAAAAATTTCCCTCCAAATTCGGAAAGCGTTTAAGTCCGTCCGAACTTAAGCAGTTTCGTGCCTACGTTTCTCAACTCAAAAAACGCGGCCTGATTCGCAAAGGTATTTCAGCGAAAACGGCACGTCCCGTACAAATCTCTGGCGGAAAAACCCTCCAAGAAATAGTCAATAAATCCCTCAAGACAATTCCTCCGAAAGAAGCCCCGAAGTTACTCCCGATACGAACGCCAATTTCCGTCAGGGATTTTCCAGTCAAACATAAGTCGCTCGCATTAGTGCTCTCCGATCTTGAAGCGAACGCGAAAGAAATAAACGCGCTCAAGAGGCCGGGGGAGTATTTTGCATGGGAAGTTGACGGAATCAAAAGCTATGGAATCTTTGCCGATATCGAATTGCTTGCGCGGGAGCTTGGTGAATCGGCGGGTATCCAGCAGTTGTTTCATAAGCGGTCACAGGGCACCACATTTATTAATAAGCTAAAAATCGTTCGATGGAACAAGCGAGCGAAAGACTGGAAACCAGCACCACAAAAAGCACCATGGCTAAAAAAGAAACGAAAGCGGAGAGGATAATATGATACCCGGACGCAGCGGACTTTTTATGACTTTGGGCCAGCAGGAACTTTATGAGTTTCTGGTTGAAGCTAAAAACGAATGGAATCGGCGGTATGAAGAACAGCCGCCGGTTATCGATCACCCGGACGTGATACCGATCATTGACGGCAAACGCATGAAGAAAGCGTACCTGCATTTTGAAGATCCGATAACTGGGAAACCACAATGATTACAATTTATCCTGTCAAGAATACTATCGTGTACCCAAATGCACCCGGTTACCTTGTTTGTGGCGTCTTTTACAAGACCATCAAGGAAGCGTTTCATGCGGCATGTAAATTTGCGGGTTGGAAATGAAGCTTATCGCGTGGCTCTATGTAATCTTCATTCCCGATTGGTTGGATAGATCCATTAGTAAACATATAAGAAAATGAAGCCCATTTTGACGATGGATTTCGAGACTGACCCTTTCAAGCATGGCCGGAGGGTTTATCCTTTTGCGGTCGGAGTTTATGGAGACTCTGGTTTCTACTCCTGCTGGTCAAGAGCCTGCGTCAAGCACCTTTTGGAGTATTTGAAAAAGCTGCCACCAAGTGTGATCTACATGCACAACGGCGGGCGCTTTGATATTTTCTTCCTCATGGCGGCCCTCGATGCGCAGATGAAAATTATCAAAGGTCGTGTGGTAGAAGCGCAATTGGGGGAGCATCTTGTACGCGATTCCTTTGCTATTCTCCCGATGGCGCTGGCGCAATATAAGAAGGACGAAATCGATATCAACAAACTCAATCGTGAAAATCGAGAACAAAATAAAGAAGAAATTCTATCATATTTGCGGGGTGATTGTGTGTATCTCCATGAACTTGTATCAGGATTTCTATCTGAGTTTGGAGAGTACCTTACCATCGGTTCCGCCGCTATGGGGCAACTCCGCAAATTTCACCCGTTTGATAAAGGATCAAAATACTTAGACGATAAATTTCGTAAGCAGTTTTTCTTCGGTGGCCGCGTCCAATGTTTCCGGGCGGGCGTCATTGAGCAACCATTCAAAATCTATGACGTAAATTCAATGTACCCTTACGTCATGAAAAATTTCAAACATCCTACAGGAGGATCTTACGAACTTGATACCCGCATCAGAAATAACACTTACTTTATCGTCGCGGAGGGAAGACAACGCGGACCTTACGGCGCGTTTCCGATCCGTAACAGATCTGGCGGAATTGACTTCAATGTTGAACGAGGTACTTTCGCTACTACAATCCACGAATGGAACGCAGCAGAAGAAGCAGGGTATTTTAGACCTTCTAAGATACTCAAGACCTATTCGTTCAGTGATTCGATCTGCTTTGATGAATTCGTAGATCACTTCTACTCTGCGAGACTTAAGGCTAAAGCCGAAGAAGATCGACTTCATGAAATCTTCTATAAGTTCATCCTGAATTCGGCTTACGGAAAATTTGCACAAAACCCGGACAATTTTGCAGACTGGGCAATCACGCAAAACGAACGGCTGGCCGCGCCATGGCGCGAACACTTCATTCATCGAAAGGGTAAATATGTCATCTGGAAAAAGGGAGTTAACCGACACTCATATTACAATGTCTGCATTGGAGCTAGCATTACTGGCGCAGCACGTGCAACACTTATGCGGGCTATTCGCTTCAGTGAAAAGCCATTGTACTGTGATACCGATTCCATTATTGCCTCCGAGCTTAAGGGAGTATCATTTGATTCAACTCAACTTGGAGCTTGGAAACTTGAGGGATCAGGCGATAGAATTGCAATCGCTGGTAAGAAAATGTATTCGTGCTGGCAAAACGGAGAGCTTGTAAAGAAAGCGACGAAGGGCGCTAAACTTACAGCCGATGAAATCCTTGCAGTCGCACAGGGTAAAACGGTAACCTATAAGAACGCGGCCCCTACGTTCAAACTCAATGGTCGCGTCGATTTTATTACGCGGAAAATAAAGAGGACGGTTGACGATGTGGGAAGACGAATTTAACAAGGTTCCCGAGCCGGAGCCGGAGGAGTTTTAAATATGGCTGGAAAAGGTTCAAAATTCAACTTTCACGGAAGCTACGCTAAGAAAGCCGACGCTGTAGCGAAGGAAAAAGAAGTGAGTGGATTCATTGTGGAGCGGACTGTCTCGGGCCATATTCGCTATTTCGTGTTGACGAAAAAGGGAGAGTAATGTCTCAATGCGGATGCGTGGTGTTTGTGTTAATGTCGAGGTTGCCTGTGAGCAACCTCTACGCCTTAAAGCGCGTGTGTACCAACACGATGGTAAAAGTAGGATCGTTTATGGACGCACGCTTTGCCTGCTGGCGCATGATACTCAGAGTGTGAAAGCAATTATCGAGAAAACTTTTCGCGGACGTGTGCGCGATGTTTGGATCACGTATGAACCGGAATTGAAAACACCGGCTCACTTTATGGTGTTTGAACCCATTCAGGTTCCTGAGACTCTAGCGGTCCCAGTATCTTCAGATACTGGGACCGATCAATGAAGCGGCCCGTATACGGGCACCTGAACGAACACGCTGTATTTAATGAAGCGTCCATCGCTATCAGGTTCGACCCGCACCAGCAGAGTTTATTGAAATTCTGGTGGTGAATGTGCCATCCGTCAGGGAGCGGTCGGCCCGCTATCCGCTCCCATACAAGACGGTGAATGTATTTGCTTCGATAAGGTTTCCGGTACGCTTGCGGATAACCCTTTGATTGAATCGAAAAAGGCCCGAAGTCGGGATGAGTGCCGGTCATACGTTGATTCTAAGCTTGTTTGATGGTATGGAAAATTCTTTGCCAGAATCCAACCTTACCCGGAGTCGATAACCTTGCTTTTTTATTACCTCACATTCATGTAAGGTTTGATCGGTAAAGTCAAAAACCTTTGCTTTCATTCCAACAAAGGATCTAATTCCACCGCTTGAAAGTGGTTTTCTTGGTATTATATTTCGTGCCTGTGACATTCGATTCATTTTGGCACTTCTCCGCTTGCGTCAAATTTGGGCATTACACCCTCACCATGGCGTACCACATGAAGCATTTCTCTCATCGCATTTTGATAACCAAATTCACTTCCAGAGATGAAACCAAGTCCGATACCTATTCGGCGACCATATTCACTTCCGGCAAGGAAGCCGAGTCCGAAACTTGCTGCACCAAAAATGATACACCCGCTGATGATTCCGATTATCGGCATAGTCCGCTCCAGTTGGCGAAAATGATGATTACCAGCGTGGCCCACATTGCGATGAGCCCGGCATGGCTTTGTTCGCGTTCAGAAGCCCGCTGTGCTTCCAATTCACGAGCCACGTCATGATAGTACGTGTAAATAGGCGTCAGGCTCTCAAAGTGCCTTGCTAGTCGATTGCTTAGTGATTTGTTGAGCATACTTTAGTTCCATCCTCTTGCAATCTGCTCATAGGCCCGCATCACTCTGATACTTGCGCGCCGTTTCCCCACATAGTCTTTGGATTTAACAACCTTTTTATCCGCCGATCTAGTAAGTTTTTTCCGTTTCATGACTCAATTTTCACACCTTGTTCTTCAAGAAACAATACTGCTTTTAGTTTACGTTTTTCGAGCCGATAAAGGCGAGCCGATTTAGTGTTTGCCATTTTGCGCCCGGTTTTGGTGTCATTACGAACGTAAGTAAATTTTCGCTTGCATGTCATACAGGCTTTTATGGCGTGCGTTTTTGATATCACTTTGGTTACTAATGTAGGGTCTCCGCGCCGATAGCTGTGACAGTATATGTCTGGACAACTTTTCACACGTCCATCGAGCCGGAGATATTTACCCGATGGAAGTTTGAAAACAGAACCGCGTGTGTGCGATGGTTTTTCCATGTTAGATGCCATGTGGATAAACATAAGCAATTCATTATCACGAAATAATGGATGTTGTTTTCTCAGCTTTTTTAAGTTCATTGAAAACCGCATCAAAAGCTGGTTGTGAAATATCTTTGAATAAATAGTACTTCGGTTTCGACTCATTTTCCATACCCACCACGCTATCACGTTTGCGTCAGCATTGCAATCCACATTGTAGCGCCGCAATG
>Ga0187864_10002890_pt1 | contig 14458 bp, 15 predicted proteins | sample June2016WEW_11_4_FD_132985 | JGI IMG/M metagenome (GOLD analysis project Ga0187864, IMG submission 132985) | Peatland microbial communities from SPRUCE experiment site at the Marcell Experimental Forest, Minnesota, USA - June2016WEW_11_40 | ecosystem: Environmental > Terrestrial > Soil >... | reverse complement strand
TCTCCTGATTATCAATCGATGACAACGAACCCCAGACTGCCTGATACCAGACGCCGCCCACTTCAACCGAGCCAACCACCCGCATTAGCCACTACTTTCTTGCAAGGAGTCGAGTACGATGACAACGGTTGATCCCAGCGGTTCGGATACGGCGAAGATCTTAACCGAAGGGGAACAACAACGCTCCGTTGATCCGATATCACCGCCACGAGGGACGCACGAACATGGCTGAAACACAAGAAACCCCGTCACTTCCAGATCCGCAGTCGGCTTGCAACCATCTGAATGATCAAGTCTATGCCAAGGTCTTCTTCCAAAAGCTCGCCGGTGCCGGGTTCGTCCCGACAAATGACAAACAGGCGGAGAAATTTCTGATCCTCGCCGACAAGCTTCGCGCGCTCGCCGAGGATCTACGGGGCAACGCGGCGGCGGTCAACGATCCGGAGTCCGCGGCCAATCGATTGCTGGACGAGATTATGAATCAGAGTTGGATCGGCAAGCCTGCTTCGGTTTAGGAACAGACTGTTCTCAGGCAGCAGGCCGCGAGTTTTGCTAGGGATCCTGCGATCTACAATTCGGTCTTGGCGCTCAAGGCTGCCGAGGCGCAGGATATCGCGCCCATTTTTGACAGCGCATCGGCCTTCCGGATCAAATAGGGGGCATGTCGGAGCAGCCTGAAACGATTAAATGTTCATCGTGCGGAAACGTCTTTTTCACCATTGGCCGATCTCCCGATGGGAAACCGACCTATACAGCAGTAAAGCCCGGTGTTGTCGATGCGGTTGAAGGCGAACAGGAGATTTACAGAATTATCTGTCCGTTGTGCCAACACGCTGAGGAGGTGAGTGGAACGGTATTACCCTTTGAGAAGTTGAAGCTACTCCACGAGATTCCTGATCCGTGGAAATTTGTCGAAGCGTCTAGGATTGATAGATCATATCAGGGAACTACCAGGTCTATTTCCGACGATACAATCCGCGATATTGCGGCCAATTTCGTCAAGAGTATTGATCGTCTAGTTGCAATCGCTGAGATCGCGCCACTTTCGACGGGTCTATCTGGTCTCTATCAGAATCACTTTCGTACTACAGGCGAGCGCGGCATTCTACCCGTGGAAAAATCAGAGCAGGCGTGGAACGATGCGATGGATCGAAATGTCGCGAATGCACAGCTATTTACTTCCCCGCTCGCGCCGGAAATACGAGCGATCGCTCTTGAGATTGGATATTCCGAGTTGCGGAACTGGACGCGACAACACGGAGAAATGAATCCCGGCGTTGAAGCTATATTGATGGCACAAATAGTATTGGCCTGGACGGCTTTTGAATCGTTGTCCGCAGACTTATGGGTTGCTGCTGTCAATGTGCGACCCAATCCGCTGGCCACGAGGGCCGGTGCGCCATCGGGCGGCAAGGGACAGCCAAAGAGTCTCACGATCCCACAGATGAGCGAATATGCCCATAATTTCGATCTGAGTAAGGTCATGGGCGATGTTCTAAAAAACGAAAAAAAAGTCGATTTCGTGTCCCTCGCGTCAACGTCCGCAGCCTACGAGATGGCATTCGATACTCCACTTGCTCTATTCGGTGATGACCAGTTGCGTCTACTTGAGCTTGTCAGGAATCTTATCGTCCACGACGGGGGAACGGTCGGGCAAAAGTTCATAGACGATCTTGAAATCGCCAAACTTACGGGACACCGAGACTGCGCCGGAGTCGTAAAAGACAAGCCGTTCCCGTTGAACGGAGAAATGACATCGCGGTTTGTCGAGTCGGCGACGTGCTCCGGCAAGACACTAATTACGTTCGTTGACAAGTATTTACAGCAGGAACCTCTGAAAAACTCCTCTTGACAGCCATGATAAGATGACCCACCGACAGGGAGGTCATCATGCGGGAACGTGACCCGGTGTGCGTGGGGTAGGTCCGAGACGGGGTGCGCGGAACGGATTCCCTGTTCTTTACCCGCTGAGGCGGCGCGACGATCTCATGAGGGTATAATTTCCCAAACGTCCTGCCTGTCCTAGGCGTCTTCACCGGCCGCGCTACGCGGAGGCGAGGGAGGCCCCCATTTCGATCACCGGCCAACTATTCGCGTCCTTCATCAGATGCAGATACAAGGCCCACCTTCAAGGGATGGGCGAGACCGGGATCGGCTCTGCCTACGAACAACTCCTGACCGACCTCGACCGGAGTTATCGAGAGGAATCGCTGCGGGGATTGCGGGCCCGGCTCGGGATCCGGGCGGTGCATGACGACCCCGAATCGATTGCCGCGGCTGTCGGGGAAGGCTACGGGCTGATCACAAACGCCTCGGCCACAACCGGTCGGTTGACCGTCGTCTTTGAGGCTTTGGAACGAATCTCAGGCGACGCCAACGCCGACGCAGACGCGGAACATTACGTCCCGCTGGTCTTCACACATTGCGAGAAGGTCACGGGACACGACAAGCTGCTCGCCGCCTTCTACGGCTTTGCCCTTGCCGAGGTCGTGGGCGCACCACCGACCCACGCGAAGATCATCTTCGGTCGCGACCGCGGCGCAATGAAGGTCGTCCTCGTCAAACCCGCCGGAATGACGGAGCTCTGGACCAAGGCCCGCCGGCTGGTGGATGAGCTAACGGCTCAAGTCGGTGGCCCCTCGCCGCCGCCAATGATCCTCAACGACCATTGCCCGCTCTGCGAGTTCCGCGACCGCTGCCACGCCGTTGCCGTCGAGAAAGACGACATCACCCTGCTGCGGGGCCTGTCGGCGGGCGAGGTCGAGCAGTGGCGACAGCGTGGGGTGTTCACGATCACCCAGCTTTCCTACACCTTCCGGGCCAAGAGCGTGACCGGAAAAAGCGGCGCGAAAGCCGGCCGGCATTTACCCGCACTACAAGCTCTGGCAATTCGTGAAAAGAAGGTTTACCTGACCCGTCAACCGAATCTCCCGGAGGCGCAGGTACGGTTGTTCCTCGACGTGGAAGGTGTACCGGACCGAGACTTCTACTACCTGGTCGGTGCTGTTGTCGAGGCAGGCAGTCAGACTTGGACGCACTCCTTCTGGGCGGATGGCCGGGAGGACGAAGGGCGCATCTGGCACGACTTGCTCGCCCTACTCGCGGGCCTGGGCAATTTCACCGCCTACCACTACGGCCGGTACGAACGCACATTCGTCGACCACATGACAAACCGCTACGGGGTGCCTTCCGGCTCGGAGGCGCTAGTGGATCGACTTAAGGCCGAGGCCGTGGACGTGCTGGCAGCTATCTCCGGAAGCGTCTACTTTCCGACCCATTCCCGAAGCCTTAAGGACATTGGCGCGTTCGTGGGAGCCATTTAAGCCGCGTCGGGTCTCCAGAGCCTCCTCTGGCGACACCGATGGGAGGGCACTGGAGACGCCGCGCCAAAGCAGTCGCTCCTCGCGTACAACTTGGAAGACTGCTTCGCCCTTCGGTTAGTGACCGATTTTATTCGGAATCTGTCCCGGGGCGCGGCGGGCACCCCGGAGGTAGTTGGGCCGGATGAGCTTCCCGCGAACCCAACCCATCGGTTTGGGATGGGAAGCCCTGCCACCCCGGAGATCGGAAACATTATCAAATGCGCTTACTTTGAATATCAGATGAGCAAGGTGTTCTTCCGCACCAATCCAGCTGTCCGCGAGAGCGTAAGGAGGAAAAGAATCCGGTGGCGCTGCCCGAAGGTTAATAAAGTGATTGAATGTTGCGCGCCTAAAATTTGCCCCCACTGTCGCAGCGCGAAGGTGTATGTCTATCAGAACAGTGCAGTGAAGAAACTTGTTTACGACCTCCGATTCACGGCCTCCGGTGTTCGTCGGTGGGTCGTGCGGTACGAGACAAAGCGTTATGGCTGCAACTCGTGCGCCGCCACGACGTATTCGCCAGATTATCCGACTCACGGAAGCCGTCTCGGGCACGGGCTGTGCAGCTGGGCGATTCATGCGCATGTCGCATTGAAGCAGTCGTTTGCTGATGTCAGCAGCGGAATTAATGATTCCTTCGGCTACGCGTTCACCGAGCGGCTCACGTACCAAATTAAGCGTCACGCTGCAAAAGAATACGAGCCGATGTTGGAACGCCTACTGGCCAAGCTCCGGGCCAGCCATGTCCTGTACATTGATGAGACGAAGGTTCTGAACGGAGAAAAGAAGGGATATGTCTGGGCTGTAACGAACCTTGAGGAAGTCGTCTATCTCTTCAACACCGCTAGGGACGCGACGGTCCTAGACCGGGTGCTGAATGGGTTCAACGGCGTGCTCGTATCGGATTTTTACAGTATCTACGACGCTCCTGCCTGCGAGCAGCAGACGTGTATTGTCCACTTTGTCCGGGATCTCAACGACGACCTTAAACAGCACCCCCTGGATGCCGAACTGGCTACGCTGGCGAAGGGATTTACAGGCGTGTTCACGCCTATCATCGCCACCATCGATAAGCACGGTCTGAGTCACCGTTATCTGAACAAGCACAAGGCCGATGCGGACGAGTACCTGAAACAAGTGGCAGGCGGCGAGTACAAGTCCAAGGTCACGACGAGCTACCAGCGCCGCCTCAGCAAATATGGAGGGCGCCTATTCACGTTCCTGTCTCACGACGGGGTTGCGTGGAACAACAACGCCGCCGAGAACGCGATCAAGCTGTTCGCAGCACGCAGAAAGGTGATCGGCGGCGGGTTCTCGGAACGGGGCATCAGCGACTACTTGCTGTTCCTGAGCATATTCTGCACGCTCCGGCGGAAGGGCGGAAGCTTCCTGAAATTCCTGTGCTTCGGAAATAAGGACATCGACGCCTTTCTCGGCCGCCGATCGAGAACAGCGGATCCCCCTGGAGATCATAGTTCTGCTGTAGAAAAGCCCTGGACACCGCACAAGCCGAAGTAGTCGGTTGACGGTGGGCCGCGCCAGCTTCGGGACTTTGTGATCTTCCGGAAACGATCTATTCCGGCGCATTAGCACTGGGGCCGGCTTGCCGCTGCTTCCATTCATCCGGCAACCACTGGCTGATTTGGCTGATCGGCGTAGCCGGCAACTTCGTCAGCAGTTGCGTCAGGTAACGCTGGGGATCGGTGTTGTGCCGCCGGCAGGTGCTGGTCAGGCTGGAAAGGATCGCAGCAGGCTGGCCACCGCGCTCGTTGCCGCCGTATGACTCGGGGTCGATGTGGCTGGCTGGGCGTTCATCGTGTGACTCTTTCATTCACCACTTCCTGCCGGTCTTCCCGGCGCACTGTCCGCTGCCCCAACTACACTGTCTCGATCGTGAGTGGTGCGTCAACGGCGTCTTAACCCAACGAATGCAGATGGCGTCGCGACTAGTTCGAGCATCCGCGATTTACCCCGCAGCAAGCAATGGCCAGGGGCGTGAATCGGCAAGCGATTTCTGCAATAATAACCGGCGCAATTTCAATGTGGAGAATGGCCTGTCTGCCGGATTTGAAGGAAATGATTCCATGAACCACCTAACACCGAACCTAAGCCTGACACTGCTATTTCTGCTGGGAGCCTGCTCGATTTTGCTGGCGGATGACGTCAAACCGGGCGAGAATCTTCCGATCGGCCCTGGCCCGTTCAAGCCCACGATGGATTCCCTCAAACAATATCAATGTCCGCAGTGGTTCCGGGACGCCAAGTTCGGAATATGGGCCCACTGGGGGCCTCAGGCGGTGCCGATGGAAGGGGATTGGTATGCGCGGAAAATCTACGAGCAGGGGAGCGACGATTACAACTATCATCTGGCCCACTACGGGCATCCCTCGAAATTTGGATACAAGGACATTATTCCATTGTGGAAAGCGGAGAAGTGGGACCCGGACCGATTGATGTCGCTCTACAAGAAAGCCGGCGCGCAATATTTCGTGAGCATGGGGAGCCATCACGACAATTTCTTCCTGTGGAATTCGAAGCTGAACCGGTGGAACGCGGTGAACATGGGTCCGCATCGGGATGTGGTGGGCGACTGGCAGAAGGCCGCGAAGAAATATGGGCTGTATTTTGGCGTGTCGGAGCATTTGGGGGCGAGCTTCACTTGGTTTCAGGACAGCCATGGGTCCGACAAAACCGGGCCGCTCGCGGGGGTGCCGTACGACGGAGCGAATCCCGCCTTCGCCGATCTTTACCACTTTCCGGCCAAACCCGGAGACACGGGCTGGTACAGCAACGATCCCCGCTGGCAGCAGCAGTGGTTCCAGGAGATCCGCGAACTCGTGGACAATTATCATCCCGATTTGCTCTACAGCGACGGCCCGGTGCCATTCGGCAACGAAGTGGGATTGAGCATGATCGCCCATCTGTATAACAGCAGTGCGGCCGCCAATGGCGGGGTCGCCCAAGTTGTCTACAACTGCAAGCAGCCCTCCGGCGGTCGGTGGGTTCAGGACCTCGAACGCGGAGTGATGAACAGGATCGATCGCTACCCGTGGCAAACCGATACCTCCATTGGCGACTGGTTCTATAACCGCCATTGGAAGTTCCGTCCGGTAAACTGGACCATTCACACGCTGGTGGACAACGTCAGCAAGAACGGCAACCTGCTGCTCAACGTCGTGCTGCGTCCGGATGGTTCGCTCGATCCTGAAGTCGAGCAGATGCTGGCCGACCTGGCCGATTGGTCGGCTACACAGGGCGAAGCGATTTACGGCACGCGACCCTGGCTGGTGTACGGTGAAGACACGATCAAATCAAAAAAGAGCGGGTCCTTCAGCGAATCGGACGATCACTACACCGCGAACGACATCCGCTTCACGATGAAAAATGGCAACCTGTATGCCATCGCCATGGGGTGGCCCACCGATGGAAAGATGACGGTGCGCAACCTGGCAGCCTCCGCGGGGAAGATTGCCGAAGTGGCGCTTGTAGGTTCCGCAGTCAGCGTGAAATGGGAGCAAACAGATTCGGCCCTGGTGGTCACGCTGCCGGAGCAGGCAGTGTCGAAATACACGTGTGCCCTGAGAATCACCGGCGCGGATTTGAAACCCGCTCCATAGGCGCAAACTGAGGCGTTTGTGCCTTCTCCCGGCCCCGATGGCACGCTGACGCTGGAGGCCGAACACGCCGATCTGCATGGCGACGAATTGACTATCGAAACCCGGGGCAGCCACACAAACATCGGCTACTGGGACAATCCGTCGGAATCCGCCTCTTGGATCGTTAACTTCCCAGCCCCCAGACGCTACAAGGTTTCCATCGAAACCACTACGATATATGCCGACACGGCTTTGCAGCTTGAAGTTACCGGCAGCACAATCGAGGGCATCGTTTCGGAAACCGGCAGTTGAGACAACTTCCGTGTTGTCGCAATGGGAGGTATTGAAGTCAAACAGGCGGGCAGGCAGATTTTGACAATTCGCCCGAAGGATGCCTCTTCGTGGCACGCGATCAACTTGGCCCGAGTTATCCTGGCGCCAGTGGAATAAACCGTGGATCTACAAAGGTGACTGCAATGGCAATTGCAATGAAATCCGGAACGGACTCACTCAATTGCTTTCGGCCATGCGATGATCCGTTGTGTCTCAGGCGGAATCTCCTTGTATTTGTCGTGCTGCTCTGCAGCACGTTGGCCAAAGCCGACAATCCAATCGTCAAAAATATCTTCACCGCCGATCCTTCCGCGCGCGTCTTCGGTGATCGGCTTTACATATATTGCTCACATGATCAACCAGACGCCACCTATTGGGACATGGTGGATTGGCGACTGATTTCGAGGGCCGACATGGCCACGTGGAAAGACCACGGCAATATCTTCAGCCTCAAAGGTTTGGTAACAATATATTTGACAACTCAACGGTCGCAGGCTGTAATCGACTTCGATGGCAAGCGATAGAAAACGTCCGAAAATCTCGGTTGCTCCAGACATCGTTTTTTCTTTTGCGGAGGAATACTCCATAGCTGCCAACGAGCTAAGGAAATGTGTCCACGCTCGGTTAAACATTAAGTCGCCCATGCGCTTCTCCGCCACGCAAGCGGCAATCATTGTTCCGGCCGCGACAATGGAAGCTATCGCGACCGAACTGTATCTCAAAACCCTTTTAATAATGGACAATGGCACGGTTGACCAGGGCCACAATATCGAACTGCTTTTCGAGTCTCTGAAATCTGGCACCCAAAGCGCAGTACGGGCCATCTATGAAGTCAACCTCAAAACTCAACCCGATGCAGTCCATTTCGCGAAAACCCATCCTCGAATACCTATGGGCCTAAACCATTGCCTAAAACTCTCAGCGAAGACGTTTGAGGCTATTCGGTATATCTATGAGCGGCCAGCCATTGAGATAGCGGCGTGGGCCATTCTTCCGATTTCCTTTCGACAAACCATACTGGCAACCAATCCGGCTTGGGCCAACCCTAAAGCGCCGTATCCGAATGCACCCACATTCCCGACTCATTAAAGTCCAGAATGATCCGGCGGGTAGCAGCCCCCACCGGCTTATAGTCGATGACCAAACCGCCCTCGAAACCATTCTGATCGGAAACCGAACCAATGCGCTTTATTGTGCACCCAATTAGCGCAGCGGGTATTGCATCACCGCAGTTTGGGTGAAGCGTATTCGGCAAGCAATCAATGATTTCGACTTGTCTGACGTTCATTTTCCCTTCGCGCGTTTCCGTCTTGCCGTTTCCCGGTCTATTTCCTTCTGCGGAACGGTAAACATGCGGCGTGCCGCATCCTCCAATTTGGTGAATGCCGCATCCGCATTCTCGACGGCGAAATTGGTCGGCTTGTCGCTTCGCTTACGTCTTTTCATCCGGTCCTTTCAGTTTGGAAGTCCGGCGCTTCCCTCGCCCTTGTCGTTTCCGGGGGATAACTCCGATGCGCCAACGAGCGCCTTGTAGGTCAGTCGCTTGCCGTGCAATCCCTTCGCGGCCATAACGAAACGATCCCCGTCTTTCACTTCGCGGTTGTTGAACCGGAAGGCTTCGGAGTCTAGATAGGCCGCCGTGTGGAACGGCTCAATCGAAACGTGGGTTCCCTTGATGCACCGCTTGAACAGCGACCAGAAGTTTTCCAGCCCGTTTGTATGCACGATGCCTTCCGCGTATCTGTTGGCGTGGTCAATGAACTGATGCTCGAAATCCGAATAGAGCGGCTGGTATGCCGCATGTTCATCGGTCATCAAATGCGCACCCGGCTCAACGTGCTTATGGATGATTGCCTGCATGTCTGCTTGCGATGGATGCTTCGGCAATACCATCGTGCGCACGGTACTGTTTTTCTTGCTGGTGTGCCGCTCCAACAGGCCCATGACCACAGTCTTGCCGGTTTGGCCGCGTCCAGTGATTATCCGCTGCCGTCGGTCCTTGTGCATGTTGTGGGCCAGTCCACCGAGATAGGTTTCGTCCGCCTCAACAGGAACGCCATTGCGCCCCATTTTCTCGAACGACTTTCGCTTAACGGCGAAACGCAGCCTATGAAGCAAGAACCATGCTGACTTTTGGGTAATCCCCGCCGCCCGATGCACCTCATAACTGCTGATAGAATTCTTGCTGTTCACTTCCATCCACAAGGCCAGCGCCCATTTGTCCAGGCCGAGCGGGGAATCTTCCATGACCGATCCCGTCTTGACGGTGAACTGGCGTCCGTCGTGGCTGTGCTTGCATTGAAATCGGCGATACTTTGGTTGATAGGCGACCTCCGTCGATCCGCAACGCGGGCAAATCGGATCGTTCGGCCATCGCATCGACACGAAGAAGTCGTGGGCAAGCTGCTGGTCAGAGAAATAGCGGATCGCCGCGAGAAGCGTTTTCGGATGATGGCCGTTATTTGAATTCGTCGTGTTCATGTCAGTAAGATATCCATCTACTCATGAGTTGTCAAGTATTATTTTATCAATCTATAGCCGCGCCAATGATCGCACAAAATTCCGCGGACCTCGCAAAATAATTGGGGTAGGCATCCTCCAATTCATTAAAAGACTCTGCGGAAACCAACACGACCTGCCGAGATGGATCATTTGCAGCCGCGTTCTCCAATTCCATATACTTTCTTTCCGCGTCCGCCAAATATTCGCGGGTAAACGGAGTTATGGTTAGGCAACGGTCTTGGGCAACCAGGTCCAAAATGAAGTAGGAAAAACCGCGATTGAGCGGAATTGACTGAAACGAAGCGGTCCAAGTCGGGAATGCAACCAGGGCTTTGATTTTTTTGTCGATATCCCTGATTTCTGCAATTAGATCACTTCGATTTGGGGGGGTTCCCGGCACTGCGGGCATCCCCTCGATGGAAGCAAAATACCCGCTGGTGAGCAAGAAGAACCTCTGCCAAATCTTATCGCCCGTTTTTTCTTTTGCTCGAAGTTTCTTTTGAGTAAAAAATTCGCAGATTTCCACAGCAGTTGACCATAAGTGCTGATTCTTCGTTCGGAGTTGGGCCTCAATTCTAAGCCCCCTAATTATTTCTTCCGGCCCATCGTATGACATGATTAAATGGATGCCCCGATAGCCATCGTCCTTCGGCTCAGCAATATAGTCTCTCGTCCACTCGTGCTTGAAAAACGCCCAAAACAATCCGGCCGCTCTCGACTCGATGGCTGTTGCTATTTGATCAAGCTGTTTTTTTGTCCCATTAAGGATTACGGCGCGGCATCCGCCAATATCTTGAATCTGGGTCAGCCTTGAATTCCCGCGACGAAGTTTCGACTCGACGGATTCAAGCCTCTTTATCCTGCTTGAGACAAAGGCCCATGTTGGTATGCCCGGCGGCAAACCCCAAGCCATAGCCGCGTTTAGCGCTGCTGTAGCTCGCTCAAGCGGAAAAACGTGAGCCATTCTCCAGTCACCTACGATTTCGACAGCAGCCGTGCGGCGCGGATCGTCCACCGCGATTTGGCGGTTAGCGAGAACAGCCCCGGCTTGGTCGTATTTGCTTCGGGAATAGTTGGGCTGTGCGTAGGCCACGCCGCCGAAAATGATCCGGGTTTTCATTGAGTTGTCAAGTAAGTTGTTGCCAAAGGTTTCGCGTGGGCGACGCACTGGGCATGGGCGCCGGACTGCGTGAATGCCAACGGAAGATACTATCTGATCCTTCCGGTTGACCGTTCGAAGATCGGCGTGGCGGTAGGCGACACGCCGGAAGGCCCATTCAAAGACGCCATCGGCAAACCGCTGATCGACAATGCCCTGATGCCGGCCGCGGGTGCCGAGCCGATCGATCCAGCGGTCCTCACCGATGACGACGGTGTTTCCTACCTTTATTTCGGATGTCGCGCGCCCAAGGTGGTAAAGCTGGACGCATCCATGACACGATTGGCCGGGGATATACAGGACATTCAGCTTTTGGATTCGCAGGGCAAGCCGATTCCCGTGGCGCAGCCGGACCAGCAGCCGGTGCTTCCGCAAGGATACGGCGAGGCGCCGTTCATGTTTAAGCGGAATGGAAAATACTATTTCGTTTACTCGAACGGATGGGCCGCCACTTCCACGCAGGTTTATGCCATGGGAGACAGTCCGATGGGCCCCTTTGGCTACGCAGGTAAGGTGATGGAGCATGCCGCGTCAGTCACGCAGCATGGCTCGGTGGTGGAGTTCCGCGGCAAGTGGTATGTCTTCTACCACACCAGTGAACTGTCGAACGGAAATTCCTTTCGCCGTTCGGTCTGTGTGGATGAGCTGACGTTCGGCGAGGATGGGAGAATCAACATGGTCACGCCCACACACGCCGGCCCAGCACGTCTGCCGACTCAGTAACATCAGTCAAGCGAATATTTCGTCGCCACAACACGAACAACAGGAAGTTCACAGGGGTTGGGGAGTCAAAAAGCAATGAATGACTGCCGATGACTCTCGCGACCGAAACAACGGCGATCACGTCACTGTACAACCACATGGCGAAACACAATTTCTTTTCCGTTCCGCGATCCCAGCCCGTCATCATTTCCAATATTATCGGCGGTTGATTGTGCCCCGGATCGAGCGCCGCATGGACTTGCACTTGTTGCCAAGCGCATGGAACAACCGGGCCGAATCGCCTAGACTCGATCACGATCCATGCAAAACGTTCAAAAACGGCCGGTCCAGTTTCGCGGGTTTGTCAAAGCAACTCTGCTGTTTGTGGCGATGATGATTCCTTCCTCGGTCTTTGCCGGGCAAATCGTCACTCTCGACGGCGCGGCCGGAGGCAAACGCTTTGATGGCCTAGGCTCCGTCAGCGGCGGTGGGGCAACTTCCGTGTTACTGAAAGATTACCCCGAGCCGCAGCGCAGCCAGATTCTGGACCTTCTGTTCAAGCCCAAGTTTGGCGCATCCCTTTCGACCCTTTATGTGGAGGTTCCCGGCGATGGAAACAGCACGCAGGGAACCGAACCAAGCCACATGCATTCGAGAACCGATGAAAACTATTATCGGGGTTATGAATGGTGGATCATGCGCGAGGCCAAAAATCGCAATCCCGCCATTACCCTCGACGCGGCCGCGTGGAGTGCGCCGGGTTGGGTCGGAAATCGACATTTCTGGTCTCAGGATATGTGCGACTATTACGCGAAATGGATTCTCGGCCTCAAGTCCGCGCACGGTCTGACTCTCGATGCCATTGGCTGCCGCAATGAGAGGGGCGTCAACGAACGCTTTATCAAGATGCTCCGCAAGACGCTCAATGCCAATGGGCTCACCGCGGTCAAGACGCATGGGTTCGACAATTGGGGAAAGACCAAGTGGAACTGGGTCAAAGACTTTCAGACCGACCCGGAATTGCGCGATGCGGTGGATGTCATCAGCAATCACACGATCTCCGAGATACCCGCCACCGCGGAGGTCAAAGCGCTGAGCGAACGACTGGGTAAGCCGATCTGGAACACGGAAGAACACGTCTATCTCAAGGGTTTTGCCGTCGAAATCTCAATGGTTCACATCATCAATCAGAATTACATTTCCAGTGGAGTGACGAAGGTGGTGACCTGGTATCTGGTGGGTTCCGTTTATGAGAATGAGCCCTACGCGGAGGCCCCCGCGCTGCTCGTCGCCAACACGCCGTGGAGCGGGCACTATTTCATTCGCCCCTCCCTGTGGGCGATGGCCCACTACGGGCAGTTTATACAACTCGGGTGGCAGTATCTCGATGGCGCTTGCGCAAATCTCGACGGCGGCGGGAGCTTTGTCACGCTTAAGTCGCCCGGGGCCGCTTTGGCCGGGGCCGACTACAGCATCATCGCGGAAACCAAGGGCGCGGCTGCCGCTCAAACAGTGGAATTCAAAATCGCCGGCGGTTTATCTTCCGGCAAGTTATGCGTGTGGAGGAGCAACGCGAAGGAGCAGTTCGTCCGCCAGCCTGACGTTTCGCCGGTCAACGGAACCGTCACGGTTTCGCTGGAGCCGAATTCGATCTACTCGCTTTCCACCACAACCGGCCAGCAAAAGGGAGGCTTCTATGAAATTCCGACCGCATCGGCATTTCCATTTCCTTATTATGAAAACTTCGATCATTATGGCGACGCGAAGAGCTGGGGGTACCAACCGCATTACACCGCCGACATCACGGGCGTCTTTGAGCTTTTCCCGCGCCCTGATGGAAATGGCCTGTGCCTAAAGCAGGTTCTCACCGAACCGGCGCAAAGCTGGGCACCGGAGTGGATGCCCTACACCATCATTGGCGACACCCAGTGGACCGACTACGAAGTCAGTGCCGATGTTCTGCTCAACGCCGATGGCTGGGCTGCCGTCATGGGACGCATCAGCAATACCGGCGGCGGTTATGGCTGTAATCCCAAAGGCTATTACCTTCGGCTCTATGGAGACGGCCGCTGCGAGCTGTATTCCTCCAATTCCAGGAAGAACGGCGACCCCGGAACGTTGCTGGCCAGTGGCAATTCGCCGGGTGCGACGGAACAGTGGCACAATCTGAAGATTCAGGTTTCCGGCTCAAACATAGTCGGTTTTGTCGATGACAACCAGGTCTTGTCGGCGACCGACGATCAGTTCAAATCGGGCAACGCCGGCCTAGCCACCGGCGCGGAACACAACGTTCGCAACACCGCTCTCTTCGATAACCTGATCATCAATACCGTCAATGGTCCGACGCCCAAGCCAACCGAGTTTGCAGCGGATAAGCATCCGATTTACCGTGAGCGCTAGCAGCCCGTGGTTTTAGCCCGTTTTCGGCGGCCTGGGCGTGAGCATCAGGCGGCCAGTCGCGCGGATGGCGGAACCGCTTTTTCAATCATCCTCGTCACCGGCCGGGTCCAGGTCGCCATCCTGACGCTCCAGACGCTCAATATCCAACCGAAAAACGACGCGAAAAGCCCCTGCGGACGCCGGGGTCTGCCGATTCCGATCAATCGGCGCATGACCAAGGCCGGTCCCTCAAACCGCAAACTCGCTCCTATTGCCAAATTCAACCAGCCAAAAGATTCGAGGATCGAACGCAACTCATTTTTGAGAAGGCCGTTATCGCAAAACAGGACATAGACCCCTCTCTTTTCGGGGGTGCCAACGCTCGGTCGCGGCCCCAAAACGCGCTCCAGGGCCCAGCCAGAAGC
>Ga0187864_10002887_pt1 | contig 14459 bp, 13 predicted proteins | sample June2016WEW_11_4_FD_132985 | JGI IMG/M metagenome (GOLD analysis project Ga0187864, IMG submission 132985) | Peatland microbial communities from SPRUCE experiment site at the Marcell Experimental Forest, Minnesota, USA - June2016WEW_11_40 | ecosystem: Environmental > Terrestrial > Soil >... | reverse complement strand
TCGTCAACGCCACAAGTGCACCTCATTGGTCGCGGCGCAGTCCACTGGTCATAGTGCTCGGCACAGAGCCACCACTTGTGTCCGTCTTCGTCTTCGGGCGGCGGGTCGTCGCCAGGGTCCATGAGCACGAAGCCACGCTAGGCATGTCCTTCCGGTCTCGGATGCTTTTCATCAAGGTAGTCGTCTACCGCATCAAGTAGCAACTTAATCTGTCTAAGGCGGAATTGCAGGTAATCCTTGATTGCTTCTGGCTTGCGGTCTCTCATGTGCGGTAAGTCTAACTTCGCCGTTTCGGTATCTGCGTCCGCAAAGGCGTTGTCTAACGAATCAAGTACCCTCGTGAGGTAGCGCTTGTCTTCCGATATGGCAGCGATTGCCTTCTCAGCTTTCTCTGTGCTTGCACCCGAGGAAGCCGCCGTGAAGTATTCAATGTAGGCGGGGTCTAAAGAATTTACGAGCGCATCCGCCAGTCCCGGTGTCCATTCCAAGTCGCACAGGTCTTTCACCCGCACTTGAACAACCTCGCTTTTCGGCATTCCGCAGCATTTCTTGTACTTCTTCCCCGAGCCACACGGGCACGGGTCGTTACGTCCTGTGGGCTTCGCCATGGCGGTCATGATACCAAAAAGAAGCACCGGACTCCGGCCTGAACGGTAGGCAAAATGGTAAGATGACAGATTGATGAACAAGCTGCTGGCAGCTAAAAATAATGCGGTTATAATCATTACCGTTTCCTACCAATATTTCAGCTCGGGTGCCTCCAGAATGGACTTAACGAAATTTTTTAACGCGTCTGTTCTATAAAATTCAATAACTTACGTAGAATCAACGCTGAATTTTAAGAAAAGACCAAATCCCCCTCCCGGCACCAGCCTTTCAGCAGTGCGTTTGAGAGGTCTTCAACGGTGCGTTGCTTTGCGCATTTGATTTGCTGTCGAGTATGGCTCTGCCGCGCGGAGTAAGAATCACCGCGCACTGATTCATCGTAACGCCGTTCTCGAATTGGATGAGTCCATTGATGAGCGCATCTTCCCATACGGTATGCCTGGGGCAGTTGCTCCGCCAGGCCTCCATGGCCTCGGCGTAGGTCCGTGGGCGAGCGGCAATCCATCTGAGGAACTCTACGGTCAAGAGGGGTACGGGCTCATCCATGGTATTCCTCCATTATTTACCTCTGAGGATGCGAGCAGGCAGAGGGTGGCCCGCGTCTCGCAGCCAAGTTTAAACGAGCAATGTCGGCATCTGTGTTGAACTGGACGGTGCCCCATATTTGCCAGCGGTTGGCAAATGTGGGTCCGTTCGGCCTCGTCTTTTACGATATTTCATTTTACCTGCCTGCCGGGTCGCCGGGCCGGCACATGGCCAGACGCCTCGCATCTGGCGTATTCTGACACATATGTTTGACGCCGCCGAGAGCGTTCCGTCGGCTGGGGATAACATCCGGATCAACATCTGCTTCTCCGGATAGGCCAACGTTGATGGTTCCGCGCATGAGAGTAGTACAGAGCTGAAGCGAGATATGGACAACCCCGTATCAGGTCCGGGCAAGGCGACGGCCAGCGATGGTGCGCCCGCCTCGGGCAATGGCGACGCCGTCCAGACGAGCCAGCGCTCGCTCGAAGGGATGCACGGTACCGTGGAGGTGCCCCCGCACGAAGCGGGCTTCTGGGCGCAGTGGCGAGCATACGTTGGACCAGCCCTGCTGGTGAGCGTCGGGTACATGGACCCAGGCAACTGGGGAACCGATCTGGCTGCCGGTGCGCAATTCAAGTATGGCCTGCTGTGGGTGGTGGCCTTGGCCAGCCTGATGGCCATTTTTCTGCAGGTGATTGCCGCTCGCTTGGGCGTGGTCACGGGTAAGGACCTGGCGCAGTGCTGCCGCGATTGGTATCCCCGATGGACGCGCTGGCCGAATTGGCTGCTGTGCGAGGTCGCCATCGGCGCCTGCGACCTGGCCGAGGTCCTTGGAAGCGCGGTTGCGCTCAACTTAATGTTCCATATCCCGCTATTGTGGGCCGTCCTCATTACGGCAACGGATGTGCTGCTATTGCTGGCCCTGCAGCGCTTCGGGATACGAACCGTCGAGGCGCTGGTGCTGCTGCTGGTCGCGACCATCGGGGTCTGCTACTTCATTGAAATCTTTGTCCTCCCGCAGACCGCTCCCAGCTTTTTGGAAATGGGGCATGCGCTCATCACTCCCGGCCTTCGCCAAGTGGGCATGGCTTATGTGGCAATCGGCATTATTGGCGCGACGGTTATGCCGCATAACCTCTACCTGCACTCGGCGCTGGTGCAAAGCCGCAAGCTCGAGAAAGATGAGCGTTCCATCCGCAGCGCCGTCCGCTTCAATACGCTCGACTCGACGCTTGCGCTGTCGATCGCGTTTTTCGTCAACGCCGCCATCATGGTGCTCGCGGCGATGGTGTTCTACGGGAAGGATAGCGTGACCGTCGCCGGTGGCCAGGTGGTCAAATTCGGAAACGACGCCGATTGGATTCGCGTGGCGTACCTCACGCTGGCCCCGCTGCTGGGCACGGCCGCAGGCAGCATTTTGTTCGCCGTCGGGCTGCTGGCCAGCGGGCAAAGCAGCACCATCACCGGGACACTGGCGGGGCAGGTCGTGATGGAAGGATTTATGCACTGGAAGGTTTCGCCGTGGATCCGGCGACTGATCACGCGCGGGTTGGCCATCCTCCCGGCGGTCCTGATCATAGGTATCCGCGGCGATAGCAGCGTGAACGACTTGCTGACCCTCAGCCAGGTTGTGCTCGCCCTCCAATTGCCATTTGCGATGTTCCCGCTTCTGCATTTCACCAGCTCCCGTAAACGAATGGGAGCGTGGAGGAGCGGCTGGTTCCTGCTGATCGCCGGATGGGGCAGCGCTATCGTGATTACCGCGATGGATATCTACGGCCTGCCCGAGTCGCTGAAGTCGGCATGGCGGGTCATTACCGGTGGATGAAGTTTGGGATGCTACGGAGAACAGATTATGTACGACACCATTCTCTTGTCCTTGGATATTTCACCAACAGACCGGCCGATCATCGAACATATCAAAGAGCTTGCCGGCATCATGCACAGCCGAGTTATCCTCTTGCGCGTGGCAACCGGCGCCGCGGCACAATTCCACGGCAAGAACGCGGCAGGCGAGGAGATCGCCGAGAGTCAAGCCTACTTGGATAAGGTCAAGGCGGAGTTTGAGGCCGCCAGCATCCCGGTTACGGCGGAACTCGGCTACGGAGAGCCGGCAAGAGAAATCATCAAATGGGTCAACGAGAAGGGCTGCGACCTTTTAGCCATGGGCACCCACGGGCATAAGCTGATGGCCGATCTGGTCCTCGGCACAACCGCCAGCCGTGTGCAACACAATGTCAGCATTCCGGTCCTGCTCCTAAGGGCTCGCTAAGCGGCCCGAGATGTGCGCGCGAGCACCCGCTGTAAGCCGAATGCCCCGAGCAGTGGGTCCGCCATCATCCTTAGTAAGTTGAAATCTGGGCCCGACCCAGCTCCGCCCTTGTCTTGGCGACCATCGTGGACATGCTTCTCAGCTTGTTCTTCGGCGTGGCTGACACTCACCGTTCGCGCGATTTGCCTGATCGCGCCAGCGGTGAGTATCTTCGGCAAGGAGGCGAGATTCCGGGTTAAGCCGACTTGCGGCGCTGATAAGCGGGCTCGCCTTCCGCTTCCACCAGGGGCATATTGACCAAGTGCTCGCTCAGGAACCAGACCTGCATTTCGTTGCCCCGCAAAACCTGGCTCACTACCAGGTCGTTGGTTCCGTCATCGCCCGATCGCGCGGCGCGGCGCGCCAGTTCACGGCAGTCGCCAATGATGATCTGGTGCGCATCGAGCAAACGGGAAAGCTGCACCGGAACCTCCTCGCGGCCGCGAGGCGGGCGGGGGATTTGTGTGGTTTCCGCAACGTCGGCGGCCATCGCGAGACTGATTCCGCCGAGGATTTGAATTCGTTCCGCAATAGCGTCCACCAGTTCTGCTTGTGATTCGAAGTGCTTATCAAACAAAAGGTGAAGCTGGTAAAAAGTCGGACCGGCTACTTGCCAGTGGGACTTCTTGTAGAGGTCGCGAAGTGTGATCGTATCGGCGAGCAATTGATTCAGGCGTTCCGTCATCTCCAGCCGCACGGATTCTTCCAACTCAAGTGGCAGCATGTGGTTGACTGTGCCATAGGCCTGGATCTCGGGAGCGCTCTGGTGAAGCCGTGGCTGGGCGCTGACCTTGCCCTGATTGTTCGAAAGATCTTTTTTCGTCATGAGGACTCCTTTTCGTCTTTGCAGGTGGGTTAGCAACCTTTGAAAGGCTGCTTTGCTAGGGAGCGGTTGTCGAAGCTCAGTTCGTATCTGGCAAGATGCCACGCCATTTGGCGCCGTTGCCTGAAAAATGCGCCGGCCCCCGGGTCTCGGCATGCGCCGTGGTCGAGCGTCTTCGGTCGAATAAGCGAGGCGAATAGAAGAAGCAGTTCGCACCTGCAAAGCTTGAGAATTCAATCCATTGACTAATTTGGAAGTATCGCGGTCGGCGTTGGGGCAATCTTGGCCCGGGTTATTTCGCAACTCTCCTCCGGGCTGCTGCTTCTGTTCACGGGCTTTTATGCGGTTTGGCGCCAAGCTGGGTGGTCCGGGAATGTCCCCACGCTTCTGCCCCAATAGTGCGGTCTGATTGCGGCAAGCAATTGGAATCTATTGCGAAAGTATTCCGAATCTGATTCAATCGCACGCACCACCCCAAGGCAACTTGGAAGTTGTTGGCGAGAGCATATACTGGAGCGGTTTCAAGGTTGATGTACCCAGTACTAACACCGCCGGGCTGACTGTCACCCCAACAAACGCTAAAAGTAGCGTTTGTCGGCGACCCCGCTTGCCCGGCTGCTTCGCGGGGTATGCCTTCCGCGAATCTGGCCTGGCTGGCAAAGCAGGCTGCGAACTTACGTCAGCCAACTCCCGTGAGGGACGGCTGAATGGACGGAAGAGGAGTGAGTCTTGAGAACTATTACTTTGAGAACGATGCTGTTCGGGAGTCTCTTGACAATGTTAACCATTCCATCGGCTATGACAGGTTCCGAGATAAAGGTGTTGTGCACGCACGCTTTCCATACGGCGATAACCCAGGTCGGCCCCGAGTTTGAAAAACAGACCGGGAACAAACTCACAATCACCTACGGCACCACGGGCGACCTCGTGAAGCGCCTCACGGGCGGCGAAACCGCCGACCTCGTAATCGCCACTGCCCCGGCAGTGCAAAACATGGTGAAGAGCGGCAAGGTCGTCGAAGGAAGTAATCGTTCGATCGCAGCCACGGGCATCGGCATCGCCGTCCGAGTCGGCGCGCCCAAACCGGACATAAGCACGGTTGAGGCATTGAAGAATTCACTGCTTGCCGCGAAGTCGATTGCCTATTCCGATCCGGCTGACGGCGCGGCGAGCGGCATCCACTTCGCCAAGGTGCTGCAGCGTCTTGGAATCGCCGACCAGGTGAAGTCAAAGTCGAAGTTGATAGGGGGCGGTGGGGATGTAGGCGAGTTCGTCGCGAGGGGCGAAGCCGAAATCGCGGTGCGAATGACCAGCGAACTCTTGCCTGTGCCTGGCATAACATACGTTGGCCCGTTGCCCGGGGAGCTGCAAGACATGATAGTTTTTGCGGCGGGCATTTGTGTCAATGGACCCCAGCAGGGGGCGGCAAAGTCGCTCATCGATTTTCTTTTGTCGCCGGGCGTGGAACCCAAGTTGAAGGCGACCGGGCTGGAGCCGGTGTCGCGCACCGTGCCGGCCGTGAAAAAGTGATTGCTTAACCGGGGCGACTCTGCAAATATCGGTCGCCTCTTACAGTTTCTTATAGGTTTTGGTGTAGATAACTAACGAGTCTTAACGGAGTGATGACATGTCAGAACAATGGTGGCTCAGCCCGTATAACGATGTCCCGGAAGTAACGAAGGAACTTGTCAATCTGCCCAAGCAGGTCAAGTTTTATGACACCACGCTGCGCGACGGCGAGCAATCGATCGGCGTCAGCATGGCCGCCGCCGACAAGGTGCGGATCGCCAAAGCCCTGGCGGAGGCGGGCGTGGACCGCATTGAAGCCGGGTTCCCCAGCAGCACGCTGGAAGACAAAGAAGCGGTCATTGAAATCGTCAAACAGGTGAAGAACGCGGAAATCTGGGGCTTTTCGCGCTGCAATGTCAACGACGTCAAGACCTGCGTGGAGACCGGAGTGAAGGCCGTGGTGTGTGAGATTTCGGTCAGTCCGGCCAAAATGCGGGCGTGGGAGTTGGACGAAGCGACGGTGCTGACGCGTATCCGCAACGGCATCAAGTTCGCCAAAGAGCAAGGTCTGTACTGCTCGTTCTTTGCGGTGGACGCCTCCCGTGCGGAGCTGCGCTTCCTGAAGCAAGCTTATGACCTGGCGGTGAAGGAATGTGGGGCGGACGAAGTGGTGCTGGTGGACACCCTGGGTGTGGCCACCCCGGAAGCGATGTTTTATCTGACCACCCAGGTTAAGAGCTGGCTGAAGGTTCCGGTGGCGGTTCATTGCCATAACGATTTCGGACTGGCGTCGGCTTGCACCATTGCGGCCTTGAAGGCGGGCGCCGATTCGGTGCACGTGACGGTGAACGGGTTAGGAGAAAAGAGCGGCAATGCGGACATCGCCGACATGGCGCTGGCCCTGACCGGTCTGTACGGGGTCAAGACAAACATCAAATTGGACCATTTATATCCTTTGAGCCGGCTGGTGCAGGAGGTGACCAGGATCCCTGTGTCGCCGCTCAAGTCGGTGGTGGGCGACACGGTGTGGGTAAAGGAAACCGGCTCGGTGGTGGCGCAGTTGATGGTCTATCCGCCGTCGGTGGAAGGCTACGCTCCGGAACTGGTGGGGCGCACGCGCGACATCTACCTGAGCAAAAAGAGCGGCAAGAAATCGATTGAATATGCGCTGAACCAGATTGGGAAAACGGTCCCGGCGGATAAGGTCGACGAGCTTCTGGCGGAAGTCAAGAAACGGGGCGCCAGGAATCGGGGGATAGTGACGCTGGACGAATTCCGCGGGCTGGTTCAGGAAGTGAAATAACAGTTGAGCGAATCGCAATAGCAGGATTCGCCCTGCAAAAGGGAATGGCAGATTCATCCGCATAAATAACAAGGAAAAGGAGTCGTTCATGTCAAAAGGAATGATGGGTGTTGATTGGGAAGAGAGAATCGATTTCGACAGGATGAGAAGAGATCGCCTGCAGAAGGCGAAGAAAGTGTTGGCGGAGTCGGAAGCAGACGTTTTGTTCGTGTTCCGCACCGAAGATGCCCGCTATCTGACCGGATTCAGAACCCACATGCACCCGAGCACGCAGTTGGGCAATGCCACGGTTGTGCTGGCCAAGGGTGGAGAGCCCTTCCTGTTTTCGATGGACCATGAGCACTGCAAGGCCAGGATGCCATGGCTGACGCCGAAGCAGATCAAACCGCGCGCCAATTTCCGGGAAGCAGTTGGCATTCAGCTCTTTGCGGACATGGTGAAGGAAGAACTGGGCGACCTGAAGGGCAAGAAAATCGGCATCGACCTTTGGACTCCGGTGATGACCCGCGAATTCGCCAAGGCCTTCCCGAACTCCGAGATCATCGATGGCCTCGAGATCCTCGGCAGGGCCAAGATCATTAAGACCAAAGACGAGATCGATTGCATCAAGATGGCCAACGTCATGACCGAAGCTGCCATGGACGCCGCCATCCACATGCTCAGGCCGGGCGTGAAGGAGTGCGAGGTTTTGGCCAAGGCGTGGGAGGTCATGACCGCGCTGGGCAGCGAGTGGACACAGTGCGCCAACATCGTTGCCTCCGGCCCGTACACCGCTCCCTACAGGCGGTACACCTCGGATCGCGTTATCCGTATGGGCGATCCGGTCATCATCGATATCGGCGCGTGCTTCAACGGCTACTGGGGCGATCTGACCCGTACCTGGATCTGCGGCAACATCAGGCCGACCAAGGAACTGATCGACGTGCACATGAACTGCTACAACGCGCTGTTCAACGCCTGTGACAAGTCGCGGGCGGGCAACACGAATGCCGACGTATTTGCCGCCGCCTACCCGTATGTGCTCGACAGCCTCGGCCACGGTTCCGGCGTGCACCCCTGGGAGCCCCCGGCGTTCAGCCCTTCCTCGGCCAAAGCGCCTCTCACTCTAAAGCCCGGCATGCAGTACAACCTCGAGCCGTATGCGGGTGTCGTGGGAGTTGGCGGAGTTCGCCTGGAGAATTGCCTGGTGGTGACCGAAGGGGAGCCGGATATCTTTACCCCGTACCCGTTCGACGAGAGACTGGTAAGGAATGTTCACCCGTTGGATGTATCGACCGGCAGAACGCGCGCTCAGCAGGCTTCCGGCGCGGCCGCCCGCTAAGCTGCTTTGCAACGGACAGGAACTGCGCTTGTGGATGAAATTCCATGAGTGCAGTTTCATCCATGCGATAGTTGAAAATTCAGCCGCTTCAACTTGTTTACGACGGGAAGTGAGAACGCAGCCCATCAGGAGGTAAGGAAATGTCAACGGCTGGAACGTCCCCAACCTCGGCCCCATCGCAGACTTCGGAGTTGAAGCGCCTGGCAACAACACCGGCAGTTCTGTGTCTGATGCTGTTTTCCGCCGCCTATATTACCAACGCCATGGATCGCTCCATCTTCTCGACCTTGCTGCCGTTGATCAGCAAGACCCACGGCTATGGACTGAAGACAGGCGGATTTCTGGCGACGATTTTTAACCTGGGAATCGGCTTTGCCGGCTTCCCCACCGGGTACCTGCTGGACCGCTGGTCCCGCAAGTCCGTCCTGTCGCTTGGCATGATCATCTACTCCGTCGCTACGTTGCTGACCGTCGTTGCCATCGGAGTCGCCGACATGGGCGTCTACCGTGCCATTACCGGCATCGGCGAAGGTATGCAGATCGCGGCGCTCTATGTTGCGGCGGGCAGTTACTTCTATAAGAACAAGGCCTTCGTAGTAGGGTGCATCAATATCGGCTATGGAATCGGCAGTGTTATCGGACCCCGTTGGGGCACCCATCTCGCGCTGACAGCGGGAAGCTGGAAACATCCCTTCGTCGTTTTCTGCATCCTGGGCCTGGTCATGGCCGCCGCCGTGTGGTTCATCATTCCCCGGAACTTCAGCGAACAGCGGGCGATTTCTCAGGCGCAAGACAAGTCCATCGTGGTGGAGAACATTCCAGAGATCTTCTTCAACCGCAATATCAAGCTGCTGATGGCCTCGGTCTTCGTGCTGGGAACGGTGGGATACGGCTACCAGGGACTGTACGTCAGCTTCCTGGTCAGGCAGCTCCACTTCAGCCAGGCGACGGCCGCCGCCGCCTTCAGCTTCTACGGCTTCGGCTGCATGCTGCCGATGCTGGGCGGCTGGCTGGGCGACCGCTTCTCCAACCGCGGAGCCGTCCTCACCGCCTACGGCGCCATGGCTGTGATTACCTACCTGATCTTCAACGTGGCCAAAACGCCCGGGGAGCACTACGTGCTCAGCTTCCTGCAGGCTTTCTTCTACAGCAGCACCTTGCACGTCAATCATCTGGCGCTGTTCCAGAGGAGCGTGCGGCCGGGGATGGTGGGACGGGCAACCGGTCTGTTCACCTCGACGCACTTTATCTCGGGCGCTTTTGCCGGTTACCTGCTGGGCGCGCTGGCCGACAAACTGGGCTGGGGCACGGCCGCTCTGATTCAGGAGTCGCTGCTGTCGATCTGCGCCATCTTCGTGATTCTAGCGATCAACCCCAAGTTGCAGCTCAGCGTAAAGCAGAAGCTCGCCGGTGGACACTGAGAGGCAAGGGCGCGACCACGCAGGGCCGCCGGATAGTTGACGCGAGAAAAGAGAATAGAAGGCTGTTAGCGGCTCAACGGTGAGTTTGACCGTTGCAAGCGTTCCGATCTGTTTGTTGACACCCTGCGTCACATGGTTGTGGCTGACCCTCTGACGTTTTATCATTTGACTGCTTAAGTAATTGAATTCAGTATTTCTCCAACGCATCAAACGGAATAGTGAAGTCCTTTGAAAGTTTTCTTGGTCCTGTCTTCGTGAATTGATCCTCAAGTAGCTTTATGCCGCGATTTCGCAAACTCATCGCAACTATTTTCCCGCGCTTGCCGGGATATATAACGGAGAATGCATGGAGCTTTCCCACCCCCGGCACCCTAGACTTATATGCGAATCTGGTTGCTTCATAGACGTTGTAAAGAGTTTCAGCAACCGACATATCCTCGTTCTGGCCCCTAAAACACAGAACCGATGTCGCCACAGTAGCGCCAGTCCCAATAGCTAAGAAATTCTCGTCACGATGCACCTCACATGTATCTCCGTCCATCAAGAACACGAACGGGTCACCATCAATGAACGTCGAGAGGATGAAATCGCATCCCAACTTTAGCTTCTTTATGTCGTTCCACACGTCATTTCGCGTCGTCTCGTCAAATTCAGAGGAATGAGTACGAAAGTATTCGTATGTTTTACCGATACGAGCTTGCACATAGGCGTCAATTCGCTTCTCTTTATACTTCAGCGGCGGCGCTGCGAGACGGTCGTAAATGTTTGCTTTCGTAAGTCCTCGTTTCTGAAATGTCTCTCGGTAGGTTCCAATCAGGGCGAGAGCGTTTGACGCAGTATTAGAGATCAATACGGGCCAGTTGTCCTCATACAGCCAATAGAGCTTGTTCTGAATCTCGGCTCCAGCAACGTCCCCCATTTCGGCTTTCCAATCGGACGAAATAACGATGTACGGTTTTTTCCCATCCGTACATGGAGCGGCAATACAAAGAGTCATGTACTCTCCCTGGCCCGTACGTCAAGCGCGATACCTAGACGATCGTAGAGAGGGGTTTCTTCCCGCTCAACACTTCCAGCACCATCTTTGCCGCGAACTCACTGGTCAAATTCAGGGATTCTTCCGTATATGCTCCCATGTGCGGAGTCGTGATTATGTTGGAAAGGCTGAGCAAGGGCGATCCCAGCGGCGGCTCTTTGGCGAACACATCGATAGCGGCGCCCGCGATCTTGTTGCTGGAGAGCGCTTCGAACAGTGCTTGCTCGTCCACGATGCCGCCTCGGGAGGTGTTCAACAGGTATGCCGACGGCTTCATCTTTGCCAGTTCATCTTTGCCGATCAGGTTTCTGGTCTGCTCCGAGTAAGGAATGTGGATGGTGACGAAGTCCGCGCCAGTCAGTACCTCGTCCAACGATGCCTTGCGAACCTGGTTGGCGGCGGCAAATTGCTGATCGAAAAAAGGGTCGTAAGCCAACGTCGTCATGTTTAATCCGCGGGCACGACGGACCACCGCCTTGCCGATCGCTCCCATGCCGATAATACCGGCCGTAGCGCCCCAGACGGATTTTCCCATTACGCGAGGAAACTCACCCGCCCTTACCTTGGAGTTGGCGTCGGGGATCTTTCTCGCCAGGGCGAACATGAATCCAATCGCCAGGTCGGCTACTGCCTCGGAGTTCGTGCCCGGAGCATTTACCACTCGCACGCCGCGTTCTTTAGCCGCGTTCAAGTCGATATTATCGACGCCAATCCCATGTTTGGCGATCACTTTAAGACTTGGCGCGGAGTTGATTACTGCTTTCGTGATCGGCTCCAAGCCGACGATCATCGCAACCGTATTATCGTCTATACATGCCAACACATCGGCTTCGCGCGTACCCGTCGGGGGAGTTCGAACAATCTCCAGGCCGCCGTCACGCAGGCATTGCAGAGGCGCTTCGCTGAATCTGGCAAACGTCGATGTAGTAACTAGCACTTTTTTCATGAGTTTGATCCTATGGATGCTTACTTTATCGTGAGACAAATTGATGGCTAACAAAGTACGGCAGCCCTAAGGACATTGTCCAGGCGCTTGTCCATCACCTCAAAAGCCTCGCCGACTTTATCCAAGGGATACTGATGGGTTATTAGAGGCTCAACCTTGAGCGCATGGCGATTCAGCAGGTCGATGGCGGTGGGATAGCAGCCGTATCCGCCTTTCGTACCGATGATCGAGATTTCCCTGTAGTAGAAATCCTTCTGCGGCAATCCGCTGACACAATCGTAGGACGTGCCGAACTGCAGAACGATGCCACCCTTTCTGACGGCTCTCACGGCTGCCAGCAGCGCGGAAAGGGTGCCGGCGGCTTCAATCACAATGTCAAACCCACGGGGCGCGTGTTTTTCAAGGACGGTTTTTTCCCACTCGGCATTCTCTTTAATATTGTAGGTAAAGTCGGCCCCAACCTCCGCGGCAATAGCAAGCCTGTTGTTCCGGGTTCCAACGATCCCAACCTGAGCGCCCGCAAGCTTGCAAAGTTGGAGGAGGATCAACCCGCCGTAGCCGGGACCAATGATCAAAACTTGTTGGCCCACGCCAACCCCAGCGCGGTTCACGGCCCTGAGCGCGGTGGCAACACCGACGACTCCCTGCCCCTCAGGCAGCGTCACGCTTCTGTCGAGAGGGTGCAGCATCTTTACCGGCACCAGAATGTACTCGGCAAGCGCCCCGTCGATGGTGCGGGCTAACGAGTTGAGCGCTTCGCAAAACGACCCTTGTCCCCGCACACACCATTCGCAGACGCCGCAGCCCCAACTCGCTTCGGAGGCGACATAATCCCCTGGCTTGTATTTTGAAACGCCCTTTCCGACTTCGGCCACTTCGCCGCAATATTCGTGACCCAGGATGACATCCTTCTTCGCCTGGTGCTCCCCGCGATAAACCGCAACATCGGTTCCGCAGACTCCCACGCACTTCACCTTTACCAACACCTGGCCTTCGGACGGGCGGGGATCGGGAATTTCCCTGATCTCTAATTTTTTCGGCGCGATCAAAATACTGGCCTTCATTTTGAAATCCTCCGTAGAAGACTTTTCCCCGCACTCGATCTTGTTTTGGAACGAAACATTAGAAATACTATCGCACTTGGCAATCTGTCACCCACGCCTGGAACTGAAGGCGCCGGAAATACCTGCCGCCCCCGTCTTTACGCACAATTTATACACACTTTATTTCATCTTTACGCCTTTCAGTATCCAATCGAATGATGGCTGAGTTGTTGCAAGGGAGCTTTCCGGGACAGCCTTGGCAAAGATATGCTCCGCTGCAACCGCGAAGTTTGCTGCAAAATGCTAGTGACAGACAAGAAACGCAATATTCTGGTTGTGGATGACGAGCCGCAGATCACGCGCGTGCTGATGACCACGCTGACAAGCCACGGGTATACGATCCGCCTCGCAGCCGATGGCGATGAGGCACTCCAGGTCATGAAGGACTGGCCGCCGGACCTGCTGATAACCGATCTCTCCATGCCCAACATGGATGGGCTGCAACTGTGCCGCAACGTCAGAACCAGATCGACGATCCCAATTATCGTCCTTTCTGTAAGAGGTGAGGATCAGGCAAAGATCGAGGCGCTCGACGCCGGCGCCGACGATTATGTGACCAAGCCCTTCGGCATTAACGAATTGATGGCGCGGATACGGGCCGCGCTGCGGCGCGCCTCAGCAGTGGAGAGCCAGCCGGCAAGCGTGATCGAGATCGGAGACTTCCATATCGACACGCAACGCCGTGTGGTGCTGGTCAAGTCGCGCGAGGTTCATCTCACTCCGAAGGAATTCGACCTTCTGGTCTATCTTTCGCAACGTGCCGGCAAAGTCGTCACGCATCGCGCTCTGCTGTCCGCTCTCTGGAGCGAGAGCAGCAACGAGCAACTCGATTCTCTGCGCGTGTTCGTGGGGCATTTGCGCAAGAAGTTAGAGGCGGACGGGCCGGCTCACTATATCCGCACCGAACATTGGATCGGCTACAGATTTGAACCCGGCGACTAGACCGGTTTCGCGAAAGGTATATCGCATGAAGCCCGATACATCTACTCCAAATCACTCTGGTCTCCGCGCCCGGCAAGTTTGTTTACGCTCTTTTTATGGACTTTTTAGGCGGACTTTATGCACTCAGGTATCCAATCAGAGTGGGTGATCTGAGTGGGGATGGGTCAGGCGCGGGCCGGACTTCCCGAGGGATGTACAAGGCCGCGTCCTTGCAGTGACTGGAGCAAACGCAACCCTCCAGGAGGGATAAACAATGCAGGATCTTGTGTTCATAGCCATCACGATTGCGTTCTTCGCGCTTTCGTTAGGGTACGTCCACTTCTGTGATCGAGTGAAGTGAGGTAGAGCACCATGCACTTTGAATCTTTCGCCATGCTTGTCGTCAGTATTTTGATGGGGATCTATCTACTGTACGCGCTGTTGCGCCCGGAGAAGTTCTGATGACCGCCAATGGGTGGTTTCAAATCGCGTTTTTCACTCTCTTGGTTCTAGGGAGACTCTGATTAAGTTCTCTGCTTTCCACAGCTACTCGGGTTAAAGTGCAAGCGAGTAGGTGGATTGAGAAGATGAGGCAGAGGACATTGGCGATGATGACTGGCTTTGAGCGGTA
>Ga0187864_10002886_pt1 | contig 14459 bp, 10 predicted proteins | sample June2016WEW_11_4_FD_132985 | JGI IMG/M metagenome (GOLD analysis project Ga0187864, IMG submission 132985) | Peatland microbial communities from SPRUCE experiment site at the Marcell Experimental Forest, Minnesota, USA - June2016WEW_11_40 | ecosystem: Environmental > Terrestrial > Soil >... | reverse complement strand
TGTCTTGGGCAAACCGCTCGAAAACGTCGTTGAGCAACATCAGGGTCGCCTCCATGCGAAGTTGGTAACTCCTTGGAAAGCGACAGCTTAGCACACTAATACGCTCACCTTCAAAGGGCTGGGAAGCCCAGGCTACCCGGATCGCCAACGAGGCCCACTCCGCCGATCCGGCGTTTTATCAATTCCTCAAGACCCTGGAGACCTATCGATCGGCCCTCGACGCCCGCACCACCCTGGTCTTCTCGGCCGATAGCCGTTTCCTCCGGCTCTTGACTCAGGGCGTCCCCGACCCCGGGGGCGAGCAGCCCGACCGTGAGAACTCCTCGGGTTCCGGCTCCACTGCACCGCCCGAGGCGGCAGCAGCCGCTCCCGTGCCTCCCGCACCCGTGCCCGTGCCCGGGGTTCTCGGGGCCGTGTCGTCCCCGCATCGTTCAGACTCAACGGTTGCGGGGGGCCGAAAGCCATGAAGCGGCGCCACTGGTCGTTTCTGATCGGGTCGCTCCTACTGAGCGGCTACCTGTCCACCGGGGTGACGGTCCTGCAACCCGACGAGGTCGGAGTTGTCCGGCGGCTTGGTGCCGTCCTGCCTGAGCCCTGGGAACCCGGCTTGCACTGGGGATTACCCTAGGGCCTGGATCGCCTCGACCGCCTCAAGATGAACCAGACGCGTACCATCGCCGTGGGCGCATCCGGCCCGCGCGAGGCACCGCTCTCCCGCGCGCCCGATCCGTCCTCCGACGATTTATTGACCGGCGACCTGAACCTCGTCACGGCCGAGGCGCTCGTGCAGTACCGCGTCCGCGATCTCGCCGCCTACTTGTTCAAGGCCCGTGATGTCGAATCTATGCTGCGGGCATTGTCGGAATGGGAACTGACGCTTGCCCTGGGGCGACGAGGAATTGACGAGCTGCTCACGACCGGGCGCGGCGAGGTCGCGAAGTGGCTGGAACGTTCGATTCAATCGCTCTCCGATGAGCAAGGGCTGGGAATCTCGGTCGTGGCGGTTCGACTGGGGCGGGTGGCACCGCCGACGGCCGTCGCCCAGGCCTTCGCGGACGCGGATCGGGCACGGAGCGACCGCCGCCAGGCAATCACGCGGGCCGAGGAATACCGCGACCGCAGCCGCTCCGAAGCCCGTGGCCAGGCCCGCGAGATCGCCGACACCGCAGCCAGCCAGTTCGAACGCCTGGTACAGCCCGCCGGGGTGAAGCAGCGCGGTTCAGTCGTGTGTTGAGCGAGGCCCGTAAAGCCCCCAATCCGTTCCGGCACAGGCTCTTCCTCGAGACCCTGGCTGAGCTCTTGCCGCGGTTTCGACGCAAAGTCATCGTGCCACCAGCTCAGGATCTGGATATCAGCATCCTCGGCGACGAGACGACTCGTCAGGCTGGGAAGAGTGATGACGCGACTGCAAACAATTCTCCCCGCGCCGGAAAGCCCCCAAGCGCCGGATTGATACCCGAATGATCGTTCCCTTGCTGCCGGCTGCGCGCTCCACGTCTTGTGAGCTCCTGTCAGCCTGGTGATCGACCATTTTGCTAGTGCCAGCGCGCACTTCGAGTTAGCCTTGCAATCTGGAACACTCTCGCCCTGGTTGATTTTTTGTACACGGTTCTCTGTGTGGCTTCATCCAGGTGCCGGCAAGCCGAATTCTGCCTCTGCCGCGCGGCCACCTTCCACAGCCCCAACCCCAGGCAAAGCGCCTTCAAGAGTGTGGCCGGGTTCCCTGTTGCTCCCCGGCCTCGACATGGGGTCTTGCTCTCCAAAACCTTGGCTTCGTTCCCGACCCGCAGACCCCGCTTCCGATGATTCAAGCCATGCGGCAAAGACCTTTGCGTTGATTCCCGTTTGGCTTCGTTTGCCGCTTTTTGGGGCGCTCGGCACTTCTGGAGCGTCGGCTGGCTGCGCTCGCGTTCGCCTTCTCCATGGCCACCCGACGTGCCGGCATTCCTTGGTGCCTGGGGCGGAGTCGTCGACGCCTCAGCGGGAAGTTCCAGACACTCCTGTGGCATTGGCTCGACATTCTGGCCTACTGCACAACCATCCGCCATCATCTCGCATCTGCCATCCGCCATTTGCCATCCGCCATCCCTCCTTCCCCATTCCCCGTTCCGCATTCCGCATTTTCTAGAGAGCGGAAGGGATCACCCACTTTCCGGCACCATGGGAACGTGGGTAGCTCCTTTCGCCCCCTTGGGAGATAAACCGAACCAGAGTGTCCCCGGAACTCCCCGTGGTTCCGTCGTCGGCATGGCGATGACGATCGACCATCGCTGCGGGATGGCGAGCCAGTGTGGAATTCGTATACTGTGCATCACGCTCACGACGGAGAGTCTGTGATGGCTGACTTCACCCCGACTCAGGGCCGTTATCTGGCGTTCATTCACGCCTACACCAATTTGCACGGATATGCGCCCGCCGAAACCGAGATCGCAATGGCCATGTGCGTCTCGCCGCCGTCGGTGAATCAGATGGTGAAGGTGCTGGAGAAGAAAGGGCTGATCGACCGCCAGCCGGGACAGCCCCGCTCGATCCAGGTTCGAATCCCGGATGACGAGATTCCGCCGTGGAACGCTCGCAAGCAGGGGAGGAGTCCGGCGCGTCCAGACAACCAACCGAGCAGCGTTGCAGTGGCACCGGCGGCGCCTCCGACGAGCTTGTACGTCGTATCGGTCTACTTGCTGAGTGGGCCTACCAGTGAGAAGTTCTCCAACAAGGAAATCAGCCGAGCGATCGAAATCCGCGGCGACCAGACACTCGAACAACTGCATCACGCCATCTTCAAGGCGTACGATCGTAGCGACGAACATCTGTACGAATTCCAGTTTGGCAAACGCCCGTTCGATCCCGACGGACCCAACTACGGAGTTCCAGATCCACAGCAAAGGAAGAAAGGGGATGGAGACGCACGCACGACAAAGCTGGACGACCTAGCTCTGAATCCCGGTCGTGCCTTCGGTTACCGGTTCGACTTCGGCGACGAGTGGTATCATCACGTTCAGGTGGACCGGATCGACCAAGCCATCCCGACCGTCACCTACCCGCGTGTCATCAGGCGGGTGGGCAAATCACCGCCGCAGTATTGCGAGGAGTAGTGGCTGCGAAGTGTGGAAACGATGTCAAACTCGAAGCAGAATCGCGAAGAGGCCAAAGTGCCGAGGCCGATCGGCAAGCAAAGATTCTCGGCTTCGCCTCCTGCCTGCAGATATGAACACGTGAATCGTGAGACGCTCCAATGAAAAAACCAAAGCGCAAACGAACCGCCGCTGAAAAGCGGGCACGGCGTGAGCGGAAGGAGAAGTACATGACGATCTTCATCAACGGAAAGCAGAAGCGGGTTCCGCGACCCCCGATGATTGAAGGCATGCCCGTCGATGAATTCATCGCCAGGAATGCCGACCCCATCTGGTTGCACGAGAATGGACTCTGGGAGCTTATGACTCCTGACACTTCTGATACGCCTGATGAGGAGCTTGAGTCTTGATCGATCGCAAGCGACGAGCGTGACAGGAGGCTCAGCTCACATCTCCCCGGTCACCACGCTGGCGTTTCCACAAAGAGGAAGCAAATGGACAAGTCGACCACCGTCGAGTGGCTGTCGAAAGCGATCGAACAGGCAACAAGGTCGGCGAAGTTCTGTGTCGTCGGCTGCCTGCCCGTCGTCGATCCCGGCATCGAAGTTGAGGGTCTGGGCGCCATCACACCTCCGCTGAAACCAAGGACTGTGAAGGAACTCGTCGCGGTTTGTCAGGTCGCACCGTATGGAAAGGAAACAGAGACTCTGGTCAACAAGCAGGTGAGAAACACGTTTGAACTCGATCCGAAGAAGTTTTGCCTGAGCGACGCGTGGAACGTGGCAATCGCCGATGCAATGCGTCCTGTTGCAGAACTGCTTGGATTGCCGGCGGAACAACTGGAAGCCAGGCTGTACAAGCTGCTGGTGTATGAGAAGGGCGGGTTCTTCCTGCCGCATTGCGACAGCGAAAAGCACAACCGGATGGTGGCGAGTCTGATTGTCGTGCTTCCCAATCGATTCGAAGGCGGAGCGCTGGTCGTTCGGCACGGCGCCGCGAAGCAGACGTTGACTTTCGACGAGGCGGCGGGCGGCAAGGCTCCGTGTTACGCCGCGTTTTACGCCGATTGCGAACACGAAGTCCAACGCGTCACCAGCGGCGTCCGGCTTTGCCTGGCATACAACCTGGTGCTGAAACCGAAGCGTGTGAAACCGTCAGCCGCCGCGAAAGCGGCCGCTCCAGCCGACGTGCTGGCCGAGTCGATCAGATCGTGGGTAGCGACACAGCCGGCGCAGCCGCTGGTCTTCACGCTGGAACATCACTACACGCAGCGCGGATTGTCGCTGGATTTGCTGAAAGGAGGGGATCGACAGCTCGCGGACCTGGTCGCGGCGGCGGCGAAGAAGTCGGATTGCCTCGTGCATCTGGCGCAGGTTTCACGCCATTTGTTGCAGTTCGCGGACGATGGCAGTTTCGGTCGAGGTTATTTTGACCATTACAGCACGCCGCGGCGTGCTATCGAGATCGGCGAGACTTACGAGGATGATTTGAGCGGAACTCAGTGGACAGATGTTCGCGGCAGGAAGCAGCCTTGGGGAGATATCGAGTTCGATCCGTCGGCCATCGTATCGTCGGTGCCGATCGACGACTGGAAGCCGACGTCCGAGGAGTATGAGGGCTATACGGGCAATGAAGGCAACACACTCGACCGATGGTATCACCGGTCGGCGATCGTCGTCTGGCATCGCGTTCATCACTTCGATGTTGTCGCGAGTTCCGGTGCGACCGAAAGCCTCTCGTTGTTCTATTCGATGGCGGCTAAGCTAAGCAAGACGCCCGGGAAGCGGCTCGAAGCAGCCCGCATCGACTGCATTCGATTCGCCCATGCGATCATTGCCAGGTGGCCACACCACACATTCAGATACGGGCATCCCGCAAGCCGAGAGCAATCGCCGTACGATGACTTCCCGGAACATCTTCGGATGCTGCACGATCGGGACACGATCGCGCTGTTTCTGACGAAATTGGCTGAACGCGATCAGTTGCTGCGACTGAGTTCATTCATCGTGGCCGCGTGCCGCGAGTTCGGATGGAGTTCGTTCGCCCAGGAATTGAAGCATCTCATCTCATCGCGGCCAAACATGCATGGCCGGCAGGAAATTCCGTTCCGAGACGTCGAGTGGCTCTCTGCCTTCTGCTTCGATAAAACGGCGGACTCGGACAAGTCGGCGCTCGCCCACGAATTGTGTGCGCTGGCGGTTGAACGCTTCTGTGAACCGCGTTCGCCGCGACCGACGTACTACTCGCCCGGCCCGCGCCGGGAAACTTCCGTTTCCGAAACGTCGCTCCCGTTGTTGCTCCGGGCGCTTGCGGCAAGCGGTCGTGACGAAGACCTGTCGCACGTGATTCACTTCGTCCAGGAATTGCCGGACGAATTCAGCCTGGACGATTGCCAGGTTCCCTGCTTGAAATCGTTGATACCGTGGTCGCGGAAGCAGTTCGGCTTGGTTCCTCCATAACTGGTGTCCTGGCTGGTCTCCGTCCGCCAAAAGCTCGAATCGGCCACCGTCAAGCATCCGGTGCCACCGACCGATTGGGCTCGCCCAGCGGACCTGGCTTGTGAGTGCCAATACTGTGCCGAGCTCAAGGCCTTTCTGGCCGACCCCGCAAACGAGGTCGGACGCATTCCGGCCCGCGAAGACATGCGCCAGCATCTGATCGATATCATTGACCGGCATCAGTGCGACGTCAAACATTCACTGGAGCGCAAGCGGAGTCCTTATTCATTGGTGCTCACGAAGACCAGCGGCTCATTCGAACGGGCCGTCAAGCGTTTCGAGGCGAACCGCCGACTCCTGAACGCCTTGCCGATTGCCGAATAATGCAGCCGGACCGATAAGGGGGCGGGAATCGTTTTCTTGACTGTCGGAGCTACTTCGGATAATGCCCAGTCGCGGACCGAACCGCGGGCGGCATTGACGGCGTGAGGTCTTCCGAGCGGCGGGCGTGACGCGCGCCAGTCCGCGACCTGTACCAGGGGACGGAGAACCGTTCAAGGCCAAGGACCTGCTCTTCTGCACGATGTTCGATGAAGTGGCGGTGCGGCTCCGTGGGTCCGCTCAAGCCGCCGGACCACCATGTCAAGCTCTGGAGATCCTGCGAGTAATGACAACCACTGTCAGTTACACCCGAGTCCATCCTCGCGCAATAAGATATCAGGAGACACACCAGTGACGATGCGAACCGTCTGGCTCAAGCTTGCCTTCTCCGTAGTCTTGGCCGTCACCCCGTGCACCCGAGCCCAAGCCCAGGCTGGGTTTGATAACGACCGTGTCATGCTCCAGGGTTTCTACTGGGAATCCTGCCGACACGGTAACCCGGGGAGATTTCCGCAGTTCGGCGACAAGAAGTGGTATGTCATCGTCGGCGAAAATGCGGAGATGATCCGCCAGGCCCGATTCGACCTGATCTGGCTCCCGCCTCCCTGTTATTCGGCGGATGAAAAGCGCGGGGACCTGAGCGCCGGGTACGCCCCCAAGCAGTATTTCAAGCTTGATAACAGCTACGGCAGCTTCGCCCAACACCGCACGATGCTCGAGGCCCTGCTCCAGAGGGGTATTGAGCCGGTCGCCGACATCGTGATCAACCACCGCGGCGGGAACACGGGCTGGGTCGATTTCAAGAACCCGGACTGGGGCCTGTGGGCCATCTGTGCCGATGACGAGGCGTTCAGTAAGCCAGAGTTCGCGGGGATCCCCATGAGCCAGCGGGGCGCTCCGGAGGAGAGGCCGATCCCCTACGGCGTGCCCGGCAACACGGATTATGCGTACCCCGCGTACCGCGACCTCGACCACACCAACCCCCAGGTTCGGCGCGACATCATCCGCTACCTGCTGATGCTCAAGTCATTCGGGTACCGCGGCTGGCGTCACGACATGGTCCACGGCTACCACGCCCGTTGGGTAGCCCTCTACAACAAGCGCTCCAACCCGACATTCTCCGTCGGCGAATACGACTGGGCCAAGCACGCCGAATCACGGGGTTGGGTCTGGTGGACAGCGACGACGCCCAACGACCTGCGTACGGCGAGCAGCGTCTTCGACTTCAGCACGAGGGGCACGCTCAAGAACAACAAATCGAACTACGCCATCTGGACCGGGTTCGGCAACGGACTCGGGATGGTCGGCGACACCGCTGACGGCCAGCCGTGGAAGCAGCGGGCCGTCACATTCCTCGAGAATCACGACACGGGCTACCGCACAAGGGAGGACGGATCATTCGAGGACCAGCACCAGTTCGACTCCTTCGCCAACACCTGGGAGGTCGAGCAGGCATACGCGTACATCCTGACCCACCCGGGGGTCCCGTGCGTCTTCTGGAAGCACTACTTTGACTGGGGCAACGAGTTGCGATACAAGATCCGGGCCCTGATCAACGCGCGCAAGATCGCGGGAGTGAAGTCCGGCAGCGCCCTGAGCCCCCAGGATAACGCCCGCCAGAAGGGGGTCTATGCGGCGATGGTTGCGGGCTTGAAAGGGGATCTCTACGTCCGGATCGGCGGCAGCGACGCCGACTGGCAGCCCTCTTACTCCAACTACAAGGACTACCGGGAGTACGCCTACAGCGCGGGCTCGAAGGTGTGGGTGAAGCTCCCCAGCAACCCGGACCTGCGACAGGCACCGCTGAAATCCCCGATCCCAGTGCCGCAATTCCAACCGGCGGATCAGATCAACATCCCGGCGGAGTGGGCCAACCCCTGAGCTGTCGTGGCAGCGCCCAAGAACCCCAGAACGGTCGGGGCTTGACGTCCCCCCGCCTGGGAACTTTAAGCCCGGTCGTTATTGGCGGTTCCGCGAATCTGGGACCGTTGGGCGACCATGGCGGGTGTTGCCCACGTCGACCCGACCTGGGGAAAGATCATCCTGGGGACCGATCGCCCTGCGCATCGTCCTCCCCTGGGCCTCGAGCACCACCCTGTCCTTCAGAAGACGGGCCGGGCGAAGATTTCGTCTGGAGGATCTGCGAAACCCAGGCGACGTTCTCCTGATATTGGGCATCGTCCCGACTCGCGGCAAAAAGCGCCTTGAGCTGCTCGCGCTCTTTCTTCAGATTTTTGGAGTTGAACAACGGTGACCTCCTGAGCGAGGACCAAGACCCCGGACTCGAAGCGTCGTCACTGCGGATCGCCCGGTCAATCAATAGCCGCAGGACACCATCCCCTGACTGAAAAGTGGTTCGGCAAATGGTTAAGGCACCAAGAACAAACAGGATCTGTCATTATTATAGAAGCTACCCCGACTGGGTCAATCGACGACGACCCAGGCCGGCGGGTTGGCGAGCGTGATCGACTGGACGCCGGAGAGGAACAGGTTCGTGGTAGTTCCCCGGTCGGAGCGGCCATCGAGGGTGAAGTTGGTCAGGCCATCGGGCCAGAGGTTCAGGAGCAGGGCATGTGCCCCCCGAGGGAGGCTCAACTCTTCGGTGCGCCCGCCCGCTTGCTTCCAGAGTGCAATCTGCCGCGGCTCGCCTTGACCGGGCTCGTTGGACCGCCGGACCAGGGCCAGGGAGGTGAGCGTCAGCACGGCACTGCCCGGGTCGTCGGCCAAGATGGTGGCGTAGCGGCCGGACCAGCGCCGCTCGAACTGCGGTCCGTCCATGAGCAGGGCGATCACGAGGTTCGGGCCCACCGAGCGGATCACCGTCTGGACCGGGTCGATGCGGGCCAAGTCCTCGCAGACCAAGGCCGCCAGGCTCAAGCCGTGGCGGAAGACGCGAAACTCGCACTCGCGGCGCGACAGGTCGATCCGCTCCCACCAATTGTAATCCGGGCGGAGGCTGGATCCCAGGTGGTAGCGCCGGATCTGGTCGCGCTCGAGCTTCCAGCGGTGGTGCTTGTTCTGGACCCACTCCAGGTAACGCTCCCCCGTGATCGTGCAGGCGAACACGCTGTTCCGGGGCAACTGACTGGTCTCGTCCTGGTTGGCCATCCCGGTGACGAACAGCTCCAGCGACGTCTCCCTTGCGAGCGTCGCTGCGACCTTCTCCGCGCGCGGCCGGTCCAGCGCCAACGACCGGATCGGCTACGGCGGATACTTCTCGCACCTCGACTACGCGACCCTGACCTGCGACACCGACGCGCTCGGGCAAAACGCCGGGCGGAAGAACTGGAACTCGATCGGCGACCACATCCCCGCCTACCTGCTCAACGTGCTCCTGGCGCTCGACCCCCTACCCCCTGAGTCGCAGCAGTTCGTCTCGGGGTTCCTCGAGCACTGTTGGCAGATGCTCGTCGAACTGGCCGAGTTGATCGTGACGCACTTTCCCGACCCCGATGATAAGGTTTGCTACGTCCGCGAACGCTTCTTTCGCGACTGGACGCCTGACGTTGACTGGGGGTGGCAGAAGGATCGGGCGATTATCGGGCACAACCTAAAGATCGCCTGGAACCTCTGCCGAATCGAGTCAGCCCTGGAGTTTCGGGCGCTGCGCCCGAGCGGCGCTGCGTGCAAGGAGGACTACTCGGATCTCCGCCAGCGGCTGCTCGACCGAGCTTTGAAAATCGGCCGGAGCATGGAGGTCCACGGGCTCGACCGCCTCAGCGGGGGGTGCTTCGACGCGGTCGAGCGCCGGCCGAAGAATGGTGTCCCGGTCCAACTGGTCTGGGGGGCTACCAAGGACTTTTGGCAGCAGGAGCAGGCGATACTTGCCTACCTGTCGCTCTACGGTCGAAGCCGGGACCGCCCCGAGAAACGGCGATACCTTAACCTGGCGCGCGAGTGCATGACTTTCTGGAACCTCTTTTTCCTGGACCACGACAACGGCGGGGTGTTCTTCCGGGTGGATCGCGACGGGTCGCCCGACATTCATCAACCGTACGGCATCAAGGGTGGGCACGCCATCTCGGGCTACCACGCCTTTGAGCTGAATTTCCTGGCACACATCTATGTCCGGACGTTCTGCCGGCGCGAGCCCTTCTGCCTCTACTTCCGGCCGGCGCACACCGGCCGCGGGCGCGTGCTGAACGTCCTCCCAGACTTCCTGCCGCACCGAGCCGTCCGGATCAGCGGCGTCCGCGTGAACGGGACCGAGCATCCGTTCAACGACCCGTTCTGTTACCAGTTCCACTCGACTACGTCCCACGCGGCTCCGCGGTGATTGTCGAGTTCGAACCGGTGAGGTGAACACCCACCCGGAATCAGGAGCATACCGATGGAAGACAAGGCGAAGGGCGAGGTGGACCTGAAGAAGATCCTCGCAGGCCACAAGGTGGCGGTGTTGGTTGAGTCCGAGTTTATCCCGGAAGAGATCCAGATCTACAAAAAGCGATTCACCGAGCTGGGCGCCGAGGTCCATTTCGTCTCCCGGCTTTGGGGCTATCCCAGTGCCCGGTTCGTCAGCGACGTGGATCAGATCGGCAAGCCGCTGGAAATCCTTGAGGTCCACCGCGACCTGAAGGACTGCCGGGTGTCCGACTACTCGGCGATTATCATGGCGGCCAACTACACGAGCGTCCGTCTCCGAATGTTCAATACTCCGGAAGGAGTTCCGGTGAACCCGGAGATGTCTCGGGAGGCGCCGGCCGTCCGGTTCTTCGCCGAGGCGATGAAGAACCCGCGGGTCATCAAGGGAGCGCTCTGCCACGGCCTCTGGATCCTCTCGCCCAACCCGGAGCTGATCCGCGGGCGTCGTGTCATCTGCCACGAAGTGATGGTGGCTGACGTGCGCAACATGGGCGCCATCTACGTCCCCTCGAAGGTCGGGGTCATCGTCGACGGAGACCTGGTGAGCGGCCACTCGAAGGACGAGGTACCGCTGTTCGTTGACACGATCGCCCAGCTCGTCGAGAGAGTCGCCAAAGGCCAACGCCTCGAGTCCTACGAAACGCAGGCGTTTCAGAAGCGCGAAGGTCAGCTCAAAGTCCACGTCGTGCTGAGTAGCTTCGGGTTCTGGGGCGAGGAGTTGGTGGCCCCGGTGCAGGAGTTCGAGAAGGCCGGAATCGACTGGGACTATTCGACGCCCTACGGCCATCCCCCGCGCGTGGTCGGAGTGAGCATGGACCCCGACTACGTCGACCCGCCGCTGAACCGGAAGGTGACGAGCTGCGAGATGGCTAAAGCCGTGCGGGAGATGGTCGAGTCCGATCGGCTGAACAACCCCCGGAAGGTCGGCAACGTGCACTTGGACGAGTTTGACGCGCTGCTGCTGGTCGGGGGGAGCGGGCCTGTCCTCGACATGAACAACTGCCGCGACCTGCAGCGCCTGATCTATCAGTGCTACGCCGCGAACAAGCTCGTTGCGGCCGAGTGCTACGCGGTGGCGGCGCTGGCCTTCTCGCGGGTTCCGGGCGACTCTCACGTGCGCTCGGTGATCTGGGGGAAGCGGGTCACCGGGCACCCGATCCCGCATGACTACACGACCGAGTACGGCTACGAGGGGGTCACCCCGGCCTTTCCGTTCATCGGTCCAGCAATCCCGCTGGAGTACGTCATGCGCGACGCCGTGGGCCCGGACGGGGAGTTCCGGGGCAACCTCGACAAGGAGATATCGGTCGAGGTGGACCTGCCGTTCATCACGAGCCGCTCGGTAGCTGAGTCGCGTGAGTGTGGCCGGCAACTCGTCAAGCACCTCAAGGAGCGCCACCCTCGGCGTTGAGAGAATGTCGCACGCGAACACCGAGCCTGGAGAGGCCTCGGACGACGCAAACGCCCCGATCCCGGCGAAAGAGGCGCTACTCCGCCAGCTCGTCCGCGATAAGATGGATGTGATCTTCGGGAACCCAGGAACGGTCGAGGAGGGCTTCCTCGCCGCCCTGGGTAATCACCCCGAAATCCGTTACATCTTCGGGCTGCAGGAGTCGGTGGTGGCTGCGATGGCCGACGGCTACGCGCGGGTTACGCACCGGCCCGCCGTGGTCCAGGTCCACTCGGCGGTCGGCCTGGGCAATGCGATGGCGATGCTCTACCAGGCGCACCGCAGTTTCACACCCATGGTCGTCTTCGCTGGAGAGGTGGATACGAGGCTCCAAGCGTTCGACGGGTTCCTCGGCGGTGACCTCGCCGAGATCGCCCGGCCGGTCACCAAGTGGTCGGTCCGGGTGCTCCACGGCCCTCAACTGCTCCGAATGTGGTGCCGCGCCGTGAAGGTCGCGATGACTCCGCCGCAGGGGCCCGTCTTTCTCGCGCTGCCGATGAGCGTGCTCGACGAGGTGGTAGAACCCGACGTCCACGAGACGAGCGAGGTGAATTGGCACGTGGCGCCCCCCTCCGCCGCCGTGGAGGCCATCGCCAAGGCCTTGGTTGACACGAGCAACCCGCTCATCCTCATCGGCGACAACGTCGCCTTGGCCGGGGCCCAGGGCGAGGTCCGGCAGTTGTCCGAATTGGTCGGCGCGCCCGTCTACGGGGTCGATTTCGGAGACCTCAGCGCCTCGTTCAAGGACCCGTTGTTCCTGGGCTTGGTGGGCCACGGCTTCGGCGAGCAGACCCGCGCCATAACGCGCGAGGCGACGGCGGTCCTTGCCGTGGGCACCCCTCTGTTCCCCGAGCTGTTCCCCTCTCTGAAGCCGTATTTCCGCGACGACGCGCGGCTCTTCCAAATCGACCTCAACCCCTGGGAGATCGCCAAGAACTACGCCGTCGAACTCGGCCTGCTGGCCGACCCCAAGGCGGCGCTCCAGGAGATCACCCAGGCCGTACTCCGGTTAGCAACCCCCGAGTCACAGCAGAAGGCGCGGGTCGGTCGCCAGAGATGGTCGGCCCACAAGCGGGCCCAGCGGGCGGCCCGGCAGCAGGCGTACGACGCAGTTTGGGATCGCTTCGCCGATGTCGCCTTCACGGATGGCCGAAGTCGTCGTGGCGTGCCTGCCGGGCAACGCTCTCGTCTATGACGAGGCGATTACCTCGAGCGATGAGCTGCTGCACTACCTTGAGCCCTCCGCTCCCGACTCGTACTTCCTCGGCCGCGGCGGCTGCCTCGGGGTGGGGTGGCCGGGGGCGATCGGTGCCAAGCTCGCGAGGCCCGACCGTCCCGTCCTGGCCCTCTCCGGCGATGGCTCGGCGCTCTACATCATCCAGGCCCTCTGGACCGCCGCCCGCGAGAAGCTCGATATCGTGTTCCTGGTCTGCAATAATCGGAGCTACCGGATCCTCAAGGTCAACCTGCTCCATTACTGGGCCGAGCGTCAGGAATGCCCCGGGCCATTTCCGTTCATGGACCTCACGCCTGAGGTACGCTTCGACAAGCTGGCGGAGGGCTTCGGCGTGCCTGGCTGTACTGTGGTCGACGCTGAGTCGCTTCGCGCCGCACTCGAGTCCGCGTTCTCCTCGGGGGGGCCGCACCTCATCGACGTTCTGATAGACGGCTCGGTCTCCGAGGAGGTCCGCATGCTCATCCGGTGCCACAGTGGCTGCGCTTGATCACCAAGGCGGCTCTTCATTTCTGGCTGAAGCAGAAATGTGTGGCCTCAATGCCTTCCAGGGGGATTTAGCCTCCCCGATCACAATCTTGGGTATATTCCTCCAGGCAAGCTAGAACCATCCGCAACTCTTAGCAGCGGAAAAGGTGCCGGAAATCGTTATGTTGCTTCTTGGGCCGCCCGTGGGGACGAAGTGTCATTTCTCGCTGGATCAAGAAACCGTTCCTGACTCACTTGGGGCCCTTGAGGAAGCGTACAGGTGATGTTGGATCACCGTACGCGTCCGGGGGGTTCGTTCGGGCGCCGACCCCTTCACTCAAGACATTTTGGTGAGCGACTGGATCGCGTCGCCCAGGGTGTACCCGGGGTTGCCCAGCAAGTGCTCCATGGCGACGATCTGCCGGAGCTGTAATGCCAGCTTGAAGCCATCAATGCCGTCTTCGGCGTAGTGGACGGGAAGCCGTTCGATCCGCGGCAACGGCTCCTCGGCGCGGGATGTGAGGGTCTCGAAGATCATCTTGAGTTTCTCTTTCGGATCCGCAATATCGGCGGCCTTCTCGGCGAGCCGTTGCACCAAGGCCGCGGGATCGATGCCGCTGCTGGTGCCGATCTGCCGATCGAAGAGGGCGTCGGGGGTCAGTAGCTGGTTCGCCTTGGTGACGGGAAAGAGTTGATTCACGATTTCGGCATGCTCCAGTGCGACGAGCTTCCGGGGAAGATGCGTATCGAAGAACGGAATCGCCAGCAGGGCGCGCTCGCAAGAGCGGAGGTCGAGGAGGAGGGTTTCCTCCGTTCGCAGGAAGAAGGCGCCGATCACGATCGGATGCAGCTCTTTCGGGAACTGGGCGTACGATCGCTGGAATCGAAGATTCTTGGCCTCATGGGCGTAGAGCCATACCCAGCGCTTCCGGGGGGCATCGTATTCCAGGCAGCGAAGTTTCTCGAACGCCCGTTTCAGCCCCGGGTGGTTCAAAACCCTGTAATGAAGCCGGACCGGCTGGAAGTGCTCGCCCGTCAGCGTTCCCAGAAGAGAT
>Ga0187864_10002883_pt1 | contig 14469 bp, 15 predicted proteins | sample June2016WEW_11_4_FD_132985 | JGI IMG/M metagenome (GOLD analysis project Ga0187864, IMG submission 132985) | Peatland microbial communities from SPRUCE experiment site at the Marcell Experimental Forest, Minnesota, USA - June2016WEW_11_40 | ecosystem: Environmental > Terrestrial > Soil >... | reverse complement strand
TGAAGGACGTCCTCCTTAAAGCCGGGGCACGCGTCCAAAACCGCAATATCCATCCCAGCCTCTCCCAACTCTTACAGAATCCTATACTTCTGGACTACGTGCCTTAAGTTTGGCGTATGGGAGCCGGGGCGGTTCATCCCCCGTCGTGACCGCCGCACCCGCTCCAAGCGCTATGCCGAGCTCGATGACGACCTGAATTACGAACCCAACCAGCTCGACCGGGATGTGGTCGCCGAAGACCAGATCCGGCTCGTCGTGCGCACTTTCAAGGAGCGCCTCTTCACTGAGATTTTCCCCGGCCGCACCGAGGTTCCCAAGACCCTCGTCTTCGCCAAGGATGACAGCCACGCCGAGGACATCACCCGCATCCTGCGGGAAGAGTTCTGCAAGGGAAACGACTTCGCCCAGAAGATCACCTATCGAACGACCGGGAAGAAACCGGAAGACTTGCTCGCCGAGTTCCGCAACAGCTACAACCCCCGAGTCGCCGTCACCGTGGACATGATCGCCACCGGCACCGATGTGAAGCCGCTCGAATGCCTGCTGTTCATGAGGAACGTCAAGAGCGCCGCTTATTTCGAGCAGATGAAGGGACGGGGCGTGCGGGTGGTCGACCTCGACGCCCTGCGGAGCGTCACGCCCGATGCCGAGGCGAAAACCCACTTCGTCATCGTCGATGCCATCGGCGTCTCGGAGCAGGACAAGACGGCGACGAAGCCGTTAGACCGGCAGCCGAGTGTGCCTCTGGACAAGATCATGGGTCTGGTCGCCTCCGGCGCGGCGACCCCCGACCTCGTGTCGACTCTCGCGGCCCGTCTCGCCCGTCTTGACCGTCAACTAACCGACGAGCAGCGCCAGCAGGTGACCCAGCAGGCGGGCGGCACGGACTTGAATACCCTGACCACGAGCCTGCTCGGCAGCCTCGACCCCGACGCCCAGGCGAAGAAGGCGACGGAGGTTTTCGGCCTGGCGAAGGATCAGGAGGCGACACCAGAGCAGCTCGATAAAGTGCAAGACACCCTGCTGGCGGCGGCATTGAAGCCGTTCCACAACTCGAAGCTGCGGGATCTGCTGCTGAACCTCAAGCGAAGCCATGAACAGGTCATCGACGAGATCACGCAGGATGAGCTACTCCACGCAGGCTTCGACGCGCACGCCCTCGAGAAAGCCCAGACGCTCATCACGAGCTTCAAGGAGTTCATCGAGCAGCACAAGGACGAACTCGAAGCCATTCAGATCCTCTACAGCCGTCCCCATCGGGCGGGGCTGCGGTTCCGGCAGGTTAGGGATCTCGCCACCGCACTCAAGAACCCGCCGCTGGGAGCTACCCCGGCGCGGGTCTGGCAAGCCTACGAGACGACCGAGCCGCAGGCTGTGAAAGGCAAGGGCGGCAGAGATGTGGTGGATCTCATCGCCCTGGTGCGCCACGCCCTCGACCCGCAAGAGCCGATCGTTCCCTTCTCCAGCACGGTGCAGCAGCGCTACGAGCAATGGCTCACCGAGCAGGGGCAGAAGGGCGTGGTCTTCACCGAAGAGCAGCGCCAGTGGCTCGACGCCATCAAAGATCACATCGCCAAGAGCCTGCGAATTGAGGAGGACGACTTTGATTATGCTCCGTTCAATACGATTGGCGGCTTGGGGCGAGTTCATGACCTATTCGGGGAGCGCCTGCCGGTGATCCTTGACGAACTCAATCGGAGGCTGGCAGCGTGAGTCACTTGGAGTATCAGCACTATCCCCTTGAGCGGTCAAACCTGCCTCCTCACTGGCGTGTCACGTCACTCGGGGAAGTTGCTCTCGACGTGCAGCCAGGGTTTGCGAGCGGTAAGCACAACAAAGAAGGAGCAGGCATCCCGCACATCCGCCCCATGAACATCGACCGTCTCGGACGGATAGACCTCTCGGACGTGAAGTATGTTGCGCCAGAGACCCACACACATAGGCTCGGGAAAGGCGATGTCTTATTCAACAACACGAATAGTCCCGAACTCATAGGCAAAACTGCAGCGATCACGCTGGAAGAAAACTGGGGTTTCTCAAACCACATGACCCGTCTTCGCTTACCCGAAGGGGTCGATCATCGCTTCGTTGCTCACCAACTTCACTTCCTCTGGATGACCGGTTACTTCCTCCACCGCTGTGTTCATCACGTCAATCAAGCGAGCTTGTCTTCGACCGCCCTCGCCGAAACGGTTCCTCTGCTGTTAGCATCCTTCAACGAGCAGTGCAGCATCGTCGCCAAGATCGAGGAACTATTCTCTGACCTCGATGCAGGGGTCGCCACCCTGGAAAGATTGCGAGCCAACCTGAAGCGGTATAGAGCCGCTGTCCTTAAGGCGGCTATCGACGGCAAACTCACCGAGGACTGGCGGGCCCAGCACCCCGACACCGAACCCGCCTCCGTCCTCCTGAAACGACTTCAAGGTGAACAACAGGGCTTCCTGCTCCCCGTATCGAATGGCGAGATGAGGAATTCTCGGCGCTCATCACGGCTGGCGGGATCGCACTCGTTCGACCAGCATCACCAAATAGAAACAGAACTCCCTAGCGGATGGGCTTTGGCACGACTCGATCAGATCTGCAAGGAGATCGTAGACTGTCCTCACTCGACTCCCAAGTGGACAGACAAGGGTATTGCATGCGTTAGGACCACCGAGTTCCGTCCAGGCAGACTACTCCTTGACCAAGTTCGGTATGTCTCCGAGAGCACGTATCAGGCGAGGATTGCAAGGCTCAAGCCCCAGCCGGAAGACATCCTCTACAGCCGTGAGGGAGGAATACTCGGGATCGCCTGCATAGTTCCGCCAGGTATCCGACTCTGTTTGGGGCAGAGGATGATGCTGATGCGGGCTACCGTATCCAGCCGCTACCTGATGCACGTACTGAACTCCCCTCAGTTATTGTCTCTGGTCGCCAAGCTCACAGGTGGTAGTGCTTCCCCCCACCTCAACGTCGGCGATGTGAAGGCTTTCCCGATACCGTTCCCGCCCTACGCAGAGCAACTTGCCATCGTCCAAGAGATCGAGAGCCGCCTCTCCATCGTAGACGAGGTCGAAGCCCAGGTCGAAGCCAACCTGAAGCGAGCCGCCCGGCTGCGGCAGGGCATCCTGAAGCGGGCTTTCGAGGGTCGACTCGTACCCCAAGATCCTACCGACGAACCTGGATCCCGGCTTCTGAAGCGAGTACGCGAGGGGCTGGAAAGCTATGCCCAAGGCGACATAGGCACCGCTTCGAAGCGGCCGCGTCAAACGCGCCGAGGGCCTCAGACCAGGCCGATACATGCAATGGACAACCCGGACGGCGAAAGGCGAGAGGCATGATCGCTATCTAGCAGAGCACGGTTTTTTCCGCATGAAGAATGCACGAAACTTGACAACAGTTTTCTCCGATCCCCACCGAGACTAACTCATGAGTTTTCCAGACAATTGGCCCGGCGACTGCCCACCCCAGGATGCGATTGACGCAAGCGGCCAGGTTTTTCGTATAGTAAAGACAGATCCTCCGTCTGCGGAGGACTTTGCGACCCATTTCGAAACGGGCAAGATGCCCAAGGCTCCGGCGTGCCTCCGGTGCGGTCTCTCAGTCTTCCAGGAACTCAAAGATGCAGTGCATCAGCGCCACCTCCTCCCTAGACTGGGTCGACTGATTGCGCAGGGGACCCTTCACACCGAGCATGGAAAGATAAAACTAACGACCGGGAAGCAACCGACGCATTCAACATGGTGGGCGTGCAGAGAAGTGGAGCGTGCGAGCCTATTCGCCGTCGTCATGGAAGCGGGCTGAAAGATGTGGACCATTCCAGGAAAGCGAACTGATCCATCCTTTTTGAGGCCGTTCGACCCCGTCGAGATCCTCTATGAATTCGATGGACCGCGCATCTTCACGACCTTGGATGTTGACGGAGAACGGAATCTCGTTTACTGGTCCGACGAGGACGAATCGGTCTGTCGTTACGTTGTTGCCCCGACGACGCAGAGGATCCTCGATTCGCTGCAGAGCGGTATCATTAGCGTTCACGATGCCCTGAATCAGCCTCGTTGCTGGCTATGCGATGTGACATCGGATGGAGAAATTGTCGGCTGTCAGCTTGTCGACTTCGAGGCCATCCCGAATGATGCATTGCCCGCTCTCGGCACAATGTTGTGGCCGTCGCTCGAACCCCTTCTGACGCTGCGTGCAATTGGCCAAGAGATCGCCCCAGGCCAGATTCCCGGCAGCGTAATCCGATCCTGTGTAGAGGGCGTTCAAAAGTCGTTTAAAATCTTGTCGGAATACGTGCTCGGTCAAAAGCCACAGGCTGGCCGTCCGGACGAGTTCTTGAGGCGACTCTTCGACCTTCCAACGCAACGACTGGCATTTTCCAGCTTCGAGATTTCATTCCGCATGCCCATTGCGGAGAGAAGCCTCTTCAGAGATGTCGAACACAAGTCGCAGGAAGCCGAGACTCTCGAGGAGGTCGGGAAGCTTCTGAACAAGGGCTTGAAGTGGCTCACCACAAAGGCTGCGGATGAAGGCGTCTACTCGCCTAGTGGCTCCGACGAAAGTGCTGCGGTACTTCGGGCACTCAAAGAAATCACGCCATCCTCTCATGGGAATATCGAACGGCTAGAATTGAAAGGCCAGCTACTAGGTCCTCGTGTCACACCGTTGGTTCTCGAGCGTCACGACCGCCAAAGGGTGAATACGGCGATCCGAAACTTGGATCTCGAGCCACAGGTTGTTGACCTTGAAGGGCGAATCCGGGAACTCGATAAGGATCGCCTGAGCTTCGAGCTGCGGGAGATCCACGCAACCCCCGATTCCCAGCGGTTCGTGTTCGATGAAGAGCTTCGTGAGGATGTGACTCAGGCATTCAATGACGACGTTCGTGTGAGAGTGGCTGGCAGAACTTTCCCCGTAAAGAATCTGGCTTACGCCCTGGCACTCTCGAGAGTGTCGGCCGGAACATCATGAGCACCGACACCCAGCAAGTTGTCAGCAAGGCATGGAACTTCGCCCACGTCCTCCGGGACGACGGCTTGAGCTACATGGCTTACGTCGAGCAGATCACCTTCTTGCTCTTCCTGAAGATGGCGGACGAGCAGACCAAACCGCCTTACAATCGCAAACCCATTGTCCCGGCTGGCTATGACTGGGCGAGCCTGCTCAGCAAGGAAGGCGATGCCCTGGAGACGCAGTATCGCCACATCCTCGAGAAGCTCGGGACGCAGCCGGGGATGCTTGGTGAGGTCTTCAAGAAGGCGAAGCCGGAAATCCAGAACCCGGTCACGCTGCGCCGCCTGATCGTGGATCTGATCGAGCCCGAGAAGTGGATGTCGATGCAGGCGGATGTGAAGGGCGACATCTACGAGGGGCTGCTGTCGAAAAGCGCTGCGGAAAGCCCGAAAGGGGCCGGTCAGTATTTCACGCCCCGAGAACTCATCAAGGCGATCGTGGATTGCACCCGACCGACAGCGGCAGACACGCTCTGCGATCCCGCCTGCGGCACAGGGGGTTTTCTTCTGAACGCTCATGATTACGTGGTGCGGCACCAGGACAAAGACCTCGACCTTGACGAGAAGAAGCACTTGAAGCGGGGCTTCGTGAGGGGCTGGGAGCTCGTCCCGAACACCGCCCGGCTCTGCATCATGAATCTGATGCTTCACGGGATCGACGCCGACCCTTGCCCTATCGTCTCTGGCAAGGACAGCCTGGCGAGCCCTCCGGGCGACGGCGACCGCGTGAGCCTGCTCCTGACGAATCCACCATTCGGGAAGAAATCGACGATTGCGATCGTGAGCGAAGAGGGAGACCTGGAAAAGGAGGACGAGTCTTACGAGCGGCCCGACTTCTGGACATCGACCAAGAACAAGCAGTTGAACTTCCTTCAGCACGTCAAGAGCCTGCTCAAGATCAACGGCCGCTGCGCCATCGTCGTCCCCGACAACGTACTCTTCGAGGGAGGGGCGGGCGAGACCGTGCGGCGGAAGCTGTTGGAGCAAGCGGACGTTCACACCCTGCTGCGTCTACCCACCGGCATCTTCTACGCCCAGGGCGTCAAGGCGAACGTCCTGTTCTTCGACGCCAAGCCCGCCCGTGAGAAGCCGTGGACCGAGAAGCTGTGGGTCTTCGACTACCGCACCAACATCCACCACACCCTCAAGACCAAGCCGCTCAAGCGCTCCGACCTCGACGAGTTCGTGGCCTGCTACCACCCCGAAAACCGCCACGAGCGCAAGCCGACCTGGAGCGAAACAACCCCGAGGGGCGCTGGCGATGCTTCAGTTACGAGGAACTCGCCAAGCGGGATAAGCTCAACCTCGACATTTTCTGGATCAAGGACAAGAGCTTGGAGGACGCCGACAGCCTCCCCGAACCCGACGTCCTAGCCCAGGAGATCGCCGACGACCTCCAGACGGCTCTGGAGTTGTTCGGGGCGATTGCCAACGAGCTAAAGGAATGACATGTTCAGCGCGCCTAAGTTCCGGGGCCACCATACCTAACTTCAAGGGGCAGATAAGGTATCGGCAAGCGATATCGGGCACATCGGTCGAAGAAAGCCGTTTTCGGTTCCTGCCACCTTTTCGATTTTCCGCAACCCAAACACAACTCCAGGTTCTTGGGTGAAGGGCGCCCTCGGCTCAAGTCTATCCTGAGTCGGGAATCAATTTCGCACGCTACCATCCGGTGGAGGTGACGATCGGGTTTCTGCGCCCCTGGGGTTTGACAAATTTCTTACCGAGACGTAAGATGTCCTTACCAGGAGGTGGTAATGGAACTCGAGACCGTTATCCCGAGGCTGCGTGAGATCCTTCGGGAGTACCAGGACGTCGAACAGGATCTCGACGTCAACAGCATCACCCCGGATAGCAAGCCTCTGGCCGACATCAAGGGGTTCGACAGTCATTTCATCCCAGAGATCGTCCGCCGGCTCGCCCGTGAGCTTGGCAACCCGCTCCCGAAGGGCACTCGGGTACGGAACATATTCGTCGAACGGGGTCGAAAACTGACCGTCCGTGAGATCGCCCGCAAGTTCATCGAGAAGTATGCCCCCAAGGGGTGCAAGGTATGAATGACGACGCCGAGAAGAAGAAGCTCATCGCGGGGCGGTTGCGTGAGGCGAGGACGCTGGCCGGGTTAACCCAGGGTCAGGCGGCCAAGAAGATGGGAATGCACCGCCCCACCATCTCCGAGATCGAGGCGGGGAATCGGAACGTGACGATGCCCGAGATCTCCCGATTCGCGGAGGTGTACGACGTCGACCCGGTTTGGCTCTCCGGCGTCGGGACTGACAAGCTCGACCCGCAGGACGAGCGCCTCCAACTCGCCTTCCGCGAGCTAAAGAAGATCAAGCCGGAGGATTTGGATCAACTCATGCGGGTCTTGGCGGCCTTGCGCGGGCCAACGGAGGGGGAATGACCGTGGGCAACGCGGACTTGGCTGAGGAGGCTTTGGACAAGACCCTTGAGGTGCGGGAGGAAGCCGGGCTTCCTTTCGGCACCCCCGTCAATGTCTACGATCTGTGCGAGAAGCTGTCCCCGAAAGTCCGTGTCCGCTTCGCGCACTACAGCATGGAAGGCTGCTACCATCGGTCGAGCCGACCCCTCATCGAGGTTTCGGCTCTACGACCTCTAGGCCGCCGGGTGTTCAATACCGGCCACGAACTCGGGCACCACGCGCTCGGCCACCCGGGGATGCATCTCGACGAGCAGATCGGGGAAGGAAAGTCAGACCCGGCCTCCGCGCCCGAGGAGTTCGCAGCGAACGCGTTCGCCGGGTTCCTCTTGATGCCGAAGATCGGGGTGCGCCAGGCTTTCGCCGCCCGGGGCTGGAACGCGCCGGTCGCCCGCCCCGAAGAAGTATTCACGGTCGCCTGCCACTTCGGCGTCGGATACCTGACAATGGTCAACCACCTCGCCTTCGGCCTGAGGGAGATCACCCGCAATCGGGCAAGCGTGCTGTCCAGAGTCGGATTGCCTGTCATCCGGCGCTCCCTCCTAGGCGCCCAAGGGAGCGACCGCCTCTGGGTCGCCGACTGTCATTATTCGATGCCGACTTTGGATACCGAGGTCGGGACAACGTTGCTCCTCCCCCCGGGGAGCGAGCCTGAGTTCGACCACCTGCGGCTTGAAGGGGACCTCCCGCTCGGCCGCGTCTTCACTCCCACGCGTCCCGGGATGATCCGTGTCGAGGCCCGTGGGGGATGGGCGGTGGTGGTGAGGGTTGCCAAATATCAGTACTCGGGTTGGAGCACGAACCGCCACCTTGAGTTGGAGGACGGGGACGATGAGTGAGCCTGCGATGTATTCCGAGAGGGAGCCGAACCTTGCGACGGCCTGGGCGAGGGCTTTCCTCGCGATTTCACGATCCACCGGCCGGGAACTCTCGCCGTTCCTGATCAGCATCGCCGCTGACCCGAAGGGGCAGCCGGCCGAGGACGTGGACCTGAGGCACGCGCTCGACGCATGCCTCGAGGAAGCGGATCAGCAGCCGGTCGAGACGGTTGCCAAGACGATCTTCCCGCAAGCCATGTGGCGCCGAGCGGGCGGCGAACGGCAGAAGCTCTACAAGAGCTATCTGGAGTTCTTGCCAGACTTCGTGGCAATGGCGCCGCCGCAGAACAGCAACGGCCTTTATTTCGCACGCCTGATCGGCTACGGCACCGATCCGAAGAACGGCGAACCGGAGGCGCACCTGAAGGGACGGCTTGAGCGAGGGGGCAACCAGATCGAATTTATCATCAACGCCTGCAAGCCGGGAGCGATGCGCATGGCGCTGCAGGCGTCGATTTATGATCCCGTTCGGGATCAGATCGAGGCACGCCAGCACTTTCCCTGCCTCCAACACATCGCGTTCGTCCCAGACTTCAACCGCAAAACCCTGTCGCTGAACGCGTTCTACGCGATGCAACTGTTCTTCGTCAAAGCCTACGGGAACTGGCTCGGCCTGATGCGGCTCGGCGCGTTCGTCGCAAGCCAGACAAACTTGCGGTTCGAGAGGCTGAACTGCTTCGCCGGTATCCAGAAGGTGTCGTCGGACACCCGACCGAAGCCGGGTGAGCAGCTCGAACGCCTGACCGACCTCGCGCGAAATTGCGTCGGCGAGACAAATCTGCGCGCCGTCGAGGTGGAAGGGTGACGATGAAGAAGCCGACCAAGCGACGCGATCGTGATCGCCCACCCGCCTTGTTCCCAACGGGGGATGACTTCCCACCCCAGGCGGAGGCGCCCCCACCGGGGATCTCCCCGCTGGAGCCGACCCTAGTCTACGACACCTACTGGCGGTTTGCGACCGAGCGGCAGCAGGTTTTCTTCCGGCGCCTGGAGGGATTGCCGGCACCCTGGACTGATGACCCGATCCTGCTCACTTACAAGTTCACCAACGCCTACCGGGCTTCAGACCGGGTAAGCCAATACCTGATCCGTCACGTGATCTACGGTGAAGGGGCCTCGGGCGACCCCGCCGAGGTCGTTTTCCGGGTCCTGCTGTTCAAGCTCTTCAACCGGATCGAGACGTGGGAGATCTTGGAGAAGTCGCTCGGCCAGATCTCCTATGCCGACTTCTCGTTCGAGCATTACGACCAAACGCTTACGAGGGCGATGGCCGAGGGCACGAAGATCTACTCGGCGGCGTACATCATGCCCACTGGAGGATCGTTCGGTCATGACCGGAAGCACCGCAACCACCTGACCCTGATCGGGCAGATGATGAACGATGAACTTCCCGCCCGCCTGGCTTCAGCCAAGAACATGCAACGGGCATTCGACCTGATCCGGAGTTACCCGACGATTGGAGACTTCTTGGCGTACCAGTATGTGACGGACGTGAACTACAGCACGGTCACGAATTTTACGGAAAAGGAGTTCGTCGTGCCCGGGCCAGGGGCTGTGGATGGGATACGGAAGTGCTTCTCATACACCGGTGGACTGAACGACGCCGAGGTTATCAAGTTCATGGCCGACCGGCAGGAGATCGAGTTCCAGCGACTGGGCCTCGATTTCCCTAGCCTTTGGGGGAGGAGGCTCCAGTTCATCGATTGCCAGAATCTCTTCTGCGAGGTTGGCAAGTACGCCCGGGTTAGGCACCCGGACGCTGCGGGTGCCTCAGGACGCACCAGGATCAAGCAACGTTTCCACCCCAACCTGAACCCGATCGACTACTGGTATCCCCCAAAGTGGGGAATCAACGAGGCGGTATCCCGACAATTGAAGGCTCACACCAATTCCTCGAATGGCTCAGTTGGCCCACGGGAGGCATGGATGGATTTGCGGGAATACCAGGAACGGGCGGCAAAGACCGACCGCAACCCGGCGGCCGACGAGTCTGGGATGATGATCCCGCTGTTGGGTCTCGCCGGGGAGGCTGGAGAGCTGTTGACCGAGTACAAAAAACGGCTTCGGGACGGCGAATCCCACACTCACTTCCGGAGCCGATTCGCCGAGGAACTCGGCGACCTGCTCTGGTATCTCTCCAACCTGGCAACAAAGTTCGACCTCTGCCTCAATGAGGTGGCGGAGCAAAACCTGACGAAGTGCGAACATCGCTGGGGGCAACTTCCCGACCTGCCCGCGTTCGACGCTGGGTTCCCGGAGGGGGAGCGATTCCCGCGTCGCTTCCTGATCGACTTCGCTACCACGCACGACCAAGACGAGAAGCCGGTTGTGCGGGTATACTATAAGAACAGACAATTCGGCGACGTCCTGACAGACAACGCGTACGAAGGGGACGGGTACGGCTACCACGATGTCCTGCACCTCTCGTTCGCCGCCGTCCTCGGATGGTCACCGCTGACCCGGAAGCTGCTTGGGGTCAAGAGGAAAAGCGACGGGAAGGTTGACGAAGTCGAGGATGGCGGCCGGGCCATTGCGACCGAGGAGGGGGTTTCGGCGATGATCTTCGCTTACGCTAAGGATTATAACTGGCTGGAGGGGAAGGCGAGTCTCAGTTCCGAACTGCTTCGGATGATCCGCAACATGACGGCACACCTGGAGGTTGGCCGCTGCACCGAAGGGGAGTGGGAACGCGCGGTCGTCCAGGGTTTCGCTGTCTGGCGTGAGATCAAGAAACGGGGCTCCGGGACACTCGTGGTGAACCTGGACGAGCGTTCGATCACGTTCAAGGGCTTGTAAGCGATCCAGCCTCGGCGATGGCGCTGGCGACCGCATATGCCCCGCTATGGCTGATACTGATGAACCATCGGGAGATCCCCAGTGTCCGGGCCACCACCTGCGCGCCTTCCGACAGCCGCACCTCTGGCGCCCCTGAGGGGGACCGGAGTATTTCAACGTCGAGCCAAGCGACCTCCTCGGTAAACCCGGTCCCGAGGGCCTTGGCCACGGCCTCCTTCGCTGCGTATCGTCCGGCGAAGAAATGGACACGGTTCGGTGGAAGGTCGGCTTGTTCCTGCTCCTCGAGGCTGAAGGCACCATCGACCCAGTCGTCCTCGTCGGACGCAAGACGCTCCTCAATCGACCTGAGTTCCACAATATCTATCCCATGGCCGACGATCATTCGATCCCCCGCCCGCGAGTTGTGGCGAACAGGAAGGCATGCAACAGGGCACGCCCGGGTTCAGAGTCAATACACCACACCCATTACCTTAGACAGGGAGACAGACCGCAATGGCCTACTGGAGCAGTGAGAAGCTCAAGGATCGCATTCCGGCCGGTGAGATCTTGGCCCCGTACGATGAAAAACGGGTCACCAATTGTGGTTACGAGATGGGGGTTGGGGATCAAGCTTTCGTCACGTCCAACCCAAGCGACAAGACCCTCGTCGCGGCAGGCAGCAAGATCGTCATTCCGCCGGGACAGTTTGGGCTGTTGATCACTCAAGAAGTCGTTGCTGTTCCCAACGATTGCATCGCCTTCATTTCGATCCGTGCTGGTTCGAAATTCCAAGGTCTTGTTAACGTCTCCGGATTCCACGTCGACCCTGGCTACAAAGGCAGGCTGATGTTTGCGGTTTATAACGCGGGGAGCAAGAACATCGTGCTCGACCAAGGCCAACGGCTCTTCATAATCTGGTTTGCCGACCTGGATCGAGAGACAGAAGACACTTACAAAAAGGTGGGGTGCAAGAACATCACCGCCGAAGACGTCATGAAGATCCAAGGCGAGGTCGCATCGCCCGCAGAGCTGAAGAGGAAAATCGAATCTATCGAATTGCAACTGAACCATACTACATGGTTATTCGCGGCAATCGTCCTGTTCTTCATCGGAGGGGCAATCAAGGATTACTTTGATGGCCGAAAGGACGTAGCGTTTTTTGGTGGCCGCCCAGCGCCCGTCCAGGCTCCCCCAGAACCCAAGAAGGCCGCCGATGCCGCCCCACAGCCGAAGATTAAAGCTGATGCATCTTCAACGCCGGATTCATTGAAAGCAATGCCGAAGTAGTCAAGCCGTGTGGCGTTGCGGCCACAGCCCCCATCGGCACGACCACGAGGGCGATAGTGGTAGTTCAGTCTGGGAAGTCAGTGTTCGCTCTTCCATACATCCGACTATCGCGCGGCAAGAACAGCGTGAAGGAGGTCCGACCGAGTCTTCTCGCGGTAATAGATAACGGCCAATAACCACGGCGGCATGATCACAATAGCGTTCATCCGACGACATCTGCGTCTTAGTTGTCGATGAGGGCTCTTTGACAGAGCCTGAAATGCGCCCAACGAACTGGTAAGCTTAACGGAACGAGCGGAATCGAATTACGGAATCTTTTCCATGCGACAACTCATGTCGTTTTATCAATTGAAAGAACTTAAGATCGAAGTGACCCACGCATGCCCTTTGATGTGTGTTCACTGCTCAAGTGACGCAAAATCAGTTTGCGCGCGCGAGATGTCCTGGCTTGATTGCGCACGGATTCTGACCGAAGCTGGCGATATGGGAGTCGAGAAGCTAGTTCTTTCGGGCGGCGAGCCGCTTCGTTGGGACAACATAGCGGATGCAGTCAGCATGGCATCACAACTTGGAATGGATGTAAGTATATATACCTCTGGGTATGTGGAGAACCCAAGGAGCATCATCGAACCCCTAGTCGCGGGTGGATGCAAGCGATTTGTCTTCAGCCTGTTTGGATGTACTGATGCGAAGCACGAACGAATAACCCAAATCCGCGGGAGCTTTCAGCGAACCTTGACAGCCATTAGGGTCGTTAGAAACCTCAACACGCCGTGCGAAATTCACTTTGTGCCTTTCGCCGATACTTTTCAAGATCTGGAAGGCGTTGTTGAGTTAGCGATCGACTTACAAGCATCACAGGTCAGTGTTCTTCGATTCGTCCCACAAGGTCGGGGGCAGATGCTTGGTCAGCGCGTTCTGAGTAGACCTCAGTATCTAATGCTTAAAAATACGATAGAGCGATTGCGTAAATTGAATTATAGCGTGCGCACTGGATCACCATTTAACGTTCTTCTATTAAATCACCAGCCGAAGTGCTGCGCTGGAGTTGATCGCCTGACCATTGGGCCTGAACTTGACATCTACCCCTGCGATGCATTTAAGCAAATTCGAGCCGAACAGATCGTTGGAAACGCCACGTACTCGAAGCTAGATCGTTCTAGTCTTCGGGACTGCTGGGAGAAGTCCCCTTATCTCTTGGCTGTACGACAATATCTCGCCACTCCGTTCCAAGAACCCTGCAGTTCGTGCGGTGTTTTGGAGCAGTGTCGCTCGGGCTGCCTTGCTCAAAAGATCATCGCGTACGGCAATTTCGGCAAACATCCCGACCCTGCTTGCCTACTGGGGAAACGTGATAAGTGAAACTGGCTCTTCGCGACATCGTGCGGTTAGTTTCCGCAAAGGAAAAGGAGACAGCAAAGGAAAAGGAGACAGCGACCAAATTTGGAGAATACAGGAGAAATAAAAGGAGACAGCGACCAGTAACCGTGGCCAGCCTACGATTGTTTCTTCGGTCTTCCACGGGGCCGAATCGTCGATTCCAGCCCCAATCGCTTGGCCGTTGTCCGTGACCCAGTTAGGATCGCCGAAGGGCCGACACACGATTTTGGATTGCGGACTGAAACAACGCCAGGAAAGGTAAAAGGCAAAAGGCAAAAGGTAAAAGGTAAAAGATATAAAGACACCCACCACTGAGATGCCGAAAGGCATTGAGCATCCCCTTCCCACTTTTGCCTTTTGCCTTCTGAGCATCCCCTTCCCACTTTTGCCTTTTGCCTTCTGGGCAAGCGAAGGCGACCGCCGCACCCGCCATGCTGCACGTCTTCAGAAACACCCTTCGGGAGAAATCGTCTTGCATGCTGCGTACCTCCCCACCAGGTCAAGGCTGGTCGGGGGCGACTCATCGGCCGAGTGCATCCCGCGATCTATGTTACTTTAAGTTCTGGCCGGCGAAGGCATGCAGAGCGGCCGAGATGCCTCCGGCGTCGCGAGTGGCGGCTTGGAACTCCGCGTGCTGCCGGTTGGTGCGCTCGGTGAAGCGGGCCGCGGCGGCGAGGACGGCGTCGAGAGAGGGGCCCTCGGCCCATCGAGCCAG
>Ga0187864_10002880_pt1 | contig 14476 bp, 13 predicted proteins | sample June2016WEW_11_4_FD_132985 | JGI IMG/M metagenome (GOLD analysis project Ga0187864, IMG submission 132985) | Peatland microbial communities from SPRUCE experiment site at the Marcell Experimental Forest, Minnesota, USA - June2016WEW_11_40 | ecosystem: Environmental > Terrestrial > Soil >... | reverse complement strand
GGGGAGCGAGATGTCGTCGAACGCGATGGTCAGCCGCATACCCGCGAAAAGCAGCGTGCGCAAAGGCTGGGAGTCACCGAGGGGGTTGTCGAGGGCATGTCGGATGGCCTGGTCGGGATCGGCGAGCGGAGCAAGGGCCTCGGGCCCGTAGACGATCCGCGTCCCCACGGGAAGCCGTTCGAGCCGGAAGCCCTCGCCATGCCAAATCAAGGTCGCCGGAGTCGATCGGTCGACTTCGAGGACGAAGCCGGGCCTGGGGCTCACATTGCCTCCTTGGTTGTGTCGGCCGCATTCGGCGTTCCGGCGCTTGTGCTGGGCGCGTCCGGGCCGGATCCGCCTTTGCGCATGTCGAACACGATCTTCACTGCGCCGCGACGCCCAGCCGCGGCGGCATGCGCGACGGCGTCCTCGTAGCGCTCGAGCGGGTAGCGCGCCGAGACGAGGCGCTCGAGGCGCGCCTCTCGCACGAGCTCAAAGGCGAGCTGGAAGGTCGACCGTGGCCCTTCGGGTCGGTCCTCACTCCCATAAGCGTAGGCGCCGCGCAGCTCGATCTCGCGCTGCCAAAGGGGAGCAAGGTCCACTCTCACGACGCCCGGCATTCCGACGAGGACGATCCGGCCACCAGGGCGCACGACCTCGAAGCACTGCGCCAGGGAGTCGGCGCTTCCCACGCAGTCAACGACGAGGTCGACGCCACCGGTGAGGCGCTCGATGTCCCCGTTGTCCGATTCGAGAGCGAGCGAGCCCGACAGTCGTCGGGCGGCTCGCTTGTGCTCGCCTGGCTTGACGACCTGGTCCGCCCCGAGGTCGCGCGCGAGCTTTCGCTGATTGGAGTGCTTGGCCACCGCGACGAGGGCACCAGGGAGGCAAAGCGCTCTCAAGGCCGCTATCACGCAGAGCCCGAGGGTTCCGGCGCCCAGCACGATGACCCGCTCTCCACCGGTGATGTCCGAGGCGCAGGCCGCGTGAACCGCGCAAGCGGCGGGCTCGACCATGACGGCTGCTTCGTCGGAGAAGTCGTCGGGGACCGCGTGGAGCTGGCTCTCGTGCGCGACCAGCCCTGTCGACCAGCCACCGCCAGTGTCACGGCAGTAGCCGGTCTGCAGCCCGGGACGCAGGTGACCAAAGGCGATGCGCTCACACGAGCCCTTCCGGCCGGCAGCGCAGGCAGGACACGGTGGGTCGATCCCGCGAGCCTCACAGCCGAGCACCGGCTCGATCACCGCCCTGCGCCCGTCGAGCACCCCACCTTCGACGTCGCCTACGACTTCGTGGCCGGGAATGAAGGGAAAGCTGACGATGTGCTCGAAATAGCGAGAGCTGCGACCGTCCAAGGTCGCGAGGTCGGAACCGCAGATGCCGGCCAGGCGCGGTCGCAGCCGCACCCATCCGGGACCGGGAATCTCGACGAGGTCGAGCTCGACAAGCTCGAGAGGGCCGACGCGCACTCCCTTGCCGGATCCGACAAGCGCCGACGCGACGCGCGCCGCTGCGAAGCGTGGGACGTTCCTTTCGAACCTCAAGGCCTTCATCGGGGCTCTCCGGCCGGAAAAGTCGTGAGCCAGCTCGCCGGTTTCGTTTGCAGGCCCGGGCGGCGGGTGGCGATCGCCAGTGTCCGCCTCGGACCTCCAGCGGCTCGTTCCCAGTGCTCGATGAACCAACCCCGGCGACGTGCGATGGCCGCGAGCTTGGCTTCGGGGTTGATCACCACCGGGAAGCCGGCCGCCTCGAGCATCGGGAGGTCGCTCGTCGAGTCCGCGTACGCCACGGTGTCGGCCAAGCTGAGGCCTTGAGCGCGCGCGAACTCGTCGAGCAGGATGGCTCGGGCCTCACCGGTCGGAGGTGCCTGGGTGAGCTCGCCGGTGAATTTGCCGTCGCGCTCGGCCATGCTCGCACAGACGATCTCGTCGAAGAGGGGCCGGAGGGGCTCGACGACGAAGTCCAGAGCCCCTGTGATCAGAAGAGTCCGGTGGCCGAGGGCGCGGTGGCGGCGTACCCGGGCGATCGCCTCGGGGAAGGCCCGGAGCCCCAGCAGATCGCTGAACAGCTCGTAGCTGTCGAGACGGAGCTGATCGACGGGGGCGTCCTCGTAGCGGCGGTAGAAGGCTCTCAAGAAGTCGCTCCGGTCGCGGCGGTCGAGCCTGAGCAGCTTTGGTGCCTCTGCCAAGAGGCCCACGACCAGACGGACGCGCTCTGCTCGCTCGAGGTGTCGGGTCGCGAGCCACGCATAGCTCTCGACGACATTGGAGGCGATGAGCGTGTTCTCGAGGTCGAACGCGGCGCAGCGGGGCTGGTCGGACAAGATCGCCTTCAAGGAGCGCTCTTCGCGGCTTGCCATCATCCGCTTGCCGGTCGCGGTAGTGCGGACCCTGGCGTGCTCGACTATCGAGGGCAGGTGGACGTCCTCGATGTAGCCCGGCCAGTCGATCACTGCCGGGTCGAAGCAGAAAGCGGCCTGGTCAGCAGGATCGAGACCCTCGAACAACTGCACGGTCCTGTCCATGCGAAACCGTGCCTCGGTCTCGCTGTAGGACCCGTACAGCTCCACGTAGCCGAGGGCCCTCTCCGCTTCGGACCGCCTCTCCTCGAGTCGCGCGGCCCCCTCTGCTCGTTCGCCACGCAGCGGAAGCGCGTTGACCAGGCGCTCGGCGGCACCGAGGACTTGGGTCGCCCGGCGCAGCTGGCCCTGGACACGACCGCGGCCGGGGAAGGACCACTTCGGAACGACGATGGGCTGGCCCCGGTTGTCGTAGAGGGGTCGTTCCGTGAACCAGCGCTCGACGAGGTCCACCAACTGGCCGTAGAGCAACGGGTTCCGTGCGCCGGAGGCGACCTGGTAGACCGTCGGCCCGGACGGGTCCGGGCCCTTGGCCGCCACCGCGATCAAAGCCGCGACGACAAGATCGACCGGGATGACGTCCACGATGCCTTCGGGGACCCCTGGGAACTGTTTGAGCAGGCCCTTTGCGTAGGAGATGATGACCGGCTCCGCCATCCGGAAGCCCCGGATCCACCCGGGACGCGGTTGTGAGAGAGCGGACTCGACGATAGAGGGCCGGACGAGGGTCACCGGCAGGTCGCCCCGGCTGTCGAGCAGTGCGTTCTCGCCGAGAGACTTCGTGAAGGCATAGGCATCGGGCCAGCCGAGAGCTCTGGAACGGCCGCGGCCGAGCGCGACCATCCGGTCACGGACCCAGTCGACCCGCAGCTGCTCGGTCTTCTCGGCCAGCAACGCGGTGCCGGCCGCCCCGAGCTCGGACCGCGCAGCGCGGTGGAATGCGGCCAGGCGCTCTGGGCTCCGGCTGGCCGCATCCTCGTCGGCACGAGCCCTCCGGGCAGCTCGGACCTCGGCGCGCCAGTCGATCTTGGAGACGAACTTCGAAGAGGTGATGAGCTCCTCGGCTGCGTCACCTTTGTGGCCGCTGTTCACGTATGCCGTGGAGACCGCTATGAGATGGGGGAGGGTCTTCGCGACGCCCGCGTGTGCGGCCCGTTCATTGGCGAGCTCGTTCAGGATCTCGGCGACGCGCGTGGGGCCGAGCAGGTTTACCTCGACGGCGCCGTCCAGGGGCGCGTCGAAGGTCACAGAGGCCGCGGCGTGGATGACGATGTCACAAGACCCGAGCAAGGTTCGCCCGGCCTCGTCGAGCGCCAGCCCGTCTCTTCCGACGTCGCCGGCGATCGTGTGGAGACGGCTGGCGATCACATCGTCAAAACGCTCGCCAAGCTCATCGCGTAGTCGGTCGAAGCAGTCGTTGCGCAGGATCTCGCGCCGAGTGCGCTCGGCGGGTCCCTGGTGCTGGCCGGGCCGGACGACCACGACCACCTCGCATTCGGGCACGCTGCGAAGCAACCGCTCGACGAGCGCTGTTCCGAGGAAGCCCGTGGCCCCGGTCACGGCGATTCGCCGGCCGGCGAGCTCGTCGGGGATCACAGGTGTGTTTCTAGCACCGGACTGCCGAAGAGCGGGCACTTCAGCTGCGGAAACGGGTTGGTGAGGTGGGTGAGGCAGGCTGGCCGGCGGTTGCAGGGGTGGTCGCAGCCTTGGCAGCGATCAGGGTTTCGGGGTCTCGGCGCGAACGGGCGCAGGCTTCTTCAGCGCAGGTCGGCGGGGCGCCTTTGGTGGCGTGTAGCGCTTGTTGGGCTTTGGCGCGGCGCGGCTCGCGGCCAGCTTCTCACTCTTGCGAGACTTCCTTGGCCTGGGTTGCGCGGCAGGCTTGCGTGCGGTGCCTTGACCTTGGCCCCGGGTGGACTTGAGCCCTTTCATGATCAGCCACATCCCGAGGCCCACGTACGCGATGCCGAGTACGGAGAGGGCCTTGATCTGCAGCAGCCAGAAGCCGACGAGCAGCGAGGCGAAGCCGAAGAGGGCTCTGCGCCTAAGGAGCGTCCCGAGCAGCAGGAATATGAACAGGACGATCCCCTCGAACAGGAAGACGTGCACGGCGCCGAGGGTCTTGAGGTCGCTGGTCGACCGGTTGTTCTTGTGCGTCAGGTACGGAACGACGACGATCAGGGTCAGGGCCAGCTCGAAGATCGTCGCCGTGATCGCGATGCGGCGCTCGCGCGGGTCGAGGGAGTTCACGGCCGCCCTGGCCTCGTCCGAGGTTGTGGTGGACAGGCCGTGTCGTCCGGAGTCCGCTCCGCCTGGCCGCCTTGTGCTCGACGCGCGTGGTCGGAGGAACCGCTGGGCCCCGAAATTATCTCGGACTCTTTCGCTCCAGGTTTTCGTGCTACCGACGCCGGTTTCGGTGTCGTCGGGCGCTGGCTCGTCGGGCTCTTGTTCGTCCTCGTCCGCCATGGTGTCAAGGGTAGCTGTCGCGCTCGAGAGGGGCAGGGGCGCACTCTCGCGAGCTGGGCGGGACGGGCGAAGAGGCCCCGCCCTGTCTCTCGGTCGTCTCGGACGGGTACGACGTCGGGGCGGCGTGTGCTTTGTCGCGGTGGGATGTTCACTACCTCGCACACGGCGCAGCGGCCAGTAGGGCGCTCGGCTCAGGTGGTTAGAGCGGAGCCTTCACACGTCGTGAGCCCTTGGCGCAGTGCGCGAAAGCCCTTCTAGCAGGTCACTTACGGCGCATCTGAGCGAAATCGGCAAGGTTATGCGCTGTTGCGAAACCCCTGGCCTGACGAAGTTCAACCTGCGAGCGCCGTGGCCTTCACGAGTTCATCGAGATCGGCTTGAGGAGCGTCAGCAATCCGATCGCGGGCGACAAGGCGTTGAGCGACCGTCAAGGCTTGACCTACGAACTGCGACCTGTACCATACTGCGTATGATCAATGAGCGGGCAGCACGGTGAGTGTCCGGCACGCCATCCTCGCCCTCCTGAGTGAGGGACCGAAGTACGGGCTCCAGCTCCAAAAGGAGTTCGAGTCGAGCACCGGCGAGGTCTGGCCGCTGAACATAGGCCAGGTGTACACGACGCTCCAGCGCCTCGAGCGCGATGGGCTCGTCGAGTCCGACGATACGGAAAGCGAAGGCCCGCAGAAGGGCTTCCACATCACCGACGCCGGTGCCGAGGAGCTCTGTTCTTGGCTGAACACGCCACCGGACATGACCTCGCCACCTCGAGACGAGCTCGTCATCAAGGTCCTCTCGGCGCTTCGCGTGCCGGGCTTCTCAGTTCACGACGTGATCCAGGTCCACCGCCGCTACGTCGTCGAGCTCATGCAACAGTGGACGCGCCTCAAAGAGGACGAGTCCGATTTCGACCTCTCCTTCGCGCTCGTCGTCGATGCAGAGCTGTTCCGTCTCGATGCCGTCGTTCGGTGGCTCGACACCGCCGATGGACGTCTCAAGCGGGCGGCTGCCGAGCCAACCACTGCGCCGCACGGTCCGCGCATCGCGCGGCGGCTCGTAGTCCGTCGGTGAGTTTCCTCGAGCTGCGCCGAGTCTCGAAGTCCTACGGCGCGGGGCCGACCCTGGTCCACGCGATCCAGGACGTGGATCTCGCCGTCGAGCGCGGGTCGCTCATCGCGGTCATGGGGCCGAGCGGGTCAGGGAAGTCGACCTTGCTCACCATCGCCGGGAGCCTCGAGGAGCCGACGAGCGGCGAGGTGCTCATCGGCGGCGCGTCGATCCAAGCGATGTCGCGAAACGACAGGGCCCGGCTCCGGCGGCGGACGATCGGCTACGTCTTCCAGGACTTCAATCTGCTCGCAGGCCTCACGGCGGTGGAGAACGTTTCGTTACCGCTCGAGCTCGACGGGCTCTCGGCGAAGAAGGCCCGTGCCGCGGGCATGGCCATGCTGGAGGGGCTCGGCCTCGCCGATCGAGCGACCCACTTTCCCGACGAGCTCTCCGGCGGCGAACGCCAGCGCGTTGCGATCGCGCGCGCCGTCGTCGGGGAGCGGCACTTGCTCCTGGCCGACGAGCCGTCCGGGGCCCTCGACTCGACGAATGGGGAAGCGGTGATGCGCCTGATGCTTACAGCCTGCAAGCGGGGAGTCGCCGCCGTTGTCGTGACCCACGACGCCCAGCTCGCGTCCTGGGCGGACCGGGTGGTTTTCCTCCGAGACGGACGCGTTGTTGATCAGACGGTACTCCCACCAAGCCCCGAATCGTTCCTCGAAGAGAGCTCGCCGTCGAGCCCACATCGGTGACGCCGCTCTAGGAATATGCCCGGTCGCACTTGACTGATCCGTCCTTATATGTATCATACGCAGTATAGTTTCTAGATTGCTATCGGCCTCGGTGCCGTGCACTCGGCAAAGGATGGTCTCAGCCCAATGAGTCTGCTCGAGCTCCGCCAGGTGTCGAAGTCCTACGGCGAAGGCGAGACAGCCGTCCTCGCGCTCGAGGACATCAACCTGTTTGTCGACGAGGGCCACCTCGTCGCGGTGATGGGCCCCTCCGGCTCGGGCAAGTCGACCCTGCTCACCATCGCCGGCAGCCTCGAGGAGCCGACGAGCGGCGAGGTCGTCATCGAGGGCGCGTCGCTGTCGCGGATGTCGCGCAACGACAAGGCACGGCTCCGGCGGCGCACGATCGGCTACGTCTTCCAGGACTTCAATCTCCTGGCCGGGCTCACCGCGCTCGAGAACGTCTCGCTGCCGCTCGAGTTGGACGGCCTTTCGTCACGGCGGGCACGGCCCGCCGGCATGTCAGTCCTCGAGGGGCTCGGCCTCGCCGATCGGGCAGGGCACTTTCCCGACCAGCTCTCCGGCGGTGAGCGCCAGCGGGTCTCGATCGCCCGCGCGCTGGTCGGCGAGCGCCACCTCCTTCTCGCCGACGAGCCCTCCGGGGCGCTCGACTCTACGAACGGCGAGGCAGTGATGCAGCTGATTGCCGACGCGTGCAAGCGCGGTGTGGCCGCGGTCGTCGTGACCCACGACGCCCACCTCGCCTCATGGGCGGACCGGATCGTCTCGCTTCGCGACGGCCGCATCGTCGACCATGTCGCACCGGAGGCCGCGGACGCACTCGTCGCGCCGACGCACCGCTCGTGAGCGTGATCCGAAAGGAGCATCGATGAGCAACGCTGTTCTCGCGCCGCCCGGCGACGCCCGTCCGTCCGACGGGGGAGTGCCCGCACGCCGTGCCGTCGTCCGGTGGGCTTGGCGCCTGTTTCGCAGGGAGTGGCGTCAGCAGTTCCTGATCCTCGCGCTCATCGCCGTGGCGGTCGTGGCGACGATCGTCGGTTCGGCCGTCGCGACCAATACGCCGCAGCCGGCGAACTTCGGCTTCGGCACCGCAGGGGACTCCACGACCTATTCGAGCTTGAACGCGCACGTGACGAGCGACATCGCGTACCTCGAGCGTCGCTTCGGCCGCGTCGAGGTGATCGAGAACGAGACGACGTCGATCCCCGGCTCGATCAACACGTTCCAACTCCGCGCCCAAGATCCGCACGGACCCTTCAGCGGCCCGATGCTCGCGCTCGTCTCCGGGCGTTACCCGGTGGGCGCGGGCGAGGTCGCCGTGACGAGCGGCGTGGCTTCGGCGTTCCAGCTGAAGCTCGGTGACACCTGGCGCGTCGGCGGCGCCGAGCGTCGGATCGTTGGCACTGTCGAGAACCCCCAGAGCCTCCTCGACGAGTTCGCGCTCGTCGCACCGGGGCAAGTGAAGACTCCTACCGGGGTCGTCGTGCTGTTCGACGCCCCGGGTGTGCCGCTCGGTTCGATCAAAGCCGGGACACAGGTGGAGACGCCGGCCTCGATCGCCCAGTCGAACCCGCTCAACCCCGAGACCATCTCGCTCGCGGCCCTCGTGCTCGGGATGCTGCTCATCGCGCTCGTTTCGGTCGGCGGCTTCACCGTGTTGGCGCAGCGCCGGCTCCGCGCCATCGGCATGCTCGAGTCGACCGGCGCCACGGACAGCCACGTCCGTCTCGTCGTCCGTGCGAATGGCACGGCCGTCGGCCTTGTGGGTGCCGTCGCCGGCTTCGTGTTAGGCCTCGTGGTGTGGCTCGCCTATCGGCCGAGCCTCGAGCAGAGCGCCCACCACGTCATCGGGGTGTTCGCCCTGTCATGGGTCGTCGTCGCCGCAGCGATGATGCTCGCAGTCGTCGCGGCATACTTCGCCGCGTCCCGACCCGCGCGGGCGGTCACCCGAGTGCCGATCGTTGCCGCTCTCTCAGGTCGCCCCGCCCCGCCCCGCCAGATCCACCGCTCGGCGATCCCCGGCATCGTCTGCCTCGTGGCGGCGTTCCTCCTCCTCGGCTACTCGGGCAGCACGGACAATGGGAACGGGAGTGGCGGCATCCCGGAGCTCATGCTCGGAATCGTGGTGCTGGTCCCCGGGCTCATCCTGCTCGCGCCGTTCTTCCTCTCGCTCAGCGCGAGGCTGGCCCGGCGAGCGCCGATCGCGACCCGACTGGCGCTTCGCGACCTCGCCCGCTACCGGGCTCGCTCGGGCTCGGCTCTGGCGGCGATCAGCGTCGGCGTCCTCGCCGCAGTCATCGTCATGCTCGCCGCCTCGGCCCGCTATGGCAACGTCCTCGACTACGCGGGGCCGAACCTTGCCTCCAACGAGCTCGCCCTCCACGCCAACCTGCCGCCTCCGGCGGGCACGACGGTTGTCGGACATAACGGGAAGCACGTCGTCCAACAAGGTCCGTCGTCCGCGACTATTGCCGGGCTTCTGCAGCAGCTGGCAAAGCACGCCGACGCAATCGCGAAGGGGCTCGGCGCGCAGCTCATCGCGCTCGAGACCCCCGATGCGGGTCTCAACGCGACCCAAGGCGGCCGGAGCTGGAACGGACAGATCTACGTCGCGACCCCGCAGCTACTGAGGGCGTTCGGGATCAAGGCGTCGCAGATCAATCGAGATGCCGACGTCCTGAGCTCTCGTCCGGGCCTCTCCGGTGTTTCCAACATGACCTTCACCTACGGGTCGAACAACGACAACGGCTTTAGCAACCCTGGTTCAGGCCCGCCGTCAGCGTCGAGGTGCAGCGGGGCAACCGATTGTCTCGCCAACCCGGTGATCCAGGATGTGGGTGCCTTGCCGAGCGGTACCTCGGCGCCGAACACGGTGATCACCGAGCACGCGATGAGAGAGTTCCACATCCAGGCGACCACAACCGACTGGCTGGTGCTGGGCACTCAGGCCTTCAGCGCCTCCCAGATCGCCGGCGCGCAGCTTGCCGCCTCGACGACGCAGCTCTCCGTCGAGTCGAAGAACGACCAACCCACGTCGTTCGCCGTCATCGGCTGGGCGACGATCTTCGGGATCGTGATCGCCCTCGGCGTGCTCGGCATGTCGGTCGGGCTCATTCGCAGCGAGACCGCGAGCGAGCTACGGACACTCGCCGCGACCGGGGCAAGCAGCTACACCCGGCGCACAGTTTCGGCGGTCACGGCCGGCGCGCTCGGGTTCCTCGGCGCGCTGCTCGGGACCGTTGGGGGCTACGTAGCGCTCATCGGTTGGCTCCGCGGCAACTCGTTGAACGGAGGCATCTCCTCGCTCGGAAACGTCCCGGTCGCGGACCTTCTCTTCATTCTCCTCGCTATGCCAGCATTTGCCGCGCTCGTCGCTTGGATCTTCGCCGGCCGAGAGCCGACTTCGATGGCCCATCAGCCGATCGAGTGACCGAACTCACCGAGGAGAGGACGGAGCCGAACGCCTCCAGTTGCCTGTTCCGGTCCGGCACGCAATTCGGCCCTTAGGCGACCGGCGTTACCCACGCTTCGGCCTCAGGTGGCGTGCGGGGTCGTGGCCGCACCACTGTTCATCACCGCCTTCACGGCGATCGGGGCAAAGCGGCCGGGGTACGACTGGCGTCGCCACACGGTGAGCTCGCTCGCCACCGGTGATCGAGGGTGGCAGCAGCGCGCGAACTTCGGGCTTGCCGGAGTGCCCTTTTTCATTGCCGCTCTAGGTCTTGGCCGCTGTCTCCGCCGAAGCGTGGGTCCAGGGGTGGTCGCGGTGCTGGGTTGCGGCTGCCGGCCTCGGTCTGATCGGCTCAGGCCTGTTCATCACCGATCCGGGTGCCAAGCGTGGAGAGCGTCGCGCATGAGCAGCCGCCTTAGCCTCCAGAACGAGGGCCGGGGCTTTGAAAGCGCTCGGATGGCCGGGATGAATCCGGTAAAGACGACCACGACGCCAACGAGATAGATACCTACGCCGACGGCCAGAATCGGGAGTCCAGTACCTGTTGACCACACACGAGTGACGAGACCGCCGACGACGACGAACAAGCCGAGCCCTGCTAACCGGAGCCCCCGAACTGCCAGTCTCCAGTGTGCGCTGCCGCGCCGGCCGGTCGCGTCGTCCTCGCCAGAGTGGCTGCTGCTAGGCCCCAAAACCATTGGTAGTCAGGGGCGCGGTGCCCGCGTAGCGGACCCGGTTCCCCATCCCCCTTTCAATCCGTGCGTGCGGTTTACGTAGGTTGCGTCCGCGCTTGTTTATGAGCAAGCGCGTCAGCTGCCACGCAACGTAGCGGTCGAGTGAGATGAAGCTGTTCGCGGCATTCCCGGTGTGAAGTCGGGTAGGGAACTGGCGCGGTTGTGGGTGACCGGCAAGCTGGGTCCCGACCAGGCCATCGCGGTGGCATTTTCCAGCACACCGGCCTAGGCCGCAGACCGCCTGCCGGGCTGCCCCGTTTCCAGCTCCCCCCCGATCAATCCGGACATGAGGTTCTCCCTCATCCGGCTTGCCGACGCCCTTCACCGGCGACATGCACGTCCCGACCGAAGTCGATGGTCCCATCTAGGCGTTCGAGCCCGAGGCGGTTCCCAGAGCTGATGATCAGCTTGAGCCCATGCCCTCGGCCTCGTCAGATCGGGGCGGGCCGAGCGAGTGCCTGTTGCCCGAGAGATTGGGAGACAAGGATTGAGGGTGTGGATGACGAGCTTGCCGTTCAGGCGGCCATGAACAACGCGCTGTGGTGTGATGCGGTGTGTCGTGCGCATGGAGTGCCGACGTTGTTTGCTGACGATGCGTGGGTGGGTCGTGGGATAGGACCACGCTTTTATCCCAATCTGGTCACGCTGTCGGTCGCTGGCGTCGAGGAGCAGATGCGCCTCGTCAGCGAGTTGAGAGGCTCCTTGGGCGTTTGGGGTTGGGGCGTGAAGGACAGCTTCAAGGTCCTCGACCTGGTCCCACACGGGTTCCGGTCTGTGTTGGATGGGCAGTGGGTCTGTGGAAGGGAGGTTGACGTCTCCGACGGGCGTCCGGTCCGGGGGCTCAGCACTCGACGTGTGGACTCCGCTGATGGGCTGAGAGGGTGGGAGTCCGCATGGAGTGTTGGACAGTCGCAGCACGAGCGCACCGTCCGGGTCTTCCTGCCTGCGTTGCTCGAGGATCCCGATATCGCGTTCTTCTCGGTGATGGACGGGCCCGAAGTGGTGGCGGGGCTGGCAGCCAACCGGGGCGGCGGGGTGATCGGTGTTACGAACCTGTTCATCAGGTCCAGTGAACGGTGGATTGTTCGGCCGTGTCTGGCGCTGGCCGCTGCTTTGTGGCCGGGTCTGCTGCTGGTGGGCTATGTGTCCGACAAGGAGATGTTCACGCTTCACCGGTGGTTGGGGTTTCGCGACATTGTGGGCGAGCTCAGGGTCTGGCGTTTCGTCGGAGATGACCGGCCGTGACGTTCTCATGTGGTCTCCCGGGCTGGATGCTCGTTTAGCGCCGGTTTGCGTGTTAGCTCGACGCCGCCCAGGCCCAAAAGGCCAGGTCTTCTGCGAGATTCAAGTTGCGGCGGGCGCCGTCGATGAGGCGCACACCGGTCATTGTCGACACGTACTCGAGCGCTGATTCTTGGGACGGCCAAAGTGGTGACATCGCGCACCTCGGGGCCGATAGAACTGGACCTCGGGTTCATGGTTCTCCTGTCGCAATCGAAACCCGACTGCTCGAACACGCTGGACGTCGCCCAACAGGGATGCTCCGACAGACGCACCCGTCCTGTCTTGTCCGGGCAGAGGAAAGATCCGTTGACCGCTCGTGGGGTCAACGGATCTTGACGGGGGACCGTCGTGAGCAAATGTCTTAGAGCTGATCGCCGAGCGAGAAACGGCGATGAGCGTCACGAGCGCGCTGGTCGGCCGCGGAGGCGGCATACCGTTGGAGCATCTGACGTGACCGCCAACCGGCGAGACGCATCAAGTCGCCCTCTTGTCCGCCATCGGCAAGCCATGCATGCGCGAAACTGTGCCGTAGTTGGTGAGGATGAATTTGGCCGAGTCCGGCTTCCCGGCCGCGTCGGCGGACCATCTGCAAGATGCCACTGTCGGAGAGGCGACCTTTTTTGCCGAGCCAGAGCCACGCGCTTGGAGCTTCGGGTCGCTGGGCTCTCACACGCAGGTAACGGTCTAGGGCCAAGCCCGTCTTCGACTCGAACGGGCACGCCCTCGGTCGTGAACCCTTGCCCACGACGTAGGCGACGTCTTGCTCGAAGTCGATATCCTGCACCCTCAGCCCGGCCATCTCGCCGCGACGCATGCCGGTGTCGATAAAGAGACGGAGTATCGCGGCGTCGCGCCGCTGGTCGAAATCCTTGCCCTCGGCCGTCTTGAGCAGAGCCCCCAGTTGTGGCTTGTCGAAGATCGGAACCGGCGTCTCAGGGATGCTCGGCGGCTTCATGTTTGCCATCGGATGCCTGGTGATCTCGCCCTCTTCCAAGAGGAAGGAAAAGAACAGGCGAAGGCACTTGTAGCGCGTCTGGACGGTGGCGGGCTTGTGGGGCTCACCTGACGGCCGCGGGTTGCCTTGGGGGTCCGGTCCTTGCCATCCCGCAGCAAACTCGCCTAGAAACATCTCGACATGCTCACGGGTGATCTTGGCGGGGTCGGTGGGAAAGCCCCGCTCTGCGAAGTAGTCGCACATTTGACCCACACTCATGAGGTACTGGTCCCTCGTGAGCGGCGAACGGTTCAGCGCTCTAAGCGAGCGATCGAACGACCGCATGAGCTGGCCGAGCTGCCCCGGCCGCGGTGCCGTGCGGGGTGGGGGACCACTTGTGAAACCTGCTGCCGGGTGAGATACTTCAGCGATGGTCACGACTCAAGGTTATACGCTGTTGCAGCGCAATGCGAGTCTTGGTTCGAGGCTAAGTACTGGAAACGTGCAGGTAGTGAGGTAATTTGTAGGGCGCTTGGCTCAGGTGGTTAGAGCGCAGCCTTCACACGGCTGAGGTCGCAGGTTCAAGTCCTGCAGCGCCCACTAAGAAGTGTGCCTGGAACAGCAGCTCACGGACCATTTCAGGTTTGACCGACCTTACTCACTAGTGACCCTCAATTCGCCCTTCGTGCCACTCGGTGTGGCACGCGTGTGGCACGAGCGGCCGGTCCTTGACGATGGCGAAGGACCCGCAGGTGCGACACCTGGGGCGCTCGGTCTTCGTCTCGACGTGCACGTCCAACGGCTCGCCGGGTTCGTCGTCGATGCCGAGCACGGTGACGGCGGGCAAGCCCACCAGCAGCTCAATGGCAAGGTGTCGTGCCGGCCTCCGGCTCTGGCGCGCAACGCCCCCCGGCCAGAACCGGGGGACGTTCGCAACTCAGGGTCTCAGGAGCGAGGCCTTTGGGATCCGCTGCCCTCGGACCCTCCACTGACTGACACCTAGTGACTGGGCGTCGCTTCGAACCCATTCCATGACCCGTCGCTCCCGTAGTAGTCGCCGACGATCACTCCGAGGTTGTTGGCGGATGAAGGACTCGTGCCGAGTCCTTGGCCTGCTGGCGTTGTTACGGCGAGCGGGTCGTCGATCGTCGTATACATGCCCTTGCTGAGAACGAACCCGTTGGCGTTCCCGCTGCTGTCGGTGTAGTCGCCGAGGATCAGTCCGAAGTCATTCACACAGGAGACTTCCGTCGAGACGCTCGCTGGATCGAAGATGGTGGTGTAGTGGCCATGGTTGTCGACAAAGGAGTACGACGACCCGACTTCTCCGTCAAACCCGCCGCTGAGCTCTCCGAGGTCGTTGATGTAGCCGATCCACGTGCCCTGATTCGCGGTGGGTGCTGGACCGGAATAAGGAGCATCGATCGTGGTGAAGTGGCCACCTTGGTAAATGAACCCGTGGTAGACGTCGTT
>Ga0187864_10002871_pt1 | contig 14510 bp, 10 predicted proteins | sample June2016WEW_11_4_FD_132985 | JGI IMG/M metagenome (GOLD analysis project Ga0187864, IMG submission 132985) | Peatland microbial communities from SPRUCE experiment site at the Marcell Experimental Forest, Minnesota, USA - June2016WEW_11_40 | ecosystem: Environmental > Terrestrial > Soil >... | reverse complement strand
TGTTTCACCTCAAGGGCCGTTTTGCGGAGGATTACGAAGTCCTTGGAACCGATGTGAGCGGCGCGCCATTGGATTATGCGGAGTCGCGCGGGGTCCCCGTGGTTCGAGGCGAATTTCCGGCCCTGGATTTGGGCGGCAGGCAGTTCGATGCCGTCACGTTCTGGGCGGTGCTCGAGCACCTGGCCGAGCCGCGCCGGTTTCTTGAGCGGGCCTGGCAGGCGCTCAAGCCGGAGGGAGTTTGCTTCGTGCTCGTGCCCAACCTGGGTTCGCTGGCGATGCGCCTGCTGGGCGCGCGTTACCGCTACATTTATCCCCAGCACCTGAATTACTTCACCCAGGCGACGCTGAGGCGGTTGGTGGCAGAGCGGTTCCTTGTGGCCGAAACCCGTTTTACGCATTTCAATCCGGTGGTAGTTTGGCAGGACTGGCGGCGCGCGGGAGCGGAGGTCTCGAACCTGGAACGGGCGGCGTTGCTCAAGCGCACGACCGCCTGGAAGCAAAACCGCCGGCTCAAACCTTTCAAGGGCCTCTACCGCATCGCCGAGCTGACCCTGGGGAGGTTCGGGCTGGCAGACAATTTGGCCATGGTGCTGCGGAAGAGGCCCTAGCCGGGGTTGCGGAATTGACCGCAAAGAACGCAGAGATCACAAAGAAATGCCTCACTCATCTTCGGTCTTTGCGTTCTTTGCGTTCTTTGCGGTTCATTTTGCAACTGCCGCTTAGGACGCTCGGCGCGTGATTTCCGGATTGCCCCTCTCCGGAGGACGGTTATACTCGCAACGCTTGCTGTCTTTGGCTCGAGACGGGCCTCATTCGACAGCCGTAAAGAAACCGAGCTTTGAATATGAGGATGAAGAACCCCCTGAGCCGATCCCTGGCCATTGCGGCTCTTGCTCTGCTGGGGGCGCCAGTTTGCCCGTATGCAGGCAGTTTTGCCACTGATTTCAATTCGGGCCTGCCGCCTGGGAGCGCGGTGTTCGGCACTTCCGCAGTCTCGCCCAACGACGGGACCGGGGGGGGATACACCAACAGCGGTTGTCTGCAACTGAGCGGGGGGCTTGGCGGCCAAGGCGGCGCCTTCATCATCACCAACGACCTGGATGGCGGCGCTCCCGTGGCCAGTTTTACCGCCGCCTTCAAAGTGTTGATGACCGGCGGAGACGCGGCTGCCGGATTGAGCTTCAATTTTGCCCCTGACCTGCCGTTGGCCCCCATCTCCATGGATGGCGCAGGCAGCGGATTGACCGTCGAGTTTGACACCCTCATCGATGGGGCGACTGAACCTGCCCCGGCCATTGACGTGAAGGTGGCCGGCACAGTGTGCGCCAGCGCCTTCTACGAGGGTTTGCAAGCGGGCGGCTTTGTCGACGCGCTCATTCAACTCAATCCGAGTAACACGCTCGATGTGGTCTATGACGGCTTCTATGTCTGCTCGAACCTGGACCTTCACGCTTGCGGCTATTCGCCCGCGCCCGGGAGTCTGTTTGGCTTTGGCTCCGTCACGGGAGCGACCAACGACGATCATTTCATCGATAACCTGAGCATCGTTACCTCCATCACGCCCGCTCCTTACGTCCAGTCCTTTGCCCCTCGAGGACGGCAGGTTCAAACCAACAGCGCCATTGATATTGTGCTCGAGAATGACCTCACTGCGGTGGACCCCGCCTCGGTGGTGCTGACCCTGGACGGCGCCACCGTTTCTCCGGTCATTACCACCAACGGCCGTGACACGAGGCTGCATTTTGTGCCCGTGTCGAGCTTCGGGTTCTCTTCGGCCCACGCCGTGAACCTGGCCTTTGCCGACAACGCGACGCCTGTGCCGCAGCAGTTCGCCTGGAATTACAGCTTCACCGTTGCCGGTCCGCCCTTCATTCCCGGGTCCTATACGACCGTCTTCTCGGACGGCTTCGAGAGCTATGCCTTGGGAACGTTGGACAAGAATCCCATGTACTGGGTGGACCCCGGCAGCGACGGCCCCAATTACGCCCCAAACGGCTCGGGCAATCCGTGGTTCGGACCCACACCCCCCAACGCTCAGGTCGTCACGGCGCTCAATGGCGTGGCGCCCCACAGCGGCAACCAGATGCTCGGCGGCGCCTCCCCCGGTGACCAGGATACGGATTGGTGCAACATCGCCTACCGAGCGGGCGGCGGGCAGTGCTTCATGAGCGACTGCATGCTCGATTGGTGGTTTTTCGACCCTCTTGGCAACGCTCCCAACGCCGCCGACTTTGAAGATTATGTCGCCCTCTGCAGTTACAATACCGCCCCCACCAACACCGACTATCCCGCGTCTTCGACGCTTGTGGATAACGGCAATCTCAATGCCGGGCTGGACGTGTCGTCGCCGCAATACCAACGGCTCTGCCTGGGCAGTTCGGTGTTCATGCCGAATAACGGCGCCTATAACAGCTCGAGTTACCAGGCCTGCATCGTAGGCGCATCCCTCGGCTATGGCCAAGGATGGATTGACACGCCTGCTCAACGCAGCCTCGGCTGGCACCACGCCCGCATCATCCTGGGCCCGCTGCTCCCGGACGGAACGGCCAATGTCTATTTCTATATAGATGACCTCCTCACACCGGTCTATTGGGGCAACTCCATCAGCAGCAGCGGATTCAACGTGATCGAGATCAACAGCGCCCAAGCCAACACTGTCGGTTACTTTGACGACGTGAGTTTTGCAGTGGCCAGCGCGGCCGCCCCCTCCAGCCTCTCGGTTGCGCTGGCGCGCAAAATGGTGGTCATCTCCTGGCAGGGCAGTTCGACGCTCCAGTCCGCCCCGCGCCTGACCGGTCCCTGGAGCACGGTGACCGGGGCGACCAGCCCCTACTCCTGGGACCCTGCTTCCGGGCCGATGCAATTCTTCCGGTTGCAGAACTGAAAACTCGCAGGGAACTCAACGGGCGCATCTCGAAAAAAAGTCTTGACGGTTGGGCGCGACTCCAGGCAATATAGGCCCATCGGGTGCCTGTGCGTCTCTTCTCGGGTTCCTCACCCACCTCCTCTCGGCGACAGGCGCCCGCCCTTCCTCTTCGGAGCACCGCGACCCGCTACCCTTCTTTTTGTTTTTCAGTCCCGACTTGTCGGGAGACGCGCGATTCGATAGGTGGGCCAGACCCGCGCCGCTGAAAAACAAAAAGAAGGAGGGGGGTTGCTGTGCCCGTGCTATAAGCAGGTCACCCCTAGCGGGGTTTGAGCCAGCTCGCCGGGGGCAAGAACGGTGGCCGGACACGTATCGGACATGCGCTGGACTCGGCCGATTTCCAGGGGATTTCGCAATTCATGATAAGGCTAACTGAAGTATGTTCGGAGAAGATCTGGGTGATGACAAGTCCTGGAGTCCCGGGTGCTGCGACCGGGGACCGGTCGCGGTCCGGGCCGCGCGCCGTCCCGGCGGGCAGCGGGGCGGGGGGTAGCGAAACCTCCTGTCTAGCGCCTGTGTCCTCCCTCGCGGGGGTGGTGGAATTGGCGCAGGGCGCGACGGAGGGACTCGATCTCGTATTCGTCGGCATCCTTTTGGCGCTCGGCCAGCTCGAGGGTCTCGAGCACTTCCTCCATCTGGTCGAGTGCTTGGCGCAGGGTCTCGAGGGTCTCATTGACCTCCTCGATGGCCCTCTTGACGGACGCCGGCGCAGCCGGCTGAAATGGCCTGGCAGTGGAGGGCGGAGGATATGGCCTCTGCTCGGCAGGAGCAGGCCGGTAAGCGGGTTGCGGCCCTTCTCGAGGCTCAAGGGCGGGCGGGCTTTCAGGCTCTGTCGCACCCTCGGGACTGGGGGCGGATTCGGGTCGTTCGCCGAGCTTCGCCTCGCGGGCCGGCTCGGGTTCTTCAACTGGCTCAAATTCCTCGACCCGCTCGGGCCTCTGCGCCCGTTCCGCTTCTTCCGATCCTGGGCTTTCTCTTTTTCCTTCTTCCGGTTCTTCATCCGCGATGGCGGATTCGGGCGTATTATCCTGCGGTTCAGCCGCCGCTTCGCCAGGCGGCGGAGGTTCGGCGGCCGGCGGCGATTCTGCAGGCGGGCCGGCGAGTTGCGCCGGCGGCGGCTCGGGTTCGCCCTGGGCAGACAGAGGGGATTCGACCCCGGATGGTGGCCGCGCTCGTCCGCGCCCGCGGCGTCCGTAGCCTGAGCGCCGCCCGTGTCGTGCTGCGTGGGGTGGCCCGGACTTCTCGGGCTGCTGCATTCCGGTCTTCGGTTCTTGTTCGGGAGCCATCTTCATTTCAAATTGCCCTGATTGGCCGCAAAAGCAATGGGAATTTATTGGTTGGACCTTGAGTGGCGGTTTAGCCAGACTTCAGGGGTCATGAACAAGTATGAGGTCATTGGTGGGCGGCTGGGCCTGGGCCTGCTCCTTTGGCTGGCGGCGGCGGCGCCAGGCTCCCTGCCCGCACAATCCAATCCTGGGTCCAATTCTGAATCCAAGGCCTCCCCTTGGGCGGCGCCAGGTTCCCGCAAACCGAGCATCATTTTCATCCTGGCGGATGACCTCGGCTACGGCGACCTGGGTTGCTACGGCCAGGACAAAATCAAGACCCCGAACCTGGACCGGGTGGCGGCCGAGGGCCTGCGATTTACCAGTTTCTATGCCGGAAGCACCGTCTGCGCCCCGTCGCGTTGCGCCTTGATGACGGGCCTGCACACCGGTCATGGCTATATCCGCGGCAACGCCACCCTGGCGCTGCGGCCCGAGGACCGGACGGTGGCCCAGGTGCTCGAGCAGGCCGGCTATCACAACGGGTTGGTGGGCAAATGGGGCTTGGGCAACGAACACACCACCGGCGCGCCGCAGAACAAAGGGTTCCACGAGTTTGTCGGGTTCCTGGACCAGACGCACGCCCACGATTACTACACCGATCACCTCTGGCGCTACGACGCCGCGACGGGGCGGGACCAGGAGCAAACCTTCTTTGAGAACATGAACGGCAAAAGACAGCTCTATGTCCACGATCTCTTCACGACCGCCGCAACCAACTTTGTCCGCATCCACCGGCCCGACCAGTTCAATCATTTCCAGCCCTTCTTTCTTTACCTGGCCTACACCATACCCCATGCCAACAACGAGGAAGGCAACCGCACCGGCAACGGCATGCAAGTGCCCAGCGACGCCCCTTACTCGGATGAGCCCTGGCCTCAACCCGAAAAAAACAAAGCTGCCATGATCACCCGGTTGGACCGGGACGTCGGGCGGCTCCTGGACAGGCTGCGCCAACTCAACATCGAGGACAACACCATCCTCTTCTTCTCGAGCGACAACGGCCCCCACAAAGAAGGGGGCGTGGACCCGAGTTTCTTCTCGAGTGCCGGCCCGTTGCGCGGCCTCAAGCGCGACCTTTACGAAGGCGGCATTCGCGTGCCCCTCATCGTGCGCTGGCCCGGCAGGATTAAGCCCGGCCAGGTCAACGATGAACCCTGGGCCTTCTGGGACTTCCTGCCCACCGCCGCTGACCTCGCGCGCGCCCCAGTGCCCGCCAATCTCGACGGCCTCTCGATGCTCCCAACACTCCTGGGCCAGACCCAAACCAACCGGCATGAGTTCCTCTATTGGGAATTCCATGAGCGCGGTTTCCAGCAGGCCGTCCGCATGGCCGGCTGGAAGGCCATCCGCCCCCAGCCCGGAGGACCGCTGGAGCTTTACAACCTCAAGACCGACCTCGGCGAAAAGCAGAACGTCGCCGCCCAAAATCCCGAGGTCGTCGCGAAAATCGAGGAGTACCTCAAGACTGCCCGAACCGATTCCGACCTCTGGCCCGTCAAGAAGCCCGCCCCGGGCGCAGAACCCAACGGCGGCCCAAAGTGAGGTCTCACGCAAAGGACGCGAAGAGCGCAAAGGAGAATGCCCCAACCAGCCATGACGCGCGAGGTCGAAATCCGGTATTGGCTTGCATTGCGCCTGGAAAGTGGCAGGGTTTTGGAGCAATCAGCAAATGGAAGCTTAAATGAGCGCCGAAGAGCCAATCGAACTTGAGGGAACCATTTCCACTGTGTTGCCGGGCACCATGTTCAGAGTCAAGCTGGACAATCAGCATGAGATCCTGGCCCACCTCTCAGGCAAAATGCGCAAGCACTTTGTTCGCCTGACCGTGGGCGACCGTGTCCGGTTGGAAATGTCACCCTACGACCTGAGCAAAGGCCGAATCACCTACCGGCTCCGGTAGCGCGCCCCGCTTAAAGAGCATCTGGACGCGGGGGCAAGGGGCGAGGGTCGAAATCCGAAATCCGAAGCCCCGAAATCCGAAGGAAATCCGAAATCCGAAGTCCGCATCCGGTCCCTCATTCGGTCCGGCTGCTGCGTGACACGGAAGCGCCTGTGGCCTCAGTATTGAGTGCAGAGCCAATGCCCGAACGCTTTGCGATCTCGGCCTTCGGATTTCGGATTTCAGGGCTGCGGGGCTTGTGCCTTCCCTCAGCAGCATGACTTGAGAGCAGCCCTGCCGGGCTCCCTGGCCGTCGCTTTGACAGATGTAATGACGCGTGTTATTTTCATTTAGCTCGTTTATGAGAGCTAGATGCCGTGTTGCCTTTGAAGACTAAGATGATGAGAAGCCGTTCCAGGAGAATGGTGAAGCCGGCCCTGCCCCCGCCCGCGCGGGTTGGGGGCCGGCGTTCGCCGCGCCGCCGCATTGCCCAGGCCCCGCCAGGCCCGGTCCAGCCACCCGCCAGGCCGGAGCCGGTTCCCGGCGACCATGAACACCCCACCGGACCCATCTCGCGCGAGCCGGGGCAAGGCGGCGCGCTTCAGCTTTACCTCAGGGAGATTGGCCAGGTCAAACTGCTGACTCCCAAAGAAGAGACGACACTGGCCCATCGAATCAAGAAAGGGGATGAACAGGCGCGCGAGCAGATGATCAAGGCCAACCTGCGGTTGGTGGTCAAGATCGCGCACGATTACGACGGGCTCGGCTTGCCGTTGCTGGACCTCATCAATGAGGGCAATATCGGTTTGATCAAAGGAGTGGAGCGATTCGACCCCGCCAAAGGGGCCAAGCTCTCCACTTACGCCGCCTGGTGGATCAAGCAGGCCATCAAACGGGCCTTGGCAAACCAGTCAAAGACCATCCGTTTGCCCGTTCATGTGGTCGATAAGGTGGCCCATATTCGCCGGGCCGAGGTGAGGCTGCGCGAGACACTGGACCGGGACCCGACCGATGAGGAGGTGGCGGCAGACGTGGGGCTCAAGCCCGGGCGCGTGCGGGAATATCGCCAGGCCTCCAAGGCGCCGGTCTCGCTGGAGGCCCCCTTGGGCGCCGGTGACGACACCAATCACGTAGCCGAAGTGGTCGCAGATACCGACGCGGCCGCTCCTTTCGATCACCTCGTCAAAGCCAGCGATGCCGAATTGTTGAGGGAGGTCTTTGCCACACTGGCCCCGCGGGAAAGGGCCATTCTCTCAATGCGCTTTGGCCTGGAGGATGACATGCCCAGGACTTTGGAAATGATCGGCGCGCATTTTGGCGTGACCCGCGAACGCATCCGCCAGATTCAGAACGAGGCGCTCCAGAAATTGCGAATCAAGGTCCAGAAGCGCGACCGCCTGCCCCCCGAGCGGATAGTGGCCTTGGCAGAGTAGAAGCTCCTTACCACTCGAGGTTTTCCAGGAATCCTTCCAGCTTGCTGCGGCGGATGGGGTGGCGCAATTTGCGGAGGGCTTTGGCCTCGATCTGGCGGATGCGTTCGCGGGTGACGTTGTACTGGCGGCCCACCTCCTCGAGGGTGCGCGGGCAGCCGTCAGTTAGTCCGTAGCGCAGTTCCACGATTCTGCGTTCGCGCTCGTTCAAGCCGTTGAGCACGTCGCCTAGATGGCCCCGCAGCAGATTGAAGCTCGTGGCCTCGCTCGGGTTTTCGGCGGTCTTGTCCTCGAGGAGGTCCCCGAAATGGGTCTCTTCGGCATCCCCCACCGGAGATTGCATCGAGATCGGCTGCTGTGCGATTTTCAACACCCCGCGCACGCGCTCGACGGACATTTCCATGGCATCGGCCAACTCGTCGGTGGTGGCTTCCCGGCCCAACTCTTGCATCAGGCGCTTTTGGGTGCGCCAGAGCCTGTTGATGACCTCGATCATGTGGACGGGGATGCGCACGGTCCGGGCCTGGTCGGCAATGCAGCGTGTGATGGCCTGCCGTATCCACCACGTGGCGTAGGTCGAGAACTTGTAGCCGCGCCGGTACTCGAATTTCTCCACGCCTTTCATGAGCCCCATGTTCCCTTCCTGAATCAGGTCCAGGAATGACTGGCCGCGGTTGGTGTACCTCTTGGCAATGGAGATGACCAGGCGCAGGTTGGCCTCCACCATCCGGGCCTTGGCTTCCCGGGCGCAGGTCAGGGCCCCCTGCAACTCACCCCAGAGCCGCAGAAAAGCCTCCGCCGGCATCCGCACAAAACGCTCGAGGGTCTTGAGCCGGTCCTTCTCGGCCTGGATGAGCGCCTGCCGGCAAGCCGACTCGGGGCAGGCCAGCGCTTGCTCGAGGGCCGCCTCCCCGGCCCGCATCTTGGCCTGGATGTTCTCCGCCACCAAGGCCATCTCCTCGATCACCTTTTGCTTGAAGCCAAAGCGGGCGAAAGCAGCCCTGAGCTTTTGGTTCCGGCGCTTGACATCCCTGCCCAGGCGCGCGCGCTCGGGTTCCGACCCCGCCTCTTGCCATCGGCAGAACAGGCTGTCCGCCTGGCCGTCGAGGTCCCGAACTCTCTTGAGCAGCCCCCGCAAGCCGGCGGTATGACGCTCCCGGCGCTCGAACAACTTGTCCACGAACACGCGGTCGAAGCGTTCCTTGGGCGGCTCGGCCAGGAGTCTCTCCACCAGCGCCATGTGCTCTTTGGCCGTAAAACCCATGGCGTAAATCGCCCGCTTGATTTCGCCCTCGGCCTGCTCAATCCGCCGGCAGATCTCGATCTCCTGCGCGCGGGTCAGCAACGACACCCTGCCCATTTGCTTTAGATACATCCGGACCGGGTCGTCCAGGGTGTCAAACTGGGCTCCTTCGGCTTCGTCCTCCGCCTCGGATTGGCCAGGCTGTTCCATCTCGGCCGGGTCGATGATTTCGATATCGAGGTTGCGCAGTTTGATGAGGACCGCATCCAAGTCCTCCGCCGTGGCCACCTCGGGCGGCAGCGCCTCGCTGATGTCTTCATGGGTAAGGTAGCTCTGCTCATGGGCCAGCCGCACCAGGTCTTTGAGCTTCTCGCCAAGGTTCACGCCGGGATGCCCGTTATTACCCGGACCCGAAGGCGGCTCCGGTCCCGCCGCGCCGGCGCTATGCAAGACGGGCGCCGCGCCGGGCGCCTCCGGCTCCCGGACCGACGCGGGGGCCTCGGACGCCGTGGACGACAGCCCCGCCGCAGCGGCGGCCAGCCGCTCCGCCTCACTCTCCTGTTTTTGAGGTCTCGCTTTCTGCATACGCCCGCCCGAACTCCGGCGCAGAGCATACACGTTTCCCGGCAAACTCAAAGAAATAAACGCGCCTCAAAAAGCATTCCCTTCCAGGCGCGCAAAGGATTATCTTTGGGCGCAGTTATGTTAATGACCCAAGGGTCGTCGATCCCTGTCGAGCCGCCCCGCGCAGCGCTGGATCCGTATGCAGTGCTGCGGAACCGGGATTTTGCCTTTTACCTGGTCGGCCGCTTCGTGGCGGCCCTGGGCCAGCAGATGCTCACGGTGGCCGTCGGTTGGGAGTTGTATCAGCGAACCCAATCTGCGCTGGCCTTGGGGATGGTGGGCCTCACGCAGATGATGCCGATGCTCCTCTTTGTCCTGGTGGCGGGGCACGTCGCGGACAACTTCAACCGCAAGCGGATTATCCTGGTGACGACCTTTATCATGGCCTGCACCGGCGCGGGGTTGAGCTTCATTTCCGCCTTGGGCGCACCGGTCTTTTGGATTTACTTCTGCCTCTTCGCCGCCGGGACGGCCCGCACATTTCTCTGGCCCGCCAGCTCGGCCTTTCTCCCGCGCCTGGTCCCGCGCGAGCACTTTTCCAGGGCCGTCACCTGGAACAGCGGCAGCTTCCAGCTCTCCTCGGTGGCCGGTCCGGCGGCTGGCGGCGCGATCATTGCCCTCACCGGGCGGGCCTGGCCGGTCTATGCCCTCAACGCCGCCGCCGCCCTGGTTTGCCTGGCGCTCATCGGCTTTGTGCGCCGCGACCATGTGGTCGCCCTCAAAGAGAAGATGACCGCCAACAGCCTCGTGGCCGGTCTCAAGTTCGTCTTCGCCAGCCCCATCATCCTCGGCGCCATTACCCTCGACTTGTTCGCCGTGTTGTTAGGCGGCGCCATGGCCCTGTTGCCCGTCTATGCCAAAGACATCCTCAACGTCGGTCCCGCGGGCCTGGGATTCCTCGAGGCGGCGCTGCCCTTGGGCTCGTTGTTCTGCGCGCTCATCCTCGCCCACCGCCCCCCCCTCCAAAAAGCCGGCGTCGCCTTGCTCCGGGCCGTCGCCGTCTTCGGCGCCGCCACCATTATCTTTGGCTATTCCCGCTGGTTCTGGTTGTCCTTCCTCATGCTCTTTCTCTGCGGCGCAGCAGACAACATCAGCATCATCGTCCGCCATACTCTGGTCCAACTGCTCACGCCCGATGAAAAACGCGGCCGCGTCGCCGCCGTCAACAGCCTGTTCATCGGCACCTCCAACGAGCTGGGCGGCTTTGAATCAGGCTTCGTTGCCTACCTGGCCGGCCCGGTCTTCTCCGTCGTCTCCGGCGGGCTTGGCACTCTCCTGGTCGTCATCGCCGTCGCCCTCATCTGGCCCGAGATTCGCAAGGTCGGCCGCCTCGACGGGCCGCAAGTGTAGCGGCCAGGGCGCGGATGAGTTCACGCGTCTGGGGCAGGCCCTCGGCAGGGTTGATGACCTCGGCCGAGTGGAGCAGGTAGGCCAGCACCAGTTCGCCCTCGAACCCCGCAATGCCCGCGTGCGCCGCGTACCGCTTGAACGGCTCCGACGCGAGCAACTTCTCCACCCGTTCCACCAGGCCCCCGACGGGCCGGTGTTCGACCAGCATCGCGGGCTGAATCACGTAGTGAAACCAGTCCCAGCCCGCAATGCCGGTCTCCTCGCCCCGTTCCCAGTCCAGCGCCGTCCAATGGCCTTGCGGAGAGACCTTGATGTTCCAGGGGGCCAGGTCGCCATGCCCGATGGCCGGGTGCAGGGCGCGCGCCGCAAGCCGCCCGGCCAGGGCCGGCCACAACCCGCCGCCGCCCGCCGCCGCCTCGAGCCGCCGCCACTCCGGTGTCTCGGACAGAGTGACCGTTCGCTTCGCATCTACCCACGGCCACAGCAGCGCCGGCAGCGCGCCCTCGTGCCGGGGGCGGGGGGTGTCCCCCGCGATGTAATCCAGCGCCAGCGCCTCCAGACGCGAAGACCGAAAAGTGCCGCGCAGCCTCGGCACACCGGGCTTGCCTGTGACCGCCTCCAGGAACGACTGTTCCTTGCGAATCAGCGCCCTGGCCGGCTCGCTCAATCCCGCCTTCGCTACCGCAACCGGTCTTTGATGAGCGTCCAATACCAGCACCACAAACCGCCGGCCTGGGCTCCCGGGATTGCCGGCCAGGATACCCAACCCAGGCACTCCGGACCGCCCCGCGCCGGCAAGCGAACAAAGAAACTCAACGAAAGCATCGGCCCGTGAAATCGTGAGTGAAACCCTTTCCGTCCCCACTCCCGCCCCGGCCCGGAGCAGCCAGCCCAACAGGGTTTTGGCGGCCCGGGCCCGGCCCGTTTGTGCCGGATACAAACTCAGCGCCGCCACTGCCGCGCGTCCCCGCGATGGCAATGCCAGGAAGGGCCGCCCGTGCTTGCGCAACACGCGCAGTCGAACCGCGGCCCCCTCATTTCCGCCCGGATCGAACAATTCGTTCCAAATGCTCACGGCTTATTCCAATTCACTTTCAAGATGAGACCAAGGCGCGCAGGATTTTGGGCCTCTGGCGAGGCGCGAGCGAGGCGCATATCCGCAGTGATGCGTAACGAGCGAGCAACGAAGCCAGAGGCCCAAAGGACAAGCGAATTGGTCTCATCTTGAAAGTGAATTGGAATTAGCGGGGCAGTTGCCGGTTTCGCCACAGCAGGTAAACCACCCCTCCCAGCGTCAGGGCCAGGAACAAAAACGCCAGGCACGTGACGATGGACTTGAGGACCTTCCCGCGCCGCAAGGTCCGGGCCGTCCGCCGCCTCTCCGATTCCACAAACACCGCGAACTCGTTGTCGGCCGAAATGATGGCGTCCAGATCGTCCCTGAGTTTGAGCGTCCGCCAGGCCGAAGGCAAAGCCCGCCAGGGCGCCGGCAGCTTTTCCAGCGCCTCGGCATCGGCCTTGACCAGCCCGCAATGGCTCCAGAACGGCGCTTGCTCCTGCGTCCAGAGCCGCAGCAAACCCTGGTTCATGGCCACCGCTTGAAGCCGCTCCCACAACAGCGGCCGCAGAGTGTCGGCCAGCGCGAAATCCGTAAAACCCTCGCTATGCACCAGCCCCTGCCGCTCGGCCACGGCCAGGCCCGCCGCCCCGAGCAAGACCCCCTGCTCGCTCTCCGCCACGTGGAAATCCGTGATGCGCCGCGCCAGCTCATCAACCGCAAAATTCATCGTTCCCCACAAGACCCCCAGCGGGCGGAGATCGTCCAGCGTCGCGCGCCGCACCCGATATTTGGGCGAACTCATCCCGCCGAATGTAAAAGCGCCGACGCCAAATTCAAGAAATCTTCTCAACTGGCACCGCGTTGCGTTCTGTGGCATCCTGGCGCCAGTGATGAGCAAGCAGCGGAACCGGATCAAGCACTGGGGCGGGCTGCTTTTGGCAATTTCAGCCGGTTTTTTCATGCTGCGCTATTTTGAATACAGCCAGGTCTATCATCCCGACCGCATCCTCAGCGCGACTGGCGCCGAACTCGGCCGGCCCTTCGAGAATGTTTCTTTCGCCGCCAGCGACGGGGTCGAACTGAACGGCTGGTTTTTTCCGGGCAACACTAATTCGGCGCGGGCGCGCCTGGCCGTGCTGATTTGCCACGGCAATGCCGGCAATATCAGCCATCGGCTCCGGTTATGTGAAGCGCTGCTGGCCACCGGCGCCAGCGTCTTTGTGTTCGACTACCGCGGCTATGGCCGGAGCCGGGGGCACCCGACCGAAGAGGGCACGTATCGGGATGCCCAGGCAGCCCACCAATGGCTGCAAGCCAAGGGGTTTTCGGGCGACCGCGTCATCGCCTTCGGCGAATCGCTCGGCGGGGCCGTCGCCAGCGAATTGGCCCTGCGGGAACGGCTGGGCGGGCTCGTCCTGCAAAGCACCTTTACCAGCATCCCGGATGTCGGTTCGGATTTGTTCCCCTGGCTGCCGGTGCGCTGGCTCTCCACACTCCACTATGATACGCTCGCCAAACTCCCCCGCCTTAAGGCGCCCCTGCTGGTCATGCACAGCCGGGCAGACGGACTGATCGGGTTTCATCACGCCGAAAGGAATTTCGCCGCCGCCAATCCACCCAAACTGTTCTGGGAACTCAAAGGCGACCACAACGACCCGCTCCTCGACCCCGGGCACTTCATCGCCGGCATCGAGAAGCTCCTTGGGATGGTCGAGCAAGGGCGCCGCGAAATAAACTGAACCGCGTCAAACACCGGCGAACAGATCTGTCTTGACCGCTTCTTGGCTCTGTGGTGGGATCCCGGGGTCGGGCGGCAAAAATCAGAGGGGGTGAGGGTTCGCTGGTTTTGCGGTGGTCCTGTTGGGCATCATGAAGACAAGTCTATGGGGTTGGGGCTGCGGTCTGCCGCAGAAGTTATCCCTGCGCGGTTGTGCCCTGGGACTTGTGGCCGGGATGAGCCTCTTGGGCGGTTTGCCAGCGCGGGCTGGCGGGACCGTCACTGCATGCACTGAGACGGCGTTGCGCGCGGCGATGGCGGGGGGAGGAACGGTCACGTTTGCTTGCGATGGCACCATCCCGTTGAGCGATACAATTGAGATTGGAACAAATACCGTGCTCGACGGGGGCGGCAGCCAAATAACCATTAGCGGCGGCAAGGCCGTGCGTGTGTTCTACGTGGACACCCACGTTCATTTCACCCTGATTAACCTGACGATCGCCGACGGCCAGTGCGATTACGGGGCCGGAATCTACAACGACGGGGGACAACTCATCCTCGAACGGTGCCGGTTCAGCAGCAATGCCGCCGGCGGCGCCGGGGGCGTGGACACCGGCGCCGCCGCGAGCGCCGGCGGCGGCGCAATTTATAACCTGGGCGCCCTCACGGCCGATCTCTGCGCATTCTCATACAACTCCGCCCAAGGGGGTCCCGGGACGCCTGGCTCACCGTGGCCGGTGGCCAACAACGGCCCCGGCGGTCCCGGGAATGGCGGCGCGCTGTTCAATGCCGGAGTGGCCGCGGTTACCGCGAGCACGCTCGACTCGAACAGGTCTGCCGGCGGCGGTGGGGGTGACGGCGGCGCCGGCGCCTCTCTTCACCCCCCCCAGTCCCCCCCCGCCCACCCCCCCGCGGCCGCCGCCCCGCGCCGCCCCGCCCCGTCCCACTCCCCC
>Ga0187864_10002865_pt1 | contig 14534 bp, 9 predicted proteins | sample June2016WEW_11_4_FD_132985 | JGI IMG/M metagenome (GOLD analysis project Ga0187864, IMG submission 132985) | Peatland microbial communities from SPRUCE experiment site at the Marcell Experimental Forest, Minnesota, USA - June2016WEW_11_40 | ecosystem: Environmental > Terrestrial > Soil >... | reverse complement strand
TATGGGCCCGACGGAATTACTGTGGCAGTGCGCATCGGCTTTGACGACAACCGCTCGTTGGGCGCGAAGGAAACCGGCGCTCTGGCCGCGCTCCCGGTGTTCAGAGAAATTATCCTGAATATCTACCAAGAAAAGTTAGCCGGTCCCGCGCCGCGATTTCCTGAAGAAATGGAAGAAAACATTGACGCCTATCTGAGGGGAGAGCTTCCGGCGAAAGATGCGGCAGGGTTCGTGAATCCGCCCGGTGTGCAGAGATTCGCTGGTGATGGAACAAAAGACTGTTCCGCGAAGCTGGTCCTCCTGTCAACACACGGATGCGAGCTAACAGGCTACCGGCCACATACCATCTACTCCAGTAAGAACGAGACTGGCCGATTGATTTTTACGAATGAGTGAAGCAACCCACTTGTCTTCTCCATGGATGAACAAACGAGGGGCTCATCAGTTGCACAAAGCAGGCCAATTTGCGCATCTAACATGTCGGAGGTCAATCCCATAGTCCCAAACTTGCAATTCTTGCGTTGACGCCCTTTAATGTAATTTCATCACAGTTTGCCGGAGTTAAAGCAAATCGAAACTGGTATTTCTGCGGGATCACTTTGTGACGGTTCCACATCAAAGACGCATTTTGACGATGAACAGAGGGTCTGCGACTTTGAAGTCTGCCCTCTATGAAGCTGGAAACCGTGACGAGCTTCTCCTTTCGATGACGGTTGATCAGGCCGGCGTCTCGGGCGGCCGTTTGAAGATTGAAGATCCAAGTGGGACTACCCTCTTAGATTCCCCGGTCGATTGCGGGGACTCGAATGCTGCGTTAGAAGTAATGTTTGCGTGGCTGGGCGAACACGGCTTTCTCTCTCGATTAGCAGCCGCGGGTCACCGGCTCGTCCAGGGGGGGCCTCGATACAAGGACCCACAACGGATCACTCCGGAATTCTTGTCGGAGATCGAGCAGCTTGTGCCGCTCGACCCCGATCACATGCCAGCGGCGATCCGGGGAATTCAATTTGTCGCCGGGAAATTTCCGGAACTTCCGCAAGTGGCGTGTTTCGACACGGCGTTTCATCGCTCTCTTCCAAAAGTTGCGCGCATGTATGCGCTGCCTCGACGCCTCTACGACCAGGGCATCTTTCGGTACGGCTTTCACGGCCTTTCCTACGAGTACATAATGCGCGAACTGCACGCGCTCGAAGGAAAGCTCGCCAACGGGCGCGTGATCATTGCACATCTCGGTAGCGGAGCCAGCATGGTCGCGGTCAAAGAGGGGAAAAGCATCGACACGTCAATGGGCTTCACTCCTCTCGAAGGACTTGTTATGGCTACCCGTTCCGGTGATGTCGATCCGGGCGCGCTGCTCTATCTCCTCAAGCACAAGAAGATGTCCGCGAAAGAGACAAATACACTCGTGAACAAGGAATCCGGACTGCTGGGAGTTTCGGGGACATCCGGAGATATGAGGGTCTTGCTGGAGAAGATGCACGAGGATACTCGCGCCGGGGAAGCTTTGGATCTTTTCTGTTACCGAGCGAAGAAATACATTGGCGCGTATGCCGCAGTTCTTGGGGGGCTGGACGTGCTCGTCTTTGCGGGAGGAATTGGAGAGCACGCACCCGTCGTCCGCAAACAGATCTGCGATGGCTTGGACTTTCTGGGCATTCGCTTGAATGACCCATGCAATGAAGCCAATGCAGCATTGATATCGCCCCCCGAAAGCCGCGTAAAAGTGCGCGTGATAAAGACCAACGAAGATCTAATGATCGTGCGGCATGTCCTCTCCGCTCTGGGATGGACAAATGCCTAACCATCCAAAAGTAGCGAGGAGCAAAGATGCTTGAATTTAACGCCGCTTTATCGACCGTCGTCGAAATCAACGAAAAGTCGCGATACACCGAAAACTTACCTGCCGGCGCGAAGCCGAATGGGCCGCTTTCGGCCGAGATGTTGGGCAAGATGCATCGCTATTGGTGCGCCGCGAATTATCTCTGCGTCGGCCAAATCTATCTCCTCGATAATCCGCTGCTCCGTGAGCCGCTCAAAAAAGAGGACATCAAACCGCGCTTGTTGGGGCATTGGGGCACATCGGCCGGGCAGAATTTCATCTACGTGCATTTGAACCGGCTGATCCGGGAAACGGATGCAAATATCATTTACATCGCGGGCCCGGGCCACGGAGGGCCGACGCTGAACGCTTGCGCGTACCTCGAAGGAACGTATACCGACGTGCATCCTGAGATTACCCAGGACATCCATGGCATGCGCCTTTTCTTTCGCTCCTTTTCTACGCCTGGAGGCATCCCCAGTCATTGCGGACCGCATACACCGAACTCCATGCATGAAGGAGGCGAACTGGGCTATTCACTGGTCCACGCCTTTGGAGCGGCCTTCGACAATCCTGACCTGATTGTGGCATGCGTCGTTGGTGACGGCGAGGCCGAGACCTGCCCGCTCGAAGGAAGCTGGAAGGGCGTCAAGTTCCTGAATCCATCCAGAGACGGGGCAGTGCTGCCGATTCTGCACCTGAATGGTTACAAAATCTCCGGCCCCACCGTCAAGGCGCGCACGAGTGACGAAGAGCTTACCTCTTTCTACGAAGGGCTTGGCTACACCCCCTATTTCGTGGAAGGGGACGACCCCGAAATCGTACACCAACTTTTCGCGGGTGCTCTCGATCGCTGCTACGCGCGCATACGAGACATTCAGAAGGATTCCCGGACAAAAGACGCGCGGACAAATAAAGACGAGCCCCGGCAATCGTGGCCGATGATCATCCTGCGCACTCCGAAGGGCTGGACCGGCCCGAAAGAGGTGGATGGTGTGCCCATCGAGGGCACGTTCCGTGCGCACCAGGTTCCGCTCTCCACCGTGTGCGAGAATCCGGAACATTTAAAGATGCTCGAAGCCTGGATGCGCAAGTACCGGCCCGACGAATTATTCGACGAGGAAGGACGTCTGATCGCTCAGCTTGCGGCGCTGGCTCCGGATGGAAATCGCCGCATGGGCGCAAATCCCCATGTCAACGGCGGGCGATTGCTGAAGGCGCTCGATCTTCCCGAATTTGCCCAATACGCATTATCCATACCTGGTCCGGGCGAGGTGGTGGCAGAAGCACCGCGCAAGTTGGGAGAGTATCTGCGCGATGTCATCAAGCTCAATGCCTCCAATTTTCGGCTGTTCTGTCCGGACGAGACGAATTCGAATCGCCTGAATGCGGTGTTTGACGCGACCGACCGTTGCACGATGGAGGCCACCGTATCCATCGATGACCATCTAGCTCCCGACGGCCGCGTGATGGAAGTGCTCAGCGAGCATCTTTGCGAAGGCTGGCTCGAAGGCTATCTGCTGACTGGCCGACATGGCATCTGGTCTTCTTACGAGGCATTCGCTCAGGTGGTTGATTCCATGGTTACGCAGCACGCAAAGTGGATGGAGCAATGCCTGGATTATCCCTGGCGAAGGCCTCTCGCCTCTCTGAATGTCTTGCTCACCAGCCACGCATGGAGAAATGACCACAATGGTTTCAGTCACCAGGCGCCGGGCTTTGTCGACAACGCGCTGCAACGGCGCAGCGAGGTGGTTCGCGTCTACTACCCGCCGGATTCAAACTGCTTGCTCAACGTATTCGATCACTGCTTGCGCAGCCGGAATTACGTCAACGTCGTTACCTGCGGAAAACAGCCGGAACTGCAATGGCTCACGTTTGACGAAGCGCTCGCTCACTGTTCCCAGGGAGCATCGGTCTGGCAATTTGCGACGAACGATGGCGGAGGGGAGCCGGACATCGTTCTAGCGTGCGCCGGCGATGTCCCCACCATCGAGGCCTGCGCCACATCCTGGCTGCTGCAAAAGTACGTGCCGGGCATCAAGGTGCGCGTCGTGAATGTCGTCGATCTCAGCGCACTGATGAGTCCCGACGACCATCCTCACGGCATGGACAATATTTCATTCAACGCGCTGTTCACACGGGATGTCGATGTGATCTTCGCATTCCATGGCTATCGTTGGCTCATCCACAGCATGGTGCATGGCCGTGCGAACGAGGCCCGGTTCCACGTGCGCGGATTTAATGACGAGGGAACAACCACCACTCCATTCGATATGGTCGTGCTCAACAAGATGAGCCGGTTCCACCTGGCCATCGATGCGCTCAAGCATGCACCCCGATTGCGTTCGCAGGCGTCGGACGCGATCGACATGTTCAACCGGAAATTGTACGAGCATCATGTTTACATCCGGGAGCATTTTGAAGATATGCCGGAAATTCGGAATTGGAGTTGGACAAAGGATTTCAGCGAGCCCGCCGCTCCGCCGCCTCTGGCGAAAGGACAGCCTCGCGCCCAGCTATTTACGGACTCTTAATCGGGGGCGCCGGCCGCAGGCTTCATTTTTTGCCAGCGGAGCCTCGCGCCCTGATGCGGGAAGCAGTGCGAATCTCGCGCCGACAGTGGGCGGTTACCCCCCCGATTGCAGTGTCGGGTAGAAGGCACACCGATGCTTTGTTTTGAATGGGTTGCAGCGAAATCTACTCGGCAACCAGTGTCGAGTAGATTTTGGTCGGTACGTAGCGAGTGGAAGGCCTTCGGAGAGGCACACGCGTCCCCCGGCACCAAGGGCGCCGATGGGCTGCCTCGTCTCCAACGTCCAGCTTCGAGCATCGATATTTCACCCCTCCCACGCTAGCAATGTGCGAGGGGGGCGTCAAACGGTTGTTGGTGTAAAGAATTTCCTAGTTAGGGGCGGGGATACCGATATGGCGGCAAATCTTTCGTGCCACCAAAACCCCAGCATGTAGCATCTTACTGTTGGAAGAAGTCGTACTGTTCACTTGGGGACGCTGCGCCGCTGCTGGAAGACTCGCGAGGCCAGATAAGAATACCAATAGTTCGGCACTGCTTGCCGCAGGATCTTCGGAAATGGCCATCCCCAACATTGAGGTGTCCGCGAAAGTGTGCAAAACAGAACAGCCACCACTTATCACCGCCTCTAAGATGTTGCCACGAACAGTGCGCGCAGTAGGATATCTATCGGAGGCCTCGAGCAAATGAAGGTGCAGAGGAGGTTCAAAAACATGAACATTTTCGGACATGCCGCAGGGTTCTCAAGGCCTCAATTGGGCAAACAGGTTTTGGTTTCCCTGTTGTCCTTGGCTCTGTTGTTCGCTACTTGGCCTCAGAACCTATCGGCCTATCAAGACGCGCCAGCTCCGACGCAGCCCGCCCAAGCGCCGCCTGCGACCGCGCCGCCATACGCACAACAGACTCCCGAGCAGTTGCAGCAGTTGGTAGCGCCGATTGCGTTGTATCCGGATTCCCTTGTGGCGCAGATACTGGCGGCGTCCACGTTTCCCGAGCAAGTCGTCGAGGCCGACAGATGGGTGCAAGCAAATCCTGATTTGAAGGGTGAAGCTTTGGGTCAAGCTGTGGACCAACAACCCTGGGACCCGAGCGTCAAGGCGCTCACCGCATTTCCATCCGTCCTTGGAAATATGGACAAGAACATCTCTTGGACGTCATCTCTAGGCGACGCCTACTATAACCAGCAACAGGATGTGATGGATGCCGTACAGGTGATGCGCCAGCGGGCGGAAGCAGCCGGCAATCTCAAGACCACGCCGCAACAAACCGTAACGACGCAAGGCTCGACGGTCATCATTCAGCCTGCCAACCCCGATGTGGTTTACGTCCCCGCGTATGATCCGTGGTTGATTTACGGAGATTCCATACTGCCGTGGCCGGGGTGGTACGAGTATCCCGGAATTTGGTATGGCGGCCCGTACCTCTATTTCGGAGCCGGCTTCGGAATCGGCTTCTTCGGCGGTTTCGGATGGGGCTGGCCTTATTGGGGATTCGACTGGTATCACCACTATCCAATCTTTAACCACAACCGGTACTTCTCCCGGAGCACCACGTTTTACAACCGGAATAATTTCTATCGAGGAGGCGGCGTCCGCGGCGGAGTTGGTGCCCGCGCCGGCGCGGGGAACCGGCCTTCCACCGGCGCTGTCGCGCGCGGCGGAGTTTCCAACCGTCCCGGCGCAACGGCGAGGCCTTTCAGCAACACCCAGGCTGCTCGAGGATACGCTGCACCCCGCGGCCAGAGCGGAGTCCGCTCGGGTGCCTTCAGCGGCTACGGTCGTGGCGGAGAGGCAAGGAGCTATTCGTCACGCGGAAGCGCCAGCATCGGTGGCGGAGGATCCCACGGTGGCGGCGGAGGAGCTCGCGGCGGCGGACGCCGGTAATCGAAATTTCGTTATGTTCCCAGTAGATCGTGAAATCTAGAAATGGAGAGAAGCCATATGCGGCGAACGAAGCTGAACTTGGACAAGTTTTATTGGGCCAATCTTCCCAAATTAGCCGCGGTCGCCATGCTTTTGACGGCGTGCTTTGTCACCCGTTCCATGGCGCAGCAACCGGGCCAGATGACATTTGCATCGCCGGAAGCCGCGAGCAAGGCGCTCGTCACGGCAGCGCAGAGTAACGACGAAAAAGCGCTGCTCGATATCCTCGGACCAGGCGGAAAGCAAATCGTCTCGTCGGGAGACGATACCGAGGACGCCCAGAACCGCGCCAATTTCGTACAGAGATATCAGGAAATGCACCGACTGGTGAAAGAACCGGATGGAACCACTACCTTATATGCCGGCGCGGAGAATTGGCCCATGCCCATACCGCTCGTGAACAAGGGTAACTTGTGGTATTTCGACACCGAGGCGGGCAAGAGAGAAATTCTGTACAGGCGCGTCGGCCGGAATGAAATATCGACCATTCGCGTTTGCCAGCAGCTCGTCGCGGCGGAAAAGGAGTACTACTCCACACAGAACAACGAGTACGCCCAGAAATTCTTCAGCGATGAAGGGCAGCATAACGGCCTTTATTGGGAGGCTGCTGACGGCCAACCCCAGAGCCCAATCGGGCCGCTCGTGGCGGCGGCCGTCGCTGAGGGCTATGCCAGAAGAGAGGGCGCTCCGACTCCTTACCGCGGTTACTATTACCGCATCCTAACGCGTCAGGGGGAAAATGGCCCAGGCGGCGCGAAGAGTTACATCGTAAACGGCAAAATGACCCAGGGCTTCGCTTTCGTGGCCTATCCCGCGGAATACAGGTCGTCCGGCGTGATGACATTCATCGTTGGCGTGGATGGAGTGGTCTATCGCAAGGATCTCGGCGCGCAGACCGCTGTTCTCGCCAAAGCCATGAAGGAATACAACCCCAATTCGAGTTGGCAAAAGGATGAAGACCAGCAGGAGGAGACCGCCGGCGAGCAGAATACCAAGTGAAGGGCGTTCTGTCGCGGTACTCGCGCCCACTTGAGATACCATAAAATCTGCCTCTCCAGAATCTCTATCTCGCGCGCCGAAGATGCCAGTCTGAAGGCCGGCGCCACGAAGCAATCCGGTCTTTTATCTTCTTCGCTGTTTTCCACGTCTGGCCCGCAGGCCAGCGTGTCGTTGTCCTGGCACGGGTCGCACCCGGAAATGGAAAGGTGGAGCGCATGAAGGTCCTGCTAGCGATCGATGATTCCAAATTCTCCGAGGCGGCCATAAAGGCCGTGATCGCGCAAGCCCATTCGAAGGATACGGAAGTGCGCGTATTGCATGTCGTGGAACCACCATCACTCCTCGTCGCTCGGGAAATGGGCGGAAACGACCCGGCCCTCGACGCTGTTTGGGAGGGAGAAACCAAGCAGGCCCAAGCCTTGGTTGCGAAAGCCGCGGAAACGCTGCGCTCTCACGGTATGAAAGTGACCACAGCCGTCCAGCAGGGTGACCCCAAATCGACGATCATCGATGCCTCGGAAGAGTGGCATGCCGACTTGATCGTGCTCGGGTCGCATGGGCGAAAAGCCCTGGACCGGTTCTTGATGGGCAGCGTTTCAGAGGCAATCGTCCGCCATGCCCGTTGTTCCGTGGAGATTGTGCGGATCCCATCGGGCCGCTGAGGCACAATTGCGAGACACGATCTGCAGCGCGCGAAAAGATGCGCATACCTTCGAAATGATGGAGCGCTGGGGTGCCTCGTTGGTCCTTTGCTCCAGACTTCGAACGAGCGGCCTCAAACACCAGTCTGGCGGACCGATTCGACGGCGCCGGTTGGTCCGCCTGACGTTCCGGTCCGGCGCTCAAGATATGGAATTAGCGCGATGCCGAGCAGTGTCGGTATCCAAAATGAAAAGAGTCGATACGCGAGGACAACAACTACGGCGATTGGCTTTGGCGCACCCAACAGTGCGTAAAGGCCTACCATACCAGCCTCGACAACTCCGATACCACCGAGGATAACAGTCAACTTGCCTAGTAATTGCGGAATCCCGTAACCGGCTACAAGCACAGCCACGTTGATGCGGTACCCTGCGGCCCAAAAGAGGAAGCCGAGAGTCAGCATGTCAAAGCCCGTATTTAGAATTGCACCCACCGCTGGTCCGCGCCAGCCACCCCGCAACAGCGCGTCCCATCCTTCGAGCAGGTGCGCGACGGCAGCTTCAATCTTGGCAGGCTCCGGATGTTTGTGGCGGAACTTGGCAACGAATCCAGCGAGTGCAGTCGCAATGGGGGATAGTTTTTCTCGATGAATCAGGCACAGTATCAAAACTGTCAGGACAGTGCCGAGGATCAAGAACACAAGAGTGAAGCCAGCAACAAGCACACCGGAAGATTTCTTTAAATGGATGATTACGATGAGCCCAGCGAGCGACACTGTGGCTAGTACAGTGTCGTTCAAGAATATGGGTATCCAGCCACCAAGACCTGCGGCTCCGGCATTCACGCCCCGGCGGCGAAGCCAGAGATACGTCATCCCGGCCGTTCCAAGCACTCCGCCTCCCAGAGTGCCACGCTATTCGCGCCGGCCGTCATGAGTGCCCCGTCGACCACGGAAACGGGTTTGGATGCCAGCCTGACGACAGTCCTGAGCAGATATCCGCTGCCCATGTAGCTGAGCAGTTGTGCGGCGAAGGAGAGTGCGACGAACCGAATCCTGAGATTCGAGATGACCAGAAAGGCATGCCCCATTGCGGCAAAGCGCGGCAGGAAAAAGTAAACGGCCAGCCCCGACAGGACCAGCGCGAACAGGTAACGCCTCACCTTCGTTTTAGGAGGAAGCGGAGCAACAAGTTCAAGATCCGCCGTCATTGATGTGCTCGCTCCGTTTCAATCGTCGACCTTTCCAGTAACTGCCGCATTATCCTATGAGAGCGCTGCTCAGGAATCTATTTCCTATCATGGGAGAAGAGCGGTTCGGCGGGGTACGGTTCCGCTTGGTGTGAGTCGGAGCCGTTTCAAATGATTTAATGGAAGTCGTGGGAGTCAGGCTCCGCACGAGTAATAACTAGAGGCTGAACGCTTTCCGCTTTCACCGAAACCACATTTTCCTGATTCTGAAGCGTACCTTCGATCAGCAAAAATGGATGGTGCACGACCACCGTGTGATCCCGTTCAAATAGCCGCGGCGTGATGATGACGTTCGCAATTCCCGTTTCATCCTCAAGGCTAAGGAAGACAAAACCTTTGGCCGTGCCGGGGCGCTGGCGGGCGATCACGGCCCCTGCAACTCGAACGCGCGTTCCGTCGGGAATTGCCGCAAGCTCGACGGCTGCCCGGATTCCGAGATTTTTCATTTCCGCGCGGCGATAAGCCATAGGGTGAGGCCCGACCGTCATGCCCGTGCCGTGGAAATCCGCGACCAATCTTTCTTCAGCGGTCATGGGCAGCAAAGGTGAGCCGGAAGCAGCGGGTTCGGCCGGGTTGGTCGTTGCTTCTGGAGATACAACGGCAGCCGATTCCTGCGCAGTTTCTTCTATTTCGAGAAGCGGGCCCGGCCGGCGGGCGGCGCGCTCGACCTGCCAGAGAGCGTCGCGACGGTGAAACCCGCGCCTGGCGGATACGGAATTCAGCGCGCCGACCTCGGCGAGCGCGGCCAGTTCGGATTTTTGCATTTCGGGAACACGCTGCTTCAGATCGTCGATCGAGGCGAACTTACGAAGGTCGCGTTGGCGCACGGTTTCGAGCGCGATCTCTTTACGCAGGCCCTTCACGTAGCGCATCCCCAGGCGCATGGCGAGCCCCTCGGGAATTTGTTCGAGCGTGCACGGCCAATCGGAACGCGTTACGTCGATGGGCTTGCACTTTAATCCGTGGCGTTGGGCATCTTTCACGAGCGTCGCCGGCGAATAGAAGCCCATCGGCTGGTTATTCAGCATCGCGGCCGTGAACGCCGCAAGATAGCGGCATTTCAAGTAAGCGCTGGCATACGCGATCAGCGCAAAACTTGCGGCGTGCGATTCAGGGAATCCGTAGAGGGCAAAAGACGCGATCGATTGAACGATTTTGTCCTGCGTTTCTCCGGTGATCCCCTTCGCCTGCATCCCGCGTCGAAGCTTGATCTCGATTTCTTTCATTCGCGCCTCGGAGCGTTTAAATCCCATGGCCCGGCGCAGTTCCTCGGCTTCGCCGCCCGTGAATCCCGCGGCGATCATCGCCATGCGCAGCAATTGCTCCTGAAAAAGAGGCACGCCGAGCGTGCGTGCCAGGACGGGTTCGAGCGAAGGGTGAAGGCACTCGGGCGGTTCCAGTCCCTGGCGGCGCTGCAAATACGGATGAACCATTTTCCCGACGATTGGTCCCGGACGAATAATCGCGACCTGCACGACGATGTCATAGAAACATTTCGGGCGCAGGCGGGGCAGGCATGACATTTGAGCCCGGCTCTCGACTTGAAACATCCCGACTGTATCCGCTTTTTGCAGCGCCGCATAGACAGCAGGGTCGTTCTGCGGCAGATGCCCGAGGTCAATTTCTTCTCGGTAGTGCTCGCGGATGATCTGGAGAGAATCTGCGAGCACGGCCATCATGCCCAGGCCGAGAAGGTCCACTTTCACGATCCCCATGTCGGCGCAGTCTTCTTTGTCCCATTGCACGACGACGCGGCCCGGCATCGTGGCCGGCTCGAGTGGGACGACGGAATCGAGTTGTCCCTGGCACACCACCATTCCTCCGGAATGTTGCCCCAGATGGCGCGGCAAATCCTGCACCGCCTGGCAAAGCTCGAAAAACTTCCGGACTCGGGGATGCTGAAGATCCAAGCCAGCTTTGCAAAACTGGCGATCAAGCGTGTCGCCGGGGTCTTTGTACTCCCACGATCCCACCAGGCCGGACAGACGATCGAGTGTTTCAGGATCGAACGATAAAGCCTTGCCGATCTCACGGGCCGCCGAGCGCCCGCGATAGGTGATCACATTTGCCGTCATTGCGGCACCCAATTTCCCGTAGCGCTCGTAGACGTACTGAATCGCGCGTTCCCTCTGGTCGCCGCTCGGAAGATCGAGATCGATATCCGGCCATTCGCCGCGCTCTTCGGAGAGAAAGCGTTCGAAAAGAAGATCCATTCCGACCGGATCGACGGCGGTGATGCCGAGTGCGTAGCAAATGGCGCTATTGGCCGCGGAGCCGCGTCCTTGCACCAGAATGTTCTGTTCGCGGCAAAAGCGGATGATGTCCCACACGATCAAAAAATAGCCCGCCAAGTCGAGTTTTTCGATCAGTGCCAGTTCGCGGTCGATTTGCTTTCGAGCGCGTTCATTGTGGCCGCCGTAGCGGGAGATCATGCCTTCGTGCGCGCGCCGTCGGAGAAATTGCATTTGCGATTCGCCTTCAGGGACCGGATAGGCGGGGAATCTGTATCCGAGGTCGCTCAGAGCGAATTGCAGGCGCGCGGAGAGAATTTCCGTGTTGGCGACGGCCTCGGGGATATCGGAAAAGAGAAGTGCCATTTCCGCGGGCGGTTTCCAATGGCGTTCGGAATTGCGGCCCAACAAACGGCCGGCGGTCTCGAGCCTTCGGTGATGGCGGAGGCAAGTGAAAACGTCCAGCACCTCGCGTTGGCGCGGCAGCGCATATGACACGCCATTGGTGGCGAGCAAAGGCATTTTCAGTTTCCGCGCGATTTCCACGGCGGCCTGATTGCGCGCTTCTTCTTCGCGGCAGAAATGGCGCTGGAGTTCGACGTAAACGTTTTGCCGGCCGAATGCCCGGCAAAGTTGCCGCACGCATTCCATGGCCATCTCGATTCCGCCTTGTGCCAAAGTGTGAGCCAGCGGACCTTCGTCACCTCCGGTCAAGCAGATCAGGCCGCTGCTCATTCCCGATATTTCTTCAGGGCGAACGCTGCCTTCGCCCTTTCGTGTGCGGAGCTTCATTTGCGTGATGAGCCGGCACAAGTTCTGGTACCCTTCGCGCGATTCCACGAGTAACGGATAGCGCCAGCCCGCGGTGGACGTGACTTCCGCGCCGATGTGAGCCCGAATGGAGAGTTTTTTCGCCGCCAGGTGAAAGCGGGGCGAGCCATACACGCCGTCGCGGTCGAGCAAGGCCATGGCGGACACGTCGTGTGCTGCACAGGCGTCGATCAATTCTTCGGGAAGGGAAGAGCCTTCGAGAAAGCTGAATGCGGAGCGCGCGTGGAGTTCGATGTACATCAGTCGTAAATTCCCCGTACAAACCAGCCTTGTCGTAGCGCGTCGTAATAGAAACGGTAAAGGCCGCGGTCCGCTGAAGAAGAAGGAAAGCGAATCTCAAGGTCCCACTCATCCTGTTGCCAGGGATTTTCTCGCCACCAGTCGCCGGATGTGCGCCACGGCCCGGAAGCGGCGAGCACTTCCCCCCGCATGCCTTGGAAAACCACGCGAGCAGGGCGGCCTGCAAGCAGTTCAAGCCTTGCTGGAACGGGTGGGCGAAAGGCCCGAAAGCTTGCCGGGACTTTGCATTTATTTTGTTTTTGAAGGCGGAGAACATCATTTTTTCGGCGTTTCGTTTCTGTGTCTCCCAGACAGGCAAGAAAACGTTCCATGTGGAACTCTTCAGGACGGTAAGTATTCGGCAGGGACGGTGATCCGACATTCTCTTCGCCAACGACGTTTGCAATGCGGGCGATTGTGATCTCCAGTTGTTCCGGCTCTGGAAAGCGAGGAAGAAACAGACCGCTTTGCATCGCTCGCGGCCGAACGGATTCCGCCGCAAGCGCGATTTTTTGAATGGGAGCAGCGGGGGGCTTCAATTGCAAGCGCAACCGGAGTAATTTCAGAAGCATTTTCGAATCGCGCACGGGGACGGGGAGCTCCAATTTGCCTTCGTATAATCCGGATGAATGCTTTTGACGAAACAGCTCTTTGCGAGAGTCGGTTGCATTATCGAAGGAGGGTTGCAGTTCAAAGCGGACGCGAATGGCGGCGGCCGCGAGCGAGCGCGCCGTCAATCGCGCGCAGAGCTGATCGAGCAACCGCCCGAGAAGAAACGAAAGAGGATCGAGTTCCTCAATGGCATCGTCCAGCTCCACCTCTTCTTCGAAGGAGCTTTCTTGTTCTGCAATTACGAGCGCGCGCGAGCCTGTGCCCCGCGCCAGAGCGTGCAAGCGGACCCCCTCCTGTCCGAGGCGTTCGGAGAGCTGCAAAATCGGCAGTTCGGCAAAAGCGCTGCACGTGCGTATGCCCCAGCGATCCAGCGTTTTAGCAGTTTCCGCGGAAGGAGAGAGAACGCCGACAGGTAATTGACGCAGATATTCTGATTCCTGTCCGGGCGGAATCACCGTGATCCCGGTGAAACCACGCGCAGCGATCAGGACTGTTTCGACGTTTGAGGCGACACTGACATTCGGCAGCAAGCCGCATTCGGCCGAGCGCTGCACGAGATGTGTGGCAATGGTTTTTGCCGAAGGGAATAAATGGCCCAAACCAGATAAATCGAGAATGATCGCGTCCTCGGCCGTATCTTCGATTCGCGGAGAGACCGACCAGCCAATATCGAGCAGAGCCGCATGGGCCGTTTTTTCCTGCGGTCGAGAGCGCGGGCGGATTTCCACGCCGGCAAATTGCGCCGCGTTTGTTTTCGTCATCCCGCATTCGATTCCTGCTTGGGCGGCTTTTTCGCTGACGGCAACCACTTTGCACAGAGGCGGATTTCCGTCGACAAGAGCCAAGGCACGTTCGCGCAAGGCAGGCTCGGCGCGCACGACCGCCTGCACCATAAAATTGGGGACGAAAATGGAAGCGAACGCCATAGCGGCTTGATGAAAAGGCGGCGACGGAACTTGGGGAATTCCTCACCTTTTTCTGTGCGCTCCTCCCGAGCTATGTTTCGGTGACGTCTGCGAATTGTTCCAGATAGTTTGAATTGCGAAATTGGTGCCATCGCCGCAGGCTTCGATGGAAATTGCATCCCGCCGAATCGATCGATGATCTTCCTGGTCCGTGCGAGAGCGGATCATTTCGGCGCAGCTTTTCCAGCCGTCAAGAAGGCATCCCGGCGAATGCGGCAAAGAAGGTCCTTCGATGCTTGCAGATGTTCGCGACCACGTCGTTTCTTGCGCTTGGAGGTAGAGCACCAGAGAAGCGCAGCTTTTCGCGTTCGATTCCTGCTCGAGAACGAGGAGAATTGTCGGCGTATATTCCACCGCCCGGCGAAAACGAAACCACACGGGAAGGGGAACGGAACGGACAACCTGCGGCGGAGTGTCGCTCAGATCGAGCGCAATCAAACCGAAGCCGCCGCC
>Ga0187864_10002861_pt1 | contig 14559 bp, 8 predicted proteins | sample June2016WEW_11_4_FD_132985 | JGI IMG/M metagenome (GOLD analysis project Ga0187864, IMG submission 132985) | Peatland microbial communities from SPRUCE experiment site at the Marcell Experimental Forest, Minnesota, USA - June2016WEW_11_40 | ecosystem: Environmental > Terrestrial > Soil >... | reverse complement strand
GCTGGGTCAGGCCGAAATAAGCGAACTCGCACGAGCGCTAATGTTCATTTCTGCTCCGCCCATTATTCGTGCAGCTGTGCGCTCAGCTACGCGGATCCAGCTAACTTCCGACAACCGGACTTCTGGACAATCTTCGGGGAGGCGGACTCGCCAATCGGCTGTTGCTCAGGATTACTAACGACTTGACGATTTCTCGCTACCTATCAGAGTCTGGCTGGCGATAGGCAGTGTTTTCGCTGCTCGATTGGCTGCCGACACCCGTCAAAAGCCAGAAGAACGATGATCGGGCGTCGGCCTCTTGTTGTCACTTCACCCTCTCGATGTCTCCGGGCTTCCAACTCTTGTCAATGGCAGCTTCGGTGGGACCGTACAACCTGCCTTGACCTCCTCCCAACCGTGCTTTTGGGTACCACGACCGCGACCCAGTAGGGGATCGCCAGAGAGCCAAGCCCTTTCCCTTTGCCTATGTCGGCCAGGTATCCGCAGAGGCTTGCTATGTGATGGTTGACGTTGACTTGCTTTAACGGTCGAGCCTACGATTTGCTCTAGACGGTCAGGGAAGGAGCATCTTCCCATGCCACACCAGGCGGTGGGCCAGAATTCGCTTGTCGACCGGACGCTGGGTCACTATCGCGTCCTGCAGAAGATCGGTGCGGGTGGCATGGGTGTCGTATACCAAGGTCTCGACACTCACCTGGATCGCCTGGTCGCGCTGAAAATACTTCCTCAGGAATCGGTCGCTGATTCGGAACGTCGCCGCCGCTTCGCGCAGGAAGCCAAAGCCGCCTCCGCCCTCAATCACCCCAACATCATCACTGTCTATGACATCGACAATGCCGATGGCGTGGACTTCATCGCCATGGAATACGTCGAGGGCCGCACGCTGGAACAGTTGATCGGCCGCCACGGCATGCCGCTGAAGCAGGCTCTCGCCTATGCCACGCAGATCGCCGACGCAATGAGCAAGGCGCACGCTGCGGGCATCATTCACCGCGACCTCAAACCTACCAACATCATGATCACGGGCGACGATCAAGTGAAGATTCTCGATTTCGGACTGGCGAAGCTCGTGGCCATGGGCGGGTTGGAAGACGGTGCTCTCGCTGCCTCCACATTATCCGAAACGCTCACCAAAGAGGGTAGACTGCTGGGAACCGCGGCGTACATGGCACCGGAACAAGCAGAAGGCAAGCCGGTGGATGCGCGCTCCGACATCTTTTCGTTTGGCTTGGTCCTCTACGAGATGCTTACCGGACGACGGCCGTTCCGCGGGGATACGAAGATGGCGATGATCACCGCCATGTTGCACGAGGAGCCGACTCCGCCCAGGCAAATCGTGCCGGAATTACCAGCCGAGGTCGAGCGTGTGGTGATGCGCTGCCTGCGCAAGGACCCGCAGCGACGGTGGCAGGGCATGGCGGACCTCAAGTTGGCCTTACAGGATCTGAAAGAGGAATCTGATTCCGGCAAGCTCACGCCGCTCGTTATCCCCGAGCGTACACGCATCACTCGTGCATGGCGCTGGGGAATCTCTCTTCTGCTGGTGGGAGCCGTAGCTGCGGCCGGGATTGGTTGGCGGCTCTACCGCAGTCAGACGGCGTCGAGTCTACCCGACGTCACGCGTATCACCTTCGAGCCTAGGCTAGCCTGGGCCCCGGCAATCTCGCCCGATGGCAAACTGCTGGCTTTCGTCTCGGAACGCGAGGGAAATAGTGAGATTTACGTTCAGCAGATCAATGGCCGAAACCCCATCCGGCTGACCCACAATGAGGCCTGGGACGGGGACCCATCCTTTTCGCCTGATGGCGCTCACATTGTCTTCAGTTCTTACAGGGAAGGAGGTGGAATTTATGAGATAGACAGCTTGGGAGGCCTGGAGCGGAAGATTGCCGACGGCGGGCGTTGGCCGCGCTACTCGCCCGATGGCACGACCATTGCCTACCAGGTCATTTCCTCGTTTTCTCAGACCGGAAGGATGTTCTTGATATCCCGCGACGGCGGTTCGCCCCGGCCTTTCCATCCGGAATTCGAAGTGCCCGAAGTGGCCGCTTTTCACGCGCCAGCATTATGGTCGGGAGATGGCAAATACATCCTCTTCGAGGGTGCCCGGAATGGCGATTGGCAAAATGATAACTGGTGGATTGCGCCGCTCGATGGCGGCCCACCGGTTGCTATCGGCATGCCGCCGATGAAGCCCCGTTCGGCCCTGCAGTTGATGGAGGCCTGGGACGGCGACCACATCTACTACAGCGAGGGCTCAACGGTTGGTGGAATCAACCTCTTCCGTGTTCCGATCTTGCACAATCCATGGCGGATCGGGGCGCTCACCCAACAGCTTACTTCCGGCCAGGGTATCCAGATGTGGCCGTCAGTGGCGACTGACGGACGGCTCGTCTATGCGTCGGCCACGATAGTCAGTTCTGTGTGGGCAATTCCTATCAACGCTAACCAGGGCGTCGCCACTGGCGGACCTCAGGAGGTTCCGGCCGATACTTCCTCCAAGTTTTCGTTAACTGTGGCCACGAATGGCTCCAAACTGGCTTATGTGGCAGGGCTTCGCTTCCCCGCCGGCCTGGAACTTAGAGTTCGCGACCTTCTCAGCGGGCAGGAACATACCCTCCCAATAACTGGCAAAACGATGAGTCTCTCTCCCCGGATCAGCGCCGATGGCTCCAGAATCGCGTACCGCGATATCGAAAGTGGCAAGCTTGTTTCGTACGTCGCAGACAGCAGGGACGGTGCAAGCCGGAGCCGCGTCTGTGAAGCCTGCTGGATTCAGGGCTTCTTTCCTGAAAATGAGGCGGTCGTTGTGGCGTTCGCCGACGGATTGTTCCGTTTGAGGTTGGCCGGCGGAGTGCGTACTCCGCTCATCGAAGTACGGCTTGATGATATCGCCGACGCAGCACTGTCACCGGACGGCAACCGCTTGGCATTCATTGGCGGGAAATCCGACGGCAACGCAGTGCTTTATGTCACGGCCGTTCGCGACAAAGCCGTGCCCGCCCGAGACTGGACCGCCGTCGCGGAGGACAAGAACCTCTTAGCGTCGCCACGCTGGTCGCCCGACGGCAATTTGCTCTACTACATTTCGACCCGTGATGGGAATCGTTGCGTCTGGGCACAGCGCATCGACGCTACAGGAAAACCGGTGGCCGATTCCATTGCCGTCTTCCACTCGCACCAGTTGCCGGGCTTGCAAGCCGTCCCGGACGCGCGTCTCGGCCTTACACCTACTCGGCTCTACACTACGTTCGGCGACGTCCGTGGCGACATCTGGACGATGATGGTTGAGCATCAGTAACCGATCTTCCGATAATGCAAGCTGGCGGGCTACCCGGAAACAAAAGATGCGGCGGATAGCTATTCAGAACAGGCCATGTCGTAACCCAACTGAACCGGACATCATGCTCCGAGCAGCATCCGCTTGTCACATTGGCCAGAAACCGGCTTGTGGGAGATTACTCCTCATATGTCGGCCAGCATCCGGCAACCGCATTGGCACCGCCACTTGGCCGTATAACGCCCAACCCGTGCTGTTGAAGAACTCCACCACGTCGCGGCCACAAGGACGGAACGCCGACTATTCGCTCAAGTGGATTTCCGCCGCGAAATGCGCCCAATAGCATTCGTAGAACCTGGGGCGTTTTTCGTTCCTAATCCGGCCAGATCTGCCGGGTAGGACCATGGCGCGAATCGGGCTTCGAATGATGCCGCCGTTTCCATGGTCCCCCCTAAAATTCCGTACGGCGGGTTTTCCCCAGTACGGCTTCAAGGCCGGTGTATCAGGCGGGGCCTTCCCGGCTGCACGAGGTCTTCCCCAGCGGTCGGTTTGCCATCGCCCTTCGTGCACCTCGCTTATCGCGTTTGCTCCCCGTTCTGTGCCGGGGAACGCGCTACGCTGGTGCACCTCCGTTCGAGCGGCTTCCGCCACTCTACCCCAGGGGCCCTCGCTCCGGTCCGGGTTATGTTGTCCCGGTCCATCCTCACTTAATCGGCCCCATCCGCCCCACTCGCGGGCACATCTCGATTTCACCGTCTCGGCTTATACGAGATGCCATCGCTGTGCGCCACACCTCAACGCCTAGGCGACCCGCGAGTGGTTCCGTGCTTTCGTTGGCTATTCTCTGTCGGCATGTCGCCCTCCGAGACCCCGGGAAGCCGGTCGGTTGCTTATACCCAGTTCCTTCACCGACCGCGCTGGCCTTCGACCTTCTGGGACGGTCTCGGCACTTCCTTCACCCTCCACCCTCCGATTCTCGTTGAGGAGTCCATTTCGGGGCTTAACTACGGTTCGCTTGCGCTACAACCTGCCGACTTGCTCGCCCCCCTGTCGGAGCAGACCACGCTTTCGCCCAGCCTACGGGGACTTTTACATCCGGGCTTTCGGCGGATTGGTCACCCGCACCGCCGCCGGACATCACTACAGTGGCAACTGGGCAAGTTCCACTGGCGGGACTCACCGATTTACACCCGCTAGAACACCAACTAGCATCGCTGCAACCCAGAACAGGACTTCTGGCCCACGACGAGAGGCTCGTGCATCCAGACACCTGGTCAGGAACGAGCGAGCTTCGATGGCAATGACCGGGCCGCTCAGGCGGAGCAGACCGGTCGCAACCGGTTGAACACGCACGTGAGGCGCTGCCCTGGGTCAGGCTTCGACGATGGCGGCGTAAAGCATCATGTCGTCCCACGGAGGGCTGGTCGTCCACGGGCTGGGGATATTGCCCATGCGCAGAATGCTGCGTCCTTCGAACTCGACGTACAGGGCGCGGTCGTTGGGATCGGTGTAGGGATCGAAGAATCCGGACTCGGGACGGCCGGGAACAGCGATTGCGTCCCAGAGGGTGAACCAGGTGAAGCCGTCGATGGTGCCGAAGACTCCGGCATCGCCGAAGGCGAAGCGAGTGTAAGGCTCGCTGCGGGTAAAGACCATGTCGTAGATTGCCGTGGACGAGGGGCTGATGATTTTGCCGTTCGCGGAGACGGCCGCAGCCAAATGAGGCTCGGGTCGCCAGGTGTTGCCGCCGTCAAGCGAGATAAGAATGCCGGACGAATCGACCAGATAGATCACCTGGGGCTGGTAAGGATCGACGAAGAACTTGATGCATCCGGTGGAGTTCTGTCCGGGTGGTCCGCCGGGGACGATCTGCGTCCAGGTGGCGGTCGCGTCGACCCATTTGAAAAGGTGGCCTTTGAAATCGGCCACATAGTAAGTGGGATTGTTATGACCGCCGGAAACCTGAACGACCGGCTCCTTACCGCTGCCGTCGTCAGGTAAGATGGTACCGATTTTGAAGGCCTTGGTGATGTCGTCCCAGTCGCTGAGGCTTTGGATGGAACTGATAGAAAGGGTGCGCAGTACCTGACGCGTCATGCCGTCGCTGGAATGGATGAAGACGTAATCGCCATCAGACTGAGGCGCTTCGGTGGGCAGAGTGCGAATGATGGGACGGTATCCGCGAAGCACGAGGTCGGAGGCAGGGTAGGGAGGAGTGCCGCCGCCGCTCTGGATAACCCGCCGGGGCGAGACAATGAAGCTGTTTTGCCCAGAGTTAGAGGGATCGGGATACTGCGAGTTGCTTCCGCTGTTGACGATATTGATGGCGCCCTGAACGCCAGCTGCAGAGCCGCGAGGAGTGAACTCGAGCACGCGCGAGGCGTCGGCCTCATCGGCAAACCAGCCATCGCAATCCCCGCAGTCGGTGATAGGATTCAGCCATTGCTGGCCACCGTTCAAGCTGCAGAAATCATCGTTGTCACCGCAGCCAAAGTAGATGGCAGGTGCTGTGCCGATGCCATACAGCCCAGCGATGTTGACAGGATCGAGGGTCTCGAGACCGTTGGGGCGTTTCCAGGTTTGTCCGCCGTCGAGACTGAAGAAAATGCCGCCGTCATTGGCCATCCAGATGGTGCCGCTCATGTACTGATCGAGCTCGGAGTTCTGGTTGTAAGGCGAGCTGACTCCGGTGGCGGGCTGGAGAGTGATCTCGAAATCAGGTGAAGTGATGAGACCGTGCGGGTCGCCGTGCACGAATACGAAGTTGTAATTCGTATTGTCTTTGTGCGCTTGAGAGGCGTCTTTGCCGCCGAGGCGGTGCCAGGAGTTGAACGTGTTGGGCATCCCCTGAGAGACGTGGACGTGACTCATGTCGGAGAAGAAGACAAGAAAGCCGGAACTGGTGGGCTTGGCGATGACGTACATGTTGCCGCTGGGAGTATCGCTGCCACCGCTATAGATTGGTGGGCCGGGCAAGTCCATCCACAAGGCGGATTGGGTGTTGGCGAATTGGCTGAAGTCGCCGTACCAGAGGCTGCCTTCGCCGGCCAGCCGAGCGCAAGACACGTTGACCTGGTCGCCGTCGGGAATATTGCCGTCGTAATAGCAAGGCCCGAAGGCGCCGCCGACGGCCGCGAGGTACACTTTCGCGGGATTGCCCGGCTCGACGGCCATGATCTGTGGGTTGCTTGTATTGTTTGCCCCGGTTTGGTTGGCAAAAGTTCCGACGGGCCCGTCGCTGCCGCATCCGGTTTGAAAGGTAGCGAGATTGGCGCGCGACGCGTTGATGACGGCGGCTCCGTTGTCCATTTTCCAGGTGTTGCCGCCGTCATTGGAGAAGAAAATGTTGACGTTGGGACTGTAGGGAATGTCGCCGCAAGCGTAAACCTTGCGAACGCCGGGGCCTTCGGAGGGAGCAACGGCGAGGTGCCACACGTTGGCGCCGAGGAACTGGTAGTTCCAGGTTTTACCGGCGTTGGTACTGATGGCAACGCCTTCCCAACCGAGGGCGGCATAGACGAGATTGGGATCGTCGGGAGAGAAGAGGACCTGGCTCACGCCATAGTAAGGTGGCGAGGTGAACATGGGCAGTGTCAGTTCCCAGGAATGGCCGCCATCAGCGGAGCGGTAAATGCCGTCGCGACTGGTGTTGAACTGACCATCACGAGCGGCTGCGAGGACGAGGTCGGGATCGATGGGCGAAGCTGCAAGGTCGTAAATGTGGGGCGCGTAAATGCTGCCGAAGATGCCGGGGCCGGCGGTGTCGGTGAGCGGTCCGACAAGTTCGTAAAAGGTCTGGCCGGAATCGTCGGAGCGCCAGACTCCGCAGAAGCTACCGGCATAGATACGCGTGGGATCGGCAGACAAAGTAAGCGAGAGAATGCGGCCGCTGGTACAGTGCTGGACGTCGTCCTGCGGGAAGTTCGCGTTGGTCGGGGCAACGTGGGTGATCGGGGGCATGTCGCGTCCATTCGTTGGCCAGGCTCAGTACCCGGCGTCAGGGGATGTCCACCGTGATCTCGAACACGGAATCGGAAGCAGGGTCATGAAAAGCGTGAACGGTCAATTTGCGAAACGCGGCCTCGCGGAGCAAAGCGATGCGTTGCGACTGAAGCACACGATCGATGGGTGGATCGGCGGCGTGGCTCACCCACAGGTAAAAGAACCAGTTGATGTGGGTCGCGGTTTCGAGCAAGTTGAAAGCGCCCACATCGATGGCATTGGGGAAACCGGGAGTGATGGTGGCGAGCTTGATGTTGGTGACTTTGCCGATGGTTTCAGCCATAAGGTAAGGCTCCTCCTAGCAGGGCGGCACGTAGGACATTGCCGGATCGCTCAAATGTTTGGTGATGCTCTTTGCCAGGTCGAGATCGCCGCCGACCCGCAGTTTGCCGCCAAGCAGCGCGTCGTAGGGAGCGAGTTGTCCGCTGGCAATCTGTGTCCAGGTTTCGGGACGCATGACCACGTGAACGTCAGCGGTCTTGGGGCGGCCGCGGCGGGCGGTAGCCTTGGGAGTGCCGCCTTCGACGTCCCAGTGGGCAACCTTTTCGCCGTCGTCACCGCTGAGGAGACGAATGTGGAGACGCACATGCGAACCGAAATCGCGGAGAGCGTGGGCGAGGCCGGTGAAGCTGGCTGCGTGATCGCTCTTGAGGGCGCTGGCGAGCGGACGCAGACGAGCAAACGTCGCTTGAGGAACAACGCGAGTTGCGGTGAGCTTGCCACCGTTCCATGTCATGAGTAATACCCCCAGACGAAGCGTGCTGATTCTTGCCGGAGGAAGTTGCGCTTGCTCGTATTCCTGACTAAACTAACGCGATTGCGACTTGCGTGGGCCGGGCTTGCAAGAAAAAGTGACGGGATTCTACAACAAGTGCCGAATCGCGAGCAATGGTCGCAAGTTTCTGAGCCGGACAACCTGGCGATAAACTCGCTCGCCATTCCGTTCCGTGGCAAACACTTCCTCAATAATGTCGAGGTGGCGATAGCGATAATGCCAAGAATGACTACGACCTCTGCGACTTTGTTGCCACCATCCAGGGAAATATGGAAGACCCGCTCGAAGAAATCCATAAGCAGCCCCTCAAATTAATTCCGCAAAAAGCTAACACTTTGACCATCTGCAGTCAAATCGCGAGCTGCAAACTGAGAGGGTGCGACTAATCCCGTCTGACGGTTCTCGGATGGAAGGCCGGCCAATAACCGTGGGTCTGTAGTGTGCAAAAGCGAAGTTGTCCGAAAACCGGCTTCGGGGGCCATCAGCCTCCAACTGAACGACCATACTGACCGCGGCGTGGGAGGCCGCCAGTATGGCACGTCGGAAGACGCCCAACCCTTTCTTGTGACTTACGGCGTGTCGTCCGCCCTCAGTCGGCGGTTTGCCGACTACGCGCTCATGTGGATTGCTGGACCCTAGCGCGTTTTATCGGGACCAATCAACTGATGGCTTCTGATTGACCAACGACAGATAAGTGGTAGGCAGAGAAGCCATCGCGCGCGCGCTCCAGCCTCAACTACGCTTTAATTCATGCGACGGCGATTTTGCGCCAACTGACCGATTGGAGCTTTGCGTTACTACAGGCCTGCGTTGCAGACCCGGCTACCAGCAGTACAATGCGAACGAGGCAGATCTCAAGAAAGATTTCTGTTCATCTCTTAGCGATAACGGTCGCCTTCTGGAGGCACCTATGCGAGTTGCCGTTTTCCTTAATTTTCTTCTCCTCTGTTCTGTTGCGGTTGCTCAGCCCAAGATTTCGCCGGAAGGTCAGGCTTGCCTAGACTGCCACAGTAGCAGTACGCCGGGCATTGTGCAGCAGTGGCGGGAAAGCTCCCATGCCAAGAAGAACGTGGACTGCTATTCGTGCCACAAGGCCAACGAGAACGATCCGGCAACCTTTGAGCACTATGGGAAGCGTATTGCGGTGATCGTGACGCCGAACTATTGCGGGCGCTGTCACAGTAAGGAACAGCAGCAGTTTGCGCAGAGCCATCACGCCCAGGCTACCCAGTTCATCGGCTCACTGGACAACATGCTGGGCGAGGTGGTGGAAGGTGGCCCGGCGGCGGCCAGCGGATGCCGCCAGTGCCACGGCAGCGAGGTCAAGTATCTGAAGGACGGGAAATTCGATCCGAATACCTGGCCGAACAGCGGGATTGGGCGGGTGAATCCCGACGGCAGCAAGGGCTCGTGCGCGGCCTGTCACGGACGGCACTCCTTCAGCTCAGCCGTGGCCCGTCAGCCGGAAAATTGCGGGAAGTGCCACCTCGGACCTGATCATCCCCAAATTGAAATCTACAACGAATCGAAGCATGGGATTCAGTTCCGCGCCAACATCAACAAGATGAACCTCGACTCGCAGTCGTGGGTGGTGGGCAAGGACTATTCGGCGGCGCCGACCTGCGCCACCTGCCATATGAGCGCCACGCCGAACCAGTCGGTGACCCACGACGTGGGGGACCGCATCAGCTACACGCTGCGGCCGGCCATCAGCATCAAGCAGAAAGACTGGGAGAAGAAGCGGGCGGACATGCAGGATGTGTGCTCCAACTGCCACGCCACCGGATGGGTAGAGAATTTCTACACGCAGTATGACAACACGATCGATTTGTACAACGAGAAGTTTGCCAAGCCGGCGAAGTCGATCATGGACAAGCTCTATGCGGCCAACAAGCTGACCAAGACGCCATTCGATGAAAAGATCGAGTGGACGTACTACGAGATGTGGCATCACCAGGGACGACGCGCCCGCATGGGCACGGCTATGATGGGCCCGGATTACACCCAGTGGCATGGTTTTTATGAGGTGGCGAAGACGTTCTACAACGAGTTCATTCCTGAGGCCGAAGCGCTTATGCCGGGCGTGACCACCGAAGTCATGAACAGCCCGTACCACCAGTGGACGAAAGGCCTCACGAAGGAGCAGATCCAACAGCAGATCGATTTTTACAAGAAGAAATACAACCAGTGACGCATTTCACTGACGCGGCCGGTCACAAACCATGCCTTTCTTTCGATTGGTAATGACAAGTCGGCTTTGCTCCCGCCATCTCTATGCCAAGCGACATGCTGGCAAATGGGTGGCGCCATGCGCGTTTATCGGTACCAATCCGAAGGCAGTGGTTCCGTATTGCCCTTCAACCGGACGCAACAGGCGGACAAGCTACACTCCTGTCGGCGCGTGTGGTTGTGGAGGCGAATAGGAACATTTGGGAATGAGCCGACACGATAGCGGTCCATTGAGTCGGTCGGCCCACCCCAGCAGCGATTGAGGGTCTGTCCCGGTTATGGCCTAGCCTCATAGACCAGATTGAATGGCGTCTGTGTGGCCCGCCGGAATCGGCTGAAGCCGGCAGAAGTGACGACTTTCTGCATTTGCTTCTCGCCGGCCTGAGCACCCAGACACATCCCGACTTCCTGCGATCGGGAACAAGGGGTGCACAGCAGAGTCGAGAATGAATAATAAACGCGGCCCACGGGGTTGAGATTGTCCTGAAGATCGTCATTCGCGAAGGGCTCGACGATCATCCAGGAACCATCAGCGGTCAAGGCGGCGCGGACGTGCGCCGCGGCGCCCACCGGATCCCCCATATCGTGGAGGCAATCGAAGACCGCCACGAAGTCGTAATCCTTCCCCGGGAACTCCTTGGCTTTCGCCACCTCGAACGTGACCCGGTCCGCAACACCCTGACGCTTGGCGGATTCGCGCGCCGCTTCGATGGACTGGTCGTGGTAGTCGAATCCGAAGATGTGGGATTTGGGGAAAGCTTTCGCCATCAGGATGGTGGAAGCGCCCTTCCCGCAGCCTACGTCGGCGACCTTGGCACCGCGCGCGAGTTTGTCCTGGACACCATCGAGAGCAGGGATCCAGGAACTGACCAGATTTGCGGCGTAACCGGGGCGAAAGAACTTCTCGCATCCGTGAAACACGCGATCCTCGTGTTCGCCCCAGCCCATCCCGGCGCCGGAACGGAACGCCTCTGTGATGCGGGGGACGGCGGCCAATGATCCCAAAGCGAGTTCAAAGGCGCCGGGCAAATACGCAGGGCCGTCTTCATTCGCCAGGGTAAGCGCCTGCTCTTCGGTCATTCCGAACTTGCGGGTTTCTGCGTTGTAAGTGATGTAACCGCCCGCCGCCTGGGAAGCCAGCCACTCGCGCACGTAGCGCTCGTCGGTGCGCGTCATGGCCGCCAGTTCCGTGGGCGTTAGTGGACTGGCCGCGAGGGCTTTGTAAAGGCCAAGGCGTTCCCCGATCACGACCATACCGGCGTGAACGGTAGCTCCCAGATCGTTGACAAACTGTCCTAAGAATTGCTCCAGTTTTTTTGTATCCACAGTCATGGTTTCCTCCAAATCGATTCAAAGTGCCGAGAATCTACTTCTTGCCCGGGTCGTCTTCGGGATGGATGTAGTTGAACTGCATCGGTGCGACGCCATGAATCTGGACGATGACTTCGCCGGAGGCCATCGCGTAGTGGTGCATGTCGGGATCGAGGTAGGCGAAGCTACCAGCGGGGAAGGTCGCCATCTTTTCTTTATCGAAGGTGTCTCCCATCCCGACCTTGAACGTCCCTGAGATGACCGTCACGTTTTCGCGCAGGGGATGCCAATGGGGCGCGATGCGGTAACCGTCGGGCATTTTCACTCGCACGGTATAGTCACCGGTGGATGCGCCCGGATTGCCCTCGATCACGGCGACCTGTGCGCCCGGGGCGATGAAAGGCGGCGGCGGACCCCACGGAATTGTGTCGGGGGTGAATGCGTTTTTGTCGTGAGCGCTGGGATGTGCAGCGGTGGTGAACAACTGGCCAGCGAAGCACAACATCGCAATGATGGCCAAGGTGACGAACAGATTAGGTTTCATAAACCTCTCCTTTGTGCAGCGTGATGATGCATCTTCCGGTGAAGTGGGGAGCTGGACAACGCAGCCGAGATATTTTTTGGATATCTTTCCTGTATCGTCGCAAGTTGTTGATTTTTGGTTGATAATGCTCGAACAGCATCTCCATGGGGCAATCCAAGCGGAGCACCGGTGAAGTCGAAGTGGACTTGGGACGGTACGAACTGCGGCGGTTCGGACAGCGGATCAAGATCGAGAAGAAGCCCATGGAATTACTGATCTTCCTGCTTGGTCGGCGCGAGCAGATGGTGTCCCGTGAGGACATCGTCAAGAAGCTCTGGCGCTCCGATCTGTTTATCGATACCGAAAAAAACGTCAACAACGTTGTGCGGAAGCTGCGCACCGCGCTGGGCGACAGCGCCGATAGACCGCGATTTCTTGAGACGGTTGTCGGAAAGGGGTACCGATTCGTCGGCCAGGTTCGGGTAATCGATGCGCAATATCCGCTCTCTGATCCTGGGAGAAACTCGTCGGCACGCATTGTTAGCCGGAGGGATGGGAGCGAATGGGGCGGGCGCTCTTCGATTGCCGTGCTGCCACTGTTGCTTCCGGAAAGAGCTGCGGACGACCAGGGTTTGAGCCTCGGGTTTGCGGACGCACTCGTCTCGCGTCTCGGAAATCTGCCGGGCGTGGACGTGTTGCCTACTTCTGCCGTGCTGAACCTGCCGGTCGAAACGCCCCCATTGGAGATCGCCTCTCGCCTGGGCGTCCGATTTGTAGTCCACGGTGCCCTGCAGATGTCGAAGGGACAGTGGCGTCTCTCGCTGGAGATGTTTGACGCCCACCGGCAACACTCCTGCTTCACGAAGAGATGCGACCTGGACTTGAATCGCTTGTCGAGTATTGAGGGCGACGTCGCGAAGGGGATCAGCAGCGCATTGAACCGGCCTTCTGTTCCGGCGGCTGCCGAGCAGCGCCCACGCTATAGCAGAGATCCTCTCGCGTACGCGGAATTCATGCGTGGCTATCGGATCACGGCAGCTGGCGACGCATCCATGATGGACAAAGCGAGCCATCATTTAACCAACGCGGTGACGCGCGATCCCACTTTTGCTCTTGCCCATGCGACGCTCTCGTTTGCCTGTACAACCCGCCATTTCGAATTCGACCCGGCCAGCGCGTGGCTGGAGAAGGCGGAATTCCATTGCCAGCGGGCGCTCGAAATCGACAAGAATCTTCCCGAGGGGCACATGGCACGCGCTTTTCTGCTGTGGGGACCGTCGAAGAACTTCCAGCATCTGGAGGCGATTGCCGAGCTCAAGCGGGCACTGGCTCTACAGAACAACCTGCCTCATGCCTACAACCGTCTGGGCAGCATCCTGGCACATATCGGACTGCTCGATCACTCGCGTGCGATGTTCGAAAGGGGACGGCCTTTTCAACCCCGGAAGGCGGTGAGCCCGAGCGTCGTACAGGTTTATGTTTGGGGACAGGAATACGACTTGGCGCGGCAGCAGATTCAACTCTGGCGGACTGAAAGTCCGGGTAACAAGTACGCCCTTTATTTTGCTCCGTTCCCGGCAATGATGACTGGGGATTGGAAAGAGGCCAGTCGCTTGATAGATGAAGCGTCGCAGCTTGTTCCGAACGATCCGCTCGTCATCAGCTTACAAGGTCTGCTCCATGCCTTGATGGGGAACAGAGACGCAGCAATCGATTGTGTGACCAGAGCCTGTTCGAGTCCGAAATCCTTTGGACACGCACACCATACGTATTATCAGATCGCTTGCACCCTCGCCCTGACGGGAAGGCGCGAAACTGCCTTCGAGTGGCTTGAAAGGAGCGTCAGCACGGGGTTCGCCTGCTGGCCTTTCTTCTTGAAAGATCCTTGCCTGGCGAGTTTGCGCAGCCTTCCCGAGTTCGAACTTTTGATCACTGCTTTGCAGGCCAAATACCCGGACCATCTGGGACTGCTATAGGCAAACAACATCAGTGCACAACGGTTCGGTGCTCTCTCTTTCTTCCGGATGTGTTGTCGGCAATCCGGAAGCTACCGATGAACGGGCGTCGAGGAAGTTGGCCGGATTAGTAACGACAAGTCGGCAAGTGTTTACGAACGTGTTTGCTTCACTTGGACGTAAAACGCCCATCCCGGACTTCTGGCGGAACCGGATATGTACTGGCAAACGCCCTAGCATCCATCGACTTTTAGTTTCCTACTCCATGCGTTGTCCACATTCGAGTCAGTTGATGCAATATCGCCTTCACATCAGCTGCGACTTGATGAGCGATCGGTTCCCGAACTGTTCGTCCCGAGTCACGCTAGTGCTTTTTCGGAGGCGCGCCCGTAGTGAGCCGAGTGGAGCGGAACAGAAGATGGGGCGCGCATTCGAAAAAGCCGTCAGAAGGAAGCCGTTGGCGCGGCGGACGCGGGCCATATGC
>Ga0187864_10002855_pt1 | contig 14587 bp, 7 predicted proteins | sample June2016WEW_11_4_FD_132985 | JGI IMG/M metagenome (GOLD analysis project Ga0187864, IMG submission 132985) | Peatland microbial communities from SPRUCE experiment site at the Marcell Experimental Forest, Minnesota, USA - June2016WEW_11_40 | ecosystem: Environmental > Terrestrial > Soil >... | reverse complement strand
CTCGACTTGCCGGCATCGAATAGTTTCGGAGGGAGCGCGACGCCAAACCGCGCCGGGCCCAGACCCGAGAGCGCGGCAATGTCCGGCGCCAGCCCATCGAGCACGGGACAAACGACGCAATCCCACGGCTGCCCGGCGATCGCTCCTGCGTTCGCGGCAAGAGCCTCCTTGCAGGTAAGGAGAAGAACCGGAAGCGCCTCATAAAAGCGAACGATATTGATCGTGGTCGCGAGCCGCGAAAACCAGCTCTCGAGTGCTTCAGGCGACAGCGCGGGGAGAAAATCCTCGCGGATAAGAACCAGGCCGGCGCCCGCTTCCACGAAGGCCGCGGCAATTCCGGAAATCACGGCCGAGGCGAGATCGAGGGCGGACGATGGAATATCGGGATGGCCAAGAGCGTCCGCAGGATCGAGTTGCAAGAGAAGCGCCGCAAGCGTCAGCGGGCCGGTGACACTCGCCATCAGAAGACAGTCATCGCGTACGACGGCCTTCAGCCGGCGGATCACGTCGATCGCGATAGTGACCCGGCTGGTCTTGGCCGCGTCCTGCTGCGAGTGCGGGCCTTCCGGCAATTCGCCCTTTGCCATGTTTCCCGGCCAATGGAGCGACGGCGGCTCGTCGTCGGATCTCCACTGCAAGGTGGCGCCCAGGGCTTCCGCTTCGAGGAATGGATCGAAGTAACAGGCGATCCCGTCCGAACGCAGCCGGCCGCGAATTTGCCGGAGCGTATTGGCAATCTTTGTTGGGTTTGTGAGGAAGGCACGAAGCGGCAGGTTTTCGACGCGAGCCGCATGGGAAAACACGATCGGAAGGAAAAGCGGCCGGGGCGGCGCAACACCCTGTAAGAGGCCCTTCACGATCTCCCGTGGCGTGAGATTCCCGGCCATTTCTCATGAACGGATGATCGGTCCAGTGGGCTTGGCGTCCGGCCACGAGCCGTACCACTGGAGAATTTCTTTGGGCGGGCTCTTCTTGTTCCATTCCTTGTGGAATTCGTCGAACGATTTTCCGCGGGCCAGCCGGGCGCGCCTTTCTTCGTCGCGCTGCTGTTTGGTTTTTTCGGGGTCGAGCTTGTGCCGGTCGGGATCGTAAGCGACGCGGTAAATTGTTTGCGCCGTCCAATCCGAGATGATTTGCTTGCGCAGGTCATCGAGAACCTGCGCCGGGTCGCGTTCGAGTGGGTCGCCGTAGCCGGGTCCGCCGCCGCTGAATCCGAAAAGCAAATCACCCTCTTCATAGACCTTGGGGGTTCGCGCGACGAGTTCGTAGTTCCATTGACCGTGGATCGAGTGCTTCTCGAGAATGTCGCGGGAATCGAGAGTGAGGTGCGGATCTCCCTCCCGCATCTGTTTCAGCAAATCGGTCTTGCGAATGCTGATGCCCGGAATGGGCGAGGAGGAGTATCCGCCGAAGAGGGGCTGGCCGAGGGGCACTTTGCTTCCGTTGCCCATACACATCGACACCAGTTCCGGCATTTTGTGGACCATCCAATTTTGCACGCCACCGGAGCCGCCGCGATGAAACCCGGGGCCGCTGGAATCCTTCCAGTGTTGCGAAAGGGTGACCGTCACCGGCAGTTCGCTCTCAACCTGCTCCGAATCGGGAGCCCGGCCAAAGGCGCACCAAGCAAAACCGTATGCGTCCATCCCATCCGAGGCCGCCCGGCCGCCCTGGCCCATGGTATTGAGTGCAAACGACAGGACGTCCGAGACGGCAAGTTTCCACTGCGAGAGGCCCGCGCAGATTTGCGAGGTGTGCTGGCTTCCGGGAGGCGCGGCCACCTGCCTCCAGAGCTGGGAGTTGGAAAAGATCATCTTGGCGAAGCTGTTCTGGGTCGCGCAGCGGGCCTGCATTCCGATGTATACGCAGCAGCTTGTGGCCGCCATCTTGTCCGGGTAGACGATGCTTCCCGGAGGGAAAACAAAATCAAGAGGCGCGAACGTGGAGCTGCAGATAGGCAGGTCGTGGAACATGTATTCGTACATGAAATTTGCAATGTGGCCGACGACAGCCTGCGGGTGGATGTTGTAGGAGGAGGGATTTTCCGGAGAAGTTCCGTGGAAATCGAAGACGATTCCGCCGTCCTTCTTGGTGAGCGTCAGATAACAGGAACGCACCAGAGCCGGCGTGAATCCGATTGCGTCACTGAAGACAACGGCGCGGAATTTGCCGTCTGGAAGATCGCGGATCTTTTTCCGCGCGCCTGCTTCGGCCGTGTCGGACATCTTGCGGAACAATCCGGTGACGAATTCCGGGCCGCGCTTTTCCGCCAGCTCAATCAGGCGCACGCGGACGCGGTCCGCCGTGGTGCAGCGCGCCCGCAAGTCTGAAATGAACATGGCCGGCGCTCGCATCCCGTAGGCGGAATACATCTCGAGGAAATCGTTCCGAATTTCGAAATTCTCCGCAATCTTGATGGGAGGGAGGTTTAGCCCTTCTTCGAACCGCGTTTTTGCGCTGACCGGCATGCCGCCCGGTTCGATCGCTCCGGTCTCGGTGGTGTGCAAAGCCGCCGAGGACCACGCCAGCAACTGGCCTTTGTAGAAAATCGGCATCAGCGCGACTTGGTCCGGATTATGAATGCCGCCGTAGAGAGCGTCGTTGGTATACCAGATATCCCCGTTGTGAATCCCGGGGTTCTCCTGATAATACTTCAGGATAAATTTGATGATGATCGGTTGAATAATCGCGTGCAGATACGTGCCGCAGGAGCCGTTGATCAGGTCTCCATTCGCCGTGAACATGGCGACCATCGAGTCGCCGGAGACGCCGAAGTAGCTGCGCGAAGAGCGGACGAATACTTCCATCGCTTCGTCGAGGATGTCGTTCGTGATCTGCACGCCGATTTCGTAGTCGCCCTGGGGGACTTTGGCCGCGCACTCTTTTTCGTACGGCGTGGCGGGCGCGGGCTTGAGCCATGCGAGTTTTTCGGCCAGTGTCGGTATGGGCATAATTCCTCGATTCTTTCGGGCGACCTACTTTTCCAGTATCCCGAGACCTCTCTCATCAATTGAAAAGTGCATGTCCGGGGGCACAACGATGGTCGTGTATTCGCCTTCGACAACGGCGGGGCCTTCGACGACGTTGCCGGGGCGCAGCAATTCATAAGAGAATGCCGGCGTGGTCTGAAATCCGCCCGTCTGCGGCCAGTACGCCGGGCGCTCGCCTTTGCGCGCAGCCCCGGGATCGCGGCGCTCAAGCGGCAGCTTGGGCAACTGAACTTTCGGTGTCGCCACGATGGCTTTCAAGATGAAGCTCTCGATGAAAATCCCGCCCTCGGGGTTCACGACGAACGGGCTGAAGGCCTCGCTGAACTCCTTGTTGAAGGCCTCGCAGACGGCCTGGACATCGCCGGCGGAATGCAGCGAAGCCCGGGGCGAAAGGGCGCGTTTCACGTGGAACTGGCCGCCGTAGAGCATATCCAGCTCCAGCACGAACGCCGCTCTTGCCGGGTCGATGCCGTCGCCTTCGAGGTCCTTGCGGGCCTGCTGCATGAGCGCGTCAACCGATTCGTTGAACGGGGAGTAATCCTGCGTGAGCTCCTGGGTGATCGGCGCCATGAGCTGGAGTTTCTTCGACGCCTCGTAGACGTGGATGATGTCCATCGTGGACGAACCGTACGCGCAAAAAACCGGCGAAAAAGGAAACACGACGGCCTTTTGGATGTCGCCCTTGAACCCCTCGGCGTGCGTGGGGCCGGCGCCGCCTCCCACGAACAGAATAAAATCTTCCGGGCTGTAGCCGCGCAGGTGAACTTCCTTTATGATCGCCGAAGCCATGTTGCCGTTGACGATCTTCCGGACGATCGCGGCGGCTTCCTCGACGCTCACGCCGAGCGGCTTGGCGATTTTTTCGCGGATGGCATGAACCGAACGGTTCTTGTCGAGCCGCATTTTGCCGCCGTAGTAGTAGTCCGGATTGATGTAGCCCAGGACGAGGTCGGCATCCGTGACCGTCGGTTCCGTGCCGCCGAGGTTGAAGCAGGCAGGGCCGGGCATCGAGCCGGCGCTGCGCGGGCCTACTTGCACGCGATTCTCGAGCAAGCGATTGACGGACGCAATCGAGCCGCCGCCCGCGCCGATCGAAAGCGTCTTGATCATCGTGATGCCGACCATCCAGCAATCGATGATCGGCCGGAAGTCGTAGCTGCGCACGCTGTCCTTGACCACGAGGCCGACGTCGAAGCTCGTCCCACCCATGTCCGTCATCACCACGTTCTGGTAGCCGAGCGATTTCGCGACGTGATGGGCTCCCATGAGACCGGAGACGGGCCCGCTATTGAAGGTGCGGCTGGCGGACGTGCGAAAGACTTCGGCGATTCCGCCGGAGCTCTGGATCATCAGCAGAGGTTTCGTATAGCCGCGCTCGCGGAGCTTGTCCCACATCGCCGAAAGCTCGATCTGCATCGAGCGCTGGAGATAGGCATCGAGAATCGCCGCCATCGTGCGCTCGTACTCCCCGAGCTTGCCGACCACCTGTCCGGCGAGCACAACCGGCATGTAGCCGATGTGGAATTCCTTGTATTCGTCGCGAATGATCTCTTTCACGCGCCGTTCGTGAACCGGGTTCAGGAATCCCCACAGGAGCGAGACGACGAAGCCCCGCGCGCCGCGGCCGACGAGGTAGCGGACCTTCTCGCGCACGTCGTTTTCATCGAGCGGGCGAATCACAAGCCCACGAGAATCGACACGCTCCTTGACGCCGACGATCATGTCCCTTGGAATGAGCGGGTGGGGCTTTTGCTGAATGGCCAGGTTCCGGCGCTCGGCGACGCGCGTGCCATCGATCCACTGCGCGCCGCGGCCGATCAGCACGACGTCCTGGTGGCCCTCGGTGGTGATCAAGGCGAGCCGCGGCCCTTTTCGCTCAATCAGCCTGTTCATGGCGATCGTGGTCGAATAGCGAATCATGTCGATCGATGGCAACAACGCCTCCATCTTCATGCCGAGGGCGCCCGCACCTTCCTCGATCACGCGCGAGAAGCAGACGGATAGGTCATACGGAGTCGTAGGGACCTTCTTGATCAGGGCCTTGCCGTCGAAATTGAGCACCAGATCGGTGAACGTGCCGCCAACGTCGATATCGATCGAGTTCATTCGGCGGCCTCGAGGCGTTGGTCGCGGATGACGAATTCTCCCTTGCGCACGCGCTCTTTGAGCTTGTCGAGATCGATTTCGATGTCGTGCGTGAGGGGGTGCCCGGGCGGCAGATATTCCGTTTCGATCTGGGTGCCGCAGCCAGGGCAATAGCACTCGACGATGCGGACCCAGAGCGGATCCGGAGAAAAGTCGAAGGCTCCTGAAACCAGCTGCTGATGGATTTCGCGCGGGTCGCGATCGTGCAGAAGACAGCCCTTCTTGTAGTTCTCGCGCGCAGGGCCAAGCACGCGCCCGCACCGGTTGCACATCCATTGTTCCCGGTCGAGGTCCAAGTCAAGATATTCGGTGATTCGAATGCGGTTCTGCGTTTCGGATGGCATTGTTTTTGCGCCTCGTCTATCCGTGTCTATCGGCGGCTCAGCTTTCCGTTCCCGTAGCCGTCAAGAACCATCACCCAGCCGTCGGGGATGAAGTACGTGGTGTTCACGCCTTCGAGGATCGCGCAGCCTTCGACGCGGTTCCCCGGCCGCAGCGATTCCCAGCGGTACACCTGCGCCTCCCCATGGCGGCTCCCCCAGTGGACCTGCCTCGTCCCGAGCCGTGCGTGAGACGAATCGGCCGCCTGCAATGGCTGTGCGCTGAGCTTCGGCTTCGACATTGCCTTCTTGACGCGCAGACGGAAAAGATCAAGTGAGATCGCGCCCGTGGGAGCTCCGCTGCTTCGCAGGGCCGCTTCCAGTTGCTTGGCGGAGCGCAGCGACGATACAGAGCACGCCACTGGAACCGAGTGCCGGCCCTTTCCCGCGACTTCGAACTCGATCGCGTAGCTCACGTTTTCCGGGCGAATACCCTCGCCGAGCAGGTCTTGCACGCTTTCCGCCTTCATCTCTTCGAGCATCTCGCGAATCCGGGCGACGACGCCTTCCGAGATCGCAGGTTCAGGAACGGCGCGTTCGTACACATGAGAGATATCCGAAACGGACGAGCCGAAAGCGCTGAACACCGGACCCAGAGCGAAGATCTGGGCGCTGCCCAGACCGGCTTTCTCGGCCACGCTGCAAGCGAAGAGGCCTCCGTTGCCGCCATAGGCAAAGAGCGTGTGCTTGGAGAGGTCCTGCTGAAGCTCCGCCTGGGCGTTTGCAATCATTTCGGCGACGAGTTCGAAAGCGCGGTCAATCACAACGTTGCAGGCTTCTTCGGTTGAGATTCGCAATGGCCGCGCGACCGACTCTTCGATGGTCTTGCGCGCCAGCTCGCGGTCGATCGGTTTTGTCCCGCCGAGGAAATAGTCCGGGTTGATAAGCCCCGCAGCGACGAAGGCGTCGGTGAGCGTCGGCTGGTCGCCGCCCAGGCTGTAGGAGGCCGGCCCCGGGTACGACCCCATGCTCTCCGGGCCGAGCTGAACACGATGTTGTGTGCCGGTGAGCGGTTTGACCACGCTGCCGCCACCGAGCGCGATGGAACGCAAATAGGGGAGCGACAACTCCATCGGGATCCCGAAGAGGTCAGAGGGCTTCCGATAGATCGGCTCGCCTGCGGCGAGGACGCTGAGCTTTGCGGTGGTGCCGCCGATGTCCATCGCGATCACGTCCTTCAAGCCCTGAGCCTGCGCGAGGTAGGCGCTTCCCAGAATCCCGAGCACAGGCCCCGATTCGATCGTGTCGATTGCCTTGGTCTTCGCGATTCCGGCAACGCCGCCATTGATGTGGCTCACGAGAAATGTCCCCGCGTAGTGGGACGTTTCGCGCAGGTCGTCCTCGGCCTTGAAGAGCGTCGCTGCAAGCGCTCCATGCGTGTACGCGTTGATCACGGCGCAGTAGGTGCGCGTGCGATCGTCGGCGCATTTTGAAATGTCGCTGCCTGCGAGGACCGGAACGGAACCCAGGAAGTGGTCCGGATACTGCTGATCGATAATCCGCTTTACTGCAATCTCATGCTCGGGATGGCGATGGGAATCCTTGAAGCTGACGCAAATTCTGCGCACGCCACTTTCAAGTAATGAGCGAGCGGAATTCATGACTTCCGTTTCGCTGGCGCGCCCGTTTAAGCCGATCACGTCGCGGCCGGTCAGGAAACGATTCAGGATGCTGCTTTGAGCCTCGCTTCCGTAGAGGTCGTGTTCGTGACCCTGCGAAACGAGCACGCCGATTCTGGGTCCACGCAGTTCGGCGAGCACGTTGGAAGTGATCGTCGTGGACCAGCGGATCATCTCGACGTTTTCGAGCAACGCAGAGGCATCCGGGAAGCCCAGCTTTGCCGCCCCTTGCGCGAGGCAATCGAAGAGACACACCGTCAGATCGTGCGGCGTCGTATCGACTTTCACGCAGGCGACGTTGTCAACGTTCGTGAAGAGACCGTCCGTCAGCGTTCCGCCGACGTCGATATCAACCGTCCACACGAGATCCCCCCGCCTCACTTGCCGCGCGCCGCGAGACAAGCGCGCAACTCTTCCGACCCCACGGTCCAACCGAAAAAGGATTCTACATTGAAGATCGTCGCATCGTAAACGCTGCGGTCGCCCGCGGGCATCGTGCCGTCCGTCAAAAGAATCGGCCAGTAATCGTGGAAATAGGCGTCCCGCAGAGTGGACTCGACGCAGACGTTCGTTGCGATGCCCGTGAAGAAGAGATACTGGATGCCGCGCACGCGCAGTTGCGAATCGAGCGTGGTGCCGGCAAAACCGCTGTACCGCGTCTTGGTGACGACGAGGTCGCCGGCTTGAGGCGCCAACTCGTCCACGAGCGCAAAATCCCAAGTCCCTTGTGTAAGAAGCTTCCCCTTCAATTCAGGCCTCGAACACATCAGGTGCATCGCCGTCTCTTTGTAGTAGTTGGGAGAGCGCAGACCTCCGGCGTCGCTCAAGTCCGGCTTGTATCCCGTCTGCAGAAAGACAATGGGCACGCCCGCCGGTCGCGCGGCGTCGAGAACGCCGCGAATCGTCCGAACCACTCGAGGCGCGTCGGAGAGATTCGCCCCGGCAATGTCGAGCGTGCCGCCCTTGCTGGCAAACGCGTTCTGCATATCCACGACGACGACCGCCGAGCGCCCGAGTTCGATCTCAATCGGCTCCGGCCTCGTGTTCAGTTTGGCCATTCTGCCTCGGATTCCGGTGCAACGCCGGGCCGCGATCGGAAGGTGTTCGCCCGTGCGGGAAGAGTACGGGCTGAGAACGCGCTGGAAAAGCCGGGAGCCACGAGCTGACTTCGCGCGCAACGCGGGTGAGCCGGCACGAAAACGAGCGTTCCCAAGAGTCGTTCTCCGGAAGATCTGGTGGAATCCGGAGCAGCCCTCAGCTTCCTGCCGGCCGGAATTCGCCCTGTATTTGAACGCAGAGGATACTACAAGGCCGCGGGGCGCAACAACTGCGCGTCCAGTGCGGAAGCCGCGCGGCAAAAGAAAAGGGCCGGGCAAGTGCCCGGCCCTTCGCAATGCGGATTTCCCGCGCGGCTCTAGAACGAGAACTTCGCCGAGAATTGGAACTGCCGCGGGTTGAGCATCGTCCTTGGCAGGCCGAAGGTCCTGTTCGGCGTCGGTGGGATAAGCAGACTGTCTGTCCCGAAAATTGGGGACGTTATCGGCGTTGGAGCAAAGATCGCGGCGCCGCTCGTACCCGGGCAGGCCGTTCCCGTGCCAGACTCGATGGCGAGTGTCGTAGCGTCCTTGTAATGCCTCGGAATGGCCCCGCAGAAGACAGGTGATCCGTAAACCGAGGTCACCTCATCCACGTTGGGCCGGTTGAGGATGTTGAAAGCATCAACGGCTGCAACAAGCGACCAGCGCTCGGAGAGGTGGAAATTCCGCGAGAGGCGGAGGTCCCCGGCGTACTCCGGATCGCCGATGTACGTGTTCCTCGGGATCATGGTTTGGCAGGTACTCGCAGTCAAGCAGTGGTTGCCCGGGACGGCGGCGCCTCCCACGCGGTCCGTCGAGCCGCCAGCCACATCGTTGAGCGTATCGGACCCGTAGAAAAGCGTGAAGGGCCGTCCGGCTTGCAGCGTGACGATGCCGCTGAACTCGAAATTCCGCCACCACCCCGTATTGGGTGCTGTTGCCGTGAAGTTCGACACGAAGCGGTGGCGAACATCTTGGTTCGAGTTCCCGCGTTCCGCGGCGAAGTCAAGCTGGTTCACCGGCAGGTTGATGAACGTGGTGAAGTTCCCGTTGTCAATTGTGTGCGAATAGGTGTAATTCGCAGTCAGGTTGAAATACTTCACGCGCTCGATCACCGTCACCGTTCCGCCGTGGTACAGCGCGTTGGCCACGTCGTTGTTGTAGTCCTCAAGACCGGAACTCATCGTCTGCAAGCCGGCGTCAGGGCCGGCGCCTTGGAACCAAGGCCCGAGTCCGGCGAGGGGGCCCGTTCCGAGCACCGGCGTGCCGGTGCTGCAAGAGGAGAAGGTGCCGTTTGCGTTGACCATTCCCGGAACCCAGTCTGGAACGCCTAGGAATGCCGGCGGGAAACCGGCCGCAGTATTGCCCCCACCCCATACACCTGGGTCCGTGGGATGCGCGGCCTGCGCGGCGTCCGTCGTACCCACTGGGCAGGGGATGTTGATGTTATTTCCGCGAACCAGTTTATGGCCCGCCACGAAGAGGTAGCCCAAGTTGAGCGCCAACCCTCCGCCGAACTGGCGGTCAAGTTCAAAACTGGCCTGCTCGGCATAGGGCGTCCTCGAGTTGTGGTCCATCCCTCCCTCGCCAATGCCGCACGCCAACGTCGTGGAGCAAGTGCCGGCCATTGTAATGGGAGGTAGACTGTCGTAGCCGCCCGTGTGGATAATGTTCGCCGCGATGGCTGTCCCGCCCGCCGCAGCCGGGAACCCGAATATCTGGTAGCCCTGGGTGGCCTGTCCCAGATTGGACTGGATATTGGGAAACTCCTGCGGCAGTACACCGCCCGCGTTGCAGGCAGCGACGATGGATGCCGGCGGATGGTTGCCGCATTGGTAGCCCGCGACGATCTTCTGGGTATTCGGCACGAAGAAGAAGGTCAGGTTCTGGCGGTCGAAAAATATCCCGAATCCCGCGCGAACCACAGTCTTGCTATCCGGGGAAAAGGCAAGCCCGACGCGGGGCTGCCATCCGTTATAGTCCGGCTTCACGAACGACGCCAAGCCCGACTCGACATCCCACCGCAATCCGTAGTTCAACGTGAGTTTGGGAGTGATTCGCCATTGATCCTGAGCAAAAGCGCCCCAGTACCCGTGGTCGATCAGCCGACTGTAATTGTTAAAGAACGACGGCGGATACGCGTGCGACCAATTAGGCGGGCCTACGCCCAGCGACGCGGCATTGGCGGCAGTGACCGTGGAAAAACATGGAAAAGGGTTCGTCGAACATGCCGTGGGACTCGTTGAAAGCGGCACGCCAGCGTAGGTGAACACAACGCCATGGTCTGGGGCCGCGGCGACCGGGCAAGTTTTGGAGGCATTAGTGACATCGGCGGGGGGTGCTGGCCCGCCAAATGTAGCCTGGTAAAACAGAGCCATGGCGGCGAGGCAGTCCGCCGCGGTTGAGCCCGGGCCGGATCCAGTCGGCACGAGCATCCGCGTGGGGTCGAAGCCGGGGAAATTCTCCAAACTCGTAAGGTAGTTGCCGTCCGCCCCGAACTTTACAAGGTGATTGCCCTTCACCCAGGATACGGAATCGGAGAGTTGCGCCCGGGTCTCGTAAAGCCTGTCGTTGGTCCCGAAGTTGTGCCCCAGCTCGAGGTCGTTCAGGATGCTGAAGTCTGGCTGACCCGTCGCACCCAAGAAGTTGTAGTGCCGCCGGGCGTATTGCGCGAGCACGGTGTTGACCAAATTGGGCGCCAGCACCGAGTTCACGGTAGCGACCACCGACTGATCCCGAGTGTAGAGGTTGCGACCGCCGCTCGGTACGCCGACGCCGCCACCGTCGAGGGTGTTCCCGACGAGTTCACCGAGCGCACGGACGTCCTCCGCGTTGTAGCGGATCGCCAAACGATTGTTGGTGGTTAATTGGTGGTCGAGCCGAGCGAAACCGAAGTCATCGTTTCCGGTCTTCAGGAAGCCGTTCAGATAGGAAGCATCACTCGCGGTGCAACTCGCGAGGCCGGTATTGCAACCTTCCGGCGCCAGTCCCATCACCGCCTTAGCATCGTCGATAAGCTGCAAATTGTTGACCAGGTCAGGTGGGTAGGTCGGGGACTGGGCGCTCCGCTTGCCCTCGTAGTTCACGAAGAAGAAGGTTTTGTCCTTACTGATCGGCCCGCCGACCGCCCCGCCGAACTGGTTTTGGCGCAGTTCGTGCGGCAATGGGGCGGGCTGGAGGAGCGAGCGCGCATCGGTGGCGCTGTTCTGGAAGTATTCGTAAACCGAGCCGTGGAAGTCGTTACCCCCGGATTTGGTGACGATGTTGACAATTCCGCCCATCGAACGACCATACTCCGCGCCGAAGCTGTTGTTCACCACGCGGAATTCCTGAACGGATTCCTGCGGAGGCGTCGAGCGCTGAATGCCGCTGGCGGCGTTGACGAAGTCCGCGCCGTCTACAGTGATCTCGTTGCTGAAGGAGCGCATGCCGCCGAAAGAAATCTGTGTTACTTCAAACTCCGTGAACGTCGTGCCCAGGCTGGTGCGGCTCGTCGCAACTCCGGGCGTCAAGAGAGCGAAGTCCGTGAATACGCGGCCGCTGATGGGCAGGGAAGCGATCTGCTGCGTGCCGACGACCTGGCTGATCTCAGTCTTGGTCGGCTCAATTGTCTGCACCTCAGTCGTGACTACGACTTTCTCGCCCTGCGCCGCCACCTGGAGGGCGACGTTGATCGTCGCGCTCTGTCCTACGGTCAATACGATCCCGGTCTGCGTGTAGTTCGCAAACCCCGAGGCCGAAACCTTGAGCTCGTAGGTACCGGGCGACAGGTTCGGCACGGCGTAAAAGCCACTGTCATTCGCCGTCGCCGTGTACGTGATATTGGTGCCGACGTCGCGCAGCGTAATCGCGGCCTTTCCAATCACGCCGCCGCTCGGATCCGTCACAGTGCCATTCAGCTGAGCAGTGGCTTGGGCAAACGCCGAGCTCGCGCCAGCTATGAAAATCGCAACTGCCAGGAGAACCTGCAGGCCAAAACGTACCCTCATCGTCCACCCCCCCCTCAAAAAGTAACGAGCCTGTCCCTAACCTTAACCTTGCTGTGAAGGGCCCTAATATTGCTGCATATCTAACGCTCGTACGAGCCTCGTGTCAAGATTTTACTTGGACCGGCGTTCCCCCGACCACCTACCCAACCATTCCGGCAACTATGCGCAGATGCCACATATGTCGGTTTCGACCAAACGGCAGCGTGCTGGGGTGCATACTATCCAATCGCTCCCTGCGCCGTCTAGGTGGTGTCTGGAGGGATACTATGGGGCCTGCGCTCTCACCATCTTCTGAGGGATACAATCGGTAACCGACGCCTGTCCTAGCGTCCCAATTCCTTGCGGACCAGCCGTGCGCCCTCCACCATCGCGCGGAGTTTGGCGAAGGCCACGTCCCGGGGCAGATGGAACAGGCCGCAATCCGGCAGGATAAACATTTTCTGAGCGGGGATTACGTTCAGCGCTTTCCGAATTCGCTCGGCGACGATGTCGGGGGTTTCGATGGCTTGGTCTTTCACATCGATCACACCCACTCCCAACTCAAACGGGGCGTTGAACTCCCGGAAAAGATCCAAATCCTCGCCGCCTCGACGCGCGAATTCCAGCGTCAACTGCTGCACCTTGGCTTGGAGAATCCTCGGAAACAGGTACCGGTAGGTTCCTTCCCAGGACGGTTTGCCGTACCGGTTTCCGTAGCAGATGTGGACGGCGATCTTTGCGTTGACGCCTTCCACCAGTGTGTTCAGGACCGATACGCCCCACGATATATCTTCCGGGAAGCCGGAATAGTAGGGCTCGTCGATCTGAATGTACTTCGCGCCCGCTTTCACGAGTTCCTTCAGCTCCATATTCATCACGCGCGCGATGTCAGTGGCCATTGCTTCTTCGCTCGGATAGTGTTTGTTGCGGATTCGCTTGGAGAGCGAATGCGGGCCGGTGATGCAGATTTTGGCTTCCCGTTCCGTGTTGGCGAGCAAAAACTTGAAATCGTCTACCAGGCCGAGCGCGGCCATCGGAATTTTGCCCAGCACTTCACTGTCGTAGAAGTCGTAGTAGAACTTCTTCGAAGAGCGATCGATTTGCACGCCGGGGAGCCGCTCGACGAAGTAGTCGATCATGTTGTCGCGCCGAAGCTCGCCGTCCGTGACAATGTCGAGGCCCGCGACTTCCTGATCCTTGATGGCTGCCTTGACCACTGTGTCGTGAATCTCGTCGAGGTCGTGCCGGCTGATCCGCCGGGCAAAATACTCCGTCTTCAGCCGCTCGAGCCATCCCGGCATCGAGTAGCTGCCAACCATCGTGGTCGGAAGAATGGGAAGCTTCATGGTCTTACTCCCGTCGCGTCGTATAGAGTACCGACGTCTTTGATCCCAACCGGTACTTGAATGGCGTGAAGTGCAGGTTGTAACCGGACCGCTCGCCGACTTCCCGCAAAAGGGCGCCGTTGACCCAGCTCACGATGGAGCCGTCGAGCTTTCCCGGGCCATGGAACCCCATGTCGTACTCGTTCAGATCGGTGACAAAAATGTCCTGCACCTGAAGGTAACCCCGGGGGTGAAGAAGCGGCAGAGTATTGCGGAAGCTCTCAAGCGCGCCCGAGCTCAGGTGAAAACGCAGGTCGCTGGGCGCTTCCTTGAGGATGTCTTCCATTTGGGGCACGCTCAGCCCGGCCGGCAAGGAAGAATCAGGCAGATCCTCCGCTCTCACCAGCCTTTCTTCCAGCCGCATCGCCTTCCATATCTCCTGCCAGAAGGCGAGGCCACGGTTGCGATCGGGAAGGCACTCGGGACCGACTTCGAGCAACCGTCGCGTGACCTTCGTAACATCTGATGCAGGGATTTCGAATGCGGTGCTGATCCGGGCCGCGTCGTCAGAGGAAATATAGGCGCGGACCTGCAGCCAGTAGATGTGATTGTCGCGCCAGACGAGTTCCTCGTCGGGCAGGTTGTCGTACATGTTCGTCGAGTGAACGTGCAGGATCTTGTGGCGAAGAAACGAAAGAGTCTTGATCGGATCGAGAGCGTCCACAGCAATGAAACTGCACAGGTCGATATGATTCTTGACCGCGGGCCGGCATCTCTCGAGCGTAGCCAGAGAATAGTCTCCCAGCAGGAAACGAAGGCGAGGATAGTAGCCGGTGCGGCGCTCCCGGTCGAGTTCGCGGAAGCGGTCGAGCCACAAACCGGCTCGCGTCCCGGCCCCCACGCCGATCTCCAGAATGAATACTTCGGGCGGGAGCTGATTGCGCTTCTCCAGGTTCTTGAGTAGCTCCAGGAATTCTTCCACGGAAGCGGAAATCGCTTCGGGCTGGTGACCGTCAGACATACCGCCCGGCAGCGCGTTCTGGTATCCCTTGCCTGTGGCTTGCTCCCAGTCCTTCAAGCGCTG
>Ga0187864_10002853_pt1 | contig 14597 bp, 8 predicted proteins | sample June2016WEW_11_4_FD_132985 | JGI IMG/M metagenome (GOLD analysis project Ga0187864, IMG submission 132985) | Peatland microbial communities from SPRUCE experiment site at the Marcell Experimental Forest, Minnesota, USA - June2016WEW_11_40 | ecosystem: Environmental > Terrestrial > Soil >... | reverse complement strand
TCTTGTCTGCAAAAACGAGAATGACGGTCGGTGCAGCGTAATAAGGATCCATATCCTTTCCCAGCACGACTGCATTCATAGCTGAAAGCTTTTTTAGGGTTTCCTTATCCTGAACAACAACAAAAAGGGCTGATTGCTGGTTTGCGCCGCTGGGTGCGTACATTCCAGCATCAAGAATGGTGTTCAATACCTCTTCCCCGATCTGCTCAGGTTTGAATTTACGAATGCTTCTTCTCTCAAGAAGAGTTTTAATGGTTTCGTTCATATCATTTGGTCTCCTTTCTTACAGTTTCATACCAGGCCGGATCGCAGGGGCCTCCGGTTCTTCTTTGCTTTTCTCGACTATATTCAGCCATTTCGAAAGGCATCGGTCGAGGATTTCTTCGGCCCGGCGCCCATCGAGCCGGTATTTCTCCGGAATGAATGCGACTGTCGGCGCATAGATTCCATCCTTCTTAGCCAGAAAAGGACATCTTTCCAGCAAATCGTCAGTGAGCTTCACCAGGCAGGAAAGAGACCTGGCGAGTATAGTGCGGCAGTCCCGGACAGGCACATTTTCCGCCGTGCAGCAGTTGGCGAAAATCCGAAGGCCCACAAAAACTGCATCCCGTTCAAGGTCCTCGGGACTGATTCCCTCTTTTCTTAGAAAGGGCAGAGGAGCTATAAGCGATATTCTGAGCGGCAGTGAGGAGTAGTCCCTGCAGGCTGTTTTTGTTTCCCTCAGCACGTCTGCCAGCCGCTCTGTCCCCGGGTCAAATTCCCTCATGACGCTTTTGGCGGGCAGTTCGCCCAGTGAGCTCAAAATTTCTTCTCTTAAATCACTTCGGACCAGGATAATGCATCCGTGATCTTCCGAGCACAGACCGGCGCCAGTCAGTCCCGGAACGGTCTCGTGGGGGTTATCCAGGTAGACTGCCCGCAGCTCCTTGAAACCTGCTGAGGCAACCTCAGCCAGGGCTTTTTGCGCGTGCTCCTCAAAAAGACGGTCCAGCGAATCAATTTCTTCCTGTTCGATAAAAGCCACCTGCGAAGCCTGGACAATATCGTCAACTGCGACCACCTGGAGCACGTGTCGAGAGTAATCGAAGGGTTCGTGGCTGCCTTTCCACTGGTCGTAAGTCAGGATCTGGAGTTCGTCCTTAAGGGCGTCCGGGAGTCTGTCTATGCCTTCAGTCCCGGTTAGGTTCTCCCTCGGGAAAATCAGGGTCTTGCAGCCCGCTGCATAGGCGGTCTCCAGTTTTACGCCCATCCCGCCTATGCTGGTAACCCGCCCATGGGTATCGATTTCGCCGGTTGCGGCGACATCGCGGCGGATTTTTCGCTTCCCGAAAAGCGAAGCCAGTGCAAGGGCGATCGCCACCCCGGCTGAAGGCCCGTCCTTTTTAGTCGAGCCGCCCATAAAGTGCAGGTGCACCGGAGTGGACATGTCCTCAGCGTCTATACCCAGTTCTTTTGCGAGGTGGAGGATGGCAGTCGATGCGACTTTTCGGCTCTCGTCCATCACGCGCTCGATATTCCCGGTGGTATGGACCATACTCAGGTAGGATTGGGACCCATTTTTTCTATCATGGCCGGTCCGCACCGGGGTTGCCTGAATCGGGATCAGGGTGCCGACCCCCATCTCCATGTTGACCCCAAGGGCCATCATCTCGCCGATGCGGTCATCTTCGTTGATAAAGCGCTGGCGTTTGGGCACATTGAGATATTTGTCTATTTTAACAAGGTCAAGTTTCACCGAGCTTTTACCCCCGGCCATGATCTCCTTTCGCTGGGTACGGAGAAAAAGTGTGCGCATGATGCGTTCGAGGTCGCGGACACCCGCCTCCGAGGTGTAATCGCGGATAAGGTGCCTCAGGATTTCGCTCTCCTCCTCGGGGTCGAAGAAGATTTCATCCCGTCCGATCAGGTAACGTTCCCGAATACGCTGGGCCAGGAACTCCCTGGCAATGGCGACTTTTTCGTCCACGCTGTACCTGTCCAGAAAAATCACCTCACAGCGGTCGAGGATTGCCGCCGGGACTGTATCGACTGTGTTGGCCGTCAGTATGAAATGGCAGTTCGAGAGGTCTATATCTACGGTGCTCTGCGTGTACTTGTCATGGAAAAGGTGGTTCTGCTCCGGGTCGAGTATCTCCAGCAGGGTGGCGATTGCGAACTTTTCCGTTTTGTCCGCCTCGTCCATTATGAACATCCCGTTCATCACGCCCATCTTTAAGAGACCCTGAACAATGAGGCCAGGTTTTGAGCCCTCATAGGTAAACCCGTAGCCCCGGATGTCTGCCTCGTCCTTCATGCCGCCCAGTGAAATCTTGTGGAAAGGGATGCCGAGATTGCGGGCAATGGACATCGCCAGAGAAGTCTTGCCTACTCCCGGGGGACCCACAAAGAGCAAGGCGCTCCCGGTCCTGTGCCAGGACCTTCTCTCAGATTCTTTGAAATGCTGATATCGCCAGATCAGGTTGGCAAAAAAATCCGATATTATTTCCTTTGGTGTTTTCAGACCGTAATGCGAGCTGTTAAGTCCCTGGTCAAATTCTTCCGGAGATACCCAGATCTTTTTTATTTTGCCCCAGGGAATTGCGAGCAGGGTTTCAATCAGTTCCGTGTACTTTGCACCGCTTTGCCCAGCCGCATTCATCCTATTTTTTTCAATCAGCTCATTTACTGCTTGCGGTACATCAGGGTCGGTTCGAGCATCATCGATGCGCTCTTTGAGACTCTTAGTCTGCTGGGGCGCGGGGTCCGTTCTAACTTGGGGTAACACCGTCCGGGTTTCCTGCTGATTTATGAGGTCTCCGGGTTCCACGAATACCTCCAGATTCTTTTTGAAAATCTCGAAAAGTTGAGGACCGGGTCTTTCCTGGTCCAACTCCGGCGCAATATCCAGCTCTTTTAAAAGCGGCGCTGCCCCCCAGCGTTTCCTGAAGGTTCTGAACAGCTCCATCCCTTCGCTTGAATCGTGGTGAATGGCAATGGCAAACAACCGCAGGACCTTCCTCAGATCTGCCGTTCTTTTTGAAAGTGCCTGTCCGGAGATGCGACTGTTGCGGTAAGTATGGCTCAGGACCCTCAGCTTCATTTCCAAATCCAGGTCTGGAAAAAGATCCATGAGGAAGCTTGCGGGTAATTCGGCAATGTGCCTGGCGTAAGCTGCTGCTATTCGCCCCAGCCTGAAATCGAATTTCTCGCGGCGTTGAGCCCGGTCCAGCAGTTCGACATAATTCTTCCCGATTATGCCGTTTACCGGATTGCTCAGCACTGCCAGAAACGCCTGGTAACCTTTAGGGTCCTTTTTCTCCCAGCCTGCCGCAAACTCGATATCAGAGCGGATAACGTCAAACTCGACGGCGTTTGGAAAGACAAGATGCTCGAAATGGTGTCTCAAAAGTAACTCGGAAAATTTGAGCATCCCTCGCTCTTCCAGGGCCCCGGCCGGCTCTTTGAACTCCGACCGAAAGGAAAGAATATGGGCCAGGTAATCCAACAGCCTCTCATGAATCAGGATGGTCCAGCTCCGTTTTTGCCGTAAAAGCAGTGTAGGCAACGATATTTTATTTTCGTCGTCCTCCATGCGGCGGAAGACAATAGACTGACGAAGGTCTGCAAGCTGTTCAAGGCTCACCCCTCTGTCGTTTCTGAAATAGGGTATGATATTTTGGCTCAATAAGGTCTGAAGGGTTTCAAATACTCTGTTTATCGATTTATACGCAGGAACCGGCACAGTCTTCAGAACCTTGTGATCCAACTCTATCGGAAGCATCGGCAAACCTCCTGATCACCGCCAAGCTCAAGCTGACGGAAAGTCATCCTAAGAGAATATAGGCACACAGCCACCTTCTATCCAGTGTCCGTCTGAATTTAGGCAATAATGGTCAGCATTTGAGAATGCACTCGTTTGCGGGGAAATTTCCTAATGAAAAAACGACATAAGTAAAAAACTGTAATCATGAAAGATACTCTACAGGCAGAGGGGGCGATCGCAGGCGGGTGGAACACCAGCGGGAAGCGAGGAGCTTTTGCTCCCTGCTTCCTGCTCCCTGCTTCCTGCTCCCTGCTTCCTGCTTCCTGCTTCCTGCTTCCTGCTCCCTGCTTCCTGCTTCGTCAGTTTAGCTCTTCCCGAGTTCGGCCGACCTCCGTGAGGCTGCTTCCACGCATTCCATCAAAGCACCCCTGACTGAATATGATTCCAGGAGCTGCAGCCCGTGGATAGTAGTTCCCCCGGGGGATGTAATCATGTCCTTTAGCTCAGCGGGGTGCTTTCCAGTGCTCTCGAGCATCATGGAAGTCCCGATAACCGTCTGGATCACCAATTCCCGCGCGGTTTGCCTGGGCAGTCCCATTAAGACCCCAGCATCAATGAGGGCCTCGATTACGAGCAGAACATATGCCGGCCCGCTTCCGCTAAGACCGGTCACTGTATCCATCAGTTTCTCTTCGACTTCGACCGCTTTGCCCACAGCGCGGAAAAGCGCGAGGCTCATCTCCATCTGCGCAGTTGAAACCGCTTTTCCACGCGAAAGAGCGGAAGCCCCTTTCTGGACAAGGGCAGGTGTGTTGGGCATGACCCTGACTACGGAGGTCTTGTCCGGCAGACGCCCCTCGAGGATTGACAGCGCAATTCCAGCCGCAATGGATATGACGAGCGGCTTGTGCGAGAGGTGCGCACGAAGGGCATCCAACACCTGAGAGATTACCTGGGGTTTTACGGCAAGCACGATAATGCTGCTGGATTCGGCAAGCTCGCCGATGCTGCCGCGCCCCTTTATTGCCAATTCCTTCTCCAGGTATTGGATACGGGACGGAATTACGTCGTGAGCGAAAACTTTTTCGGCAGGAAACAGGGAGGCAGCGATCAGACCGCGCATTAACGCCTCCCCCATGTTCCCACCGCCTATGAAACCGATGCTTTGGTCCTTTAACATGATTATTCCTCCTAAGATGCACTATAAAAACAGGATTAAGCAATAGCAGACCGGTATTCGGTTCGCAAGCGAAGACGTTTGGATTTTGAGTGACACAAAGCCTTTTAGCTGCCATAGGCATCCCCGCCCATGGGTTGTCTTCCGGGGAGATGTAATTATTTTTTGGAGGAACTCTCACAAATTTTATAATAGTTTATATTTAACAACGGGATCGAATTGTGACAAAAACAGATGAAGGGAAGACCATGGATTTATCCTCCAAAGTTAGCCAGACGGCCGCAAAGCACTCCCCTCTTGAAGAAAGAATTCGAAAGCTTCCTATTCCCGTCAGCTCCGTTTTTCTGGGAAAAGACGGCAAAATAAGGCCTGCCGCTTTCAAAGAAACCGACATGAGCCTTATTTGCAAGAGGCACGAGAGAATCGTCGAGGTCTTTGCCAAGACGATCTCACGGAGCAGAAACATCATTTTGGAGGCCGTTGGCGCAGATGAATCCGACAGGGTCAAGGGGAAAAGAGTCGCTGCGCTCTTCTCGGGCGGTCCTGCGGCGGGAGGCCACAACGTGCTCGCCGGTCTTTCGGCTGCCCTGGGAGACGACAACACCCTGGTAGGGATAAGAAAGGGGCCCAAGGGCCTGCTCAAAGGGGACCTCTTCGAGATAAACAAGGAAAATATCAAGTCCATTATCAATATCGGCGGGTTCGATTTTCTCGGGACTGACAGGACGAAGATCAAGAGCCCCGAGCAGTTCGAAAAAGTCGGGCAGATGATTGTCAAAAACAGGCTCGATGGTCTGGTGATAATAGGGGGCGACGATTCCAACACGAATGCGGCATTCATAGCGGAGTACCTGGAAACCGAGGGGATCGATTGCAGCGTGATCGGAATCCCTAAGACGATCGATGGTGATATGGCGGCCGGGAAGTATCTACCCATTTCATTCGGTTTCGATACAGCCACGAAGATATTTTCCGAGTTGGTGGGAAATCTGAGCCAGGACGCCGCATCCGCCGTGAAATACTACCATTTTGTAAAACTGATGGGACGAACAGCCAGCAAGATCACCCTTGAAGTGGGCCTCCAGACCAAGCCCGCGATTACGCTCATCTCGGAGGAAATCGCCGAGAAAAACATGTCGTTAAACAGCATTGTCGATTATATCGTACGAGTTATCACCCTGCGACGCATGAAAGGTCTAAACCACGGTGTGATTCTGGTGCCGGAGGGGCTGGTGGAGTTCATTCCGGAGATGAGGCGGCTGATTGACGAGTTGAATAAAGCGCTTGCCGAGTATGAGAAGGACATTTCGGACCTGCCAACGGTCGAGAACAAGCGGGAATTTCTTTTGCCGCTTTTGACGGCCGAATCGGCGCAGGTGATGGCTTCGCTTCCGCCCGATATCCAGGAGATGCTGATCCTGGACCGTGACGATCATGGAAACGTGAAGGTCTCTCAAATCGAGACAGAAAAGCTGTTGATCGAAAAGATCCGCTACCGCATCTCTGAGATGAAAAGGCACACGGACCGGTTCTTTGGAGCAGGAGCGGGCAAGATCGAAGCGACTCCCGAGCAGGTGGAGGATTTCAAAAAGGTTACTCTGTCAACGCAGTCCCATTTTCTTGGATATGAGGGTAGAAGCTCGAAACCCACCAAATTCGATGCCGCGTTTGCGTTTCAGCTCGGTTTGACGGCCGGTTCTCTCGTGCTTGCCCGAAAAACGGGCTACATGGCCGCCATAACCGACTTTCACAAGGGCGGGCGATTTCTGGGTCTGCCGCTGACAGGGCTGATCACAGTCGAGATGCGAAAGGGAAAAGAGGAATTTGTAATTGAGAAGTCTCTTGTTGAACTGGAATCCCCATCGTTCAGGGTATTTGCCCAAAACCGGGACAAATGGGCAGAAGAGGACCTCTTCAGCAGTCCGGGGGCCATCCAATATTGGGGGCCGACCAGCAAACAAATCCCCATAATAGTGGCGCTTGACCAGGACTACCCGGATTTTGACAACTTCGATCTGGGCACGGAAAAGCAAATCGTGATCGAGTGAGCTACCAAATGTGGAGCCGGATTTTGAGAATGAAGTTGTTAAGAATACCCGTAATGCTGCTCTTTTTGCTGTGTCTGTCGAGTTACCGCCTCCCAACGCCGTTTGCTCAAAACACCCCTGCCCCAGGCGAAGTGTTTCCCGATCTCAAGCTTCCCCTCCCCCAAAAAATGGAGGAGCGGGAACATCTTAAAATTGATCGGGGTCCGTTTCTGCCCTTTGAAAAAACCAACCGGCATGCAGGTCGCGTATTCCAGGGATGGGGTTATCGAAGACCCTGAGGCTTTCTTGGAACTGGTATGCGCCAGGACCGGTATGGGCAAAGGGAAATAGGCCCAACTATGAGAGACCGACACGGAGAAAGGGTGACACGGGCAGAGGGAGATGGTTTTGTCTCCGCGTCTCCGGGTCCCCGCATCCCCGCGTCCATCCTGCAAGTGCGCTCTTTAGGTATGGACAGGGGTGGTATAATCATGTAAATCGACTATAAGCGGCCTGAAATGCAGACACGCTGAGGGCCGAACTTGAAGTGCCGGATAACCGAAACCGGAGGACGAACATGGACAGGAAAAAAAGGCGAATGGTCCGGGGGCAATGTCCCCAGTGCGCGTGCGGAGACGTTTCATTCATACCGCCGGAGGAGCTTAAAGAGAAGTACGTCGGCCCTGAAGACCAAATCGAGATTTTATGTCCCAGTTGTGGGACCAAGATCAAGGGTCAATTGGAGTTGGAAGGGGAGAAATAGCAGAGGAACCGGTTAAAGCGGTCACGCCATTAAGAGGAGGCAAAAAAAATGAACACCCCAAAAGCTTGTCCTGGCTGGGAAAGATTCAAGAGCCTGTCATCTTTCGAATGCAAATGCCCGGAGTGCGGGAAAACAAAGGAGATCTTCTCCGACGAGTTCGAAAAAGAGCACTACTGCCACGGTTGCCAACAGAAAATCGATTTCACGAAGTGCACGTTTTCGGGTTCGGGAAAATCAGTCTGAGACGAAGCGCGTGAAGTCGGGGTCGGATAGCGGAGGTCGAACAGGGTCTAAGCTTGTCATTCCCGCGCAGCCCCGCGGGAATGACGGTTTTTGATAATCTGTCCCACCATTCTGACGGAGGGATAACAAGAACATTTAGACTGCATGCAAGCCGGTTTTTCCCTCCAGACCTGAAACCGCCTGCAATAAATAACCTCGAAAGAGATTCCACCCCCCTATCGAAATTACTTCGGCTAATGCTTATCAAATGAGAGTTCACAGCGTATCTCGCTGAAGATGCCGGCGCGGTTTTATTTTCTTTATTCGCAAGGAGCCAGAATGCCTAATCGTCTTGCGGGGGAGAAAAGCCCCTATCTTTTGCAGCACGCCCAAAACCCGGTTGAGTGGTATCCATGGGGAGAAGAAGCATTCCGGAAGGCGAGCCGGGAAGACAAGCCCATTTTCCTCTCAGTTGGATACTCAACCTGTCATTGGTGCCACGTAATGGAGCGCGAATCTTTCGAGGATGAAGAAGTTGCGGCCCTGCTCAACCGGAGCTTCGTATCCATAAAGGTAGACCGTGAGGAGCGGCCGGACATCGACCAGGTTTATATGGCCGCGTGCATGGTGACCACAGGTGCAGGAGGGTGGCCGATGTCCATTTTTATGGGTCCGGACAGGAAACCCTTTTTCGCCGGGACCTATTTCCCCAAAAGAGGCCGAATGGGAATGCCGGGTTTAATGGAAATAGCCGGTAAAATTGCTGAACTCTGGACAGGTGAGCGTGAACAACTTGGCAGGATAAGCGAACAAATAACTCGCGCCATTGAGCCGAAGAGTTCGGAAGGACTAAACCGGCTTCCCGGTTTAGAGCTGCTGGAGAGGACCTGGCGCGAATTGGCCAGGTCGTTTGATCCTGTGTGGGGGGGATTCGGGAGCGCCCCTAAGTTCCCGAGCCCTCATAATCTCACTTTCCTTACGCGATGGCACAAGCGAAATCCCGGGTCCAATGCATTTCAAATGGTCGAAAAAACGCTCTTGTCCATGCGCTTCGGCGGGATATTCGACCAGATCGGCTTCGGTTTTCACAGGTATTCGGTTGACGAAAAATGGCTGGTGCCGCATTTCGAAAAAATGCTCTATGACCAGGCGTTGCTCGCGCTCGCCTATACCGACGCGTTTCTCGCAACGGGCGAAGAGCGGTACGCAAAAGTGGTAAAGGAGATCTTCGAATACGCAACTCGAGAGATGCAAAGCCCGGAGGGTGGCTTCTATTGCGCACAGGACGCGGACAGCGAAGGAAAAGAAGGGGTTTTCTTCACCTGGACACCGGGGCAAGTGGCAAACATCCTCGGTAAAGATGCGGGAGAGATTTTTTGCCGGGCATACGGCATCACCCCTCAGGGAAATTTCGAAGAGGGGCTGAGTATCCCGTGCATTCCGAAGTCTTTTGAGGTTCTCGCAGGGGCTTTGGGAATGGGTCTTCCGGAATTGGAGAAGCTCCTCGAGGATGGCCGTAAAAGGCTCTTCGAGGCGCGCGAAAAACGGGTGCATCCATTAAAGGACGATAAAATCCTGGTCGCCTGGAGCGGACTGATGATAGCGGCGCTCGCCAGAGGCGCGCAGGCGATGGGAGACGACTCCTATGCCCAGACGGCGGCTGGAGCGGTAGATTTCATCCTGCAAAGAATGCAGACCGAAACGGGGCGGCTCTATCGCAGATACCGGCAGGGTGAAGTCGCCAATCCGGGGTATGCAGACGATTACGCATTCCTGATCTGGGGTCTTCTTGAACTCTATGAAACCACTTTCGATGTGGCCTATCTCTCCGAAGCGGTTAGACTTCAGGAAGATATGTCCAGGATTTTCGGTGACTCCGATGGTGGGTTCTATTACGTGGGAACCGACGGTGAGGAGATGATCGCAAGGGAGAAGACAATTTATGATGGGGCGCTGCCTTCAAGCAATTCCGTTGCGGCGATGAACCTGCTGCGGCTCGGCAGGATGACCGGAAACCCCGAATTCGAAAAACAGGCAGATTTGCTCCTGACTTCATTTTCCAGACCGGTCGCCTCTCTACCTGCGGCTTATACGCAATTCATGCAAGCGCTCGATTTCTCGCTCGGCCCCACGCGTGAAATACTCATCGCCGGAGATTTATCATCTCCCTGGACAAGGCAGATGATAGAGACCGCTCACCGGCTCTACTCCCCAAACCGGGTGCTGATGCTCAAACAGAGTGGAAAACAGGGAGAGGATTTATCAAAAATCGCGCCGTTTACCGGGCCGATACCTTCCGGGGGAAACGGTCCCGCTGCATATGTATGCGAGAACTTCAGTTGCCGAAATCCTGTCGGGAGCGCTTCCGAGTTGGATTCTATTCTACGAGGTTAGCTTACATGTATGGCGCGATTAGGGCGTGATTTGGCAGAAAAATGGCGTAATCATGGCGTGATTTTAAAAATGTGCTTCGGGAGTAAGTGTTTGTAATATCTAATAAAACTTAACATCTAGGCCGTGGCACGCATATTGCTTACTTCATATGTGAAAGAGAAACCAACTCTTTCCTCCTCAAGAGCTAACCGGTTCTAGCCCCTCCGGTTAGCTCTTTTATTTGCATGCAACCTCTTTCAGGAGCGCAACAAAATGGGAAAAACTCTTCTCGGAATCTCCGCTTCACCCAGGAAACTCGGAAACTGCGAACTTTTCATAAAAGAGATTTTCAAGCAACTGGGGGAGGGTTGGGAACTGCGGCTGGCGCGTCTTCCCCAACTCGACATAAAACCCTGTCGAGCCTGCTACCAGTGCCTTTTCGATCAGATGAGGTGCCCTCAGCAGGATGACTTCCTCCTGGCGCTTGACGCCCTTGCAGAAGCTGACGCATACGTGGTCGCTGCCCCTGTCTATCTTCTGTCGGCAAACGGGAGCCTCAAGAAATTCCTGGACCGTGGACTTCAGTTATATGCCTTTGTCGACCGCTTATGGGGAAAACCGGCGGTGGGAGTGGCAATCGCCGGGATAGAAGGCATGGAGGGGAGCACCAAGCGCGACGTGGAGTGCTTCATCAAGCTGACGATGGGCGATCTGCGCGGGTCCGCCGTGGTTTACGGGGCGCTTCCCGGGGAGGCCCTGCTCTCTTCGGCGAACAGAGAAACCGCTGCAGAGCTCGCCCGCGCCATATTGGATCCGGCCAAGCGGGTCAGCCCTGTTGTCCCGGTTTGCCCACTTTGCGGAGGTGACACTTTCAGGTTCCTGCCGGACGGCAGAGCCAGATGCATGCTGTGTTCCGGTTCCGGCCCCTGGGAATGGAGCAAGGAATCGCTCGGGTTCCACATCGAACCGGGGAAACATCCTCTTTTCTTGAGCAAAGATGATGTAAACCGCCACGCGGAATGGCTCCGGGGGATGAAGGAAAAATTCCTCGCTCGGAAACAGGATTTGAAGGAGGTAGTAAAAGAATACCTTGGAGTAGGGACAGTTATCGAGCGTAAATAGTGGATTTGAAAGAATGACCACCTGTAACCGTCTTTTAACGCAGGTCTCACAGAACCGTCACAAAAGACTTCTATACTCCCGCCATCTCCCAATGAAAAAAATTAGTCCGGACCAGTCTTATCCAACTGAAAAGCAGGAGCCTGAGACTGATGAAAGAGATGGGCGGGGGCGCAGTTGAAGCATTGTACAGCCATGGTGTAACCAACCGGAAATCGGGCTGGGGACAGCGTTTCAAGTCTTTGTTTCTCAAGGGTGTACTGCCGCTCAAACGGCTGAACTATCTCTGTTCACGGCTTAGTTCGCTACCAAACGAGACGGCAATTCCGGATCGTATCCTCGAGGTACTTGGCCTCACTTATGAGATTTCCGCAAATGATCAAGCCAGAGCGCCATCGGAAGGGCCCCTGGTGGTGGTGGCCAACCATCCCTTTGGCGCAGTTGAAGGTTTGATTCTCGCCTCGATGCTCCTAAAGAGGAGAAGCGATATTAAAATCATGGCCAATTTTTTACTGGGCGGCCTGGGAATTCGTGAACTAAATGAACTGCTCATTTTCGTAGATCCTTTCGAAAGGCAGGGATCGGTGGCGCATAACTTCAAGCCGTTGAGAGAGGCCATTGAGTGGGTTCGGGGCGGGCGGGCTTTGGGTATCTTTCCGGCTGGGGAGGTCTCCCACATGCATTTGAGCAGCTTGAGCGTCATTGACCGGCAATGGAGCCGGACGGTTGCCCGGATTGTCAGGAAGTCCGAGGCGACCATGCTCCCGGTTTACTTCGAAGGCCGCAATAGCCCGCTCTTTTGTGGGCTCGGTCTTTTGCATCCGATGTTTCGCACGTTGATGTTACCGGGAGAGAACCTCAAAAAGCAGCCCCGGCTGGTTCGGGCCCATGTCGGCAGACCGGTCCCTTTCAAGAGGGTGGCTGAATTCGATGATTCAGCAATAATGGATTACCTGCGCCTCAGGACTTACAATCTGCGGAATCGCAAATACGAAAAGCATCGGGACCTGTTGTTCCGGCGATCGATTAACAGCGATGCAAGGCATTGTCCAGTCGTAAGGGCGAAAGAAACCGGCCTGATAGCCGCAGAAATCCGTTGTTTGCCTCCGGAGCAGCTCCTTTTTTCCTCAAAGAACTTCGATATAGTAAGCGCATCTGCTGCACAGATCCCAAACGCGCTTCACGAAATCGGGCGCCTGCGGGAGATCAGCTTTCGAAAAGCAGGCGAGGGGACCGGGAATGCTATCGATATCGACCGCTTTGATCAGTATTATCAGCATATAATGCTCTGGGACCGGGAGCGCGAGGAAATTATTGGGGGATACCGGCTTGGCCGTGCTGATTCAATTCTGAAGGAGCGAGGTTTTCCGGGCCTTTATACGAGCACTCTTTTTGAGTACAAGGTTGAACTGGCCCTGAAATTCCGTTCGGCTCTGGAGTTAGGGAGATCCTTTGTCCGCCCCGAGCATCAGAAGACATACCAGCCCCTTATGCTTCTGTGGTCGGGGATCGGGCGCTTTGTAGCAAACCATCCCCAATACCGGTTCCTTTTTGGGGCAGTAAGCATAAACAACGAATATCTCGGCATTTCCCGTAAGCTGATGGTAGAATTCCTAAAAGAGGGCCATACGCATTCCGATCTGGCAAGATTCGTGCGGGCCAGGAATTCCCCTTCTTTTGGGGCGATGAGGAAAAAGCACCTGGGATTGGCCTATTCGATGGTTCATGAAATCCAGGATTTCTCGGAATTGATATCGGACATAGAGCAGAACGGAACAGGCATTCCCATACTGCTGAAGCACTATATGAAGCTCGGCGGAAAGTTTCTGGGTTTCAGCGTTGACCCGAAATTCAACAATGCTCTCGATGCCTTGGTACTGGTCGATTTAGCTCGAACAGATCCCCCAATCCTGGGGCGCTACATGGGACAGCAGGGGTTGGTTTCTTTTCTGCACTTCAACGGAACCGGGCCGGAGGGCGCTGCCGATTGCGGCTAGCCTTTGGACGTGAGGACTTTCAAATTATATCTCAGGCCTATGCAGGTGGAATGGGGTGGCCTGTTCAAACTGGTGGGCTATGCGCAGAATCAGTTCCTCCCGGAAATGAGGCCCGAAAATCTGGAGCCCGATCGGCAGCTTTTCCGAGGTAAAACCGCAGGGCACGGAAATGCCCGGAATTCCGGCCAAGCTTGCCGGGAGCGTAAATACATCGCTCAGGTACATTTGAAGGGGATCATCGAATTTTTCCCCTATCCTGAAGGCCGGTATGGGTGAGACGGGCGCCAGTATCGCGTCACACTTCTCGAAGGCGTCGAGAAAATCCCGCCTGATGAGCGTTCTGACCTGGGATGCTTTCCTGTAGTAGGCATCGTAATAGCCTGCCGACAAAACGTATGTGCCAAGCATTATGCGGCGCTTCACTTCGGCGCCGAACCCCTGGGAGCGGCTTTTGCGGTACATCTCGATAAGGTCCCTGGTCCCCTTGTCGCGGTGCCCGTACTTTACGCCGTCGTAGCGCGCCAGGTTCGAGGAGGCCTCCGCCGGGGCGATTATGTAGTAAGCCGCAATGCCGTATTCGGTGTGCGGCAGGGAAATATCGACAATGTGCGCGCCGAGTTGCCTGCAAGTGGAGATTGCGTTTCGGACAGCCCCCTCGACTTGCGGGTCCGTTCCCTCGATGAAATACTCACGGGGAATCCCGAGGCGCAGGCCCCGAATCGGTTCTTTCAGAGCGGCCCTGTAATCGGGGACCGGCAGATCGACCGAGGTGGATTCCCTGGGGTCATAGCCTGCGATAACCTGGAGCATGATGGCGGCGTCCTGCACATCCCTGGTTATCGGCCCTATCTGGTCGAGGGACGACGCAAAGGCCACGAGCCCGAAGCGGGAAACCCGGCCATAGGTTGGTTTAATGCCCACAACGCCGCAAAAGGATGACGGCTGTCTAATCGAGCCTCCCGTATCTGTCCCGAGCGCCCCGGCGCACAACCCAGCCGCAACGGCCGCTGCCGAACCTCCGCTCGACCCCCCGGGAACGCGGTCCAGGTCCCACGGGTTGCGGGTCTTCATGAAAGCCGAATTCTCCGTGGATGATCCCATGGCGAACTCGTCCATGTTGGTCTTGCCGATAAAAATGGCCCCGGCCTGCTTGAGCTTTTCGATAACCGTTGCGCTG
>Ga0187864_10002847_pt1 | contig 14620 bp, 13 predicted proteins | sample June2016WEW_11_4_FD_132985 | JGI IMG/M metagenome (GOLD analysis project Ga0187864, IMG submission 132985) | Peatland microbial communities from SPRUCE experiment site at the Marcell Experimental Forest, Minnesota, USA - June2016WEW_11_40 | ecosystem: Environmental > Terrestrial > Soil >... | reverse complement strand
GCAAGCACATCTTCCTGTTCCCGCTCCACCGCCACTGGCGCGAGCGCCTATGCGATCTGTCCCGGTCTCTGCTAAGGAGTGTCGATGAACCTGCTGGAAACCTACGATAGCCTGCTCCAGGAAATCCCAGCGTTCACGCTGGGAGCATCAAATAGTATTTTAACCGGCTGGCCAAAAGGTCCGCCTTGGCCTGCGCCAGTAAGGCAAGGCGATCTTGCGAGGGCAGGGTCTCGAAGCATCTCAGCGCGCGATGTGATGGTTGTACAGGCCCGCCCTTTTCGCATTGCGGCGCGACAGGTACACAACGCGGCGGCGATTCCGATCATCGAAAATGTGCCGGGTTCGGGCGAAAAAGTGACACCGGTGAATCCGTTGTCATTACCCCCGTATCCCGTTACGAGCCCGTTGTGCAATGAATCATCTCCGGCATTGCAAATCCAGACTCCGTCCTCTGGTGTGTTCGCGGTGCTGTTGATGCAGAAATAATTGGTTGGCTCGACGGTAGCGGTAATGGCCATGAATTCGAATGATGTAATACTGCCTGTGAAGCCCTTTGTTATCAACAAGGTTTTACTGTTTTTCGGAACCCCATATCGTGAGTTTTGGAACCCCATATCGTGAGTTCGTGAGTCTAACAAGGTCTAAATACTCTTGCAGGATGATCTCATTTATTTTCAACTACTTAATGCGGAAATCGTACGCTCAAAGTGCCCACCCCGTACGCCCTGGACCATGGACTAGAAATCGATACCGCCCGGCGCGTAAACCCCTCACCCCGCCGCGCTAATGCGCATCAGGTGCAAGCCCAGGCCCAACAGTCTCTGGTCGAGTCCGAATTCTCCGGAATCGGCCGGGGAGGCGGGATTCTCCAAATAGAACGCCAACCGTATCTCCCGCTTGCCAGCCAGGGCGGAGGCCGGAATCGGCAAAGTCCGCTCCACGGGATCTCTGGTTTCGATGGACCAGTAGCCCAGCGGTTCCCGGTTGCAAACCACCCGCACGTTGAGCGTGGGATGCCCGCTCCTGACGTAGGCCTCGGCTTCCACGGCCAGCACCGCGGGGCCTTCGAAGGGACGCTCCAGCGGGATGCTCATCTCGGCGCGAAAACCGTTGGTCCAACGGCCCCAGGGTTCCGGATCGGACCATCCCTGGCGGGTGTATTCGGCCCCATTGTTCCCGGCCTCGAAGCGGATTTCGGAGCCGGCCCGGTAGGGCCTGCCCGCCTGGGCGGCTTGGCGGGGTGCCTCCTGAGGTGCCCTCTGGGCTCGGCGGGAGATGTAACGCTCGACCGCTTCCGTGAAGCCCGCCCGGTCGGCCGGCAACAGCTCGATTTCCTGCTCTTCGTACAAATATAAGTTCGACAGGTGCTTCTCCGGGCGGATGCGGCGATAGCGTTGGGCCTTGCGCTCGCGCTCGGGGCGCGACTGGATCGCCAGGTCGTAATGCTCGATCCAGCGGTCGAACAGGACCATGCCGCGGCCCTTCATCTCCATGGGTTCGTGGATGGTGGTGGGCCAGCGGATCAGGCCGGGATCGTTGCGGAAGAAGCGCACCTGGTAATCGGGGAACCAGGGTTCGCTGGCGATGAAGCGGGGGGTGCCCTCTGGGGTGCCCTCTGGGCCCGGCGGGACCAGCCAGCGGCGCGGCAGGATCAGGTGGGTGAGATCGTTGAAGCGCACCAGGGCTTCCAGTTGGGCGCGGTCCCAATTGCCGCCCAGGGTTTCATCGTCGTCGATGCGCAGCAGGTAATCGGCGGAGCAGTGGGAGACCATCGCGGGCAGGGCCGATTCCAGCGTGCCTCCGGTCTCGATGAGATGCACGTGGGGCGTAAAGCGCCGCGCCAGGGACGCGGTTTCGTCGGTGGTATCCGCGTCTACGCAAACCACGATTTCGCCGGCGAACCGGTTATCCAGGATGGATCGCAGGCAGCGTTCGATACGGCCGGCGCCGTTCTTGCTCAACACCACTACGCCCAAGCCGCGGGCGAGGGGGTCCGGATGCCGCTGGCCATAGGGTGCGAGGCTATAGGGTGCGCGGTCCCCCGCGGAGGGTTTGCGTGCGAACGCCCACACGGTCAGGGGGAACTGGATCTCATTTTCCAGGCTGTGCACCGCGGGGTCGTACCAGGTCCATTCCACCCCCGGCTGCAGGTCCGCGGCCAGGCACTGGCGATTGCCCCACGAACCCGTCCGAATGGCGGTAAACCCGGCTTCCTCCAGCAGAATGCGCAGGCCATCTTCGGTCCAGCGATAGAGGTCCGGGGGGCCGGGATGAACCTTGAGCAGGAAGGGAGTGCCGGCCAGGAGGCTCCCTCCGGGACGGAGCATGGCCAGCGCGTGGGAGAGTGCCTGGTGCGGCTGGCGGACGTGTTCCAGCACCTGTTCCAGAATCATCAGGCCGCAAAATTCCCTCTGAAACGGCCCCCGGCAGATATCGTATGCGGGATAGGAAAGGCTCCGGTAAGAGCGGAATCCGAAGCGCGGATCGCTCCAGGCGCTGCCGCCGATCTCCACGACATCCAGCTCGTGACAGGGCAGTGAAGCGACGAAGGCCCGTGCCTCGCGATCCATCGCCACGCGGCGCCAGGGCACTTTTTCGGAGGCTTCCCGGGAAGCTGGGGCGAGACTGGGTTCCAGCACCGTGCCGGCCGCGGGGTGCCCTATGGGCCCGGGATGCCCCATGGGCCCTCCGCGGGATAACTGCCGCAGCATCCGCTGTCGTAATTCGGCCGGCGTCAGGAGCATGGATGGGCCGGGTTTGCTTTCACCGCGATGCGGCAAAATCCATTTTATCAAGGGCGGTTTCGCGGCTTAAGTGGATAATAGTGAATCCTGGGGAGCGTGCATGTCAGACGACCTGGCGCAACTGCGCGGCAGATTGCAGTTACTGAAGAAAGCGTGCCTGGAGATCGGCCGGATTCCTCCGCGGCCGCCGGGGCTGCGGGCGGCCCTGAGCGCGATCCCCGTCGCCATCATGCACCGCTTGATGTTCTGGTATGCCCCGGCGCTGCAGCAGATCATCGGCGGGTTGATCCAAACCGTGGAAGACGCGCTGGTGACCATGGATGTGACTATGGAAGCCCGCCTCAACGAACCGGTGCGGGCGCTCGAGCTGGAACGCGTGACGACCATCGGCCTGGAAAACGCCGTGCGGGAGCAGGCCGATGGCTTCCAGCAGTTTGCCGAAGAACAGCGCCAGCAGGAAGAGGAACTGGGCAGGCGGCTCGCGGCGGCCGACGATCGCCTGCAGCTTCTGCGGCGCGAAGTGCTGGAAAACGCGCAACGCCTGGTGCGGCTGCTGGACGAAGTCCGGGCCCAGCGGGGCGCCCCCCAGGAGGCGGCCCCGGCGCCGCTCGATGCCGGGGGGCCCAGTGGGCAGCTTCTTGCCTTCGCCCAGGAAGATATCGATAGGCTGGACCCGCTGTACGCCGCCCTGGAAAGCGAAGTGCGCGGCACTCGCGGGGAGGCCCAGGAGCGTTGGAAAGTGTACCTTCCGCTGATGCCGCGCGACGCCCCCGTGCTGGACCTCGGCTGCGGCCGGGGCGAATGGCTGGAGCTGCTGCGCCAGGAGGGCATCGCGGCCCGCGGCGTGGATTCGAACCGCCTGATGGTGGCGGAGTGCCGCGAGCGCCGCCTCGCGGTGGAGCAGGCCGAGGCGCTGGATTACCTGGCGCGGGTTCCGGATGGGTCGCTGGGGGCGGTCACGGTGCTGCGCGTGGTGGAGCAACTTCCCTTCCGCCACCTGGTCCGCCTGCTGGACCAAGTGGTGCGGGTTCTGCGGCCGGGAGGCACGGCCATTTTCGAAACGCCCAACCCGGATAACATCCTGGTGGCCTGCCGCGATTTCTATCAGGACCCCGGCCGCCGCCACCCCATTCCCAGCGAGACCCTGCGCTTCCTGGTGGAATCCCGAGGGCTGGACCCGGTTCAGGTGCTGTTTCTCAACTCCCCCGACGCTGCCGGGCACGTGCCCGAGGATGACGGGAGCGCCGTGGCGCGCCGCTTCAACCGGTATTTTTACGGGCCGCGGGATTATGCCGTCGTGGCGAACAGGGCATGAACTTTAACCCCGCCGATGAAGAGCTCTTCCGCGCCTACCAGGGCAAGGTGGACGCGCACGCCATGTCTTACCTGGAAGTCCACTACCGGCGCTACCAGGCCACCCTCTCTTTTCTGGACGCGCACCGTCCGGCGCGGATTCTGGAGTTGGGCGCGATCGGGCCTTATCTGTTCACCCTGATGCTGGCGCGGCGTTTCCCCCAGGCGGAAATCGTTCTCGCCAATTGGGAGCACCCCTCCCGAAAATCCAACCCGCTAGCCCCGCCAGGCCGCCTGCATCTTCCCGCCAAAGCCCCCGGCTTCCCCGACTACTCCTTTGCGCTCCACCCTTTCAACGCGGAAAGAGATGTTTGGCCTTTCGACGCCGGCTCTTTCGACCTGATCCTCTCCATGGAGATGCTCGAGCACATGCTCCTGGACCCCTGCTTTCTGTTTCGGGAAGCCCACCGGGTCCTCGCCAGGGAAGGCCGCCTGGCGATCACCACGCCCAACGTCGCCAGCCGGGAAGGGGTCGGCCTGATGCTGGGGAACCACTCGCCCTACCGCTTCGGACCGTATTCGCCGTACGGCGAGTATGGCCGCCACAACCGGGAATATGTGCCCCGCGAGCTGGCGCGTCTGGGCGAGGCCTGCGGCTTTGCCACCGGGCAACTGGCCACGCACGACGTTTATCCGGTCTACGGAGATATGGCGTCCGTCGAGCGCCTGCTGGGCAATGACGACCTCTCTCTGCGCGGGCAGACCATCTTCTACGAAGGGGTCAAAGACGGACGGCCCTTTACTGCCTACCCGGACGGCCTCTTCGACTACCAGCCTCCCGAACATGCCGCCATCCTGCGCGTGCGCCGTTCGGACCATGCCGCCGGAGAAATCCGCCTGTCGGTGGAAGCCACCAATACCGGCCGGTATGAATGGCGGCCCGATGCCGGGGACGCCACCGCGGGCGCCACCTGGTTGGGCATTCAGTGTCTCGACCGGCAAGGCCACGCCATGCGTCCGGAGGGGCGCATTCCCCTGCCGGGCGCGCTGGGCCCCGGAGACACCGCCGTCCTCGATTTCACCCTTCCCGACCCGGACGTTGCGCAGGGCTTCTGCCTGAAGCTCGACATGTTTCACGAAGGGGCCGGCTGGTTCTATAGCGGGAAAGCGGACGATAGCGCGGAACATTGCCCCAGCCGGATGGACCGCTCCGTTCTACTGGAGTTCGCGCCCCTGCAGATGCCCGGCTCGCGCGCACGCCGGCGGATCCTGATCGCGACGACCCAGGTTCCCTTCGTGCGTGGAGGCGCGGAATTGCATGCCGAGGGCCTGCTCCGGGCGCTGCGGGCCAACGGTTGCGACGCGGAGATTGCCTCCATCCCCTTCAAGTGGTATCCGCCCGAACGCCTTCTGGACGCCATGCTGACCTGCCGGCTGCTCGATCTGACGGAGTATCACGGGACGCCCATCGACCTCCTGATCGGCCTGAAGTTCCCGGCCTACCTGATTCCGCACCCCCGCAAGGTTCTCTGGATCCTGCATCAGCACCGCGCCGCCTACGATCTATGGGGCCATCCGCTGGGGGATCTGCACTACTTTCCGACCGGCGTGCAGGTGCGCGAGGCCATCGTGCAGGCCGACCGCAAGCTGATTCCGGAAGCGCGCGCGGTGTACGCCAATTCGCGCAATGTGGCGCGGCGGCTGCGCCGTTACTGCGGCCTGGAGTCCGAAACGCTGTACCATCCGCCGCCCCACGCCGGGAGGTTTTATTGCGCCGACGCGGAGGACTTCCTGTTTTGCCCCAGCCGCCTGAACCGCTCCAAACGGCAGGAACTGGTGCTGGAGGCCCTGGCGCTGACGCGGCAGCCGGTGGTGGTGGGCTTCGCCGGCGCGGCCGACGAAGCGGCCTACGCGGAACAGTTGCGCGCCATCGCGCGGAGCCGGGGCGTGGAGGAGCGCGTTCGATGGCTGGGCAATATTTCCGAAGAGGAGAAGATCGCGCACTATGCGCGGGCGCTGGGAGTGGTCTTCACGCCGGTGGATGAGGATTACGGCTATGTCTCGCTGGAGGCCATGCTGTCGGCGAAGCCGCTGATCACCTGCACGGACTCCGGAGGGCCGCTGGAATTCGTGGAGCCGGGCGCGACCGGCCTGGTGGCGGAACCCTCGGCCGGCGCGCTGGCGGAAGCCCTGGACCAGCTTTGGGAGAATCGCGCGGAGGCCCGCCGCATGGGCCAGGCGGCGCGGGAGCGCTATGCCGGAATGCGGATTTCCTGGGAGACGGTGCTCGAGGCGCTGCTGGGCGGGTAAGCGGGGACGGCTGCCGGGCCGCGGCGGAGAGCGGCAGCGGGAAAACCTCCATCGCCACCAACCTGGCTCACCAACCTGGCCGTGATCCGGTCGGCCCGGCAACGGCCAGTGGATCTCGCAATCGGGCGCCGCGCTGGCCATCGTCGCCCTCTTGTCCCTCTCGTTTGCCGCTCATTGGGCCGAGCGTTTTTTTGTGATAAGATTTTGCTGTTTTAGTTCGTCTTGTCGCTGCGAATCGCTCCTATTGAAATGGAAACTTAAAACCGATGGTTGGACGAAAGGCTATAACGCTGAATCGGCTTGCGAACGGCTTGGCCGCCGTCATCTTCACCCTACCGCTGATGGCGAACACAGTGACGTACACTTACGTGGGCAACGACTTTAACAGCGTCATTAGCCCCTACACTACGAGCGACTCTGTCACCGGGTGGTTCATGCTCGCCTCGCCGTTGGCCGCCAACATGACTCTGCCTCCTGGCGGTTCGAATATCTCGCCCCTCTCTTACAGCTTCTCCGACGGTATTCAGACGTTCGGCAGCAGCAGCCCTCCCGCCGATATCACCTTTGAGATTGCGACCGACGGGAACGGGAACATTACCGAGTGGGACGTTGCGCTGGGAAATAGCACGGGTTCGGCAGTTGTGACGAAAAACGATCCCGGCAATCCTGGTATCGGAGTGATAGACGTGGGGATCCTCGTGCCTATGGAAACTCAGGGGCAGATCCAGAACGACCCGGGCACCTGGATCTCACCAGAACCCGGGAGCTGGATGCTTGCTGGGGCCGGGCTGGTAGCGATTGCGGCCGTTCGCCGTAGATTTCGGCGGGGCACTGCTTAGCAAGTTGCTCGTTTGCTCGTGCTTTTTTGTCCTCCGCTCGTTCGATTCGACAGACTGGGATGCTGGAAAAACTTGGCGCTCTGGTTAGCGAGATGCAGCCGAGCCAATCCCCGCCTGAAAGCCTTACGCCTTCCTCAACCGCGCCGGCTCCCGCGGCCAGGACAACGACGAGGCCATGAGCTTTTTGCGCGAGAGTTCATCTCTGACTTTCATCGATACGCCGTCGGTTCCCGCAAGGCGTTTTCCAGCGCGGCTGCTCAGGGCCTGGGCGTGACCGAACTGAGGACCGAGGGAGCAAGCTAATGGCAATCGCCCGCAAACCCCACCGGCCCGCCAAAAGCTGCCGTGGATATTGACGCCCTCATCAACCGCTGCGGCTCGCCGAGCGGCGCCCCCCGCCGAGGGCCACGCCAAAACTACCCCGATCCTGCTCCGGATTTCCGGCCGGCATGATGGAGCGCCTTGACACCGCCCTAAGGGGCCGGCCGGTCAAAACTCCCCCGCCACACCTGGATGCTGGAAGCCATCCACGAAAAACTCACCCGCGAATTGCCCCGAGAGACCAAAAGCTCAGTTTGAAGAGACGCCAAACTCGATAAAGTTCATGTTGGGGAGAACACTGCGAAACTGCACGCCTTGGCTCTACGAACTGCAACGCTTTAACGCAGCCAGCCCCACCGTACTTGAAGGTAAATCTACCGCACCTGAAAGTAAATCTACCGCACCTGAAAGTAAATCTACCGCACCTGAAAGTAAGCTTTACCGCACTTGAAAGTAAGGATCACCGCACCTGAAAGTAAAGCAACCATAGACTAACACATAGAAAATAAAGGATTAACATGGCGTTCCGCGGGTCCTAGATGCTTTTTAGATGTTCTTTAGAGGTACAACAACAACACGCCTGTTGTTGACTGCTCACCTGTTGTTTCAGCCACCGTTTCGTGCCACAATCGTCCCTTCGTTGCGGGAGGACTGCGTTGGCGACCAAACCCTTGGAGCAGAAGAAACACTCCGACAAGAAGAGGAAACAGCCTTCCTTCCCGCCAGCCCTGGAACTGGTGCCGGCGGGACAGGGAATAGCCGGGCAAAGAATCACCGGAGTCGACCTCATCCGGATCGAAAAGAACCTGGCCGAACTCGGTTTCTTCACTCCCACCAGCAAGCGCGTCAAAACCCTCAAATCCAAAACCATCACCCTCACCCGAACCATCGATGGCGAACAGATCGAAGGCAAAGTGACTTATCTTCCGAACGCAATTCTCGGATTGCCCTCGACCGCCGACCAGGACAAGTGGCTGGCCTTCCAAAAGATCGTCAACGACATCCAGCAGGAACTCGGCCAAGTCTCCAATCCGATCACGTTCCGCTCCGCCGACTTTCTCCGGCTGCTGGGCCAGGTCGACAGCGGGAGCAACTTCAAAGACATCGACGAGTGGCTCGACCGGATGTGGGGTGTCAACATCATTTCCGAAGGCGTGGTCTTCTACGCCGGCAGGAAAGTCCGGGTCAAAGACCGCACCGAGATCAAAGTTTTCGAGCGTGCCGTCACCGTCGGCGCGAAGCTCGACGACGGAACGGAGGCCGACAAAAACTACGTGTGGCTTTCCGCCTGGGCAAATGGAAAACATCAACAACAAACACCAGTTGCCGGTGGACTTCGAGGAGTACAAGAAGCTCAAAAACGCGATCGCCAAGGCCCTGGTGCCGCTGTTGCAAATCTGGCTTTACGCCACTCGCGATAAGGGCGTCTTCGAGAAACGGTACGACGAAATTTGCCAACTCCTCAACATAACCCGGTATCCAAACGCTTCCCTGGTCGCCCAAAAGTTTGGGCCTTCGCTCGACGAGCTAAAGCGGCACGGCTACCTTTCCGAATGGCGCATCGTCAAGACCAGCGACAACACCGGGTTTAAGATCGTCTTCTCGTCTTCCATCACGGCGAAAAGTTCCACCGCGACCGGCGGCAGCTCACTGACACGACAGCCCCTACTTTATCCGTAGACCTTACCACCCCGCCCCAGCCCATCGACGAATTCCTCGTCGACGAACTTATCCGTAGGGGAATCGGCACCGAGGACGCCCGGAAGTATCTGTCAGGCCTGCCAACCGACTTCCCAACCCTCGACGCCCTGGAATGGGCGGACGCCCAAATCGCCAGACGTCCCAGGAACTTCGACAACCCCCAAGGGTTCTACATTTCCGTTCTGAAGAAGCGCAAACAACCGCCCCCGAACTTCCTCACATCCCACAAGGCGAGAGAAATCGAAGCGGCCAACCAAGCGGAATACCAGGCACGCATCGAGCGGCAGATGGCCGAACTGGCGGCCGAGGAAGAGGAGCGGCGGAATCTCCACGCCCGGATAGCCGCCATGACGCCGGAAGTCCGCCAGGCGCTGTTCGACCAAGCCAAAAAAAAACTCCTCCAGGCTCATCCCAAGTGGGGCTTTAAACGCTACGTCGACACCAACCCTGAGGCTCTCGGCGAAGAAGGCCCCATCTACGGCCAGATGCGACAAATGCTCAAAGAGGGCTGGGACCCTTCTATAAATTAGCAGCTCGCCTTCCTACAGATAATCGTAAAAGTTCCGCTTCATGCGCCGGAAAAGCAGCACCCCCAACCCCAGCACGGCGATCGATCCCAGCGATAGCTTGACCAGCAGGGAAGCCGCCGGCGGCTTGCCATCCAGCAGGATGTCGCGCAGCGCCATCACCAGGGCGGCCACCGGGTTCAGCGAATACATGGCGCTGTACTGGGGCGACGGAAACTGGTACACAATCGGCACCAGCCAGAACAATACCGCGTTGAAGGACTCCACCAGGTAGCGCGTGTCGCGCACGTACACGTTCACCGCCGAGGAGATCAGCGACAGCCCGCACACCAGCACCACTTCCATCGTCCAGATGACCGGCAGCCAGGCCCAATAGCGATTCACGCCCTGGCCGCCATAGAGCGCGAACACCAGCAACAGCGCCACCTGGATCAACAGGTGCAGACTGTTCCCCAGCACCGTGGCGATGGGGATGATCTCCCGCGGCACGGCTACCCGCTTGATCAGATTTGCGTTGTCGGCGAGCGAGCTGGTGCCGGTCGACCAGGCCAGCACGAAGAAATTGTAAGGGATCAGCCCGCACAGGAAAAACAGCGGGTAGTGCTTGATATTTTTGTTGGGCAGAAACTTTGTGAACACGAAGGTCAGCACCCCCATGGTGACCAGAGGGTTCAGCAGCGACCAGAACATTCCCAGGGACATGTTCCGGTAGCGTACCTTGAAATCCTTCGCGATGAGGTTGTGCAGGAGAAACCGGTAATCCCCATTCCACATGCGTTTAGGGTCCGAAAACACTAGCTTTTTCAATCATATGCGACAATGGCAGACTGATGCCGCGGGCATTTATCACAGGGATCACCGGCCAGGACGGCTCGTACCTGGCGGAATTCCTGCTGGCCAAAGGCTATGAGGTGCACGGCCTGAAGCGCCGCTCCTCCTCGTTCAACACCGATCGCGTGGACCATCTGTACGCCGACCCGCACCACCCCAGCCCCCGGTTCATCCTGCACTATGGCGACCTGTCCGACTCCAGCTCGCTGGCCTGGCTGTTGGCCGGCCTGGCGCCCGACGAAGTCTACAACCTGGGCGCGCAGAGCCACGTGAAGGTGAGCTTCGACATTCCCGAATACACCGCCGAAGTGGTGGGTGTGGGCACGGTGCGGCTGCTGGAGGCCATCCGGCGGACCGGTCTGGGGTGCCGCTTCTATCAAGCTTCGTCGAGCGAAATGTTCGGCAACTCGCCCGCGCCGCAAAGCGAAACCACCGTGTTCCATCCGCGCAGCCCTTACGCCTGCGCCAAAGTCTTCGCCCACCAGGCCACCGTGAACTACCGCGAAAGCTACGGCCTGCACGCCTCCTGCGGGATCCTGTTCAATCACGAGTCGCCGCGGCGGGGCGAAACCTTCGTCACCCGCAAGATCACCCGGGCGGTGGCGCAAATTTATCTGGGCCCGGTGGGCGCCCCAAAGGGCGCCCCCGAAGACAAGCTGTATCTGGGCAACCTGGAGGCGCGCCGCGACTGGGGCTTCGCCGGCGATTACGTGGAAGCCATGTGGAAGATGCTGCAGCAGGATGCGCCCGGCGATTACGTCATCGGCACGGGCGAATCGCACTCCGTGCGCGAGTTCGTGGAGGCCGCCTTCGCACACGCCGGGCTGGACTGGCGGGAGCACGTGCGCATCGATCCGCGCTACTACCGCCCGGCCGAGGTGGACGATCTGCGCGCCGACGCCTCTAAAGCCAGCCGCCTGCTGGGATGGGCGCCGCGGGTGAGCTTCCCCGAGCTGGTGAAGATGATGGTGGACGCCGATATCGCGGAGCTGCGCCGCAAACTCAAAGGCGGCCGGGAAGCCATCGGGGTCCTGGCGGTGGATTCGTAGCGAGGCTTGCGTCTTGACCGGCAGACAACTTCTTCACCACGGAGACACGGAGAACACGGAGGAAGCACGGAGAAAACCAAGGGAGTTTTTCTCTGGGTTTTCTTCTCCGTGCTTCCTCCGTGTTCTCCGTGTCTCCGTGGTGAAACGGAACTGACCCATGCATCTGGACCTTTCCGCGAAGCGCATCCTGGTCACCGGCGGCGCCGGCTTTCTGGGCTCTTACATCGTGGAACGGCTGGCCCGCGAGGGCGCGCAAGAGATCGCCGCGCCCCGCCGCAAGGATTACGACCTGACCCGCGCCGAAGCCGTCGAGCGGCTGTTTGGCGAATACCGGCCGCAGGTGGCGATCCACGCGGCCGCCATGGTGGGCGGCATCGGCGCCAACCGCGGCAATCCCGGCCGGTTCTTTTACGAGAACGCCATCATGGGAATCCAGGTGGTGGAAGCCTGCCGGCGCTACGGGGTGGAAAAGACCGTGGTGCTGGGGACCATCTGCTCCTACCCCAAGTTCACCCCCGTGCCCTTCCGCGAGGAGGATCTCTGGGAGGGTTATCCGGAAGAGACCAACGCCCCCTACGGGATCGCCAAAAAGGCCTTGCTGGTGCAGTGCCAGGCCTACCGCGAACAGTACGGCATGAACGCCGTGTTCCTGCTGCCGGTGAACCTCTACGGCCCGCGCGACAATTTCGACCCGCACTCCTCGCACGTTATCCCGGCGCTGATCCGCAAGTGCATGCTGGCCGTGCGCCAGGGCGCCGGGGAGATTGTGCTGTGGGGCGACGGCTCTCCCACCCGCGAGTTCCTGTACGTGGAGGATGCGGCCGAGGGGATCGTGCGGGCCACCCAGCGCTATAACGGCGCCGCGCCGGTCAACCTGGGCAGCGGGGTGGAGATTTCCATTCGCGAGCTGGCGCGGAAGATTGCGGAGCTGACCGGGTTCGGCGGGAGGATCGTCTGGGACACCAGCCAGCCTAACGGTCAGCCGCGCCGCTCGCTGGACGTGAGCCGGGCCGAGCGGGAGCTGGGATTCCGCGCCAGCACCGGGTTGGAAGAAGGGCTGCGGGCGACGATTGCGTGGTACCGGCGGGCGGGCCTGGAGAAACTGTAAACCCCGTTTTCTCCCGGCCTGGTTTACTGTATCCTAAAATGCGAAAGCCGCGGATATCAGCCGCGGCTTTCAAAATTTCGACTTGAACGAGGACGAACGGATCATGACCTCCGCTCGTAACGTTATTACTTTACCTGAACGGCCTCTGGCCGTCAACTCCCCAACCGACAATTCTGACAACTCCCCTTCCCTGGTCCATAAGCGCTGCGAAGCGCGGATGCGCGTCGTGTACGACAACTCGCTTTCGCCTGGCGCCCGCCTGCTCTACGTGGCCCTGGACGATTACGCCGGTATGAAAGGCGTAGCATTGGCCGCAGCAGGCCACATTGGCGGAGCGATTTAGGTGCTCGGAGGCGTGGGTGCGATCCGAGGTCCGCGAACTGGAGGCCGCAGGGTATATCCAGCGTCAGCGCCGCTCCCGTGGGGTACGGTACCTGCTTAAGTGGCTAATCCCGACCGAAAGTGGGCCGCCTAGAAAGCCTCCGATAGGAAGCAGGGTTCCGGTCGAAAACGGTGCTGCAAATACTTCTCACCGGAACAATACTTCCGGTGTTGCCAAAACTTCACAGCGGAACAATACTTCCGGTGTCACCGGAACAATACTTCCGGTGACGAGTGGCGTATCCTTATATGAACCGGATCAGGAACCAGAACATCGATCGAGCGAGCGGCAGCGGTCACATGGATGCTGGAGGTGCTGGCGGAGTACCCAGGTGCCCTCGCCCGGATCGGCCACCCTCCAGACCGGACTATCGCTGTCGCCTGCCTCGACACCGCCGGGTGGGACACTGCGGCGATCCAGGTCGCGCTACGGGAGACGTACTTGCGTGGCGGCCGGCGTGCGTGCGCGTCCCAATCGTGGGGATGGTTTCCGGCTGTCCTGAAAAACTGCTACGTTTCATAAAGGGTAAGTGATGCAACATCGCCGGAAGGCCCGCCAATTGCGGGGTTGACGTGTTTCATAAGTCAGTTTCACAATGAGTGCCATGAAATACGGCTACGCCCGCACCAGCACCGGTGACCAAACGACGGCGCTGCAGCTCGCCGCCCTGAAACGCGCCCGGTGTTCCCACATCTTCGAGGACAAGGGCCAATCGGGCGCCACGGCTAAGCGCCCCGCCCTGGCCCGGTGCCTGAAAACCCTTCGCTCCGGCGACACGCTCATCGTGTGGAAGCTCGACCGGTTGGGCCGCAGCCTGCGTGACCTGATCGCCATGCTCGACGGACTCCGGGAACGCGGCGTTCGCTTTCAGTCGCTGACCGAGGCGATCGACACCGAGACGCCCACGGGGCGCGTCATGTTGCAGATGATCGGAGTGCTGGCGGAGCTCGAGCGCAGCCTCATCGGCGAGCGCACCCGCGCCGGTGTGAAGGCGGCGCAACGCAGGGGCGTGAAATTCGGAAGGAAGCCAAAACTCTCCGCCGCGCAGATCGAGCTGGCCCGAGAGCTGGTCGAGAAAGGCGAATCCCGGCAGTACGTGGCGGATGTCTTGAAAGTGGGACGCGTGACGCTTTACCGGGCGCTCGCGAGCTGACGGTAGTGGGAGATTGGGATTGGGAATCCGGGAAAGCTGGGATGGGGCTTCTATCGCATGACCGTTACCCATCGTGGTGAATGGGAGGGTGGTGGAGGATCTCTAACGCTTGGGTTTTTCTCTTGGGATCGCTCTTCGTTTGCGGCGCTTGACGCGCCCCGACATTTGGAACCGGTTCCGTACCCCCCGTAAAGGGGGGCGCTCCCCGCAGGGAGCGTGCCATCAGGCCAGGTTTTACGCCCCTAGCCTGCATTTCTCATCAACAGACCCCACGTATTGGTGGTGGGGGCGAGACGGCAAAAGGACACCAGGCGACCACTCAGATTAGCTCGGGACTTGCGCTGAATCATGGAAGACGTCGG
>Ga0187864_10002846_pt1 | contig 14627 bp, 16 predicted proteins | sample June2016WEW_11_4_FD_132985 | JGI IMG/M metagenome (GOLD analysis project Ga0187864, IMG submission 132985) | Peatland microbial communities from SPRUCE experiment site at the Marcell Experimental Forest, Minnesota, USA - June2016WEW_11_40 | ecosystem: Environmental > Terrestrial > Soil >... | reverse complement strand
TCATGCCTCCCAAAATCCAACCACATTTCTGAACAGACGGGAAGCCAGAAAACCCTTGAAATCCTGGGGCTTCGAGGCCCTCAGACGCGGTTTTTTACCCACACGCTTGGGAGAAGAGCCCAAATCGAAACAAGAACTGAGGGCTCGTCCCATTTCTTCGTAAGCTCAGGTGAACGTGAGAGCGAGATCCGATCCGGCGGTCGGATCCCACTGATTGGTGACCGTCATCGTCTGGGTGTACAGATCGTTGAGCGGAAGCTGATCCTCGAACGTGGTGATCACGCTGGCCGTGTTCAGGGTGAACGTCACGGAGTGCGTCCCGTTGTTCAGGGCAAACGACGTCGTCTCGGTCGTCAGCCCTTCATACGACGTCCGATCATCAGGCGTCGAAGCGTAGAAGTTGACCGCATCGAGCGTCGTGGACCGGCCGACGAACCGCATGAGGTTCACGAAGCGGTTCGCCCAGAACCGGCGGGCGAGTTGGTTCTTGCTGCTGATCTTGATGCTCTGAAAAGTTGAGCGCACGGTTCCCACCGTCAACCCGCCGGACGCATGGATAAACAGGTACGGGTTAATCGGCATCTGGTTGGGGCTGTCGACGGGCGCGGGGAACACGGTCCCGGCCGGGTCGGTCGAGCTGTCGAACTGGTTGCCCTGCGGCGTGGACGCCGACAGGTCTATCGACAGCGTGGCGATCGTGCCATCCTCGCTGACCTCGACGTCCCACCCATCGACCTTGCACCCCAGGTAGACCCGCCGCTTGATCGAGCCGTCGGACCGCGCGATCGCGTGGTAAATCGCCACGCTGGCCAGGTCGCCGGCCGGCTCAGTCGTCGTCCACGGGCTGGTCTGGCCCGTGTTGATCTGCTGGGCCGCCCACTGCAGGAGGAACTGCGAGAGCGGGCCCGCGTAGAGCTTGGTCACCAGCTTGCCCTTGCACTCGATCTTGTCCGAGACGCGGAAAGCGTCGATCGCCACTCCGCCGCCGTAGGGAACGGCCACCATCACCGGCCGGGGCCGCATGGTGAAGACGTTGGCGCCGTCGAGCCGCATGTAAAAGGCGGACGGGGTTGAAGGCGGCGAGCTGCCGTAATTGTAGACGGACGGACTGGCCACCGGAGTCTTGTAAGCGGACTCCTGGACTAGCAGCAAAAACTCGCGTGACATGGGACCCTCGGACGGGGCGTTGCCCCGTGCTGGATTGTTATGCCCCTAGGGGGCGGTGGGAAAATCAGGGATCAATATTGAGACTCGGCCTGCGAACACGCCCTGAAGATCCGGACATATGTCTGGCCGCGCGGCTGGCGAGCAGAAACAGGGCCTCTTTTGGAGGACCATAAGGACCGCGCATGTTGTACGCCGAAAACGCATGCACCCAGGCATGATAACCTTGGAACCTGCGACTTTGCCGGCTCGGCGTGCACGCGACAGTCCCTGGTGTTCGCTACGCCATTCGCTGATGCAAAGATATTTGCATTGATTTATCGCATTCCGGCCAATCCCGGGAATGCCGAGGGGCGGCGTCCTGCCGCCCACCCCGGTCTTGGCCCCTGGCTCGGCGCTCGGGTCGCGTCCCCGCGTTGCCCTATCCTCCGCCCAGGTAACCTCAGTGTAGCCAGCAACACTCTGATCGGGCAATTTCCTTCTCCTCGTTCTGGGCCCGACGCCTGGCAGAGGTCGTCACCGGCTTCTGTCTCCTCCTGGACCTGTTGGCATCCGCGACCAGCCCAAGGGACGCTGGCCACATCGCGGTGCGAACTGACCGTCTGCCGCGACTGTCGGCCATGCCGCAGCCACAAGGCGACGGCTGGGATTGCTCCTCGGCAGAGCCCATCCCCGCGCCGCTGGGGGCCGAGCGTGATTCCGGGCAAGAGCAGGTCAGCCACGTTTTTTCTCCAGCAGATCATCGATCGCCAGATACTCCCGGACCAAGGGCAGGCCGCAACCGAGGGCGTGCGCGGTCTGCTCGGGCGTGAGTCCTTCCAGACGACAGTGGCGGACGCGATCGTATTGGCCGAGGTAACGGTCGACGGCCTCCAGACTGTGGTAGGTCTCGCGCGCGACGAGGTGCGGCTCCTTGCCCTCGGCGTAGCGCTTCCAACAAATAATCCGCTTATGAGTAAGTCCCGTTCCAACATCGTGGACAGTGGCGCGACGCGGGACGACGGTGTTGGTGAGGCGCTCGTGCCAGGTCAGCACGCGAGCGATGGCAGTGTCGCTGGTGTTGAGCAGCTCGGCGAGGTCGCAGTTGGAGAGCAGTCCACCCTGCTGGTGAGCCTGCTGGCAGAGGCGGAGCGCCTTGTGCAGCAATCGCTCGGGAGTGGGCAGGCGATCGATTCGCTGTTGCACGTCCTCCGCGGTGCAGAGGTCGAGGAGGACCGGGACAAGCTCGGTGTCCGCGATCCGTTGGCGGTGGGCGGGCGGGTTATTGACGCTGACCGCCATCCACAGTGTTTGGCCGTGTGTGAGGTGCTCCTGGGAGCGCATGTGCTTGGATATGACTTTATGAATCATGTCGGCATATAACTGACAGATGCGAGGTCCACCGATGCGGGGGAACTCCTTGACGATCCGGTGGGCCAGCGCGTTCCTCAAGGTTTTCTCGCGGAGCGGGCCGAATTTCTTGCGGATGAAGTCGGGCTTGCTACTCATGGGCGGACCTCCCGCGAGCGATTTTTTTTTCGCCGCCGCATGATCCGATCCTGAGCAGTTCGTCGAGGTGGTAGGCCATGTTGCGATCGCGTTTACACTCGACCAAGAGATCGAGATATTTTTGAATCAGTGAAGGCCCGCGACGAAGGAGGAATGCGATCTGGCTAACCTGCATCTTCTTGCGAGCAAGCTGGGCACAGCGCGCGAAGGTGGACAGATAGTTGGCGACCGCTTCGGGAGAGTGGTGCATGATCTGGCAGATCTGCGAGGTGGTCTTGCCCTGGAGCGCGAGGCGGATGATTTGAGTGCGATGCGTGAGAACTGGGCCCAGGTCATGGAGCGTGCTGCGCATCGGGATCAGCACGTCGGGGTTTGCCTGACGCACCACTTTCAGGTCACGTGAGATGGTTCGCGGGGTGACGAAGAAGACGCGATAGGCGAGGTCTTCGGCCGTGAGCAATGCTCCCTGACTGAGGGCCTGCTGACAGAGGTCGAGGAGCCGCGCCTGGCGAAAGCCGGCCGGACCATGCTGATGAATCAAGCGATCGTCGACCTTGCCCCTATGCAGGGTCAGACAGACGGTCTGCTTCTTGCAGTGGCTCACCGGCTTACCGGCTGGTTCGTCAGCCGCAACAGCGATGAGAGTGATTTTCCCGGGAGGAGCCTGAGGAGCCTCGGCGGAGAGAAAGGGAAAGTAGACCTCTTTGACGACATCGAGAACTGCCTCGGCCTCGAAGGGAGAACAGTTCAGTCCTTGCTCAATCTCGGTGGTAAAGCGAGCATCGAGGGTCTTGGAATCCAGCCGCTCGAGGACTTCGCGGTTCTGATTGCGAAGGCCCATAGGGAACACCTCTTAGACAAGTGTTAACCGAGTGTGCAATGTCATATATATGTATAGAAGCTAGTTACATAACATGTCAGCACGTGGCAACGCCCCGTCCAGGAGCTCAGGTGTTGAGCTGACTCTGGATCTCGATCTTGATCTGCCCCTGCCCCGCCAGCCAAACGCCGTCAGGGCCAGGGTCGAAGGCCGGCTGGGAGAACAGCACGAGACCGCTGCGGGCTCCGGCCGCCATGAGCGTCTGGATGTTCGCGTTGCGGGCCGAGACGGTGCCTGAGGGATAGAAGCATTTGACGATCATCCACCAGAAGTTTTGCATGTCGGAGACGTTCGTCCCCTTCAGCAGGACCTCGGCGTTGATCAGCAGATCGCCGCTCATGGTGTCCGGCGTCCGGAACTGCTCCCCCGTGTTCATCGGCGTCCACCGCAAGGCCGGCGCGATCTCGAAGGTGAACTCCTTGGCGTCGGTCGGATCGCCCCGCCAGGTCCGGAACGAGCCCGGCTTGACGATCCGCTGGAACGTCGCGTTCTGGCGGACGATCGTCTCCATGGCGCGGAAAACCGCGTCACGGGGGGACTGCGGGAGGTCGAGAGAGTGAGCGCCCATGGTCGTCGGAAGGAAAAAGGAAAAAGGTAAAAGTGAGAGAATCCTTTTGCCTTTTGCCTTCTTCCTTTTGCCTTTCTTGCTATGCCCAGAGCGTGTTCGTCGAGCTGAAGTTGATCGGCACCTCGCCGAACCCGTCGCCGTTGACGTCGATCTCGACCGTCGTGCTGGCGAGCAGCGACTCCGCCTCGAACCGGAAGCGGCTGGCCAGCGCGACGTACTGGCCGGACTTGGTGATCATCGACTCGCAGATCTTGGACAGGGCGAAGTAGGCGCAGATCTGCTTGACCCGCGGCGTGACGAGGAGCTGGTTCGTCTGCAGGGCTGCGAATAGCCAGCGGTTGGTCAGCGAGGTCCGCCGTCCGCCGCCGGTGTACCAGGCGTCCAGGGCGAAGCCGTGATAGCCCAAGAGCGACACGTTGCCGCCGCGGTAGTTCCGCAGGATGATCTCGTCGAGCCAGTCGCGCGCGTCGGCGAGCTGGTTGTCAAAACCGGTGTCGTTGTCCGGCGTCGTCAGGTCATCGATCCACGGGGCAATCTTCCGGATGTCGCCGACGGCAATGTACGTCGGCCTGGCCGTGAACGTCGTGCCCGGGGCCGCCAGGATCGTCAGCGAGGTCCCGCTCGGCAGGAGCGCCGTGGTCCGGGCCGGCGTGCCCGCCCGGGTGGCGAACGCCTGGAGGTAGTAGACGCCGTACGCTAGGCTCGCGCTGTCCGTGTTCTGGAGCGTCACCTGGTACTGCGCATTCGTCGCCGAGATCCAGCTCGCCGCCGGCGTCAGGACCGGCGTCTCGTTCTGGCCCTGCCAGACCTGCGCCGTGAGGACGTCCGTGGACAGGAAGATCCCGGTCGGCACCGTCCCGTCCGGGTTCTGGACCTGGAACGGAAAGTCCCGGGCGGTGCCTTGCACGAGCTCGAGGCTGATTCCCATGGTTCAATCCGCTGACGTGAGGCCGACCGTGATGAGCACGGTCTGCTCGGGGTCGATGCCGAACGGATCGTCGTTCGCCGTGACGATCGGAACCGTCTGCTCGGGGTCGATGCCGAACGGATCGGCGGCGGTTTCGTTCTCGGCCGCGATGACGACCGAGACGAACTCATAGGGGAGGTAGAGAGCAGGCATTATGTCACAGTCCCGCGATCACGGAACCGCCGAAAAGAGTCGCCGTCGCGCCCACCGTGACGGATGGGACGGCGGCCGTGTACTGGTGGGAGTAGAGGCCGCCGATCCAGCAGGTCGTGTTGTAGACGTGAGTTCCAGAGCCGGCCGAGAGGTTGAGTGTTTCGGCGAGGTATCCGCTGCTCCCCTGTCCAAGGCTGGTATATTGCGACGCATCGTCCTGAAGCCATGCGCCGTCGACGCTCCCCACCGGCGCCCGGGCTGAGATCGTGTGCTTTGCCCATTGGTTGAGCGGCACGGCGACTCCTGTATCTGTGTATGCCGATCCGTTGTACCACTCGAAGTGATAGGGACTCGGGAAAACGGCAAGCCACAGCTTGTTGGCGCCGTTCGTGTCCAGAACGTGGATGTTGACTCCGGCCGTGGTGATTTGGGTGATGTAGGTCCAGTAACTGAAGGCCAGAGACTGGGGCTGGGTTCCCGGTTGCGTGTTCCAGAGCTGGCGGTTCGCGCTCGCGGGATAACCCGACGTATTGTCGAATTTGAGTGCGTGGCTTCCCTGGAGGACGTGTGTTGAGTCGACCGTGGTATAGGCGCCGACGCTTGTCCAGTTGGTGAGCGACTGGCAGGTGTCGACCGTGTTGGCGGAATTTACGACCCAGTCTTCAGTCCCGATTGAGATGGCGATGTTGGTCGTGGTGTCCGCCCCTCCGACCTCGTGGAAGCCGCTCCAGAGGATATTGCCGTTCGGTAATTGAACGGCGGACGGGTAACCGTAATCGTTCGCCCCGGCCGCCCCAGTGCTCGAATAGGAAAGCGGGAGAACGATGGGCCGGTCGATGAACGTGGCCCCACCGTCTGTCGAAAGGGCACAGCCGCTGCCCCATTGGTAGCCGCTGCCGGTGAGCGGTATTCGGAAGCCCATCGAAAGCAGGATGTTGCCGCTGGCTAGCTGGAGCAGGTGAGGCGAAACCAAGGTCGTGGCCGCAATCCCGGGGAATCCGAAGACCGCGGTGGGGGTCGCCCAGTTAGCGCACTCGTTCGTGCTTGTGGTAAGCCAGATGTCGCCCTGGTTGTCGTTTCGCAGTGCGGAGATGTAGGTGGTGCCGACTTTAAGTAGTGCCGCCTCGCACCAATGGTTCGTGGTGTCGGTGGCGATTGTGCCCTGCGTGTTCCAGTTGCTGCCGTTCGTCGGATCGCTTCCTGATGGGCATTTCAATACGTAAGCGTGCCAGTAGCCGGTGGCCGTGATCACGGCGTGGCATGTCGCGAGTAGGTCGCCACCGGCTGTTACTTCGACGAGGCCGTTGTCGAAGCCGGCCTTGTCCGTTCCAGACGTCCAAGGAACGGAGACTGGATTGGTTGGCGATGTCGACAAGTTGGTCCATGTGCCGGCGGGCCCGCCGATCAACTTGGCGAAGTAGAAGTTTTCAAAAGCGGATGTAAATAGGCTGCCGAGAGCATAACTATAACAGATGACGATGGACCCATCAGCTAGCTCAAGAGCGGAGAAGAAACCGAAGGCATAGGTGCTTGCCGGGGTGGCGATCGTGGCGTAAGAGCCGAACGTGACGCCCCCGTTGGAGGAAAGGGCTTGGACGAGGGCGGAACCGGTGGGATTCGCGTTGGTGGTTCCTTCGACCTGGGCGAAGAGCATGACCTGTCCGTTGTACGACGATCCTCCGCCATTCACGCCGGCTTGATTTTGGAGGAGGATCAATTTGCTCCCGCTGTTATACCCCGGGTAGCTGGCCTGAGCGATGATGTCCGTGGGCCCGCTCAGAGCCGTGGTTGGCTGGATCGCGCCCGCGGCGCTGCTGACCGATGTCGCGGTTGAATTTCCGATCCAGGCGTAGAGCGTCCGGGTTGTCCCCGCGGCGATCGCGGGCACCTTCACGAGGAGGTAAATGGCGGAATCGGTCGTGAAGGTCAGGGCATTCTCGAACAGGAAGTTGAGCAGGGTCACCCCGTCCTGATCGGTGATCCGCAAGTCCTGGAGAGCCGATTGCCCCTTGGCAACCAGGTAGGTATAGGCCGCTCCGGTGATGGCGAGTCCAACCTGGAAATAGGACAGCGCGGAACCGCTGTTGTTGTTGGTGACCGTGATCGGCACGGGTTCGGGAAGCCAGCCGGCGAGCATGATTCGTCCCCTGTCAGGTGGAGCTGGTACCTACCAGGAAACCGTCGTAGGTCCCCGATCCGGTGCAGTAGAACGCGACGATGAGTACCCCGCTGGCCGTTGTCGGCATGGCCGGGGCCGAGAAGGACGGTGTGAACCAGGTCACTCCGGACGGCTGGGTGAGCGCGTAGGGGCCGCCTGACGCGGCCTGCTGGGCCCGGACGCGAATCCACTGGCCGACCGTCGCGCCGGAGAGCGCGAGCGTGGTGGCGGCCGCCAGGGTGGCGGAATGATTGTCGTAAGACCCGCAAGCGCAAGTCCAAGTGCCGGCTGAGATTGTGTCGGCGTTGTATGCGCTGGTGTGTTGGGTGATGGTCAAGCCCGTGACGGGCAGGTCTGCCGCGGCAAGGGCCCGGAACGTGGGGGCCGCGGCGCTTCCCGAAGTTGGGCCGGCGAGGACGTAGTGAGCTGTCTGGGCGATCAGACTTGCGGGCGTCAAGGTCCCCGATGTCGTGACGGCAGTGTCCGCCGAGGCCGTGAAGATCGTCCCATCGCCGGTCCAGGAGACGGAAGTCACGGTGCCGGAGCCGCCCCCGGATGCGACGAGCGTCGTGCCACTGAAGCTCAGTCCGGAGCCCAGCGTGATGGCTGATGGCGCGGCAGCCGAACCAGTCGGGTTGCCCATGAGCGAACTGGCGGCGAAGTTGGCCTGCTTGGCCAGTGTGACGGCTCCCGCCCCGATCGTGATAACGCCCGTGGAAACGACCAGCGTGGCATCACCGGACATGGTGAGTCCAGCAAACGCAGTCCCGCCGCTGTTGTACTGGATCTGGTTCGCCGTGCCGCCCGGGTTCGCGGCGCCGCCGGTCGCGGCAACCAGCGTCGTGCCCGAGAACGACAGGTTGGCACCCAGCGTGATCTCGGACGGAGCGGCCGCGCTCCCTGTCGGGTTGCCCAGCAGTACCGAGCCCGCGCTCGTGTTCTGGATTTTGGCGTAGGTCACGGCGGAATTGGCGATGCGCGCGATCGGCAGCGTACCGCTGCTGATGTTGCTCGCGTTCGTCGTGTCTGTCGTCGCGCTGGCCGCGAATGCCGTGCCGCTGGTCTTGGTGACCGTGATGACGCCCGTGGACGTGACCAGTGTGGCGTCTCCGGACATGGTGAAGCCGCCGAACGACCCGGAGTTGTCGTACTGGATCTGGCCGGATGTGCCGCCGGGCGTGCCGCCGCCGCCGGAGGAGACCAGGGTAGTCCCACTGAACGACAGGCCGGTCCCCAGCGTGATGGCCTCGGGAACGGCGGAGCTGCTCGTGGGGTTGCCGAGCAGCGAGCTGGCGGCGATGGCCGATAGGCCCGTGCCGGCCGCCCAGACGACCCCCTCGGCCGCGGCCGCCGAGGTTGTCAGGGCATAGCCGTCGGGCGTGCCCGCGGGAATCGCGAACACGCCCCACTCGAGGCCTGGGGTGGGTGCGTTGACCGACTGGATCGGCGCGTCAGTCTGGGCCGCCATCTGTTTGCCCACGACCAGCGCGCCGCGCGAGACGTTTTCGCGGTTCAGGATCACGGTGCACCTCCTACGAATGCAGAGCGCGAGCGGTGCCGTAGTAGGTGTTCAGGGCCACGCAAGTGATCTCGATCAGCACGATGCCTGTGTTCGTGGTGGCCGGCGCCGAGCCGCCTTCCCACGTCACGGTGGAGGGCCAGGTCGCCGAAGCGCCGGATGCTCCCGTGTTGGCCACGCGGATCGTCTGGCCGATCGATGGGGTCAGGACGCCGGCGGCATTCGTGAAGCTGATGGCGAGCGCGTCGGAACCCGTGCAAGTCACCGTGAAGAGGCCGCCCTGCGTCCAGTCGAGGACGGCTGCGGTAGTGAGTGTGCCGAGTGCGACGACAACGAAGTTGGGGCTCGGCGTCGCCATCCAGCGCATGCCGTTGGCCACGACGCCGAACCCCTGCGGGGCACACTGATCGGCGGGGTCCTGCACGGTCTGGCCGCCGACGGGGGCGGAGGTGACTGTTCCGGAAATGATCATGAAAGGAACTCCCGGGCTCTCGCCCGATTGAGATGAAGGATCAAGTGTTGGCCATCGCGGTCCAGGTCCCCGGAGTGCCTGCCGCGGTGCAGATCCAGCCCGGGGAACCGGACGCGGTCGCGCCGGTATTCCAGCACAGGTCGCCTTGCGCCCATGCTCCCGTCGTTGGGGCGGCGGCCCCCCAGGCCAGGTGATTGCTGCCGACAGTCAGGCATTGGAGCGGGTAGCCCAGGGCGGCGACTGAGGACAGTCCCCAACCGAGCCCGGGTCCCAGAGCGGTGGGCACGGCTCCTGTGACGGTATCGGAGAGCTGGGAGCCGATGGGCTCCCCGGCCGCGAGTTTGAATTGCATGGTCCGCCGCCTTTCAGACGTTGATGATCACGCCGAAGTCCGGACGGATGACGCCGAGGGCGTAGCCGAAGTCGACCGTGACGAAGAGGGCCTGGTAGATGTGCACGTAGCTGACCATGACGCGGAGGGGGATCCCCTGCAGGTCGATGTAGGTGACGTCGACGACGTTGCGGGCCTCGTCCGGCGTGGCGATCGGCCGGAGGGCCAGGGCGATGGCGTACTCGTGCAGGGCCAGGCAGGTGTAGCTGAGGACGACGCCTGTGGCGGTCCCGGCGTCGCCCGCGGCGACGTTCGTCGCCAAGGTCAACGTTGTGCTGGCCACGTTCGTGAGTTGATAGGCCGTGCCGGTCGTCGAACCGGAGATGTAGAACACGAGCCACTGCCCGGCGGTCAGGCCGGCGGACTGAGCGGCGGTGACGGTGACGGAGTTGGAGCCGCTTGTCGTCGTGAACGTGCCGGAGATGACGGTCTGGTAGCGGGCCGACGTGACGGTGCCCGCGGTGGGGGTGGTAGGCGAGTAGGTCGAGCTGAGTGTGAGGCTGGTATCGGTGGAGATCGAGGAGACCTTGTACAAGGTCTTCGTGCTGTCTGACCCGAACGTCAGGTAGGAGACGCCCGCGGTGAGCTGCTGCGTGAACGCGGTATTGAGCCCCGTCACGATCGCCGAGCCGTTCGTGACGGTCACCTGGCCGTAGAGGATCGTGCCGGTTGCGGTCGGCATCTGCTGGTCCCAGATCGGCTGGAAGTTGAACGCGTTGCCGAGGTCACCGCGGCGGCGGGCGGGTTCGGCGATCATCGCCGACACCAAGCTTTCCTGCACCCACGCCGAGTCGCCGAGCATCTTGCGGTAGACGTTGTTGTGGACCATCAGGCGGAGGCGCTCGGAATCCTCGAGGGGGACCTTCTGGTCAGCCAGCGTGTTCCAGGCGTTGAGCTGGTCGGTCACCAGCACTTCGCCCTGGGTGGCCCCGATGATCGGGGCGTTGGCGTTGAAGTTGCCCGGGGTGATCAGCGAGGCGATCTGGCCGTTGAGGTATTCCTTGGCCCGCTTGTAGAGAGGGTCGAAGAACTTCTGGGCCAGGTCGACGGCGGTCTGCCATTGCTCGAAGTCCTGGAACTGGAGCGCGGCCCCGGCGCGGGTCTGGAAGACCAAGGGGATGTAGTTCGGGTTGACCGAGGTGCCGGTCAGGATGCCGTTGTTGATCGCCTGCAGCGGGCCCACGTCGGGGAAGTAGACGTCGACCGTCTTGCCGATGCGCGCGGCCTCGGGTTTGATATCCTTGTACACGGCGTCGAGCAGCGCGGTCCGCCCGACCTTGGCCTTGTTGTACTCGTCGGCGCCCGCGACGAGCGTCTCAAAGAATGCTGAAAAATTGTTGGCCACTCATGGGCCTCCTTAAAAAGCCCGGTTCTGGCCTCCCCTTCGGGGGCCCAGAGTCGCGGGAAGACGAATTGAGAAAGAGCGGTTGGGGGAACACTGTGGGAAAATCACGTGATCTCAAGCTGCCGGATGAAATTCGGCTCGTCTTGCTCTGCCGCGCGGTCCGGCGAGCACAGAAGAAAGGCTCCTCTTTCGTTGAGGATCGGCGGAATCCGGACAATCTCGAAGCCGATCTCGATGCTTTCTTGGCGGAATGGGCCTCGGACAGAGAATTGCGGCAGTTTCGATCGCTTACCTGAACCGCCCTTCCTTCGCGGCGGCCGTGATCAGCTCCTTGTTCTTCGGATCCAGCATGAACTTCGGGTCGGCCCGCATCTCGGCCGTGATGATCGTCCCGTCGCCGCCCTGGTTGCGGGCTGACCGGCCGCCGCCGGGGGGGGCTTCGCCTGGTGCGGGCAGGCCGTGCTTCTTGCCGGACCACTCACGCGTTTGGCGTTCGGCAGCTTCCCTCGCCTCTCGCATATTCGGAGGCTCGGTCTCGGCGGGTTCGAAGGCGTAATCGGCCTCGGCCTTGAGCCCGTCGAGCAGCTCGGCGAGCTTGTGCTCGTCGGGCTCGTCTTTGTCCGCCTGGTACTCGGCGAGCTTCCAGAGGTGCTTGGTCGCTCCCTCCTTAGCGCCGGCTTTCTTCGCCAGCTCGGCGAACTTGTCATAGGCGGTCCGGTCGCGGATCTTCTGCTTGAGCGCGGCGTTCTCCTTGGCGATGTCGCCGGGGTCCTGGACCTGGGCCTTGAGCTTGTCTCGGTGGTCCGAAACCTCGGAGAGCGCATCGCGGTACTCGTCGCGTTCGGAGGTCAGGGTCTGGAGTTGGGCGGTCAGGTTGCCGATCTGCTCTTTCAAAATCGAGACTGCCGAGTTGTCGTCATCGTGCGGCATGATTCAGCCTCAGAGGAATGTGACGGGGTCAGGAATGTTTCGCGAGAAACTCAGGGAGCCCGAGGTCATCGACCATCTGGGCTTTCCGCCGGGCCTTGCGGGCCTGGCCGGCGAGCTCCTTGTGGACACCGTAGAACCGTTCGCACGTCTCGCGATCGCCAGCCTTCTCCGCGGCCTCGTAGACCGCGGCGTGGCGGTCGTGGAGCCCTTCCAGGCTGGCGGCCGTGTCCGTGAACAGGCTCTTCATGTCCTCCGGACTCTTGAGGTCCCGGGCCGTGTAGTACGACGTGTCGCCGAGAGCCGTGCCGACCTTGCCGCCGTTCCGCTGGATGTGCCTGCGGAGCTCGTGCTGGCGGTCGTTGGCTTCCTTGTGCCGGCGGTCGAACCACTTGCCGAGCTTCGGGTACTTCTTGAGCCCGACCTTGAATTCGTGCTCTTGCTTGTGCCACTTCTCGCTCAACGTCGCGTTCGCATCGTGAGCGACCTGCAGCGCAGCCAGGACGGCGGGGGATGTCTTGGGCATGGGGTGCTACCTCAGATCTTGTCCTGGAGATGCAAAAGCCTGCGGAAGGTCCGTGTTTGCCTGCCGCCCTTCCCACCATGGGCTGGAAACGCGTGATCCGCTGTCAACGGCCCGGTCGTAGCGGCCGATCCGTTCGTGGATCGCGTGCTTGGTGTGCGCTGGGCCTGCAACGAAATTCGAGACGTCCTTGTAGCCTGCTACCCGCCCGCGCACGTGCAACATCTCGGGGCTGGTCTTTGAGCCTGGGGTCGTCGGGGTGGCTGGTTGCCGCGCGGACTTGACGATCGCCGCCGTCCTGGCCGCTGCCTTATGGGCTTGCGCCTCCCTGCGCGCCTTGGCCGCCGCCGCTTCCGACTTGGCCTTGCCGATCAGGACATGGTTGCCGTTGATCGTCACCCAGGGCATCTCAGTGCCTCTTCCCGCGCGCCTTCTTCGCCGCGTTCCGCCGTGCCATGCTCAGCGCGATGGCCACCGCTTGCGCCTGTGGCTTGCCAGCGGCCATCTCGGTCTTGATGTTGGCTGATACGGCCTTCTTGCCGCTGCTCTGTTTCAGGGACATCTCAATCGCTCGCTTCCGCTGTCGTTTGTGGCCCCGTTACATCGCTGGCCGGGTCCTCATACCCCGATTCCGACCCCTTGGCGTCATCCACTTCCGGCGGCGGTCCGGCGATCGGGTGATGCTTCTCCGGCCCAATCTCCTGCGCCTCGGCTTCATCCTCGGCGACCTGCTTGATGTGCTCGACGGCCTGGTCGCGCGTCAGCCCGTACCGCTCCATGCAGACGGTGATCCTGGACTTGATGCCGACCTGCATCTCCCATTCGTCGGACTGGTCGCGATCCGGGCCCGGGATCGGGATGCGCGGCTCCGCCCAGGCCAGCAGAAGCTGAAGCTGCTTGGCCTGCGCGACCAGGTCGGCCTGGCCGTAGTGGTTGCCGGCCGCGGTCAGGATCTTGCGGGCCAGGCACAGCTCGGCGAGCTGGTAAATCGGCCGCCGCTGGCGGGCACGGGTGAGCAGCGGGGCGGCCTTGATGACCAGGCTGATGCCCGACGGCGCGTCGCTGTACTCGAGCTCGAGGGCCGTGTAGGGCAGGTTGACGGCCGTCGCGACCTGTTTCATGTACTTTTCGAGGTCGACCCAGATCGACTCGATGGCTAGCTGGGCTTGGAGGTACTCCGCCGATGGTTCGCCGCCGTCCGCGTAGCCTTCGCCGGTGTATCCGGTGCCTCCTCGGCAGAGGCGCATGAACCGGCCGGGGCCAATCTCAGGCGTGAACGTCGGAGAGACATTCTTGAAGACGCCAATCGGTCGGCCGTACTTCGCAATGAGTTCGTCCAGTTCTGAGAGACGATCATTGATCCGTAATTCAGCTTTGCGGAGGAATGTGCCCGGTCCAGGAGTCCAGAACTGTCGAACTGGAGCACGATAGTGCAAGAACGCAAAGGGGATGCAGCCATAAGTGTTCTTCTCCGCGTTCTTCGTCTCGAACGCGACCCGGGCTCCCGCCGTCTTGTCCGCGCTGTACTGGTCCGTGAGGTAGGTCCGCACCTCGTCCTCGAACCAGAGCTTGTACCGCGTCCGCTGGTTGTAGCGGTCGATGGTGACGACGGCGAACGCCTGCCGGGGGTCCTCCGGGTCGGTGAAGACCGTGAACTCGTCGCCGCCCCAGAGCTGCAGATCGACCGGCTTGTCGGGGTCGTTCGTGCACTTGATCTGCACGGCGCAGACGTCGTTCAGGGCCGCCTGGGCCTCCGCGTGCTGCATCACGCAGTCGATGTGGTTGGTTTCGTAGACCTGCTCGAGCAAGCTGTCCGCGAGTCCGTCCCCAACCACAGTACGCTGGGGTCCGGGGTTGTAGGTGTGCTCGCACAATCGGTCAACAGCTTGTTGAACAAAGCCTGACTGCCTCCGCGGGCGACCGGCAAAATCAAACTCAGTCTCAGCCTCACCTGCAATTCAGACGTAAGCCGGCGGGGCGGCACCAGTGCCTAGGACGCCGCTAGGCGCGCCGCGGGCTGAACTTCTGCGGTTCCCTGCGTTTTCTCGCTTCGCCCCTCTCGTGGCATCCTG
>Ga0187864_10002844_pt1 | contig 14634 bp, 11 predicted proteins | sample June2016WEW_11_4_FD_132985 | JGI IMG/M metagenome (GOLD analysis project Ga0187864, IMG submission 132985) | Peatland microbial communities from SPRUCE experiment site at the Marcell Experimental Forest, Minnesota, USA - June2016WEW_11_40 | ecosystem: Environmental > Terrestrial > Soil >... | reverse complement strand
GGTGGCGCCGCCAACATGCCCTCGGCGGTAGCTCGCATGGGCTTGCCGGTCAGTTCCTTCGCCAAGGTGGGCGATGATTTTAATGGCGAGTTCATTCCACGTGAACTCGCGAAGTTAGGCGTGGACACGACCGGCATTCGTGTTTCGGCGCGCGACACGACACCCTTCACGTTTGTGGGAGTGCGCGCCGACGGCGACCGGACGTTCATCCATACCCCCGGCGCCAACCTGACTTTCAATCTCAGCGACCTGGACCTCGACCGGGTGCTGGCCACCAATCTTCTCCTCTATCATGATTTGTATGTTCTGCCGGAACTGGACGGCAAGCCCGCGGCAACCTTGCTGGCGGAGGCGCAACGGCGGGGCGTGCTGACCTTCTTGGACGAGGATTTTGGTTATGGGCCGACGCTCGAGCCCTTGGCGGCCATGTTGCCTCACTGCGACTATGTGATCCCCAGCTTTGATGATCTGCAGGCGATTTACCCGGGGGCCTCGGCGGAAGAAATGGCAGGCCAACTCCTGAACTTGGGCGCCCGCAACGCGGTGCTGAAAATGGGTCGAGACGGCTGTCTGGTTGCCCGAGGCAGCGACCGCATTCGGGTCCCAGCCCTCCCTGCCAATGTAGTAGATACGACAGGCGCGGGCGATTGTTGGGATGCGGGCTTCATTGCCGGACTGGCAAGCGGTGAAGATATCCTCACCGCGGCACGGATTGGGAACGCCTGCTCTGCGTTCTGTATCGAGGCTGTGGGAGGATCAACGGGCGTCCCCCGTTACCAGGCCGTGCAGCAACGAGCCACCCAAGGGTGAGTAGCGGCGATTTTACATCGGGGCTGTCCAAATTAGCCGGTAGCGCGGAGTCTCGTCCCTCAGAGACTCCGCGGCTCTTCATCGAGCAGGCAGGCCCAGACGGCGGGCGAGCAGGTGGCGGGATCGCTTGGCGGCTTTTTGCTTTCCGGCACAATTCCCGAGCGCTTTTCTCCTGGCGTCATGGCCGCATCGGCTGATCGGGGGGCGGTCATAACCCTTGCCCCTGCCTACAAGGGAGTCGTTTTGAAGCGCCGCACAGTAATCCCGCTGGGCGCGGGATAACCCTGCGCTACCCGCTGCTCCCCGTAACCTGTTCCCTATCACCTGCTCTTTGACCCGGGGAGAAAAGCGTTTGAGGATTGCGCCGGAAAGCCGAGAGCGGCAGACTAATCCCGCCCGGAGCGGAATTAGTTTGCGCTGATGCCAAAACCAGCCCCGGAGGGGCGGGCTACCACAGCCCAGGCCAACGGCCTGGGTCCGAGAACCCCTTCCCGTCTGGCCGCAAGCCCTGAAAGGGCGAAACCGCACTCCGGGATGCACGCGGAGGGTCGCCGAGGCTAGGCAGACGGTCTTTATCACGCCCCTTCAGGGCTTGACAACCAGAAAGGCGGTGACCTTCCTGACCCAGGCCGTTGGCCTGGGCTTTGCTAGTCCGCCCCGTTGGGGCTGAATGCACGCACCCCCGGTGCGCGGTCGAGGATGTGGATGAAGATCAGCTTGCAGCGGGTAGGGCAGAGTTATCCCGCGCCCAGCGGGATAACTCTGCGCTGAGCTCGTTTCTTGTGTCATTCTGAGCGAAGCGAAGAATCTCCGCATTTGCCAGCCGGTAGCGGGGACCTCCGTTTTTGAGGTCCACGGCTCGTTCCTTTCACCATGCTTGTCATAGAAATCAGCCTCGTCGACCTTCTTTTGCACCTGCGCTTACTCAGGCCCGTCAGGGCCGATAGATTGTGGCCCACGGCGACAGCCGTGGGAAAGACAAGTAGTCTTAGTTAATTTCTCAGCCCCGGCAGGGGCGATAGAGCCTTTTCGTCAAACTACAAAACGCGGATCAAATTCCACTCCATGTTTCTTGAGCAGCGCCAGGACCTCTTCCTGATACGTCAGCTTGCGATGGTGTTCTTCCTGATGCGCAATGTACTCCCTCACCCTCTCCAGATTGGATTGGCTCACGCTGAACGCGGTGTAGCCTTCCTGCCATGCGAAGAGGCTGCCATGGGGCGAGTTGGCCTTGGCCCACTTGGAAGAATTGGCCTTGAGCTTCTCCATCATGTCAGCAAGGCTGAGGGTGGTGGGGAGTACGAACAATAAGTGGACGTGGTCGCTTGGGCCGTTGATCAGCACCGGCTTCCCTTTCAACTGGCTGATAATTCCGCCCATGTAAGAGAAGAGGTCGGTCTTGATTCGTGCGTCCAGGAGCGGCCTTCGATCCTTTGTGCTGAAGAGAGCATGAATGAGGAGGTTAGTGTATGTGTGCGCCATTGCTGCTGCCTCGGGGCTTTTTTCTGTCGCCCGCCGCGGCGGGCTCACTCTCTCACTGCCTCTGGTCTCCCAGGGCTGCCGCCCTGGGCCATCCCGCCTTGCGGAACCCCTTACGGGGCTTGACAACCAGAAATGCGGTGACCTTCCTGACCCAGGCCGTTGGCCTGGGCTTTGCTAGTCCGCCCCGTTGGGGCTGAATGCACGTACCCCCGGTGCGCGATCGAGGATGTGGATGAAGATCAGCTTGCAGCGGGTGCCGCGCAGTAATCCCGCTGGGTGCGGGATAACTTTGCGCTGAGCTCGTTTCTTGTGTCATTCTGAGCGAAGCGAAGAACCTCCGCATTTGCCAGCGGGTAGCGCGCACCTCCGTTTTTGAGGTCCGCGGCTCGTTCCTTTGACCTTGATTGTTATGGAAATCAGTCTCGACGACCTTTGCGCACTCTTCGGGTGGTCGCACGGTGACGAAGAAATATCGATCGGAAAGAAAGGGGCGATCCCGCAACGCGGGACAACACTGCGCTAGAACACAAGACGGGAGAATGCGATTGCCGGAAAAAACCGCGGACCCCAAAGACGGAGACCTGCGCTACTCGCGCAATCGGGGCGGAGGGCGACGCGGACGGGGCTTCCTTGGTCGTCTCGGCTGCAATTCGAATCTCCCAGGGGTAAGATACGTTTCCGGCGGGTATAGTTCGGGGGGCAGACCAGGTATTGTACGCCAGGCGGCTAGGTAGGTAGCAAGACTAGAAGTAGTGTCGGGGAGGCCGGGGTACCTGCAGACGTCCATGAGAAGGTCGCTCAAGCGTTTGAATTTGTCTTCGGTCAGACCGAATCGGCCCTCTTCGGAAACGCCTCTTACCTTCAAATACCATTGAACGAGAATATTCTCGCGATTTAAGACAATCTCATAAGGCAGAGGAAGCTGGAAGCCGATGGGCTCGGGGCGGGGAAAACACACCAGCCTGAACCTTCCCATGTGCGAGCGGAATATGTAAGAGGGAGACTCGCCCTGCGGGACCTTGGTAAACATAAACGCCAGGACGCTGTTCGCGAGGAAACGCACCCCTGATACATTGCGGCTACCAAATATTGAGGTCTTGCTTAGCCTCGACATGCGCGTCAAATCGTAGACGGTAATCAGCACCTCGTCCGCGGTTCTAATGCGCGATAGCAAGCGGTTGGTCCACTTCTCGGCCTCGGGGGAATCCTGGTAGATAGACCAGCCAGCCGGGATCGCAAGAGTTAAGGTTTCCCTTTCCTCCAACTCAGCAACGGACTTGAGTCCGACGCTGCGATTGAAAAAGAACCTTACCGTGTCAGGCGTATCTTTCCAGAGGGAGCCGAGGACCGGGAACTCGCCCATGAGACGTTGTTTGTATTCCCATGCGCCTTGGGATCTGGCAAGCGCGGTCGTGGCGAGGTGTTCTGATATCACCTCTTGGATGCATTTGGCTGCTTCTGGGGGAACGGGGGAAAAGTCATCTGGTCGTGTTTCGTTCCCCATGTGGTGGCGAGCAAGAGTAGTCGGGTAGCCTGCTCGCCTGACATCAATACGGATCGAGAAGGGCAAGCCATGGTGGGTACGCCACGTTGGCCGCAATGCAATCCCATGCAGACACATCGAATCCTCTGGAATTAATGGGATGGATGCCTGCGGGTGGGCCGTAAGGTATTTATCCTTCGCCCATTGCCAGCGAGCCCATGATTCTCCGCTCTCGCCTACGTAGGCGAATACGTAAAGTTCCCCTTCAACTCCTGCCCCACTAATCGGAAAGCACCGGATAACAAACTTTGCGCCTAAGTTGATTATGTCTGGCTCTTCGCGGACGAAGTCCTCTGGTCGTTCGGCGCGAATTGTGGAGCCCTTTCCAAGGTCATCAACGAGGATTGGAAACTCTACCCGACGGCACCAGCCTGTTACGAGGTCGGTCAACTCTCCCTGCTCCATCTTCTGTTTGAGCATCACTTCGATCCGTGTGCCTGTCGTACGGCGGTCAGCACGTTCCGTCAGCGAGTAGTTTCTGGGGCCGGTCAAGGTCAATCGGATGGGCCCATCCCGGCGGGGTGAAGTTGGCTTGAAGGTCTCCACAACCACGCGGTCGCTAACCGCAAAAACCGTCAGAAAGCCGACGCCAAACCGGCTGGTTGGGACAAACCTGAAATTCCTCTGGAACTCGTCAGTAACGTAAAAGGAGCGCCCCACCTGAAGGAAGTACTTCTGGATTATCTCGTTGTCCATCCCGATGCCACAATCTTCCACAACCACAAACTGCTTATCTTCCTGTGCGCCAGAGAGTTCGTTTGCCGTCAGCCTTGTAGTAATCGAGACACGAACTGGATATCGCAGGCGGCGCTCCTCGCTCACCTGCGTCGGATATTCCGGAGGCTGCTCCCCGTCGTGGCTCACGTCCAGGTACATCTGGCAGCGGTTGGCGTCCAACGCGTTCTGGATAAGTTCTCGGATGAATACATCCTTTGAGTCGTATACGTCCCGAATTAGCAGCCCAAAGACAACTTCGTTATCCAACTCGAACCGCCATTCAGACGGAAAGTATTTTGCTCCGGACGCGGGCTTGATATGGATGGTTGCCCCAGATCCCGAGAGCTCAGCATCAGGCGCGATCCAATCGCGGTGACGCGGTGCGTGGCTCATCAGCGTCCGCGCTTCCTTCACCTCGTTCACCAACCATTGGCACCAGTCCTGAAGGACCCGATGCTCCTCCTGGGTGAGGCATTCGGCTGTGATTTCGATGCGCTGCGGCGAGGTTAGGCGGTGGACAATGCGCTGGTATTGCGACCAGTGGGCGAGGCTTTCGGAGGGGACGGGGCTTGCCGGGTTCAGTAATAAAGGACAGGCCCTGTCGCAGGACATGTCCAGAAGGTCGCCCAGCCTCAAAAGGATGGCGAGAAACCTGACGTTCACACGATCCGCACGAATATCGCACTCCTCGGGATATCTTTCGCGGTCCTCCAGTTCGTGCTGCCTCAACCCATGGGCGACGCAGACATCGGATATTGTTCGAAGCAGCATCGGGTCGTCGAATGCAAACCGGCCCAGTGTTCCCTGATGCTGTGCCATGATATCGGCGGCCCGCAGGTGGTGGGTGCGCCGGATAAATTCAGCCAAGAGAAAACGAACTTGGAAGTCAGCGAGGAAATTGCGCATTCCTTCATTCGGAGGCTCGCTGCCCTTGCGGAGGTCCTGGATGGCTGCCCATCTCTCTGCTCCGCCTCCTGTGCCCGAGACCCATTCTATCCATGCTTTGGAGTCTAGAAGGTCCGCCTTCTCCTTGTCCGATGAGACCATGCCTGCGTCATGAAGATAAGCTGCGGCGGCAGCAATGTAGGCTTCGGCCGGGGACAGGTGGACCACGGGTTCGGCCGGGTCGTCGTCGCGGAAAACCAGCTTGGACATTTGCAGGACAATCTCATCGCTGTGCTCAACTGTGTGCCGAGTGTAGTTGGGGAAGGTCTGGGGAATGTAATTCAGCCAGCCTTGGATCGCATCGCGAAGCTCAAGTACTTTGCCATAATAAATATCGTGGCTGGCCTTGAGGTAGACCATCAGGGGAGTCTTGGTGATGTCCATGCTCACTCGGTCCTTACGAGAGGGCTAGTGCGACCCTTCTCAGATCTGTCTCTTGCCGTTGATGGTATTATACGCGAAGCGGCCAGCATGTCGAGCCATTCGGTAGGTAGCCGGTGGCCCAGACAACGCGCTTTCTTTCCGTGGTGTGTGCGACGAACTCGCCCCAGAATCGTCACCTTGGGCTCGCGTGAGTGAGTATCTTCACAGGGCGAGAGCCGAGGCCAGTGCCGGCATCTCGTCCCACGTTCGGCCCTCGAGTTCCCGCCCGGATTTCTTCTTTCTCGTCCCGCCCCACTGCTTGAAGAAAAACGGCACGTTCGCTCGCTGGCATTGATCACGGATTTCGAGAACCCATGCTGCGTCCATCCGGCGGGCACCGGGCCCGGACTCTCCGCCCACAATCACCCAATCGATACCTTCGAGATTCAGGCTCGGCAGCGGGCCTAAGAGCGGCTCGAGCGACAGGAATCTGACCATTGCACCGGTTTGGCGAAGGTGGTCAATGCGGAATGTGTAGGTCTGATTCTCGACGCTCACACCCATCCAGATGTGCGCCTTCCAGGGGAGCAGGGGCGAAAGCTCCATCAAGCGCTCCGACCTCTTCGTCAGGACTTGATACCGATGCCAATCAGCCCGGCACATGACATCAAAAGTTCTGAGGATGAATTCCACAGGCACAGCCTTGTGCAAGAGATCGCTCATGGAGTTTACGAAGATGGTCTGCGGCTTCTTCCACTAGAGAGGCAGCTCCAAGGCGCTTGCGTGGAGGGTAAGTTCGAAGCCATTCGCGTAGTTCGGCTGACCCATGGCCTGGAGTCGCAGCGCCATCCGCTCCGCATAGCAGTGCTTGCATCCGGGGCTGACCTTCGTGCACCCCGTGAGCGGGTTCCAAGTGGACTCCGTCCACTCAATTGCGGAGTTCGTCGCCATAATCCACCGCGCCCGGCCCGCCAAACCGTCGATTAAAGTTGGAGTGCCTTGGTTTCGCGCTCATTAGAACAGCTCACGCTGGCCGTGAGGGCCGATACGTTTGATTTTTCGCCACAAGTCGTTGCCCCTCGGATGCTTGCTTGCGAAGAGGAGGTAATAAAGCAACGTGTTCTGGTCAGTTTTTACTGGTACCCAATCGCTATCAACGGCAAGGTACCCCAATGATCCCAAATTGGCCAAGTATTCCTTTGCAATTTCTGCGCACATATGGTCAAACGATTTCAGAGGTTGCTCGTGGTAGCGGTCCTTCCACCTTGCGCTGCCCATGAATCGGTCGAGTGCATTCGCATCAGTCTGAGTATATTGGTGGAGGTTCATGCGGATTCCCATGCCCTCGGGGAAGTTTATGATTAAGTCGATCTGACGACCAGCCGTTAATTTCTTGATTGTTTCGAAAGAAAGCTGGGAAATCCCGGTAGGGTCTATGAAAGCAAGTCCCAAGCCCTCGGAGGGAAGTTCTGCTTGTTCAATTGTGTCGTTGCAATCTCCCAAAATCATTTTCACTTTTCCCCATATGTCGGGCGCACGCTTTCTCGCCCTCGCACCAAGGGCTTCAAAACAAGTCCGGTCCATTTCAAAGAAGAAGTATTTTGCGAAATCAAACCCCAGAAGTGCGATGAGAGGCGAGCCATCTATTTCCTTCTGGGTCTCACCACGTATGAGACATCTGCCAGGGCCAGCGAAAAGGTCGACATAATACAGCCTCCCTCTCCACTTGTTCTTCATCCCGACCGACAGGATTTTCAGGTAGCGTCCCAGATAGTAAAGTTTGTCCTCGGCCCAAGTGCCACTGCCGCGAACTGCCAGACCATCCGTCCCAAAGATATCTTGGTCATCCATATTGTTTGCCATGCTTATAACACACTTTCTATCGCGGTGCCTGATCGGTGAAATCTAACTGTGGCGCCCCCCGATCTGCCATAACTCCACTTGCGAGCCCGCCTCTCATACAGCCTAATTCTAGACGAACAAAAAGCGAACGTCAAATGTCTTCCCTTGAAACCAGCTCGTGGGTGGCGCATACGTGCCGACGGTTGTTGTCTGGATGTATGCGCCCTTCGGGCGGCACCGCCGCACAGTTTTGCCCATGGCCAAGACCGAAGCGTCATTCCCGAAATAGAACCTCCCCGCCGCGGCGGGAGTGGCGCGTGTTGCGCGCCGCCATGTTCTTCAGCCTGATGTCAGCCTTCAACATCGGCTTCCTCGACATCAACTTTGGCCGCTGGGTGCGGATGCTGACGAAACGTGAATACGACCTCAAGGCGGTGGGCTGGGCCCACACAGTCTCAGGATTCCAATCCCTGCTGAGCGTTTACCTAATCGCGCTCTGGGTTCTCACTTATTTCGGCAGGCCATTCGGCTAGCGGTTCGGTGTGACGGCTGTGCTCGTTGGGAGCATTCATCTATTCACGCATATTCGCCTTCTCGGGAAACAATCCCGGCATCCAGCGCGAGGCAAGCGCCGCCGGGAAGACTAGGCGTAGCGGCGCGCGCGGACCGTCCGAGGTGAGTACCCCCCGCTCGATCAGTGCCGAGACAATGCGGCGCGCATGGCGCTCGCCCGCGCCCACAACGCCGCCGGCATCGGCACGAGGCAGCTCTCCCCTGTAGAGCACGGCTTCGAGGATGCTGCCTGACTTAGGCGGAAGGGCATCGACCCTGATTTCTTCTTCGGCCCAAAGAAGGATGCGTGCCCGCAAGCGATCCGGCTGCATCAGGCTTTCCATAAATTCGACCTGGTCGATGCAGGTTCTAAGAAAGAAGTCTGTGAAGCCCGCGAGAGCCTCCTCGCTCAAATTCCCGCGCCCGTCGAGATCGTTACGGCGGGTGCTGTCACATGCGGCAAGGCGCTCCTTATACGCATCAACATTGCGCGCCAGGCCGCGCGCCACCGACCAGACGGCGCCGGTATCGAGGGTTTCCAGCAGCATCGCATGTGACATCAGGCGTGCAACGCGACCATTGCCGTCAACAAACGGATGAATCCACACGAGGCGATGATGCGCCGCACCAGTGCCCAGGATCGAGTCCGTCTTGCTGAGGTGGCCGTAAACTTCCTCGAAACGCTTCAGAAAGCGCGGTACGGCGCCGGGACTGACGGCGATATGATCACCGACCCTGACGTCTTTCCTCCGCAGCTCGCCGGGGACGACCCGTACACGTTCTTTCGTTTCCGGGTCCTCCACCCACCGCAGATCCTCGGGCAATAACTCGCAGAAGCGGCGGTGGACTTCGCAAATGCCATCGCTTGTCGCCGCACGCCCTTTCAGGCCGCCGTCGTCAATCCATTTCTGCACCGCGATATGTGCTTTCGCTTCGAGTTGCAGATCGCGCTTGTGGGCGTCCTTGCTATAGTCGTTCTTTAGCGCGCGCTCGATATCGACCGGGTGAGTGTCGTGCCCTTCGATCAGATTGCTGTAGTAGCAGTTCATGGCGCGCACCAGATCGGCAAGGGAGGCCAGCAGACTCTGCGGTAGACTGCGCCGAAACCCGGTAGACTTTTGCGCCAACTCCAGGGCAAGGTCTGTCAGCCCGCTGCGATGAGGGGAGCCTTCGCCAATCAGCAAAGGCTCCATCAGCGAAACTAGCTCGCCCCAATCTTCCCCCGCTTTTGTGTCCGCTTTCATGTCCGAATCATGTATTCAACTAAAGTCTTTTATATCAATGTATTGTGTTATTGTCAAGACATAATATGTCCTTAAATAAGTCCGCTCATAAGTCCGCTCAAATACGCCCTTTCCCGAGCCAGAATCAATGCGCCGGAACCGTGTGCAAAATACGGCGGTTCACAAACAGGAAATCAGGAGGCTTTTCAGAAAGGGCCTTTCAAAACACGAGATTGCCAAGCGGCTCATGATCAGCAGAACCTCGCTACGCAGGCTTCTGGGCAATCCTTAGCGTACGATTTTTTCCGTTTCGCGGGTGCCGCATACGTCCCGACGTTTTTGTCGGGATGTATGCGCCCTTCGGTCGGTACCCTCACACCCTTTTGTCCATGGCCAAGACCGAATCGTCGTTCCAGAAATAGAACCTCCCCGCCGCGGCGGGACCACGGCCAGTCCTCGGCGCGCTTGACAAGGCCCGCCGTCATTGAGTTTGGGTGATCGTGCCCCGGTTTCCCGGAATATCCCCCAACCCTCCGCAGGCCGCGGTCGAGAGATCGCGCTCGGCAGCACAAGCCGCAGAGTCTCTTGTAGGGCCGAACGGCGTTCGGCGCGGGGCCAGCGCCGCTGGCCCCTACGCACTTGGTTGCGGCACCGGCCCGCGCTGCGCTACCGGCTGCGCTTTCCCGCGGCCGGCGGAGGGCTTCGCTCCCAGGCGCCTGCAACAAGAAGGAGCGGAAAGCGGCGCGTGGTGGCGCGAGAGGGGCTTGTGATAGGCTATACATCTAGCGTACCATCAAGCGGGCGAGCCGCCGAGTGTGTCAAAATGCCACATTTATGCGCTCACCCCCATCCTCCCGGCATTCTTCTAACCCGTTGAAAACACATTGGAATAGGATGTCGCGCGCCCAGAACGCTTCAAAAAAACGAGACACATGGGGCAAATGGAAATCACCCTCCCTTGCCCGGTAATCAGGCGAGCGCAATAAGGTCAAACGCTCAGGTTATGCAGGTAGGTGTAACTGATCTTCGCGCTTTCCAGTGAGTCTCGGTCGCACTCGTCCTGCTCCACGTAAAAATGCTTCATGCCGCCTTCGCGTGCGGCCTTGAAAATCTTCTTCCAGTCGATGACGCCCTGGCCGACTTCGGTGAAGGCCCCAGGCCGAGAGTCCTCCCCCGTGGTGGGCGGGTAGCCGGATTTCAAGTCCTTGATGTGAAGCTGCGGGAAGCGCCCCGGGAAACGGTGGAAATAGTCCACCGGGTCTTTCCCCGCGCGCACGCACCAGAAGCAGTCCAACTCGAAATTAACGAGTTTGGGATCCGTCCTACGAATCAGCTCGTCGTACACGACCGCACCCTCCACGGCGGCATAGTCGAAGTTGTGGCCGTGATAAAAAAACCGGCAGCCTGCCCCGCGGACAGACTTGCCGATTTGATTGAACCATTCCGCATCTCGCTTGACGGCGTCGAGCGACTTCCGGTCTTGCTCGTCCAGGCTGGCCAGACCGATGTAAGTGATGCCGCATTCCTTCGCCTCCGCAATGTGCTTCTCGAGGTCAGACTTGAGCTGGGACTCAGTGAAGTGCATGCTGAGCACCGTAAGGCCGTGGTCAGTCAGGATCCGTCGGAGCTCTGCGGGCTTCTTTCCATAAAAGTCGAAACTGCCCAACTCCACCACTTGGTATCCAATTTCGGCCACCCTCTTGAGCGTTCCCTCCAGGTCCTTTTCCATGTGGTCACAGACTGTATAGAGCTGTAAACCGATGGGCATGGCGTAAGGACTACTCAGAAGCTGCCCATTGCGGCTCAAGGCAAAAGCTGTCAACCCGAGTCCCGCGTTTTGCAAGAATAGTCTTCTATGGATCGAATTCATCATCTCGTTTCACTCCTCTCGAAAATTTGCAAGAACCCTGAGCGCTGGATCGCCCACTGCCGCTCCCCGCATTAGAGTGCAATGCGCTTCACAAGGCCTTCAGGCTGGCGTCACCCGAAGACCCCCGGCAGAAACCGGAAGCGAGAGTTACAGTTTTTCTGCCGCCACCAGCAGGTCGTTCGATTTTGCCGGAGCGAACGGTGACTTGGCGTAATCGCCCCAAAATCGCACCTTCCCAAAACCGGCTCGAGTCAGAAGTTGGGCGAGGAGGTTGCGAAAAAGAGGGATCTGCCGAGAGCTTCTGACGTGAGATTGCCACTTTGCCCCTGCCTTTTCGCGCACCAGAAACATGGCATGAAAATTGATAGCTTCTTGTTCGTAGTCGGCAAATTTTACGAGCAAGACTTCTTCTTTGGCAGTTTCTCCCGAAAGCAGCGGGAACCAATAGGCCTTCTCTTTCCATCGAAGGTCGTAGTTGAGGTTTTGCGTGAGCAATATGCCTCCGGCTCGCAAGGCGCCTGCAATGCCTTTTAAGGCTGCCAGCAACTGCCCCTCGCCCGAGATGCCCGGCAGGGCATTGCCCAAGCAGAAGGCTGCGTCGTGGGTAGGGCCGAGCTCCCCGGCTTGCTCCATCTTCAGGAGGCTCACTTTGGCTTCGCCGCCAGCCGCTGAGATGGCATCCGCCGCTTGGTTGATTCGTTGCTGGGCGAATGCCACCGCGTCTTCATCGGCGTCGAAGCCAAGGACGCTGAAGCCCCTCTCGGCCAGCGCCGCGACATGCCCGCCCGTCCCGCAGCCCGGCACAAGGACTCGCGGGCCGGCACTGCGGGCGAGTTCTTCCAGCAGCGGCATCTCGCGCGCCAAACGCTTCTTCCAATTAATGACCGCGTCGTAATATTCCGAGAAGTTAGGAGGCATGGATCACCCTGGGTCGCGTTAGTGCACGTCCTCCCGCTTCGGTCCGATAATCTGCTTTGGAGGTGATTCAGGAAGAGGCTTGAATACTACCGGGGTATGATACTTCGGCTTGAGTGGGAGGTCGCGCAAGTTCTTCCATTCCTCGTTGGCCGGCACGAGGAAAGAAACGATGTTGCCGGTATCGCGTTCTCGAGCGATGAATTGGAGCCCGGCGTTACGATGAAAGGATTCCGTGACGGCGTCCTTGGTGAAATTCGGGAGAAGGACCTGGAATGCACCGCCTTCGTCTGGCGTCACTCGCGCCACATGGAAGGTCGTTACCGCCCCGTCCGCGATACCGAAGAAATCATGCGCCCAGTAGGCCATGTAGGTGATTTCCACCTCGTAATGTCGGCTGCGAAGAGGTTCCGGCAGCTCCACTCTTCCGTTGAAGGTTAAAGGAGGGAGGTCCTCACAGGAAACATCTGTGGCTTTCTCAGGCTCAGATAACAAGGGAACAACGATAGTCACAATCTGGCACCCAGGCGCATATAAAATGACTTTGAGTGTTTCTGCGGCTTGATGATTCACGGATGTGCCGATCAGGTACGCGTTCCTCTCCGGCTCTGCCCTCACAAATTCTCCGTGGGCCCCAAAAGGTCCGGTTAAGATGTATTTAGCCTGGACCTGCTCCGAGCGAATCTCAGGAGGAAGTCGGATTTCAAACGGCGCCGGTTCTTCTTGCTGTCCCCGGCCCGCTTCACCAAAAAGCAGTGGCAAGCCCATCAACAAGAAGAAGGCGAGACCACGACCTGTGGAGTGCATCATCGGCTGACCTCCTGCCGGGCATCGGGCTTGGCCTGCTCCCCGCGACGCGAGCCCATAGCCGGCTCGAGGGTTGTTCGCGCCGTCACCTATTCTACCCTACAGGGCGACGGTTTTGGATTCACGCTGCTGCGGTCCACGGAACACTACTTCATGTCCGCAGGCACGGGAATAGTCACTTGTCCCGTGGCGGCCCACTCGGCGCCGCGTTGAAGGGTCAAGATGAAACCGGAACTCTGCATGGCCTTCACGTCATGTCCCAGCGCGGTCTGGAATACGCGGCCTGCTCCGTAAGGAAGTGTCCAGATGAGCGGCTCATCCTTTCCTGTCCCGCAACCCTCGCCGGGTTTGTGGCAATTGTCAGGGTCATCGAACGCGGCGGCGAGGATGTGAATGTTGGGCTGCAATGAGAGGCGATGATAAAGCTCGTCTGTTTCGGCGAAAGAAGCGGGCATTCCCTTGGTGATGGGATGGTCGCGGTCAACGATGCTCACGGTGTAAGCGTGATAAGGGGCATGTCCAGCCGTCTCGCGCCAGGTGCCTCCCACCAGCTTGTCGAATTCCTGCCAGCCCCAGAAGGCATTGTTGGAAGCGTGGTAGGAAACAAGGCCCTTGCCGTTTCTCACAAAGTCGAGCAGCGCTTGGCGCGCGCCCTCGTCCCACCAGGGGCCCGAATTCTTCCAGTCGTTGTAGTTGAGCAGCAGAACATCGTAAGGCGAAAAGGTTTGAAGCGTGTTTCCGCGGACTTCTTCGTTGACGTGAACGTCGAACTTCCCCGTGCGCTCCAGGATTTCGCGGAGGAGCGGCGTTGTAGCGCGCCAGTCGTGATTCGAAACGCCCGTCAAAATCAGGACCTTGATCTTGGGTGGCGTCTGAGCGGGCAGGGAAGTGAGACATGCAAAGAGCAAAAGAAATGCCAATAGCATGCGAGACATGTGAAAGAGACCTCCGGGTGGCCATTATAACCCTCGCAAGTCGTGGTCGTGCAGAGGATGTTGGAGAAAGCTATTGGCGCGTGGTCCTGAGCGTTCATAGCCGAAAACGGCTACCCGTGATACCAGGACGTTGGCGCGAGATCGGCGCAATCGAACCGCTGAAAGCAACGGATTTACGCACCGGCCTCTTGGAGAGCGCCCCGTCACTGTCCCGCAGAGGGGGACCCGGAAAAGCATCTCGCCCTGTTGTTTCTCGGCGGGAAAGTCCAGAGCGAGATTCTTCGTCCGCCAATAAGAATGGCGGACTCAGAATGACAGCATGGCAAGCGAGCGCACGGATGTCACGCTGAGCGGGTAACACGAATTCTATAACCATAATACTGTAAAATGAGGATGTGCTATGCTGACGAGCTGATTCCTATGCATATTCCCGATGGCTATCTAAGTCCGGCGACCTGTGCTGCCCTGTACGCAACCTCCGCGCCGTTCTGGTACGTGGCGTTGCGCCGGTTGAAGCGACTGCTTACCACAAGGCTTATTCCGCTGCTTTCGGTGTTTGCCGCATTTTCCTTCCTGGTGATGATGTTTAACCTGCCGCTGCCCGGCGGCACCACCGGGCACGCCCTGGGC
>Ga0187864_10002840_pt1 | contig 14640 bp, 12 predicted proteins | sample June2016WEW_11_4_FD_132985 | JGI IMG/M metagenome (GOLD analysis project Ga0187864, IMG submission 132985) | Peatland microbial communities from SPRUCE experiment site at the Marcell Experimental Forest, Minnesota, USA - June2016WEW_11_40 | ecosystem: Environmental > Terrestrial > Soil >... | reverse complement strand
TGAACCCCTGGAGTGAGACACGAAGTTAAGGGGGTAATCGCCGTTCGATGAGAAATCATTGCACGGCGAGGTTGATGTTGTCCACTCTGGAAGGACCTGAGCGGAGGGGGCCGAAGGGGACAGCCTGACGTGAGCCCTTGGTAATTTATAACTCGTCAATTATCAAGGAGATACGGGTCAGCTTAAATGTACGGTCGGCCGTCGGCCGTTTGTTTTCACCGTCCTAGCGCAGTCGCTAGACGCCAAAACTGGCGAAATGGTCAGAGCGCTCCAACAGGTTCGGCCAGGTGAAATCCGGACGATTGCAAAACCGGTGCCAGGCAGACTTTTCCCATTTCTTTGATGGGGGCAACCCTCAACGGTCAAACCTTCGGGACTGCACGTTGGAGCCGCGCCGCGGCCCGGCGGTGACGGCGCAGAATTCCCTCGAGCGAGACGGTTTGAAGCTCGCCGGCGGCGACTACAATGCGTCCTTCGACAATCAACGTATCGACCCTCGATGGCGCGCACAGCAGCAGCGCGGAGACCGGATCGCCGGCTCCGCTGTAACCCGCGCGGCGAAGGTCGAACAGCGCGATGTCCGCGCGCTTCCCGGGTCCGAGGCTGCCGATATCGTCGCGGCCCAGGCAGCGTGCGCCTCCGGTGGTGGCCATCCGCAATCCGTCGGTTACGGTGAAAGCCGCGGCGCCGTTGCGGAGACGTTGCACCAGCAGCGCCTGTCGCGCCTCCGCCAGCATGTCGGAGCTGTCATTGGATGCGCTGCCATCCACGCCGAGCCCGACCGGACATCCGGCCCGAGCCAGCGCCAGCACCGGCGCACAGCCCGAGCCCAGCCGCATGTTGGACGTAGGGCAGTGCGCGATTCCCGTGCCGGCGCGTCCAAGACGTGCGATTTCGCGGCGGTTGAAATAGATGCCGTGAGCCAGCCAGGTTTCCGCCCCCAGCCACCCGGTATCTTCGAGCAGATCGAGCGGCCGTTTGCCGAACCGCGTCAGGCAGTAGGCCTCCTCGTCGCGCGTCTCCGCCAGGTGGGTGTGCAGCCGCACTCCATGGCGCGCGGCCAGTTCCGCGGTGGACCGCATCAATTGCGGCGACACGGAAAACGGAGAGCACGGCGCGAGCGCGATGCGCAGCATGGAGCCGGCTGCGGGGTCGTGGTACTTCGCAATCAGCCGCTCCGAATCCTCCAGGATGCGCTCTTCGCGTTGCACCACGGAATTCGGCGGCAATCCACCCTGCCTGCGCCCGACGCTCATGCTGCCTCGCGTGGGATGAAAGCGGATGCCGATGCGGCGGGCAGCCTCAATCTCTAAGTCGATCAGATGGCCTCTGCCGCGAGGGAATACATAATGATGATCGGCGGTCGTAGTGCACCCGGAAAGCAGGAGCTCGGCCATGCCGGCCAGCGCCGCTGCGTGTACCGCCTCTTCGTCCAACCGCGCCCAAACCGGGTACAGGGTGCGCAGCCAGTCGAACAGTTCCGCATTGGCGGCAGGCGCGTAGGCGCGCGTGAGAGTCTGATAAAGATGATGATGCGTGTTGACCAAGCCCGGGATCGCTACGGCGTACGGCGCCCGAACTACCCGGTCGGCTTTCGGAAGCTTGGCGCTGCCGCCGCCCACCTGCACGATCTTCCCGTTTTCCGCGTAGATAAATCCGTCGCGAATCACCCGGTTCGCCTCATCCATCGGGACCAGGGCATGAATATTGCGGATCAACAGCGACCGCGCCGTCACCGGGTCAATCTCCTTTCGCGCACAATCTCCTCGAGCCCATCGCCATCGGGCGAAATGTCGTACGGCCGGCCGGCCGCCTTCCGTGCCGACTGCACATCCTTGAGGCCGTTCCCGGTGATCAAAGCGACCGCCGTCGCGCGGCGCCGCACCAGGCCTTCGGCTGCCGCTTTCTGCAGGCCGGCCACCGCCGTCGCCGCCGCCGGTTCCGCGAAGATGCCGGCGAGCCGCCCGGTGTAGCGCATGGCATCCAGGATCGCATCGTCGCTGACGTTGATCATGGCGCCGCCGGATTCGCGCACCGCCAGCACCGCCTTCTTCCAGTTCCTGGGTACTCCCACCGCAATGCTGTCTGCCAGCGTTTTGGGCTCGACCGGCTGCATCGGTTCACCGCTCTCAAAGGCCGTGGTGATCGGCGCGGCGCCTTCGGCCTGTACGCCTAAGATGCGCGGCGTCCGCTCGATCAGGCCAAGCGTCCGCAATTCGCGAAAGCCCTTCCACACCCCCGCCACGGTGCACCCATCGCCGACCGAGACCGCGACCCACTCAGGCGGTTCCCACCCGAGTTGCTCGGCGATCTCGAGACCGGCCGTTTTCTTCCCCTCCACAAGGTAGGGGTTGATTCCGGAATTCCGGTTATACCAGCCCCATCGCGCGCACGAGCGCTGGCAGAGCTGGAATGCGTCCTCATAGCTGCCGCGGACCCGCAGCACGGTCGCTCCGAAAATCAGCAACTGAGTGACCTTCGGCTCGGGCGCGCGTTGCGGAACGAAGATCACGCTGCGCAGCCCCAGCGACGCCGCCATCCCGGCGCACGACGAAGCGGCATTGCCCGTGCTCGCGCAGGCGATGATGCCGCGCCGCTTTTCCCGCGCTTTCACCACGCCGACGGAACTGGCGCGATCCTTGAGCGACCCGGTTGCGTTGCGGCCGTCGTCTTTCAGATAGAGGGACGCGAGGCCAAGGCGCCGCGCCAGCCCCGGCGCCGGCGTCAGTGGCGTCCAGCCCACCGAGAGTGCCGGCACGGCCGAGTCCGCCCGCACCGGCAGCAGCTCGCGGTATCTCCAATGCGATTGCTCCGCGCGGCGGCTCAGTATCCTCCGCGACAATACTTTGCCAATGGCGAGGTAGTCATATTGGACATCGAGAATGCCTTCGATTCCGCAACGCGGACACGTGAAGCCGACCCTCGGCCCGTGAATCGTTCCGCAAAATACGCACTTCAGTCCCTGAACGAAGTTCATCATCCCGCTCCCGGCTCTCGGAGGCATCAGCGTAACACCCGGATCGGCCCAAGTGCCAGGCGGAATTCAGAGTTTGGAGTCCGGTTCGGCTCCCGAGCTGACGGATAAGTTGCTAGATCGGCTGCAAGTCAATATAATCGAAGAGGAAAGCCACCCTAGCTCAGTTGGTAGAGCGGCTGATTCGTAATCAGCAGGTCGCCGGTTCAAGCCCGGCGGGTGGCTCCATAAAATCAATAACTTACAAGCTAGGTCAGGGTGTTGGAGAGCGGTTTGGTAGCCACGCTGGTAGCCACGCGGTTTTCTTCCGGTACCGAAGCCACGGAACCTCCACCACCACTGGTAACTCCGGTTAGGAGTGCATCCATTTTGCCGGCAGCGTCCCGCTTCGCCTCGCTGTAGACGTGCTGGTACACGTTCTGGGTGAGCCGGATGTCCGAGTGCCCGAGAATCTCGGCTATCACCTTATCTGGCACTCCCTGAGCGCGCAGCAGCGAAACGCACGCGTGGCGCAAATCGTGAAACCGTTGCTTGGGAAGTTTGGCGGCTTCCACTAGGGCGTTGAACTCCTTTAGGATTTTCCGGTCGTCGATTGGTGTCCCGATGGTGCTGGTGAAAACGTACCCCGTATTCTTCCACCTGGACCCGGCGAGTTCTCGCTCCTGGTCTTGCCGTATCCGGTGAGAGCGAAGTCTGTTAACGCAGGTCGCCGGAAGGTCGAAACTCCGGCGCGACTTTACAGATTTTGGCGGTAGCAGCGTCAGGCGTCCTTTTTTCTCGCCGGCTCGTTTCACCCGCTGAAGCGTGTGTCGCACGGTAACATTGCCGGCATCAAGGTCTACGTCGGTCCATTGGAGAGCGCTACACTCACCAGACCGGAGCCCAACGGCAAGCCCAACGGTGAATAGCGCCTCTAGCCTGTGGCCCATTGCGGCTTTCAAAAACCGGCTCGCCTGTTCCGCCGTAAATGGCGTGATTTCCCGCTTCTCACACTTCGGCGGAGTGGCCAGCTCCGCGACGTTCCGCGCGACCAGCTCACCCTTGAGGGCTTCGTTCAACGCGATCCTTAGCACCACGCGCAGGTATTTCACCAGCGCGGGCGAGTTGCCGGCCTTCAACTTTGCATTGAAAAACTGTTGGACTGTCTGCAAGTCGAGCTTGGACAGCCTAACATCCTTCAACCCTGGCACGTTGTCGAGGTTTCGCTCTTCCCACTCCTCCGGCGGTACCGTCTTCGCCAAGTGGTTGCGGACCATTTGCTCATAAGATCGGTACGTCTTCGGCCTAACTGACGGACTAACCGTATTTTCCAGCCACGCGGCGAGAAAATCTCCCACCGTCTGTTTTCCTGCCCTGATGGGAACTCCGCGATCTCTATCCCTGAGTGCGGCGGTAAGGTCTTCGGCTACCTCATGCCTCGTCCTTGCCGTGAAGATCTTTCTTTCACGGGTCCGTTTCCCGTCTGACCCTACTCTCCATGCGACCGTGACGGCGGCGCGCCATCGGTCATCCGACAGCTTGTAAATGGTTCCCTCTCCGTTACCCTTGCGTCTCGCCATGGCGCTTACTCTCCCTTTCGCTTTGTTCTCCACCTTGCGCGTGCGGCTTTCCTCGCTAACCGCGTTCGCTCGGCAGGGTCAAGATTCTTTCGGCTGTTCTGTCCGTCTTTCCGCCCGAGCCGGACGGCGGCAGGATCTTTCTGTTTTGCAGAAGATGCAACGGTCGGGAGTACGTTCCCCATCAGATGCTATCTTCCAACCCACCATAACCGCCGCGCGCCAGCGGCCATCCTGCATTCTATAGATAGAGCTTAGATAGAGCCTTCATTGTTTCCGCGTCTCGCCATTGCGTTTTCTCCTGTATCGCCGCATGGATTCTCTCTGACTGCAACGATCGTGAACCTTCTTGCTTCTAGTGTTGTTGGTGACGTCCATCAGGTCGCCGCAGATTTCGCAGGACCGAAGCTTTCTGGTCCCGGTCACAATCTCCGAGAATTGCATCCACAGCGCTGCCCGCAGATTGATTGGGCGGCTATGGAGCTTCCAGCTCCCATTCGAATCGACGCACACGAATGTTGATGAGCTGGAGCGTTGGAGATGGAAATTGAGGGCCTGAGCCAAGTCTTCCTTAGCGAGTGCAAGAAGATCTGTCGGTGCCCGACCTTTCAACACGCGAACGTGTTCTCGGGCATCATTGAGGGGAGGGCGGTAATTGCAAGTTTTCATCAGGCCCAAAGCATCCGGGCAGATCATTTTCCCTAGGGCTTTAACATTTCTTTCCTGAATCGCTCTCCACAGGTCCAACAATTTGATTAGTGCGGACGCTTCCTCAAGCCACAGGCTTACCGGCTCAACTAATAGGCCAGCGACATAGACGGAGTCAGGCTCCCGGGCATATTTTCTGTCAGGGAATTTCTGCCACGTCCTGATTATTTCGCCGAATACTGCATTCGCGTCACCAATTGAGACATACTGCAGCAGTTCGCTGGAATGCGAATGAATCCGCACCATCGTTGGCCGCGCAACACCAGCTGAGAAGTACCTTTGCTTCAGTATTAGCAGCCGATCAGAAGCCTCCCGCTGGCTGGTAAGAATGTCAACCGGACCTTTATAAAAGTCGAATGTATCGCCGCGAATATTGAGGGCCGGTTCGCTGATCGCTTTCAAGCCCATGCTAACAGCAGCCGTCGTATCCTGGTCGATTCCGAGAAAGCCGTAGCGGTCCGCGAATGCCAGCGCATCATCCGCGTTCGCGACTTTCGAGAATGCCAGCACCAAATCGGTCCGCATTGGGTCGTACGTTTCAACTTTGATCGGCTCCGATCGCGCCAGGGAAATCAACGTCGCGGGTGCCGGCCCCAGCCCATGGGCCCAGGTCCAGGCGGGCCGCCATAACCTCAACGAGCCGGGGAATCGACGCCACGTCAAACGGACGAAGTGCAGCGGGTCCCCCTTGCCAGCTCGTAGAGGCAAATGTAGAGGCGAAATAGTTGTCATTTCCCTATACGAAGAGTGTACTCTGTGGACTATGGAGAGGCAACAAAAACTTTTGCTTCGGGGCCATGAAGTCGCGGAAGTGCTGAACATCAGCCGGGCCCTCGCCTACCGTTGGATGGCCGCCGGCATCTTGCCTGTAGTGAGGGTGCCTGGCGGGCGCAGCATACGAGTCCCGCAGCAAGCGCTGCTGAAGTGGATCGAGACTAATACTGCCGGCGCCCGCGAGCTGGAGCGAATAGCCGCGTCAGCCGCTCCAAAGGCGACGGGCGCAAGCGGGCCGCCGCACGGGAACGGGTAGGTGATGGGCAACGGAATCAGGGTGGGCCATGCTCCGTGGTGGTGGGCGCTCAAGAGATGTTAGCCATTCGATCACGCCACTGGCTTCCATCGCCGGCGTCACGCTTCCCCACGGCGGATGGTCCGATGAGAGCTCCTTTAATGGCCCGGCGTTGTCCCGGCACTGCAGCGGGCCTAAGCATTCACCTCTCTGGCGAGTGGATACAACATCGCCCGCCGCTGTGCGCCCGATTTCACGAACAAGGGGCACACTTCAGCGAGCGCCGCCACCACTCCAGCTTGGCTCGGTTAAGTCTTATATTTACAACAGATTTTGTAGCGCGGGCTGCTACAAAATCTTTGTGGATATCAGGAGAGAACCGATGGCCAAACTGAGCGATTGGTTACGCAAGCAGGGCGTTTGGGCGGGGGAATGGTACGGCGAAGCCAAGGCATTCGTCCTCGCTGCAGCTCGGGCCGTTGACCTCTCCGCTAACGCGTTGCGCGTCCTCTTCTACCTGCGCCTGCACACGGTGGCGTACCAGAGCGAACTGGCAGTCACAATGCTAAATGGCAAATTGCGCCGCGTTACACCGTCCGATATGGCGAAGGACACTAGTCTAACCCGCCAGCACGTGCGCAGCGCGCTAGCCGAACTTGAAGCGGCCGGTTACGCCATACGCAAGCCGATTGGCGAAGGCGGCCTGCGCAAGGGTAACGTTGAGATCTACTGTTGGACCTTGCCGCACCTGGTGGATAAACCTTCGAGCTCGCAGCGACCTACATTTGATCTTTCGACCGACGTCCTCAAGCTGCTACGCCGCTTCAAGATGCAGTTGCCGACTGATTTTGTAGCCCCCCGCGAATACAAAGAGTTCGTGGAGGCAGTCGCCGAGCGCTACAAAGAGGCCGTATTAGTAGCTGCCCGCGAAGCGAAAGAGGCGTTTTTTGTAGCCCCGGGGGCCCCCGCATATAAGGTTGAAAGAAAAACCTTGAAAGAAACTGCTGAAAGAGTAGTGCGGGGGGATGTATTTCCAGAGCCGCCGCCATCGTCGTCGTCAGAAGAGCAGACGAGCGAGCGAGCGAAGGCGGCGGATTCAAGAGAGAATCCTCTAAGAAGCAAGCTCCAAGAATGGATGCAGGACAACCTACCGGTTCCGGGATTCAAGCTCGAAGCCGCCACGTTAGATAAGATCGTCGCCACGATTACCACCGAAGAGGACCTGGCGCAGTTTCAGGAAGCCGCCGTGAAGCAAAGAAACCCGCGGGGCTGGCGAGTGTATGTGACCATCGCTGAGGGGTGCGCCGAGCAGCGCCCGCACTACCAGAAATCCAAAGCAGCAGCAGCGGCCGCGAGCGGAAGCACGAAAGCGGTCGAGTTTGCCCGCAAGCGGCGCGAGGCGGGGGCCTAAGACGGTGGCCGATCTCACCTACGAAAGGGCTTACCAGTTGGCCCAGAAACTCACCACTATCGACGGGTGTCCCCGCCTGGACGATGCCGTGGAAGCCATTGCGGACGACCTGATGGAGACCTGTCGGAGCCGTGAAGAGGCCGAGTTGCTGGTCCATGAGGCGCGATTCACGTGGAAGAGGTGGCAGGGCACGGCGGGGCTGATCGAGCTACTCCAAGCGCAGCGTAGGCCGTCTAGCGTTGGGCCGCCAGAATTTCCGGCGCTCGGGCCGAAGCCGCCAGTCGAATGCGCCTTGTGTAATGACTTTGGCACGGTGTACCGGAACGGGGTGCACGAGTGGTGCACCTGCCGGTCGGCGAGAGTTTTCCGTGAGGAAGCGCCAGATTTCATCGACAAAGCAAATGCCAAGCGGATCGGCGTGGTGCTGCAACAACCCGTACCAATCGACCGCAAGGTCATCACGAAAGAGGATGTGAGAAGGGATTTCCGCGAGCGTACAGATCGCACAGAACAGATGATCAGAGAAGCACGTGCCACGCTGGACAATGCCGAGGCCACCCGGGACCAACGGGAAATCGCTCGGGAGATTCTGCGAAGCTTCGACGCGGAGGATAAAGCGTGCTGAGCGAACATGCCCAGCCGAATTGCCGCTACGTATTCTGAGTCCACCCAACTGGCATTGGGCCCCGGCGGGCGTCTCCCTAAAATCAATTGGAATGCGAAAGGCCAAACTCGTGATGTTGGACCAACCGCCAGCAAGGAGGCCCCGGTGTGCCCCAACCCACGCTGGCAGGGGCAGCCTGCCTCCGCATCTGACGAGCCCCGCCTGCTGCGGTGTTCCTAATCCACGCGTCCCCCCGAACTCCCGGCAGCAGACATCCGCGAAATTACAAGTACTTCCGGCTGCGCAAGTTGCTGTTGCGGTTGGGGAAGTAAAGGCCTTCCCTAATCCCCTCGCGCAGGCGGGGATAGAGGTTGGCCGTGAGCAGTTGGTCGGCCTGCCGTGACACGCTACCAGCGTGTCCAGGCGCGCCCGGCCGGTGGCGCCTGGGAGCAGTTGACGGCGCCGCTGGAAGGCCGACGCGGTTGCGCGGGGCGCCCTGCCCAGGTAATGCGGTTACTGGCGCCCCCCCCATGAACATGCACACCATCGACACCGCGGAGGCGGCGAAGGTCGCATGTGGATGTCGTAGCCGTGGAGCTGGCGCGTGGCTACTCGGCCACCTTTCCGCCGAACTGCCGCTCGCACGCCCGCCAGAAAGCGCAGTACTTGCGAGAGCACAGATTGCTTGCCCGGTTGGGCGGGAAGAAACCGCCGCGGATTCCGCGCTGCACCAGTGGGTAGAGCTTTTCGGTAGCCTCGACATCCGACTGATCCACAGTACAGCCGATCTGCACTAGTTGCGGGGTCTTGGTCTTCACCAGCGTGTCCACCCGCGCCTCGCCGGTCACGATGCCGCCGAGCAGTTGCCGGTAGGTGGCCACCTGGAAGCGATAATCCGAGGAGATCTCGCTCGGCTTGCGCGCCGCCGTCTTGAGATCGATGATGCGCCCTTGGGTGTCCAATAGGTCGATGTAGCCCCGGACGCGGATGCCGTTGATGGTGCCTGTGACGGGGAACTCCACCGCGGCCGGTTCGATCTCCGGACAGGCTTCGTCCAGATACTTGAGGGTCAGAGCCTCACCCTGCTTCTTCAGCTCGCCGGGCTCCTCGTCGTCGCGGAATTCGGTAGGCAGCGCCGGTTTGCCGCCCTGGTAGCGCGGTGGATACTCGCCCTTGACCAGCAGGTCCCAGGCCTCTGTGTAGATCGCCTTGACGCCGGCGGCCGGCAGGTCTTCGCGGGTTTCGATCTTCTGCTCGAAGTTGGCGTTGATGGCGGCATGCACCGCCGAGCCCATAGTGAGCGCACCGGTGGGCGGGTCCGGCAATTTCAATATGTAGCGGCCGAACCACTTGAAGCCGCAGCCCAGGTAGCCGTTGGCCGAGGAGGGCGACAAGACGTCGCCGGGTTCCTCCATGGGGATGAGTTGATGGAGTGCCATGTTAGTTGCCCTCCTCTCGGGTGAGCGGCAGCCAAGTGATCACGCCATCCCGTGCGGCCTGGATCATCAAGGTGCTAACCAGGTCTTGGCGCGCAGCATCGCTCCACTGCTCGCCGGCAGCCTTCAGCTCGGCGATGGTGACGCGCAAGATTCGGCGCAAGGCTACGTCGTAGCCGATTTTTATCGGGGGAGCCAGAATTCCGGCCGCCTCGTAGGGCTGGGATCCGTTCGGGGGAGTCCCGTTTCCGTTGACCGGTTTGTTACCATTGCCGTTGGTGAACGACGGTGGTTGCGAAACTGCCGTTGCCGGAGCGGGTGCTACAACACCCGTTCCGGACCCGTTAGCGAACACCACGCGGTCCACCGTGGGCGCCGCGGGCATGGGCGGGATGGGCTGCTGCCGCTGAGCCGCAATCTGCGACTCGATGGCAGTGGGAGCGAGCCCCGTGGTCACGGCGGGCGAATTGCCGTCCAGCCGGTAGATGTCCCACTGGATCTGGTCGCCCTTCTTGCCGGTCCACCGCTTGCAGATCCAGAAGGGTTCGTTCTTGCGCAGCTCCAAGGCGTTGATCTTGGCGGCCACGTCCGTATCCAGGTACATCACCTGGTTGTTCGCCAGGCTGTACATCATCTGGTCCCCGAACCGCCCCTCGACCAACTTGCCGTCCGGAAACTTCAGGGCAATCTGTTGAGGGATGTTTGGTGTGAGCGTCAGTTTTTCCATAAACTTTCTCCTTTCAATGTTCGTTTGCAATTTGCAGCGGCTCGGCGCAGCAAGGCCCCACCAGCAGGCGCGCGTCCCAGCTCGCCGGGAAGAGCTGTAAGCAATATTCGCCGCAGCTTTGGCACTCCACTGGGGCGACGGCCGGCAGGCGCGGTACGACGAACGTGCCGTTCGGCTGTTCGCCGATCGCGGGCGGGCCAAACTGGCTATCGCAGAGCTTTCCCTCAGCGAATTTGAGGGTTGTTTGAACGGTGATGTTGGTTTGGAACTTGATCTTCTGTAGAGGCACTGCATTTCTCCTGGCGCTTTAGAGCCTCGCGGCTGTCGTAGCAATTAATGCTCGCATAGTGAGTATTAATTGTCAAGGCTTATTTATGCTATGATTGTGAGCGATGGCGTTTTCTGAGGAGCAAGTTTGTAAGTGTGTGCGATGCACGTACGTCTGGGTCAAGCGCGTGCCCGGCAGGCCCGTGCGCTGTCCCAACTGCAAGCAGCCGAATTGGGACATTTCCCTCGGGACGCTGAAGCGTGGGCCGAAGCCGGCGAAAGTGAAGCGCGGCCGGCCGGCGGAGAACAAATCGGCCGGCGGTAAGGCGCGCTTGGGGAAGAAAATGAAATGAACCACGTCCCTGCACTTCTCTGACGTGGAGAAGCTATCCGCCGAGCAGCAAAGCGAAATCGAAAAAAGCGCAAGCCTAGTCGGCGACAAGCGCCGCGCGGAGACGCTAACAGCGAAGCGCCGCAGTGAAATCGCCAAGAAGGCGGCGGCGGCGCGGTGGGGGAAGAAGAAGGCGTAACCGATCAGGCGATTGCGGGATTCGTTTAGGTTTGCCTTGAAAATCGGAGGGTTCAGTCGACGCAGGACGGACTATGAATCGGTGACGAATCGTCGATGACTATTTCGGGTAATACTCCTCCAGATCCCTTGCCGGCCGGGTCGGTTGTTGGTAGGTCATTGGGGGAACCGCCCGTGGTGGGTAGTACTCCCAATCGAGCGAACTGGCCAGCCCGCACGCATTTGCTAAGAAATCATAGTCAGCTTGGATTGCGAGTCGGTCCTTGAGACTTCTCGGGGGCTGCAACTGCCGCCAGCCTTCACGGGCAAAACCGCCCGGCATAGAACACCTCTGAAGCGCTTCCTGCAAAGGGAGCAGCCGGCCACCGCCACCAATCACGAAAAGGTCAAATCGCTTGTCATTCGCAGCCGTGAGCCGGTGATGCCTGAGGATCTCGCAGCAAGTGTGCTCGTACTGGGCGCAGACCTCGCCGATGCTCGGCACCACGGGCAAGCCGGGCCCTCCTGCCTCTTTCCGGCGCCGAGCCTGTTCCAATCCGCAGTTCCACGCCTGGGCAAGTTCCAGGTCGATCTTCCCTCCACCGATGGGCCTGGTCGAATCGGCAAGGTAACTGGGTCGAAGCGGCTGACCTCGTTCCGTCATGATCCGACCGTTGAAAAAAAAGGAAACCTCCGTAGTGCCCGCGCCGACGTCTACGATCGCGTAGCTCTTGGATTCGGCTTGGGGCGATTCGAGGAACGCCTTTACGGCGGCAAGACCTTCCGGCTCTATCGAGTAATTCCGCTCGCCCGGTGCGGGAACGATGAAACTTTCTAGGTGGGCCGCAACATCGGCCAACAGGGAGATGCTGGCCGGATTCGACACATCCCGGTGCAGTTCCATCGCGACGCCCGCCATTCTCTCCCACTCGCCCTTGCGATCCACTTCGTCCAGGTAGTCCATTGGACATCCCATGTTCCAGAGAAGCAGCAGATTGTCGTCAGGGAACCGGACCTCCAATCTCTTCTCGACTTCGCGGAATACGGTTGCCAGAAACAGACACGCAAACGCTGCGGCAGGATAACCACGTTCGAGACCGGGCAGACGCACCATACCGCGCCTCGCGACGGGACTTCCACATCGGCAAATCGCTGGATTGCTCTGGCACAGCACGCACAGCTTAATCGACGATAGCCGGATGTCGCCTTCGTGAACATTCCATTCGGGCACACCGAAATGGATCAATCCGCCACGAATTACGATAGCCGACGGTAACAGCGACGAGGTCATGCCTCTCTCGGTCGTGCCCCACCGCAACATTTCAAAATGATTATCGGAAAGATCCTGCCAGACGACCTTCGTAGTGCTTGTGCCGAAATCGACACCTACGATCAAAGACCGCTCTCTTCGGATCTGAGCAGCGGCGGAAACTGAATCCGACCGAGCCGGTGAGGCCGGTTCGGCCAGAGCCGGTGTGGGCGCCGACACCGGCGATTCTGCGGGTCGCTGTTCCATGCCGGTGAGCGGCCTAGCCGCCGGTGTCGGCGTCGCCTTCTGTATGAGCCGGAACCACAGACGTGGCAAGAAACCTACAAAGCGAATTCTCATAAGACCCGCACAATGCCCGCAGCGATAGGGGCGTGCTCCGCGGTCACGGACCTGAGTTGTTCAATCTCACCCTCGCGCTTCTGTTGCTCTGCGCTGAGGTTGCGGATTGTCCCTTCCAGCATGCGGATGTACGAGGGCGGCTGGTTTCGGCTTCGTGCGGTATCCAACAGGGTCCCCTTGCGGGAGATCTTCAGCCGATATGACTCACGTACGCTTGCAAGTCTCGCGTCAACGAATGCCTGATTCACCCGTTCGACATTCGCTCGCCTGGCTTCAAAGCGCTCCACCAGAATCGACTCGGCGACCGAATACGCGCGGTCAAGTTCTTCGGCGCTAAACAAAGGCTGAGGCATATCTGTTCCTTCACGCGCCATTCGCCCCAGACAAAGTTCTGCGCTGTCCTCATCCAGAGCCTCCAGTGTCTGAAGGTTCACGACAACTGGCAACAGGGCGTCCTGCTCGCGGGCGGCACGGATGGTGGTTCTTGCCAACAGATATAGGTAGTCGCCCGGCGGAAGATTGTCGCCTGTGCTCACCTGAACCCGCGCGACGGGGTGAAAACTGCCTTCACCTTGACGGTACGCTCCCACGATGGCGCGGATGAAGAAATGTCGCACATGCAGGAACGTGAGTGATTTTTCTTTTTCGGCTACTTCGGAATCGAAGGTAATCGGCAAAGACCTTTGATGGAGCCGTCGACAGAACTCGACTTTCTGATTGTCCTCGGGCTGGCCGATCACGAATTGCAGGAGTTTCTCGCTGGCCTCCAGCTTGTATACGCCGGGGCCCTCCTCGGTCAACTCACATCGCCGATCGAAGTGCGCCAAGAAGTCGGCCACGAATCGTGCAAGGTCTTCAGGACGGATAAACCGGCCTAACGTCTGCGCTCGATCCACCTCCTCTGTGTAGTACTCGTCGTGGCCGATAAACTGTGGGCTGGACCGCTCCCATTCCTCAAATTGCAGTTTTCGCTTCTCCAGAAGCAGTCCCGCCTGATCTATACGCGCTTTCCTCTGCTCTTCGGACAGTTCCGGGTCGAAGAGGTCTTTGGTGAGGTTCGTGATCTCATTGCCCAGAATCGCTTCCAGGTCGCCGATGTACGACTCAAAGAGCTTGATGCGCCTGTATAGGCGGTTCAGGATCTCGTCTTCGATGGTGCCGGGCGCCGAGAGATTGAATATCAGGATTCGCTTCGCTTTCTGGCCGAAACGATCAAGCCTGCCGATCCGTTGTTCGACGACCATGGGATTCCATGGCAGATCGTAGTTGAACAGGATGTGGCAAAACTGAAAATCCAAGCCTTCGCTACCAACCTCCGAGGACAGCAAAATCTGATACTTGCCCTCCCGGAATTGAGAGATCCTCTTTTCGCGTTCCATAGGCGGAAACGATCCGCTGATCACCGTATTGGAATAGCCCGTCGCTCCCAGGCGCCGGGACAGGTACTCTAGCGTTTTCTTAAAGTAGCTGAAAATGACGACGGGCTCTCCGGGCTGCGTTTCTTGCAGTTCATCGAGGCACTGCCGCAAAACCTTGAACTTGCTGTCCGGCTGGCCGGTTTGATACCAGCTTTGAATCAGTTGGCGCAGGTGCTGGCGACGGCTCTCAGGGTCGGCGGCAGCGACAGCGTTCCAGTCCTCGGTGTCCGCGTCAGACTCTTCGGTGTCGAGTCCACCGGGGGGAGCGACCTGGCCTTCGTAGTACTCCACCATGGCTGGGATGCAACTGGCAAGCTGCCGTTGCGGCATCATGAGGCCGAACAGCAGGGCCGCGTCCTTACCCTCTCGGAGGTAGGTCGCCCGGACGAAGTAGAGCACGGCGTCATAGAACC
>Ga0187864_10002837_pt1 | contig 14643 bp, 14 predicted proteins | sample June2016WEW_11_4_FD_132985 | JGI IMG/M metagenome (GOLD analysis project Ga0187864, IMG submission 132985) | Peatland microbial communities from SPRUCE experiment site at the Marcell Experimental Forest, Minnesota, USA - June2016WEW_11_40 | ecosystem: Environmental > Terrestrial > Soil >... | reverse complement strand
TGGGCGATGCAGATGTTCATGTAGGCGGCGGCAACGGCTGCCGCCAGCGCCTCGTAGCGGTCACCGATGAGGAGCACGAGGTCGGGCTTGAGGCGCTGAAATTCGCTGGCGAACTCGACAATGCCGAAGCCGACGGACTTGGCCATGGTCGCCGGAGTCGAGCCTTCCAGTTCGAGATAGATTTCCCCATCCACCGGGAAGCCGTCCTGACGGACGATCTGGACGGGTTGTCCGAAGCGCTCGAGCACCATGGTGCCGGCGGCCACGACCTGGAGTTGCAAGGCCGGGTGCGCCGCCATGGCCCGCATGACGGGCTTGAGCCTGCCGTAATTGGCGCGGTCCACCAGCACGACGCAGACTTTTCTTCGGGAATTGCGGCTGTTGTTACTCAAGGTCCTGCTCCGCGATGAGGGTTCCGGCCGCCAGGGGCCGGAGCAGTTTCCGGCCCAGGATTTGAGCCAGCCGGCCGGGGGGCAGCCCGGTGCCCGGTTTGCGCAGGCAAAGGTGGTTGGGTTGGAGGCGCGTGCCGGCGGGCAGGTCTGCGTTGGTGGAAATGCTCTTGGTGAAGAGGTCACGCATGGGCCCCAGTTCCTGGGCCAGCGCATCCTTATCAACCGGGTGTTCGAGCGCGGTGCGGATGAAGCGGACGCCGTCTGCGAGTTGGCGCAACTCGGCGGTGGTCAGGGAAACCATCACGTCCGGACCGAAGGCTTCGCGGCTAAGCGTGACATGGACCTCGAGGAGGTCCGCGCCCAGGGTGGCCGCCGCCAGCCCGGCATAGACGGTGCCCGAATGGTCGGAGAGCCCCGTCTTGCAACCGTAGCGGCTTCTGATCTCCGCCAGCAGGTTCAGCCCGAGCTTTTCCGGCGGCGCGGGATAGACCGAAGTGCATTGCAAGATGGTCAGGTCCAGTTTGGCCTCCTGCACGCGTCGCGCCGCGGCGTCCAGTTCCGCCCAGGGACTCATGCCGCTGGAAAGGATGATTGGCCGACGGCTGGCCACCATGCGCTCGAACATCGGGATGTTCGACAGTTCGCCCGAGGCGACCTTCCACGCCGCCACGCCGATGCCATCCAGCAACTCGACCGCCTCGAGCGAAAAAGGCGAACTCAGAAACAGCAGCCGGCGGTCGTCGGCATGTTTCTTGAGCCCCTGCCACTGCGCCGGCGTGAACTCCATCCGCTTCCAGTATTGGAACCGAGTCTCGTCCTGGTAGCTGAATTTGACCCGCCAGGGCTCGGCCGCGGTGCTCTCGCAGGCGGCAATGTGGGTCTGGAATTTGACGGCGTCAGCCCCGGAATTGGCGATGGCATCAATGAAAGCGTGGGCCATGCCCAGGGAGCCGTCATGGGCCTGGGCGACCTCTCCGATCACCATGCACTGCCCGGGGGCAGCGGGCCAAGCCCCGGCCGGGGCTTGAGCGTTGGGAGTTGTTCCTGGGGTCATGGCTTTTGCCCTTCAAGGATGAATCTCCCTGGCGGACACTCCGTGCCGGTCAATTCGCAGCCTGCCTTTCGCATCGGCTGCGATCTACTTGCTCGGGCGGGATTAATGTCTGTCATCGATTTCTGAGCCGAGCTTCCGGCAAAGGGCGCGCCCTCCGAAGCTCGACCCCATCGGCCCCGACTGCGCAACCGCCGGGCGCGCCGGTTCAGAGGCCCGGCCAAAGGCCGCGCCGGGGCTTTATTGTACAAAACGCGCTGCCGAAAGCCAAGTCCTTGCAGAGCAAATCCCAATCCGCCTGGGAGCCGAGGCAAGACCAGTCAGATGGTCCAAGTTAGGTTGGATTGGCGACTTCGCTGGGGGGCGAAGGCGGAATATGGTATTTTGGGTTCGTGTAGTAGTAATAGGAACTGGCCCGCGCATCGGTCCTGTTAAAGACGATGCCCAGGACTTTGGCGTGGCGTTGGTAAAGCAACTCGAGGGCCTCGCGGACCTGCGCAAAACGGGAATAGCGGCTGCGGACCACCAGCAAGGTGCCATCCACTTTGGGGGCCAGCGTGGTCACGTCGTCCGCCGCGAAAATGGGGCACGAGTCAATCAGGACGTAATCGAATTGCTTGCGCAAGCGGGCCAGGATCTGGTCCAGGGCGGGACTCAGGAGCAAGTCGCCCGGGTTGTTCACATTGCCGCCGCGCGCCAGGAAAGAGAGATTGGGCAGCGAGCTGGACCGCGTGGGTCCCGGCTGCCCGGAGTTGTCGGGCTCGGCGGTCTGATCTCGCCGAGCCGGCCCACGGCGCCGAGCGGTTGCGGACTGGATCGCCTTGGCCAGGAGCGTGGGCTGGCGAAGCACCTCCGTCAAACCGGGCAACCGCTCCATGCCCAGCGTCTCGTGCAAGCTGCCCCGGCGCAGATCGGCGTCCACGAGCAGGACCCGCGAGCCGCCCATCGCCAGCGTCCGGGCCAGATTGGCGGCGATAGTGGATTTGCCCTCCTCCTGCGTCGCACTGGTGACGAGCAGGATCTTCGGGCGCTCGTTTTGCACCGGGGTTAGAAACAGAATGGCCGAACGCAGGTTCCGGTAAGCTTCAGCGTAGGTCTGGCGCTGGTCCTCGATCTCGATCAAGGGAACATGCCCGTTGCCGCCGGTGCCGCCGGCCTCCGGCACCTGCCCGACCACCCGTTGCTGGAGCTGCTGTTTGACCTCCTCGAGCGAGTTGAACCGGTCATCCCTGATCGCGACGACGAACACAATGCCCAGACCTGCAGCCAGCCCGGCCAAGGCTGCCAGGCATATCGCCCGCAGCCCCTGGCGGTACGAGCGAACGGCCGGCCCGGCATGCGCCAGAATCTGCAGGGTTTCCTGCTCGACGCTGCCACCGATCTCGGCCCGATGCAGCACGGTGCGGGTCTGGTCGTAAACGCTACGCGCGCTTTCGGCATCCTGGTTGAGCCTCTCGGCCTCGGCCAGCCGGCGGCTGGCCAGAGTGACCCTGGCTTCGCATTCCTTGATCGAAGCCAGCACGTCATCGGTTTTCATCTGGATCGACTTCTTGAAGGCGGCCATTTGCTCCTCGTTCTGGCGGCCGAAGATCTCGACCAGGCTGTCGTATTTCTCGATTTGGGCGTTGAGCTTGATCATCTTGGGGTGCTTGGGCCGCAAGTTGCGGCCCAGCCGGTCGCGTTCTTTTTTGAGCATCTCCAGCTCGCGTATCGCATCGAAGCGTTCCGCAGGCATGACCGAGGGGGCCCCGGCCGTCATGCCGTTCAAGTAGTCTGAAATCCCCAGGGTCCGGTTGGTCGAGGCTGCCTCCCTGACGCTCCGCTCGAGGGCGGTGGCCTCGAGGATCTTACGTTCCAGCTCGTATTCCGAAAGCCGGCTTTTCAACATCGCCAGGTAGTTGCCTGCGCCCTTGGCCTCCTCCTCCAGGACCGCCAGGTCGTTGGTGCTCTTGAACACGCTCAAGGCCTTTTCCCGGTCTCGCATTTCGGTTTCATAGTCGTTGACCTGCTTGCTGATCGAGGCCTCCGCGCCACCGGCGATTTCTTTGTGAACATTGCGCTTGTAGGCGAGGTACTCGTTCATAAGGGCCTCGAGGAAGGCCTGCGTGTAGGCCGGCTCCGGGCCTGTGGCCAACACCTCGAAGACGGTGGACCTGGGTACCTGGGTCACTTGGACCTTCATTCTGGGGGGGGCGGCGGCGGCCAGGAGGGGACCGTTGGTGCCGGAGGACCTCAGGATCTCAACGGCCCTGTCCAGCATTGTCGGGCTCTTGAGCAACTCAGCCTCGGTGCCAGAGAAGTTCTGCAGTTCCTTCTGAAAACCCATGTCTCCCATCCGCAACTGTTCGGTCTCCCACATGACGCCTTTCGAGACATAGGTAGGCGGCTGGAGCCAGACGTAGGCGCCTGCCGCAACCAGGGCCAGCGCCATCGTGACCAGTGGCGCCCACCAGTACTTGAGCAGGAACGACAGGAATCGTTGGACCGGAATCGAGGATGCCGGGGCCGTTTCCTCCTCGCTGTTGCCGAGCGGGTCGAACTCCGGCTCCACGGGCGGCAGCAGCGGGTGGGGTGGCGCTGGCAAATGCTTCCTCATGGCAGGTCCGGTCTTTCTGGACTGTGGCTACCGAAGGTGAAATCCCCTTTCAGAAACAAAAATCATGTCCTCCGGCTCGAGCGGCAGATCGCGCTCCGTCTTTCCCTTTTCCAGGATGTCGACCCCGTTGACAAAGTAAGTGCGTTCTTCACCGCCCGGTTGCGCCGCCTTGCGTGTGACTTTGATCTGTTTCTTGTTGGCAAACTCGGTGAAACCGCCCGCCTTCGAGAGCGCTTTGCCGACGGTCAGCACTTCATCGCTCGGAAGGTCCTGGGGACCCGGCAGGCGCACCGCTCCGTTGAGATAGACCTTGCCCCGGCTCTTGGCCATGGCATCGACCGCCACAATCACGGTGGCATGGTAGTAATACTCCTTTTCCAGCTCGACCTTGACGGCCTGGGCGAGTTCCTTGCAGTCCCGGCCCACGGCGGGAAACCGGCCAAGATAGGGAAGTTCCAATTCGCCGGAATCGGTCACCGGCAGCGGCTTGGAATCCTCCTCGTCTTCGAGGATGCGAAAGCTCAAACGATCGCCGATGGCCAGCTTATGTTTCTCATCGAGGGCATCCATGCTGTTGATGAAGGAGGCCTTCAAGGCTTTCGGGGAGGCGGCCGGCTCGCTCGGCAGGCCCGCCGGCAATGCGTTGGTTGCACCTGGGGCCGGGGCCGGCGTGTTGCCCTGCGGGGCGCCCCAGCCCCAAGCTGCCAGCATCAGCCAAATCGCCAGGCTGCCTCCCTTCCGTGACATGCCCCCTGCCGTTTCATTGAGCCCCTGAATGAACCCCGATTTGTCTGGCTGGCTCGAACGTGTGTTAGGCGTGTTCATTGGAAGGCATAGGTCAGGGTGAACCCAATCTGATCCTGCGTGTAAGAAAGCGGCGAGACGTTGGAGTAACGCAAAGTCAGGCGGTAATCGAGGCTCATGATGATATTCCTGCGGGCTGAATAAGTCAAACCCAGATCAATGCTGCACCAATCGTAACCCTCGTGGGGGCTGCCGGGTAGAACTCCCAAGTCTTGACTTCCGTTCTCATAGGCGGCCGTCGCCCGCGCGCTGACATCTCGCAGCACTCTCCAGGCGAGGCCCGGGCGCGCATACCAGACGGTGACCACGTCAGATGAAATTCCGAGGCGAAGCTCGCGGCCTGCGCTCAGACCGGCCGAGATCTTGTCCGTGACCTGGTCGGTTGCCGTCACATCGACATACCAGGTGTCTTGGTTGGAGGCTGGGATCCGGGTGCCGGTCTGGTCAAAGAGATAGGCTACATAGCCTCCCCGGGCCGTAAGGCGGAACGCGGAGTTGGGCCGCCATTCGGCAAAGAGTCCGGCGCTCAAGTCCGTACTGTCGTTTAACACCTTCTCCTGGTAGGTCGTGAACGCAGCCGTGGCCTCAAGGCCCAGGCTCAGCCGCGGTTGGACCCGCAACGTGGTCCGGGCAAAGAAATCCTCCGAGGCGTGCGTGGTGTAACTGAAGCTGGAGGAGGAGGCGATGTAATTCTCGTGGTCGTAGCCCAGGCTCGGCGCCAAGTCGTTCAGGTCCCACGTCCCCATAAGGCCGGCGGCATTGTCGAACAAGCCGTAAAGGCCCGTCCCGGCCACGGAGCTCTGCTGTGTGGAGTCTTGGATGTATTGCATGCGGTCATGCACATCGAAGGTGAACTGGCCGGCATCGAGGTCAAGAGCCAGCCCCGAGCCCGAGCCGATAAACACAGCGGAGAATTCATCATGCTCGAGGTACTTGCTATAGCCGGCCGTGACATTCAGGCTCAGGAGGCTATTCTGGGTGACTGGATACGAGGCGGTGAGCAGTCCCGTCGGCCGGACAACGAAATCCGACTCGGCGCCGTGTTGGGCCGCGTTGACATTGTCGTTCCAATCCAGGTCCAGGCCCGAGCTGGCCAACATCCGGAATTCATCCACCTTTAGGGTGTAAGGCTGGGTTTCCAGGTTGCTGCGCCGGGCGCCGGCTGCCGCCAGGTCTGCCCTCAAGACCTGGAGGGCGTCCTGTGCGCGCCCCTGGCCTGAGGTGAGAATTGCCAGGGCGGCGGCACCCGGCCCTATCCACCAGTGGCATCTTGATCGCCTGCCTGTATGTTTTTTTGCCAGCACGAAGGCCAAGCCTTGCCCGTTGCGGCCCCACTCTTCACGGGGCCTCAAGCGGACCATACGCAGTGTCAAGTGCTCTTGCGTGGCCATGTTGTAATGGAATTGCTTGTGTCATTGTGTCCACCCGGCAAGAATTTCCCCCTGCCGGCAGGCACCTCGCAGCCGCGCTCCCTCTGGCGCCCGAATCTGCAACCGGTCCGACTGCAAGTCCCTCTTCACTGGGCGCAGGCCGGGGAACTCTCGCTTCACTTCGCCGGGTCGCATGCCAATGCCAAAGAAGGAAAGCAAGAACCGAGCCACGCCACCAAGGCCCTCTGCCAGCCGCTCTCCCTCAATTGCCCATGGGGGCAAATATAATGAATTTGCCGTCAATGTCAATTGGGACAGTGCAGGCATGACTCGGATATGGGTTATTGTCTCTTGGCGGCGGGGCTGCGCTTGGCGCCCACGAAGGCATAGCGAGCGTGGGTCAGGCCGTTGACGACTTCATTGACGTAATACTTGAAGCCGCGAGCAAGGTTGACGCGCTTGACATCCATGGGCAAGGCCGCCTGCCGGAAAAACTCTTTGTAGTCGGCCAGGGTATAGAATCGCTCGTTGACGCCTGTGGCCACGAGTTTTTCGATCATCCTGGCCCGGGATTTGATTTTGACCAGGGGCCAGACCGGCTCGCGGATGGCCACGAACTGCCCGCCGGGTTTCAACACGCGTTTGGCTTCGCGCAAGACCTGGACGATGTTGTCCGCGTGGTGGAGGACGGCCGAGCTGACCACAAAATCGAAGTAATCGGAGTCGAAATCGAGCTGGTGAAAATCGCCGGGCATGCGCGTGATTTTCGCCGCGTTGGCGTTGAGGAGCGCAAAGACTTTGGGGGCCTGTTCCCGGAGCAGCCGCTGGGAAAAGTCGGTCGCCACAATCTCGACGACGCGCGGTTGCTTGGAGAGTTCGGCGCTGAGCCAGGCGCCGCCGGCGCCGATCTCAAGGATGCGCCCGAAGAACTCAATTCCGCACTGTTCCTTCAAGAAAGGGAGGTATTTGGGAAAATCGTTTTTGACCGAGCGGAACCATTCCGCCTCGTCGGCAAACTCGGTTGCCCGCCGCGCATGGGCTTCACGCATGGCCGGCGTTTGATCGCCCGGGTAACGGGACCAGTACGATTTGTTCTCGATGTATTTTGATTCGATCCGACTCACAGCAACCTCCGGCAGGTTAGGGCCGGCCCGATCCGGAGGCAATGGTTTTCAGATGATTTCAGTGCTTGACGAAATGGCGTCGCGGGGACATGCTTGCAACCAATCGGGCATAATTGCGCCCGGGCATTGAGATATGATTAGCGCCATGAAGAACCGGCTTTTGTTCCTTCCCGCCCTGCTGCTCTGGTTTCCGCTGGCCTTGGCCCAGGCGCCCACGGGGTCTGTTTCGTTCACAATCGACCCTTCCGCATTCCCGGTTTGGAATTTCACGGGGGCCTACCAGTTTAGCAATCAGCAGATAGTCGGAAATGAGGCCGTTTTGCCTCTCTCTTTCCCGGTGTCCATAACTCATGACTTGGCCGGGCGGCTGAGCGGGGCGGGAACGACCATAGTCACCCTCGGCCAGGATGTGGCGGCCGCCCATTACGTGGTGGAGGGGACCGTCAGCGGGGGCGGCAACGCCACGCGCGCCGCCTTCACAGTGACCCTGGCCGGAAGCGGCCTGGATCTCATCGCCGGCGCGCCTCGCTCATACAAAATCTCCCTGGCCTACAATCTGAGGGTGGACGCCGGCGCGCTGGCCTGGGTCGCGCCCGAGCACGGCGCCGCAGTGACCGGCAGCGCGCAAATCTCCGGGGTTGGCGGCGGCATTGTCGTCCAAGGCGATGACTTGACCGTCGCCGCCCTGCCGCCCGGCGTGGACGGCGGCTGGAGCGTGAACATGGATATCCTGGCGCTGAGTCGGCTTGGGGGCACGGCCACGGTTGTGATTCACAGCTCGGCGGCGCCGGACCGGGCGGCCTACCTGCCCGGCACCCTCACGCTCAATGCCAACCTGGCGGGCACATTCAAACTGGGCTCGTCGCAAATTCTGCTCACCGGCCTGGCGGAGAGCCGCCCGACCACCTTGCAATTGACCCTCGTCAAGAGCCTCGCCAACGGCGAGACCCGGCTTGGGCGGATTGCCGGCAAAGTCCTCGGTCAGACCGTGAGCTGGCCCCCGGTCGCTCCGTGAAGCGGGCGGGCTGTTTGCCGCAAATCTGTCCTGCGCCCCCGCACCCCCCGGCCCAAAACCGGTGCTGAAAAGGTTGACGACAGTTCAAAACTGTTGCAAGGTGCTCCTGACATGAGCAGAGTCATTACGCCCCACTTCGAGGAACTGATAGATCGTTTTATTGCCAGCGGGCGCTTCAACAATAAATCCGAGGTCATCCGCGCCGGCCTCCGCCTGTTGGAAGATCGTGAAGCCAAGGCCGCAGCCGCGGGCCGGGATGATCTGCAACGAATCATACAGACTGCGCTGACGGACCCGCGTCCGCTGGTTCCAGCGGCGGCCCTGCTCCGACGCCGCGCCAGGCAATGAAAGCGCTGCCGGTCTTTTTCACCGCGCTGGCCGAGGAGGACCTCGATCAAATCGAGGATTATATTTCGGCCCATGACCGGGCCGCTGCCGCCCGCGTCAGGGCGGCGGTTGTGCAGGAGAGCATTCTGTTGGGCAACCCACCCGAAAAGGGAACGGCCTTGAAAGACCCACGCCACGAGGAGGAAATCGGCGTCCGTCTTTGGCCAGTCTCCCGCTATCGCAATTATCTGGTTCTTTACAGAGTCGAGAAGGACCTGATCCGGGTGCTGCGCATCCTGCACGCAGCCCGGGACTGGACTCGCTTCTTCGGCTAAGACGGGCTAATCACCGCAGGGCGACGCCCGGCTCGATTTCAGACGTTTTCCGGGACCACGAAGGGCTTGCAGTATTCGCATGAGACCAGTTATTATTACAACCGCTTGAGGCGTTCTTCTTCTCGCGGTAGAGCAGGCAAGCAACTTGGGCAGGGACTCATCCTGACTGGTTCGCGGGATGTACAACACCAACCCCGAATGAAGCAGCCGCGAAAAGGCGCCTCTCTGGCACTGCGTCGACCGCCGCTACGACGAGTTCGAGACTTGATCACCTGATTGCTCATGCAGCTCTTGCACCACAACAGCCTGAATAGATAGAATCAACGACTTGCTTGCCTAAGTGCGCGGCGGCATCGTTTCGGCCCCAGGCGGGCCGATGCGCGCTGCGAGAGAAACGGCGACGTTTTCGACATGCGTGACTTGCGGTTGAATTCAACTGGCGGATTCAAGCTCAAAGCCGGACGAGCCGAATCCATCCTGCTGGGGTGCCTGAAGGGGCTGGATCAGGAGACGCGAGCCCAGCTCGGGCGCCTGGAGGAGGCTGACTGGGGCGAGCTGGTGCGGGCCGCTGCAAAGCACGGTGTGAGTCCTCTGCTCTATGAGCGTTTGAGTTCGCAGGCGAGTTCGGAGACGAAGGCGCCGGAGTGCATTCTTCAAGCTCTGCGCGAGGCCTTTCTGATGAACGGCGCCAGGAACGAGTTGCTGTTCCAGGATTTGGGGCTAGTGTTGAGGGCCATGCGTGGGGACGGCATCCCGGTGGTGGCGCTGAAGGGGGCGCATTTGGCCGAGTTAGTCTATGCCCAACGGGCACTTCGACGGATGGTGGACATCGATCTTCTGGTTCGGAGGCCGGATCTGGCGAGAAGCGCCGCGCGGCTTCGCCAGATGGGTTACTCCTGTGCAACCGAGGATGTTGAGGCGTGGTTGGACCAGGACCTGTCGGCAAACCACTTGCCGTCGTTCTTCAAGCCGCCGAATCCCAGGATTGAGATTCACTGGACGATCGACCCGGTCCACCCGGTGCCCATGGAGAGCGTCTGGGGCCGCGTTCGTTCTGCCACTCTCGGCGGGGCGGACGCGCTGGTGCTCTCGCCCGAGGACCTGGTGCTCCATCTCTGCCTGCACGCAGAGCATCACGACTTTGGCACGGGGCTCATTCTGCTGTGCGACCTTAGCGCCACCCTGCAACGTTATGGCGGCCAGATCAATTGGGAGTCCGTTCAGTCGAGCGCGTGCGAATGGCAGGCCGAAAACTGCGTCTATCTGGCGCTGAGGTTGGCCACGGAGCTCCTCCAGGCGCCGGTGCCGGGGGCGGTACTGCGGGCGCTCGAACCGCAGGAGGAGGTCGCGGACTGGCTGGCCCTGGCGTCGGCAACTGTCCTGGCTGGGGAGGACGAGCTTGTCTGCCAGACGGGCAGAGCGCTGCAGCCGCTGGCGCTCATCCTACAGGTCCCCGCTCCCAAGTCGTTTGGCAGGAGGATGAAGTCGGTCTTCCGCGCCGTCTTTCCCCGGCGGCGGAATATGCGGGAATACATGGCCGTTTGGCATTCGCTGCCGCTGACCGGGGTCCGAAGGTACACCTGCTACGTGACTCGAGCGCTTTATTGGCTCGGCCGGGGGTTTCGCACGGCGCGCTACTGGGTCCATCACCGGGAGACGACCGCCGCTTACCTGCGCAAGGAGCTTCGCAAGCGCCGCCTGCGCGCGTGGCTCAAGGGCCGGAGCCGAGGCGGGGACTGAGGCGCAGGATTTGGGGTGCGCCACTTCTTTCTTGCTTTTGGCCGACGGCCAGGACAGAGTAGGCCAGGTTGCGGGCGGGATTGGCAGCCCGGACAAAATGAGCGCCATAACATCAGCGAGCCAGTTTTGTCGGAACGAGCAGGTCATCAAACAAGAGGCCGGGGGCACGACCGTGCTCCTGAGCCTGGCGGGAGGGCAGTATTATTCACTGGATGGCGTCGGCGGGCGCGCCTGGGAGCTGTCGGATGGCAGCCGCACGGTTTCGGAGATCGCTCTCCTGCTGGAGAGCGAATTCGACGCGGCTGCCGGGGTGATTGAACGCGATTTGCTCGAGTTGTTTTCCAGCCTTGCCGATGAGAAATTGGTTACCCAGGCTCAAGAGCAGAGTGGCGGCATTTAGACATCTCAGGGGGTTCGGCCAATGGTGGCTGTTTGCCCGAGTGTTTCTCTTCGCCGCGGCCCTGCCGCTTCTCTTCCGGTTGAAGATTCCTTTGGTGGCCCGCTTGCTGGATGTCCCGATTGGCTGTGGAGGCGCAACCGCGGCGCCGCAGGAGCAGGACTTTATCATTCACTGCGTTGAGTGGGTGATGGCCGCGGGCCGGCCCTTGATTCGGCCGAGCTGCCTGACGCGGGGCGTAACCCGCTATTTTTTCTTGCGGCGCGCCGGAGTCAATTTGGGCCTTTGTTTCGGAGCGGCCTGGCGGCAGGGTGAACTCATCCAGGCGCCCGGACACTGCTGGTTGGTCAAAGACGGCAAGCCATACCTCGAGTTGAGCGACCCGCTTTTGTGTTTTGTCCCGATTTACAGCCTGCCGCAGGCTGGCCGGAGCGCCGAGGAATGAGGGACAAATGATCAACGGGCGGAACTGTCTTTCCGGGCACTGCTGCCGGCTGAAGCCGGCGTTCCGGATGAGGGACAAGTGATCAACGGGCGGAACTATCTTTTCCATGGGTTGAACCTGGGTCTTGCGGGCCAACCCCGGGTCTTGGACGCGCTCCATGCGAGGCTTCGCTGGTTCCCGGCTGGATTGGCTGACCGGGATTTGGACCTGCATTTTGAATACGTCAGGGACGCAGGCGGAAGTCCCGGCGTGGCCGGCCGTCCGGCCGGGAATGGCCGCGTGATCCTCGAGTTCGGGAACATTCAGGCGCTCTACTTCGAAGGGCCGCAACAACTCTACCTGGAAACAGGCTCCCATGGCAGGATGTTGTGCGATATCACCACGCGGCGCGTGACGATTGCTTATCCCAAATCCGAGGAGGCGGACCCATGGCTGCTTGCGCACCTGTTTTTCACCGTGCCGCTGGCCGAGTTGCTGAAACGGCTTGGACTTTACATGGCGCATGCGGCGGGAGTCGCGGTCAACGGCAAAGGGCTCTTGATTGCGGGAGAAAGCGGCGCCGGAAAGACAACGCTGGCGATTGCTTTAGTGCGCGCGGGCTTCGCGTTCCTTGCCGATGACACGCTCTTCCTCTCGACCTCAAAGGGGCTCAGGGCGCTGGCGTTTCCCGACGAATTCGACATCACTCCCCAAACGGCCGCATTCTTCCCGGAGTTGCGGCGCCTCGAACAGGCAAGCCTTCCTATCTGGCGGGAGAAGCGCCCGATTTGCGCCGGGGAGGTGTACCAGACGGAGCCCTGCTGGGAATGCAAGCCGGCAATCATGGTGTTTCCGCGGCCCGCCCGTTCGCGGGAGAGCACGCTGGCTCCGATGCCCAAGGACCAGGCCCTGTTGGAACTTGTTTGCAACGTTCTGCGGACGGACCCTCGCTCGGCGCAGGCGCACCTGGACGCCCTTGCGGCTTTGGTAAAGCAATGCCGATGCTATCGCTTGCAAACAGGCCGTGACTTTGACAAGCTGGCTGTCATGCTCCGCGGCATGGTGGAATAGACCCGAACGCAAGCGCGCAACGCGAAAATCTCGATGAAAAAACGATGACCGACCATAACCGCTCTCTCCCTCTGCATGCCAGCCCGGCTGTTCCTGCCCCGGCCTTCGGCCTTCGGATTTCTCTCCGCCTGTATGCCGGCCTGGCTGTTTTTGCCCTGGCGGGCCTGGCCGTTGCGCCGGCCGCGTCAGTTCGCATGGAGCCGGAGGTGAACCAAGGGGTGCTGGCAATGCCCTGCCGGTTCGCCGCGGCGCCGGTCCTGGCGGACATCCCGGCCGGCGTCTTCGTGATGGGCAGCCCTCCGTCGGAACCTGAACACGCCCCCTGGGAGGGCCCGCAGACCATCGTCACGATTAGCTATGGTTTCAAGATAGGCCGATTCGAGGTCACGCAGGGCCAATGGCAGGCGGTCATGACCAACAACCCGAGCTACTATACCGGCAACTCCAACCTGCCGGTCGAGCAGGTGACCTGGGCCGACGCGACCAACTACTGCTGGCGGCTCACACTGCGCGAGCGCCAGTCAGCCTGCCTGCCTGAGGACTGGGCCTACCGCCTGCCCAGCGAGGCGGAATGGGAGTACGCCTGCCGCGCCGGGAGCACGAATGCCTTTGCTTATGGGCCGGCCTTGCTCTCCGGCATGGCGAACTTCGACGGGCACTATGAATACGATTCCAGCATCGGCACCATCAGCGACCCGGCCGGCGTTTGGGCGGACCAAACGGCCCCGGTGGGACAGTATGCACCCAATGCCTGGGGCCTGTACGACACGCACGGCAACACCTGGGAGTGGTGCCTGGATGGATGGACTTACTACTTGCCGGGCGGCAGTGTGACCAACCCGGTGAGCTCGGCCTCCGGCGTCCAGCGGGTCATCCGGGGCGGCGGCTTGTACGACGAGGCCAGGAACTGCCGCTGCGCTTACCGCCTTCCTTGCAGCGCCGACTACGTGACTCAGGAAGTGGGCTTCCGCGTGGTCCTGGCGCCCGTGCAGCTAGAACTTGATACCACCGCTGAGGGCCACCGCCTTTAGCAGGCCCAATCGCTTGAGTGACGGTTTGCGATAGGCCCTCTTGGCAGGCGGTTGCGGTTTGGCGCCTTCTTCGGCGGGCTGGTGGATCGGCCGGTCTTGGTCTGGCTCTTTCATCTTCATAGTTACTGGACGTTCCGGAGGTTATTTGCGGCCCTGACCGCGCGCCGTCCCGGCGCGCAGCGCGGATTCATAGGTTCTGGATGTTTCGCTGGTTATTTGCGCAGGCGGAATAACTGGCAGGCGGCCTGGTTCTGGATGGTCACGAACGACAAGCCCTGAGATTCCTGTTGATTCACCACGAGATCCTCCCAGCCCGTGGCGGGGTCGAGGCCGGCCCGGCCCTGGAGCGTGAAGAAACCGGCGGGGGCCGGCCAGGAGAGGACCACGCTGCCGCCCTCCTGGACGAAGCTCAGGACGGGGGCCTCGACCTGGGGTTGCACCGGGAGCAGCGGACCGCTGGGGGCATCGGCAATCAAGATGCTGGCGGTGGCGCCCGGGCCTCCGCCAGCCATGACGAGGATGGTGTTGTTGCTACCCGGGTCCATGGAGGCGCCGATGTCGACGGCCACCGCCTGGCCGTCGGCAAGCGCGCCCAGGTTGTAGGTCCAGCCATTGACCAGCAGCTTGACCGAGCGGAAGCCCGGCGTCCCGTTTGCCAGGACGACATAGTGCTCGGCCGAGGGGACGCCGCTGAAGGTTTGCCACAGGGAGACCCCCGCCTGGGCTATGAGCTTGGCGATGACCGGGTCAAACGACGTGGCGAGGTTGCACCCGTCAGTGACCATCGCGTTGACAGTGGCGGCACCTGGGTTGATACCGGGGTTCCTGGTGGCCACGATTGCCAGGTTGGTCGTGCCGTTGGGCAAATCCACCGTCTCGCCGAGGCCGATCGAGCCAATGGGGGTTCCGCCCGGGAACGGGAAGGCGGCTCCGTAGGCGGTCCCCTTCATGGTGCAGTTGTCCAGG
>Ga0187864_10002830_pt1 | contig 14665 bp, 10 predicted proteins | sample June2016WEW_11_4_FD_132985 | JGI IMG/M metagenome (GOLD analysis project Ga0187864, IMG submission 132985) | Peatland microbial communities from SPRUCE experiment site at the Marcell Experimental Forest, Minnesota, USA - June2016WEW_11_40 | ecosystem: Environmental > Terrestrial > Soil >... | reverse complement strand
ATGGATGCAGGACTGTGGCAGGACGGCACGACGCTTCTGACGCAACTCGCCGGCACAGCGCAGGACAAGGCCAAAGTTTCGCCGCTGGTCTACTACTATCTGGCTTACTTTGCCGGGCAGATGAAGCAGCCCGACAAGGCGCGCGAGTACGACTTGCTGGCGAAAAAGGCTTCTCCGGAGTACGTCTTCCCCTTCCAGATGGAGATGATCGCGGTGCTGAACGACGCCATGCGCGTGGACCCGAAGGATTCGCGCGCGCCGTACTATCTGGGCAACCTGTTGTACGACTGGCAGCCGCAGCAGGCGCAGGCGCTGTGGGAGAAGTCTGCTGCGCTGGGCGCGGACTTCCCAGTGGTCTATCGCAACCTGGCAATGGTGTATACGCGACAGGGCAACCAGCGCGAGAAGGCGCAGGCCGCGCTGGAGAAAGCAGTGCAGTTTGGCGGCAACGCGACGGTGTTTAGCGATCTTGACAAGCTGTACGAGGAGAACGGCGTCTCGCCGGCCAAGCGGCTGGCGCTGATGGAAGCGCATCAGGGGGTAGTGAACCGCGATGAGGCGATCGCGCGCGAGGTCAACCTGAAGATCTTTGCGGGCAAGCCCGACGCGGCAATCCAACTGCTGCGCACGCGCTTCTTCCGCGCATGGGAGGGCGGCGGAGCGTTCTCGCTGGGCGACTCGTGGATCAACGCCAACCTGGAGCGCGGGCACCAGCAGATGGCTGCCAAGCAGTACGCGCTGGCGCTAACGGACTACCAGGCGGCGCTGCAGGCGCCGGACAATCTCGCGGAGGCGACCGGCAACGTGAGCGGGCGGCGCGGCGAGATTGAGTATTGGATCGGCAATGCGTATCAGGCGTTGGGCGACGCCGTGAAGGCACGCAGCGCGTGGAACGAGGCTGCGGGCATGGGTTCGGCTGGCGCAGGCGGGCCGGGCGCGAATGGGCCGATGCGCAGCCGGGCGAACATCGGCGGGCTGGCTGCGGGCGTGCGCGTGGAGCAGGCAGCGCCGTTCTATCAGGCGCTGGCGCTGGAGAAGCTGGGCCAGGACGATCGCGCCAAGGCATTCTTTGCGCAGCTCATCGCAACCGGCTCCAAGTCGCTGGGTAGTGCGCCCGAAATAAAGGGACCGGCTGTCGCGACGCCGGCGCAACGCGCGCAGGCGGCGGACGCGCATTATCTGATTGGCCTCGGCCAACTCGGGCTGAACCACCAGGAGCAGGCGCGGCAGGAGTTTGCCCTCGCGCTCGAGGCCAGTCCCGATCACTACGCCGCCATGCGCGCGCTCAACGACAGGACGCCCTGATACGGGAGATCCGGGAGACACGGTCCAAGTCGTGGACAGTAGCTCTCTCAACCTCGATTCGCGAGGGTCCTATAACGACAGATAAGTCCGCTTGTGCGTGGCTGAAATAACGGATCAAAAATGGTCGGGACGACTGGATTCGAACCAGCGGCCTCATCCACCCCAAGGATGCGCGCTACCAGGCTGCGCCACGTCCCGACTTGTTTCGCGCGTCGCCCAGGCGGGCAACGGCAGAGGTAGTTGCCTTTAAGTGTACAGGAGCCACACTCCTCGCTGGGTTACAAACCACCGCCTTCCAGTGTTGCTCATCGCAGCGTTGAGGAAAGCGTTGCCCTTGACAACGCCTTCTCCCTTATCGATGGGATAAAAGATCGGGCAGACCACCACAACGATGTGATACGCTGGTGCGCGCCGCGAGGCCAAAGAAAAAAATGTGGCCAGAAGGGAAATGTATGTCAAAACGTGAACTATCACGGCGCAGTTTCTTTGCAGCTTCGGCGGCAGCGGGAGCCGCGGTGCTTGCCCACCCAGTCAACCTGGCCGCGCAGGCAGCCGGAATTAAAGCCGGCGATATGCCGGACCTCACCATCAAGGAGGCGAAGATCTATGTCCTCGATCCGTCGAGTTGGCGGAACTCCGGGGCAGGTCTAAGCGGCGGAGGCGAGATCGCCTCTATGGTGACCGCTAGCGGAATTGAGGGCAATTTCACCCTGGGGAACCGGGGTAACCCGCCGGGGTGGGTTGACTTCGCCAAGGCCAACTGTGTTGGCAAGAACCTGTTTGATGTTCTTCCCACCGTCTCCTATATTCCGCTATCGAACCGGCCCGGCGGCGGCGCGGGAGCAGGAACAGCCGGTGCGGCTGGTGGAGGGCGCGCAGGGGCCGCAGCCACGACCGCAGCTGGCGCCGCGGGAGCAGGTGCCGCAGCGCCGGCACCGGCAAGAATGGGCGGAGGCGGCAGAGGAGGTGCGTTTATCGGAGGATTCAACCCCGGTTTTAACAGCCGGCCTCATGGAACCGGAACTCCGGGGCCGAATGTTCATGCCGCGGCCTGCGACTTCATCCTGTGGGACATCCTGGGCAAGGCGGTGAACCGTCCCATCTACAAGATCCTGGGAGGCGCCAAGGACAAGGTGCTGGCCTATGCCAGCTCACAGCACCTGGCCACGGTCGAGGACTACGTTCCGGACGTCCTCAAGGCCAAGGCTGCGGGATTCAAGGCCTACAAGATCCACCCCGGCGGAGGCCAGCACAAAGACGGCGGCCGCATTCCCTCCTACCTGGGCCACATCGACGAGATCAAAGAAGTGCGCAAGGCAGTGGGAGACGACTTCACCCTGCTCTACGACGCCGTTCAGGCATACAACTACTACGAGGCGCTGCGCGTCGGCCGCGCCCTCGACGAGTATGGCTACGATTCCTTCGAGGACCCCATGCAGACCACCGACCTCGAGGGGCTGATTGAACTGCGCAAGCACCTGGATGTGCCCACCGAGGTTGGCGAGTTCCTTACCGACATCTACGACTTCGGCGAGTACATCAAGCGCGACGCGATGGGCATCGTGCGGCTGATTACGGACAACGTCGGCGGCATCACCGGATCATTCCGGGTGGGTCAGTTGGCCGACACCTTCGGCATGCCATGCACGCCGCACAACTGGGGCACCTTCTTCGACATGGCCGCGGCCTTCCAGGTGGAACTGGCCCTGCCCAACTGTTACTGGTTCGAGATGGTGTGGCCGTGGGAGTACGCGGACCGTCCGTATGTGAAGCACAAGTTCCGCGTCGACGCGGACGGCTACGTTGCTGCGCCAACCGACCCCGGCATGGGATATCCGCTCGACATGGCGGTTGTCGACAAGCTGCTGACCCGGATCGACCGCTGACGCACTCCGTTCTTCTCTCTCCTGGCGCAACCTGCCAGCGAAATGCCGCCCGCCGAGGCCGTCGCCGTCGGCGGGTGTCCCTACACAACCTCATCCTGGGTGCCCCATTCATGCGCGCTCTTGTTCATGGGTGGGGTAGTGGCCGCGCCCAGTGCATAATAATCTAGCCCTCTCTTTGGTCCCCAACCGACTGGCCGCAGCGTCTGGCTAAGCTTCAGGCGCCCTCCGGGTCGCAGTGGGCCTGCTCTTCGTTTAGACCCCGGGCTTCCACACCATCTGCGCCAGCAGCAGCAGCATTTCCGCGGCCAGCAGGGCAATAATGATCCACTCCAGCACGTGTTCCTCGTGCGCGGCCCTATACTCGCCCATTCGCTGTCCGCTCATCTCGTAGATGCCCTCGAAGACCTCGAGCTGCGCGTCGACGTTCTCCAGTCTGGCATCGGTCCGCGCCTTGTCGCGCAGCTCCTCGCCCAGCTTCTGGCTGGCCGCCGGCAAGCTCGCCTCCGGATCGTACAGATGCGGTTCGGTCCGCGCCAGGCGTATGCGCCGCTGCAGCACTCGATTCATGCGTTCGCCGACCACGTCGCTGCGTTTCAGATCGTCAGGCGTCACATCGAATGCCAGCGCTTTGTCCTGCTCCAGCTCTGCCCATGTGTCCGCAATCTCGCCCTCGATCCGCCGCAGTTCCCGCTCATAATGAGCGAATTCGACGACGGCGGAGAGCAGCAATTCAGCCTGCTCGGGGTCGCATTGCAGCATGGCATGGCCGGGACGCCACATCAGCTCGACTCCGCGCAGCTTGACGTAGACCGGCGGCGGAGCGCCCGCACCGTTTGTCTTCGCCAGCCATTTTGCAAAGCCTGGTTGCGTCCCGGACGGCGCAGCGGGCAATGGCAAAAGCACTACATCCAGCTCATCGCCGCGCAGCTCGTCCGCATCTGCGCGGTTTGCCGTAGCAGGGGCCGCGTCCAGAACGGCATAACGCGGCGACGGGTCCTGAAAGCTCATCAACACCGCATCGCCGTCCGCGATTGCATCGACGAAGCGAATGCGACGTTGGCTCGCGCCGCGACCGAGGGCTTGGGCAGCTTCGCGCAGATTTTGCACAGTTTCGCTCATAAAGCCGCAGTGTACACGCTCTCGGGAGTTCGCGAACCAATGCGCGCCTCGATCTTCTCCGTCAGGCACTCCGCAACGTAGTCGGCGGAGTCAAGCACGCCGTTGATCGTCGAATCGAACAGGTAATCGCCAACCGCGAAGAGGTTTGGTCGCGCAGGCTCCGGAATGTGGCGCGATTCCATGTCCAGCACCGGCACGCCGCCCGGAAGCCCGTTCACCGAGCCGATCCAGCGATGCACCTGCCCCTCCACAAACAGCTCTCGCCCGCGTTGCAGGAAGGAAGGCAGCGTATCGATCGCCCTGCGAACCAACTGTTCATCGGTATGATTGCTGGCCACCATCGCCTCGTCACCGGCCAGCAGCCAGCCCAGCACGCCGGCGCTCCGGCAGCCGTTGCGCGACGACTCGTCGTACAGGCAGCACCCGCCAAACGCGTCCAGCATTATGTAGGATTCCTGGAACGTCTTCTCCCAGAAGATCTCGCGAAACAGCACGCTGATGCGCAGGTAGTGCGCCGGGTAATCGTAGCGCACGCAGTGGCGATGCATCGCTTCGCCCAGCGCGTCCCCGCCCCATTCGATCAGCGGAACGCATGCGTTGGGCAGCGCCACCACCACAAAGTCGTACTCTTCGCATGCCATCTTTCCATGGCGAACAGACAGGACGCGCAGGCTCTCGTCCCCGGCGCGTTCCACCCGCACCACCGGCTCGCGCAGCAATGTCCTGGCTTTAACCCGCGCCGCCAGCTCCTGGGGCAGCCGTTCTATGCCTCCCTCGATCGTGTACAGCCGCATGTATCGTGCGTCGTTCATCAGATAGTTCTGCAACCCGTACGCCGCGCTGGTGCGATGCGGCTCCGTGGCCAGGTCGCTGTGCACCAGGGTGCGAAGATACCGGCGCGCGGCCTCGTCGGGAACTCGCGCCAGCTCGTCGTAGAAGCTCCTGCGCGTCATCGGATCGTCGTTCGATTCCTTCCAGTCCGAGTCGTAGTACTCCTGCGGGCTCGACCACTCCTTGGCCTGTTCGTCGAATGCAAGCAGCGCCTGCCGCGTTGGTTCTCCGTAGACGCGGCCAACGTCATCCACATCGCGCAGCAACCTGTCGTGGATGACCACCGACGTGCCGCTCATTGGCCTCACCGTCAACCCCAGCTTGTCGACCAGTTCGCGCAGCGGGTCTTCGCCAATATGCGAATAGTCGTACAACTCCGCCGCCCCCGCCTCGTAGGCCACTGGCGCAGACTCGAATTGTTTGGTCAGGATCTTGCCGCCCAGCCGCGAACTCGCCTCGTAGATGGTGGCTGCAAACGGCACACTGCATCGCTGTTGCAGCTGATACGCCGTCATTAAACCACCGGGTCCGCCGCCGATTATGGCAACTCGGCAAGCCCCTGGCACAGCTTTCAACCCTTCCTTATCAGACATCCTGGTGCACTCCCGTGGTCGTTCAGACAGCCAAAGCTCCCGCCTAGGAGGGAACCAGTTGCATCAAGTAGTAACGCATCGAGCCAATCGGCTTATCTTCGCTGTGAAGTTGTGCCTCGCCAACATGTCATCCCGGTAATCTGGTCTCGATCTTAAGCTGTCGAATCTTAAGACGCGATCCCCTCCGCAAAGGCCGCGTATGTGACCCACAAATATGCTCTCGGGACGAATGTTCAACCCCCGGCTGGCTGACAATCGATAGCTCACCACCACGTTTTATCAATGATTTAGCCTCGATGAGCTGCGTTGAGAGCAGTGGGGCGTCCCTTCAAATCCGCCCGCCCCGTTCAGCATTTTCATTCGCATCGATCGATCGCATCTGCCATGTGGGTCCAACCCTTGATCCATCCGGCGCCAATCATCGTGTGCTGAAAAATTGCGGTCCATCAAGGATCGGTCGAGGTTCGAATCGACAGGGCCAAGTTGCGCGAGCAGCTTCTCGGACCTAACGGAACGGATCTTCATACGCAGGACACCATGGATGACCTCAACCAGCAGCCCATCGCTCTGACGATCGAGACAAGGTTGAAGTGCTGCGGCGGCGAAATGCGACTGGTCATTCCGCCCAGGTTAGCGGATCGGGTCCCAGTCAATGCAGTGCCAGCATTGATCAAGGCCATCAGCCGCGCACACGAATGGATACGGTTAATCGTCGCAGGAGAATACAAAAATCAGCGTGCGATCGCCGCGGCCATAGGTCTCCCTGAGCGCTACGTCAGACGGATCATCCAGGGCGCATTCCTGGCGCCTGAGATTGTGGAGGCAATCGTCAAGGGGCGACAGAATCCAGAGTTGACATTGGCGACGCTACTCGACAAAGTCCCGCTCAGTTGGGCCGAGCAGAACGCAATAATTACTATGGACCAAACGGCTTTGATAGTGCCGTTATATGGTGCTGGCACTCAAACACTAGCCACATGCCGACTCCCCGTTACAAATCGTCGCCACGCAAAACGCAACATTGCAGCAACCATTATCAAACCCTGGGAGTGAACTGTGCGAAGCACGAATATATGTGAATATCAGCGCTGCATAACCTCATTCGTGGATTAAATCGTGAACTCACAGCATGTTGCGTTCATCCACCAATTTACCTGGATGACGCTTCGGTCGTCGGTGCGATGGTCAAAGGCGGGCCTTCGCGATCTCCAGTCCCCGTACTCCGCGGTCAGAAATTCTTCGTGGTCCTCCGGCTTGAGCCACGCGCGGCCGAGAAAATCCATCGGCGCCAGGCCGTAATGCGGAAGCTGGCTGATCATTTCAATCGGTCGCGGATCGCCGGGGCCCGGTGATACGCCGAAGAAGGTGCAGCGCAGGTGGTCGCCCACGGGCTCGTGCAGGAAGAAGTCGAACCGCGCGCCGTCTTTGCGGAACGTATATTCCACCGGAATTCCGCGATTGTCGAGATAGCGGGCGACGGGCTGGAACCCGGCGGCGACGAGCGCCGGCACCGATCTGAGAAACGCTTCATGGTCCTGCTGCAAGATGCCGAAGTCGCCATCCTGGCAGTCGTGCGACAGTACACGACCTTCCCTTGCCCAGCCGATGAGTAGACCTCCAATGACCCAGTAGCGATCGGCCATCGCAGTTTCCGCCAGCGTATCGTGGAGCAAAATCAGGTTTCTCTCGAAGTTGGCGATGCGCATGCGCTCGGCCACGAACGCGCGCATGTTGCGTCGAATGTAGTCCGCGGGCTGCGGTGGAGGAGCATGAAGAATGTCCTGATACACACTAAGATAATCCACTGCAAGGCGGTCCAGACCGTAACGCTGCTCTGCGGTTGCGCGGGCATTTCGCGCCAGTGATGAACGAAGAGAGGGATCTTCAATCAGCCGTTCGACTGCGGCGGCAAAGCCCAGCACATCGCCAAACGGAACGAGCATGCCATCGTGCATATGGCGGACGGATTGGCGCACGGAATCCACGTCCGTCAACACCGGTGGCACTGCGCTGGCCATAGCTTCCAGGACGCACACATCGTGGCCGCCCGTGTCGGGGAACGGTGCGTAGGCAAAGATATCCGCCTGACGCAGCAGATCGGCTACATCAGCACGCGAGCCGAGGAAACGGACAGAGGCATCGGAACGGCCATCTTCGCCTATGATCCACAACTCTGCATTTGTGTGCCGGTCGAGGACATGCCGCATCGCATTCCAGAACCATGGCGCACAGCGGTCGGGTCGGCAGACACGCAGGATGACAGTCCGCTCATGGATGGCTGGCGGTCCGGGAGCGAACTCTGTTATATCCACGGCATTCGGGACCACGCGCACGCAGTTGCCGGGGTCCTGAATCGCGGCCGTGTGCGGCGCGACACAAACCAGCGGACCATCCAGCTCCGGCAGGGCCGTATGGGTGTGCAATGTGGTCAACGTGGGAATGCCAAGACGGCGGGCCGCGCGATAAGCGGCGGGCTCGTAGATGCCGCAGTGAATGTGCAGCAGAGAGAACTGGCTGCGCGTGACTTCGGGTCGGCCCAGAACATCGCGCGTGCTGAGGCAGGGGATTCCGGCGCGCCGGAACTCGTCAACCATCGGACCCTCGCGCGGGAACCACGCAGCCGGTTCGAGGCTGCGCGTGGCCTTGCACAGATTCAGCACCAGGCGTTCGGCACCGCTGCGCCCGCCCCACGAGAGAAAATGCAGCACTCTACCGCAGCCAGGCGAAGACATTGAACCGGTATCGGGAATTGACATAGCCATCGATGCTTTGGTTCACAATTCGTAAGCGAGGAACTCTGAGCGATTCGAGTATCGACTGGAACCAGCTCCGGTCAAAGTAGAGATGCTCCAGGCCGGCATAGCGATTGCGGTAGGAGTCCTCCCCCGCGATACGGCGACGCTCTGCCAGCGCGGCATCGCGCGTTGCCAGATCGGGGACATCCAGCACCAGTACACCCACTTTCGCCTTGGCAACCATCCGATGCAGCACATCTCGCGCGTATTCTAGCGATGGGAAATAGAGGAACACACCGCTGGAGACGACGAAATCGTAGCGTGGCTCAGTCGCCAGCGTGGAAGCATCACCCACCTGCCAGTTTCCCGAAGGCAGATGCTCGTGGGCGTACCCGATCAGTGCAGAAGACGCGTCCAGGCCACCGATTTCACATCCCAGTTGGCCCAATTCGTAGAGCCACGCCCCAGCTCCGCATCCGACTTCGAAGACGCTTGACTGGGCGCTGATGCCGATGGTGTCCGCAGATTGGAGCACATACTTGCTCCAGGGTTCCTCCTCTACGCTGCCGAAGCCAGTATCCATGCCGTCGGCTGCTAGCAGTCGCGACAACATGGAAGGCCGCGAAGGGTCGAGACGCCGTGCGTCCCATACCTCCTTCCAGGTCTGTGCGCTCACGGCATCCTCCCTTCCAGGTGTGCAGAGAGTGCCTCGACCAATCGCAGGTTCTCTGCCGGATGCCGTACGGCTACGCGCACATAGGGCGCGGGTTCGGGAAACCTGGCAGAGACATCCTTGATATAGATGGAATGGCGGGCGAGAAGGGACTCGGTCAGCGCGGTCGCACGTCCCGGATCATCGTGATCCAGTCGGAAGAGCACAAAGTTTCCGGCGCTGGGATAGACCTGGCGGACGCCGTCGATGCGCTGCAGCACGGCTTGAAGCTCGCTGCGATCAGCTGCGGTGCGCTCGAAGGACGCAGCCAGTTCGGGTTTGAACTTGAGCACAATTTCCAGCAGAAACTCGGCCGTGGAGCTAAGATTCCATATCGGAAGGTCTGCCCCAATTCGGGCTACCAGGTCCGTATCATAGCTATACACATAGCCCAGCCGCAGCCCCGGCGCGCCCAGCGATTTGCTGAGGCTTGCCACAATCAGCACGTTGTGCAACGGCGCGCGCTCCAGGCGGTCCAGAAGCGTTGGCTGGCCCGCAAAGCCGGCAAAGGACTCGTCGACCAGAAAGATCGTCTGCGGATTTTGCGCCGCCAGAGCGTGCAGCCATTCAGTGGGAAGCACCGTTCCGGCTGGGTTGTTGGGGTTCACCACGACCACCAGATCGTACTTGCCGGCGCGCGCGGCCAGTGCGTCGCGGTCCACTCCCACTGCATCGAAGTAGACCTCACTCTCTGCGAACCAGCGCGGATATTCGCCAAACGTGGGCGCCGGAATCAGGGTGCGGCGGGGATGGAACAACTCAGAGAGCCTGGGAAAGATTTGCGATGCCCCGTGCAGGCATTGCACGCGTTCGGGATGGCATTGCAACACATAGGCGAGCTTCTCGTTGAGCACCTCTTGGGCCGAGCCGTACGAGCGCACCAGAGACGGCAACGCGCGCCGCATGGCAGCAATCATGGCGTCCGTGGGAAAGTACATATTGCGCATGAAGGTGAAATCCAGCACGGGAAAGTTCCAGTGCCCACCTTTTGCGCGGTCCAATATCCGGCTGCGCAGCTCGGGCTCGAAGGTGAAGCGGGCTGCTGCCAGGTCGTTGGGATCGTCTACCTCGGCCCACTGGCTGCCATCGATGACCTCCGCGCGCACGGTTTCGCGCTGCATGTTGATCAACATGCCCAGCACCAGCTCGTAATAGCAGCCGCTATCAATCACGTTGGCGTAACAGGAGAGCAGGGGCTGAAGGCGTTGCCGGCAAAAATCGCGATCGAAGCGGTAGATATTAAGGGTCTTGTACTTGTCGGAATAGTCAAAATCCTCGGTTTGCAGATGAGGCGGGAAGACCTGGGTGATCGTTCCCGCTTCGACGCTCACCACGGTCCCATCCATGCCCGGCCGATAGCGATCGACCAGGGCGATGTTGCCTCGCTCCGAGGATTGCAGACGGGCCAATATGGACGGATCGAACAGCACGTCGCACTCCACCAGGATGACATCCGAATCGATCTCCATCTGGTCCAGCGCCATGGCCAGGGAGACGATATTGTTAGTCTGGCGATAGCGTTCGTTATGGACAAAGCGAAGCGCAAGATCCGGATATCGCTGGGCAAGATATGCCTCGACTTCGCCGGAACGATAGCCTGTTACCACCAAAATGTCCCTAACCTGGATCGCAAGCAGGCCATCGAGTATGCGGCCGAGAATGGTGTTGTCGCCCACCGGCAGCAGACTCTTATGCAAACGATCGGTGAGTGGACGCAGGCGCGCGCCATGCCCAGCCGCCAGCACGATGGCTTTCATGCCGTGCCTCCCGGTGGTTCGCAGGCGGCGAAATCGAAGCAGGCGCCATCTTTGCCCAGGCGCGTGTGCGCGCCATCGCCGTCGTTGGCCCGGAGATCTTCGATCAGAGAAAATCCGGCCGCTTGCAGGACTGGAAGAACATCGAGAAAGCGCGCGCGATCGCTCCGAGGATATGCAAACCCAGCGTCCGGCGAATTGTCCGCGATGGATTGGTTGTTGAGCGCCGGCTCCATCGTCATCTGGTAGCAGCCGCGAAATGGCGTGGCGTCGAGCGTCTCCTGAAGCAAACCAAGGTTGTGCCGCAGCCGGTCGTAAAAGATGCGGCGTCCCAGGAACCGCTTTACCGACGGGATAATCTGCGTTCGCTGGGCGAGTTCCTCGGACCGGCGGGGGACCAGATACTCGGGCCCGTAGCGATAGCGTTCGAGGAATTCATGGAGAGGAGCGGGCGCGGGGAAGGCATGTCCGTACAGCTCCACCGGCTGCACCTCGTCGAGATAGCGCTGGGGAAAGGCCCAACATTCATCGGGGTAGCCCGGCCAGCTCATCTTGAGCACGCCGTCCTCCTCCCGCCAGGGAAAGAGATCGGCGTGCAGGCTATTGGTACGGCTCAACTGCACGCGCCAGACCAGCGGATCGTTCATATTTAAATAATGGCCGGCGCGGGCGACTTCGTCTTCCAGCATGCGCACGCGTTCCAGATCGTGGCGCAGAATGCCAAAGTCCACATCCCCGTCCCAAGGGACGAACTCGCCCCCGCGCACCGCGCCCAGCACGGCGCCGAAATCCAGCCAGTGCGGGATGCCGTGCCGCCGCAGCAGGTCATGGGTATAGAAAAGAAGGTCCTTGAGATGTTGCGTGCAGCAGGCAGGGCGCAGATATTCCTCGCCCTGCGTCCAGAATTCGCAGCGCTGGGATTCACGCGTGCAGCCGGTCATCGAGGTTACGCTTTGATCTCGATGATCGGGCTGGCAGAGGCCGGCGAAACCGATCCCTGTGCGTTGAAGCACCATCCGGAATAAGTTCCCTGGACCACGGCAACGACCTGCTGCGACGCCATCGCCTGCAACAGAGCGTCAAAATCGCACAGGTTCAGCAAATCCGAGGCTTTGATCTTGCCGGTGAGGTCATGCTTGCCGTGTTCGTGGCTGTCCTCCAGAGGAATCGTCGCCACTTCCTGGCCATTGATGGTAAGATGCGCCGCAGTGGCCTCGGCGTCCGGGGTCATTCGCAGCCGGATGTCGGCGGCCTCGTTGTCGTGGCAGTCGCCGCTGATATGGAGAAACAGCTCACCGTTTACGCGAGTATTTCCGCTGGTGTCCTCGACGTAGGCCTGAAACACCGCCGGGCCGACATAGCCTGGATCGGCCAGGCATTGACAAGAGCCCGAAATATTACATCCCGAGGATGATGAGGACGACGAGGATGATGCGGACGCCGAGGATGAGCTCAGCCCGTAGGCCGCATTGACATACAAGCTCTCGATGGAGAACGATGCGACCACCGGCGCAGCAAAAGCCGCACCGGCCAGCACGCGCTTTACAAAATCGCGCCGGCTTGGGTCCACGTGATTCAAGACACGATTGCCGATTCCGTCCTTAGACATAAAACCTCCTAGCTGATTTGATTCCAGGGGCCCGGGTTCATGCACCGATTCGATTCCAGGAGCCCAAGTGCAAGCAAATTCGCTACCGTCTCCTCGACCTTGGAAAAGGGAGGATCGGGCAATGAGTACGCCTCCTGAATAAGCGAGGCGATCTCGCGCATCGAGTTCCTCCCCGTGCACAACTCGAGGATGAGAACCGCGCTGTGGTTCAGATGATGGACCCGGTCCAACTCCGGCTGGTAAACAACGTAACCATCTTCGGCTGCACTGATGTCCAGTCCGGTTCTTGCCTTTGGATCGGAGTGTCCGAGGGCCATGGGAACTCTGATAGAGACTTTCTGTGAGGAACGCATTGGTGTCAAGAACCAGTTCAAACGAGTGAGACTCCGCAGCTGTGCCAACTCCATTCGCAACAGTATCCGAATAGGAGATCACTCTTCGATGACCCGATGGGATGGTTGGTTGCAGAAAATATTGCCGGAAGACAAGGAATCGACTGTACCGCGTGACACCGCCCAGGGGAGGGCACATCGCCCAGCATCAACGATGCACTGTGCTCATCTCGGGAAGTACGATTATCCGCTGGCGATAGCGGGCCAATGAGCTCATCCATCCGGTTTTAGAGCATTTTCGGAATACACGTAAACTTTTCGAAGATCATACAAGGTGGATTTTTTTGAGGAAAATCCACTGGAATGCCGTGGCTTCGGCCTACACCAATTCCGAAGATGCTCTAGCCGAATTATTCCGCACCCTGCCGGGTTAGTCCTGTGAAACGCCGTTGTGGCAGGCGACCAGATCACTCGTTACGTTGAATTCTCCACAGGTTGATTCTGCGCAGCGTCTCTGGTCCGAATCATGGCTCGATTTGCCCGTGTCGGGTGCCCCTGTATCAATCGGTGAATTGCAAGAAACGGACCTTCGAGGGTCCGATCAGAGAAAAGGCCATTTCACTGGCGGCATTCCAGCAACTGATGAGATTCTCTGGTGCCACAAACTCGTAGATTTCGCCCTGAAACGCGCGGTTTCTTCGATTTAAGCTGAACAAAATAAAAAATCTAAGACTAGATGGCGGAAGAGGAGGGATTCGAACCCCCGATACCCTTTCAGGTACGCCAGTTTTCAAGACTGGAGCCATCAACCACTCGGCCACTCTTCCTTATTCAAGTCTAGTATGCAACAGCAGCGAACGTAAAAAGACTTCTGCTGTCCCTTCATCTCCAATATCGAATTCGGCCCGCCTGCCTCAGGGCGTCTTGTCGTTGAGCGCGCGCATCGCGGCGAAGTGGTCGGGACTGGCCTCCAACGCGAGTGTGAATTCCTGCCGCGCCTTGTCCTGGTTGTTCAGCCCGAGCTGGCCGAGACCGACAAGGTAGTGGGCGTCCGCGGCCTGCGCGCGTTGCGCCGGCGTCGCCATAGCCTGCGCCGGACCCTTCATCCCGGTCTCATTGCCCAGCGACTTGGAGCCGGTTGCGATGAGCTGCGCAAAGATCGCCTTGGCGCGATCGTCCTGCCCCAGCTTCTCCAGCGCCAGCGCCTGATAGTACGGCGCGGCCTGCTCCACACGCACTCCGGCAGCCAGGCCACCGATGTTCGCCCGGCTGCGCATCGGCCCATTCGCGCCCGGCCCGCCTGCGCCTACCGAACCCGTGCTCGCTGCATCGTTCCATGCGCTGCGTGCCTTCGCGGAATCGCCCATCGCTTCGTACACAGTTCCGATCCAATACTCAATCTCGCCGCGCCGTCCGCTCACGTTGCCGGTCGCCTCCGCAAGATTGTCGGGAACCTGCAGCGCCGCCTGGTAGTCAGCCAGCGCCTGCGCGTACTGTTTGGCGGCCATCTGCTGGTGCCCGCGCTCCAGGTTGGCGTTGATCCACGAGTCGCCCAGCGAGAACGCTCCGCCGCCCTCCCACGCGCGGAAGAAGCGCGTGCGCAGCAATTGAATCGCCGCGTCCGGCTTGCCGGCAAAGATCAGCAGGTTGACCTCGCGCGCGATCGCCTCGTCGCGGTCGATCACCTTCTGGTGCGCCTCCAGCACGGCGAGGCGCTTGGCTGCCGAGACTCCCTCCTCCTCATATATCTTGTCCAGCTCGCTCAGGACCGTGGCGTTGCCGCCGTATT
>Ga0187864_10002825_pt1 | contig 14685 bp, 8 predicted proteins | sample June2016WEW_11_4_FD_132985 | JGI IMG/M metagenome (GOLD analysis project Ga0187864, IMG submission 132985) | Peatland microbial communities from SPRUCE experiment site at the Marcell Experimental Forest, Minnesota, USA - June2016WEW_11_40 | ecosystem: Environmental > Terrestrial > Soil >... | reverse complement strand
TGTTTTGCATTGTCTTCTTCTCCTTCAAAACAAATTTTTTCTTCGCGAAAACCCGCGACGGTTTTGAAGGCGTTCAGCGGCGCGGACCTGTCAAGGGCGCGGTTTGTTCGCGTTCATCGAAGACCCTTGACAGGGAGCACCGCTGGAATAACGCCGGTTTTAGAGGGCGCGGGTTGAGTGGGGAAAAAATGGAGAAGAAAACGTCTTCGGCTAAGAACACCGAATGAAAAGTTCTGGGGGAGTCGTAGAATTCACGGTAGCACAGTAAGCGAGACGCGAAGACGAGACAACTCGAATGCCCACAACAGCCGAACTGCAAATTCTTCTCGAATTCCCGGTCGAGAAACTAACGGTGGAGTACAAGAGCTGGTTGAAACTCGACGAGAACCCCGGAAGAGCAATCCTGGCGAAAGCCGCCATTGCCTTGGCAAACGAAGGGGGAGGAGTCATTGTCTTAGGAATGCGGGAAGATAACGCACAGGGTGGTGCTCTCGGATCTCAAGCTAGACCCGAGGACATTGCAAGGTATAGCCAGGACGATATCAACGCTGCTATCAACCGTTATGCGGACCCTCAATTCCATTGTGAGCTTGCATTCGCAAACCACCCAGGAACAAACTTAGAGCACGCCTTTGTGATGGTTCCAGGGGGAATGATTGTTCCGGTAATGAGTGTGCGTGGCTGTGATGGGGTTATCGCACCGCAAAAATGCTACGTCCGTAAGCCCGGCCCGAGAAGTGAAGAACCCTTCACGGCTGAGGAATGGCGCGGTGTGATGGAACGCTGCATCGCGGCACGCCGCGAGAGCATGCTCGACGCTATTCGCATAATCGTACAAGGACATGGAAGTCCAGCACCGGCACCTGTGGCGATTGATGCGGGACAAGTGGGTGAGCAAGCGGCGCCGGAACATGCGCAAGATCACGGTAATCCTGCGCGTCCTGTCGAGCGAGTGGCCGCACTGGTGGAATTCGAGCGCGCGGCGTTAGATCGGTGGAATCAACTCATCCGGGATCTTCCGGCAGACGATGACGCACGAATGGTCCTAGGACGCTACGAAATATCATTCGAATTAATTGATGTTGCGGCAGCCGCATCAGCCGGGGAATTGCGTCGCCGAATGGCGGTAGCATCACAGGTTAAACTTACGGGATGGGGTCCGTTTGTACAGCTTTCAAGGCGTGAGTTTGAGCCGCGGATAGTCAACGGGAACGTGGAGGCTTGGCTCGGGGAACCTGTGGCGGATCGTATGGCGCGGGATTCCGCCCATTGCGACTACTGGTGCGCAAACCCTTCGGGACGCTTCTTTCTCTTACGCGGCTATGACGAAGACACAATCAACGGTGTTGAGCCCGGAAGCATAATTGACATCACATTACCAATTTGGCGAGTCGGTGAGGCCTTACTCTACGCATCTCGAATCGCCCGTAACTTTGCCGAGAACCCTCGAATGTCTGTTCACTGCCGCTTTAGAGGGCTAAATAATCGGCGTCTTGGCGCAGTGGACCGTATGCGTCGCTTCTTCATGGATGATACCCGCATCTGCCACGATGCCGAGGTTGAGCTAAGTACCGCCGCGACTGCTGCCGAGATGGACGACAACCTGATAGAGATACTGCACCCGATGCTGGGCCCTCTCTATGAGCGCTTCAACTTCTTCGAATTGCCGCTGGAGTTGGTTCGCGCGGAGGTTGGAAGGATGAGAGGCAACAGGTTTTGATTTCATAGTTCTTCGTGCTGAGCGATGTAAGGGCAGGGGTAGGGATCACGCGAAAGCGAGGGTTAGGGTCGCGCCAGTGCATCTGGTCTGTCAAGACTTCAAGGCTTTAGGCTCAAGGATGTCGACCGGTTGATTTAGAAAAAGTAGTATACTTTTTCTAAATGCCAAGACAGAGTGACCAGATGCAAACCATGCGGGATCAGATAGTTGCGCGGATTGAGCGGCTTGGGGAGGGCAAGGCCTTCTCAGCGAAGGATTTCCTCGACATTGCCAGTCGGGGCAGCATCGACATGGCTCTCGCAAGCCTAACCCGCAGCGGGACAATACGCCGTTTACGGCGCGGGCTCTACGATATGCCGAAAGTCAATACGGCGCTTGGCGGGAAGTTGAGCCCGGACATTGACGAGGCTGCTCAAGCGATAGCTCGGAGGCAACGATGGAAGATCATGCCGGAAGGTGCCTGGGCCGCAAATCTGCTTGGGCTATCTACCCAAGTGCCCGCCAAGATCATTTACTTGACCGACGGTCCGAATAACGACGTAGCGATCGGACGCCGCAGTATCCATTTCAAACATGCACGGCCGAAAGTGATGGCCGGGCTTGAGGGTAAGTTCGCGCTCGTGGTTCAGGCTCTCCGGCACCTGGGCAAGGAGGGGATTGGGCCACGCGAAATCGAGAAGTTGCGGTCGGCGCTATCCCCTGCTGAGAAACGCCGACTCGTAAAGGACGCCCGATTCGGCGTGGATTGGATTTATGAAGCGGCAAAAAAGATCGCGGAGAAAACCGCGTGAACAAAGTCGCCCAGATGCCTGCGCGCGACCGTGCCGACTTATTCACGGAAACAGCGGAGCGGAAAGTCTTGCCGGAAGCCATTATTGAAAAAGACTTTTGGGTGTGCTGGATGCTGAAACAACTTTTCTCCATCGAGGCTCTTTCCGGGCGCCTCCTCTTTAAGGGCGGCACATCGCTCTCGAAGATATTCCACGCGATAAGCCGGTTCTCTGAGGATATAGACCTTGCCGTGGACTACGAAGCACTAGGTTTCAAAGGAGAACGTGACCCGCGGCGGGAGGGTATCTCAAAGACGAAACGGGCAGGGATCCTCGACGAGATGATGGCGGAATGCCGGCGGTATATCGGTGGTGAATTTCTGGAGGTACTTAAAGCACGGTGCCGTGAAATTCTCGGAACGACTGATGCATGGAGTCTGGATGTTAGTGAGCAGGACCCGAATGTGGTTCGGTTTCGCTATGCGGCGTCGAGCGCCAAAAGCCTTGCTTATGTTGTTCCTCAAGTCGTGCTTGAGTTGGGAACGCACGCGGAATTTGTGCCGCATGATCGTTTCACGATCCGCTCATTCGCTGCTGAAGAATTTCCAGAAGTGGTTACCGATGGCGAGGTGGCGGTTGTTGCGCTGCTCGCAAAGCGGACCTTTTGGGAAAAGGCAACAATTCTTCATGCGGAATACTACCGCCCGCCGGAGAAACCAATCCCCGACCGCTATTCGCGTCATTATTATGACGTTGCCATGCTGGCCCAAGGGCCGATCCGAGCGGACGCTCTGGCCGACCGGGATCTGCTAACGCAAGTTGTGAGACATAAGGAGACGTTCTATCCTTCCGCCTGGGCTCGCTACGATCTTGCGCGTCCCGGAAGCTTCCGACTTTCGCCGGTTGAGAACCGGGTTGCGGCATTGGAACGGGACTACCGGAATATGACTGTCATGATTTTTGGGGATGCGCCTAAATTCGACTGGATCATGGAAACTGTGAAAGCGCTTGAACAGGAAATTAACCGATGAACCAACAATCTCTTTCATCTTTTATTTGGTCAGTCGCCGACCTTTTGCGCGGTGACTACAAGCAGTCCGAATATGGCAAGGTGATCTTGCCGTTCACCGTGTTGCGGCGTCTGGATTGCGTTCTCGAACCAACGAAGGCCGCGGTGCTGGCCGAACAGGCCACCAGAAAAAAACAAGGACTGAATGCCGAGCCGTTCCTGCTCCGCAAGGCCAAACAGAGTTTTTACAACACATCACCTCTGGATATGAAGAAACTGATGGGCGATCAGGATCACATTCGCGAAAATCTGTTCGCCTATATCCAGGCGTTCTCTCCAGCCGTGCGCGACATTTTCGAGCGCTTCGAGTTTTACGCGCAGATTGACCGTCTTGCCAAGGCTGGGTTGCTTTATCTGGTCACGGAACGCTTTGCCCAAGTTGACCTGCACCCCGACAAGGTCAGCAACAACCAGATGGGGTTGGTCTTCGAAGAGTTGATCCGAAAATTTGCGGAAATCTCGAACGAGACAGCAGGGGAGCATTTCACGCCGCGTGAAGTCATCCGTCTCATGGTCAACCTGCTCTTTATCGAGGATGACGACGTTTTGGCGAAGCCCGGCGTTGTCCGCACTATTTATGACCCGACGGCTGGCACAGGCGGGATGCTTTCGGTGGCGGGCGAATACCTCTCCGAACACAATCCGCAAGCGCGCTTGACTATGTTTGGCCAGGAACTCAATCCAGAGTCCTATGCGATCTGTAAGGCCGATATGCTCATCAAGGGGCAGGACGTCGGCAATATTGTGTTCGGTAATACCTTCTCCGAAGACGGGCACTCGCACAAGAAATTTGATTACATGTTGTCCAATCCCCCCTTCGGCGTGGAGTGGAAGAAGGTGGAGAAAGAAATCCGGAAGGAACATGAAAACCAAGGTTTCAATGGGCGCTTTGGCCCCGGACTGCCGCGTATTTCGGATGGGTCGCTGCTTTTCCTGTTGCATCTTCTGAGCAAAATGCGTTCTGCGACGGAAGGCGGCAGCCGGTTCGGGATTGTTCTGAATGGCTCACCACTGTTCAGCGGCGGAGCGGGTTCCGGGGAAAGCGAAATCCGGCGTTATGTGTTGGAAAACGATTTGGTCGAAGCGATCATCGGCCTCCCGACCGATATGTTTTACAACACCGGCATCAGCACTTATGTCTGGATATTGAGTAATCGCAAGCCAAAACAACGCAAAGGCAAATTGCAACTGATCGATGCCAGCGGCATGTGGCAGAGGATGCGGAAAAGCCTTGGCAGCAAGCGGAAGGAACTGGCGGATGAACATATCGCTGAGGTCACACGGCTCTTCGGGGAGTTCATCGAAGCCAATGATTGTAAGAAGCCGATCTCCCGCATCTTCAAGAATGCCGCGTTCGGTTACCGCACCATCACGGTGGAACGTCCGCTACGTGACGACAAAGGAAAAATTGTGTTGGGTGAAAAGGGTAAGCTGAAAGGCAAGCCACAGCCAGATGCGAGCCTGCGGGATACAGAAAACGTTCCGCTCGCGGAAGAGGTAGGAACCTATTTCAAAAGGGAGGTACGTCCGCACGCCCCGGATGCTTGGATCGACCACGAGAAAACGAAGGTCGGCTACGAAATTCCTTTTAGTCGGCATTTTTACATCTTCGAGCAACCGCGCGATTTGGCCGACATTGACACTGACTTGAAGCGATGCACTGACCGAATCAAGGCGATGATTGAAGGGCTCGCTGCATGAGCCTCCCGCGCTACAGCAAATACAGCGACAGTGGAGTGGAATGGCTCGGTGAAGTGCCCTCCACCTGGGGAACAAGACGTATTCGCCGTCTTTTTGAAATCCGAAAGCGCATATGTGGCGCTGAAGGATATGAAGTCTTATCAATAACCCAGCAAGGTATCAGACCCAAGGACATTGAAAGTGGTGATGGCCAGCTATCAGCTGACTACTCGAAATACCAATTTGTCGAGGTAGGGGATTTTGCGATGAACCACATGGATTTGCTAACAGGATATGTGGACATATCCCCTATTTTTGGCGTCACCAGCCCCGACTACAGGGTGTTCGGGGCTAGAGATAGGAAAGTGTGCTTCGATAAATACTATCTGTATCTTTTTCAAGCTGGATATAGAAACAAAATCTTTTATGCCTTCGGTCAAGGTTCTTCGCAGCTTGGGCGTTGGCGGTTTCCGACCGACGAGTTCAACAGTTTTGAATTTCCTTTTCCCCCTATTGAGGAGCAGAAAGAAATTTCCGACTTCCTCGACCACGAGACGGCGAAGATTGATGCGTTGGTAACCGAGCAGCAGGAGCTAATCGGTATCCTGAAAGAAAAGCGACAGGCAGTCATCTCGCACGCGGTTACGAGAGGTCTGAATCCGGCCGTACCGTTGAAGGATTCAGGAATTGAATGGCTGGGGACAATTCCTGAACATTGGGAGATCAAACCACTGAAGTACGTTGCCTCTTTGAAGGGGCGTCTCGGGTGGCAGGGCCTGCGCTCCGACGAGTATACAGACGATGGACCGTTCTTAGTTACCAGCGAGCACTTTACAAACGACAAAATTGACTGGGATCGTTGCTATCACGTTTCGCAAGATCGCTACGCGATTGCTCCAGAGATTCAGCTTCGCGAAGGGGATCTTTTGATGATGAAAGACGGCGCGGCGATGGGTAAGCTGGCTTACGTTGATAAACTACCGGGACCTGCCTGCCTCAATAGTCATTTACTGCTGTTCAGGCCGTCGAGTGGACGGTTTGAGAATCGCTTTTTGTACTATGTGCTGGGTGGGCCGGGTTTTAAAACCTATATGGTACGAGAGCGAACCGGAACCACTTTCTTCGGCATTTCCCAAGAAAGTATCGGAGCTTTTCCATTTGGATTACCCCCGATTGAAGAACAGCGTTCAATCTTGAATTTCTTGAACCGGGAAACCTGCAAACTCGATGATCTGACTGCAGAAGCTGAATCTGCTATCGCCCTTCTTCAAGAACGGCGCACGGCGCTCATCTACGCTGCCGTTACCGGCAAGATCGATGTGCGGGGCTTGGTGGGAGTTCAATCGGAAGAGGAAGCCGCCGAATGAGCAACCTGCACAAGGAAATCAATCTCGAAGATGAAATCTGCGAATACCTTGACGTCAATGGCTGGCTCTACGCAGCAGGCGACGCAGCAAAATATGACCGCGCGCGGGCGGTGTTTCCGGCTGATGTCATCGCCTGGTTGGAGGCGACACAATCGGAAGCCTGGAAATCTTTGAATAAGAACCACGGGCCGCAAGCGGCAGAGGTGGTGGTCGGTCGTTTACGCGACGCCGTAAATCAGCGCGGAACGCTCGACGTTCTGCGACATGGTGTTGAAATTCTCGGTCTGCGCCAGCCTTTGGCGATGGCGCAATTCAAGCCCGCGTTGGCGATGAATCCCGAAATCATGGCGAAGTACGGAGCCAACCGGCTGAGGGTAGTTCGGCAAGTCCGATATTCGCTGCATAATGAGAACGCCATTGACCTCGTTCTCTTCCTCAACGGCTTGCCGGTGGCTACCTGCGAGCTCAAAAGCGACTTTACCCAGTCCGTGGATGACGCGGTGGATCAATACCGCTTCGACCGCAATCCGCATCCGAAGGGGCAGGGGGCTGCTGAACCGTTGCTGAGTTTTCCGAACGGGGCGCTGGTGCATTTCGCGGTCAGCAACATGGCGGTGATGATGACGACGCAGTTGAATGGTGGCGCGACCAAATTCCTTCCATTCAATCGCGGCGACAAGGGGGCGGCGGGGAATCCCGCGAATGAAAAAGGCGGACACCGCACTGCCTATCTTTGGGAAGAAGTCTGGGCAAGGGATAGCTGGCTGGAGATCCTAGGCCGCTACATCGTGGCGCAGAAGGATAAGAAAAAGCAGATCGCCAAGATCATCTTCCCACGTTTTCACCAACTGGACGCCACGCGCAAACTGCAAGCGGCGGTGCTGGCCGAAGGGGCAGGGGGCAAATACCTGATCCAGCATTCGGCGGGCTCCGGCAAGACGAATTCCATTGCGTGGTCAGCGCATTTCCTTGCCGATTTGCACAACACGCAGCACCAAAAGCTGTTCGACACCGTGCTCGTTATCTCGGATCGCAAGGTGCTGGATTCTCAGCTTCAGGACGCTGTCTTTGATTTTGGGCGCACGACGGGCGTCGTGGTAACGATCAAGGGCGAGAGCGCCAGCAAAAGCGGGGAGTTGGCGGAAGCGCTGGCCGGTGGCAAGAAGATCGTGGTCTGCACGATCCAGACTTTCCCATTTGCGTTAAAGGCGGTTCACGAGCTGGCTGCCACTCAGGGCAAGCGCTTCGCAGTCATCGCCGATGAAGCGCATTCGTCGCAAACCGGCGAGGCAGCGGCCAAACTGAAATCTTTGCTGTCGCCGGAAGAGTTGCAGGATTTGGCCGACGGGGGCGAGGTCAGCACGGAAGACTTGTTAGCAGCGCAAATGTCGGTGCGAGCAGCAGAAAAAGGCATAACTTACGTCGCTTTCACGGCGACGCCGAAGGCCAAGACGCTGGAGCTATTCGGGCGACGGCCTGACCCATCGCTGCCGGCGAGCGCCACCAATTTGCCCGCGCCTTTTCACGTTTATTCGATGCGTCAGGCAATCGAAGAAGGGTTCATCCTCGATGTGTTGAGGAACTATACGCCCTACAAATTAGCCTTCAAACTTGCGCATAACGGCAAAGAGTTGGACGAAAAGGAAGTGGAGCGTAGCGAAGGCCTAAAAGGGATCATGCGCTGGGTTCGGCTGCACCCATACAACATTGCCCAAAAGGTGCAGGTGGTGGTGGAGCACTTCCGCGAGAATGTTGCCCCGATGCTGAACGGAAAAGCCAAAGCGATGGTTGTGGTCGCCAGTCGGCTGGAGGCCGTGCGCTGGCAACTTGCCATTGATAAATACATCAAGGATCAGGGCTACAAGATTGCCACGTTGGTCGCCTTTTCCGACGAAATAAAGGACGTGCAATCCGGCCCGGATTCCTTCTCCGAAACCAGCAGAGTGCTTAACCCAAACCTTCGGGGCCGGGATATGCGGGAGGCGTTCAATACCGACGAGTATCAAATCCTGCTCGTGGCAAACAAGTTCCAGACGGGCTTCGATCAACCGTTGCTCTGCGGCATGTATGTTGATAAACGGCTGGCGGGGATTACGGCGGTGCAAACACTGTCCCGGCTCAATCGTGCGCATGACGGGAAAGACACAACTTATGTGGTGGATTTCGTAAATGACCCGGAAGAAATACTGACAGCTTTCAAGGCGTATTACGACACAGCCGAGCTGGCGGATGTTACCGACCCGCACCTTGTCTTCGACCTGCGCATGAAACTGGATGCGCTGGGTTTCTATGATGATTTTGAGGTTAATCGTGTCGTCGAGGTGGAGTTCAACCCAAAGGCCAAGCAAAGCGATCTGGCCGCCGCTGTTGAGCCGGTCATGTCGCGACTGCTGCAGCGTTACAAGTCTGCGCAAGAGCGCTTGAAGATCGCCACGGCAAGGAATGACGCAACGGCTGCCGAGGATGCTAAGCACGAGCTGAATGCACTTGTGCTCTTCAAACACGACATGTCTGTATTCCAGCGCATGTACGCTTTTCTCTCGCAGATTTTCGATTACGGCAACACGGCAATTGAAAAGCGCTTCATCTTCTATAAGCGGTTGTTACCCTTACTGGATTTCGGGCGCGAGCGCGAAGGGATTGACCTCTCGAAAGTCATTCTGACGCACCATCACTTGAAAGATCAGGGCAAACGGACGATACCGCTGGGCGATGGCGAAAGCCCGAAGCTAAGCCCACTGACGGAATCCGGTGGCGGTTCTGTACAGGAGAAAGAAAAGGCGCGACTCGCCGAAATCATTGCAAAGGTCAATGATCTGTTTGAAGGCGATCTGACCGAGGATGATCGGCTGGTCTATGTGAACAACGTTATCAAGGGCAAGTTGTTGGAATCCGTGATCCTAGTGCAGCAGGCCGCGAACAACACGAAGGAACAATTTGCGAACTCGCCGGATTTATCGAACGAGCTACTGAATGCGATTATGGATGCCCTCGCGGCGCACAACACGATGAGCAAACAGGCGCTGGAATCTGAACGGGTGAGGAGCGGGCTGCGAGAAATCCTGCTCGGCCCGGCGCAGCTTTATGAAGCGCTCAGGTCACGGGCTGAGGCTGCGGTTGCTACACGTGAGGCCGAAGATTGACATGAGCAGGGCAATTGGTATTTGGGTTGCACGTTGGTAGTACTCGCCTTTGCTCTGCGCGAGGGCAAGTAGGCACGCGCGGATAACATCTCGACCTCAACTTTAACGCCGCGATGGGCCATTGGCCGCGAAGGTCTCGACAAGCGCCTCGAAATCGCTTCTCTCGTACAGAAGAGATTCAGTCGGCATGTTGCAACATCCCACGGAACTTTTTCTGCGTCGAATACTTGCCATAGAGAGAAACCGCTCGGGAAAACTTTCTCGGGTCCACCTCTTTGGCTCGTTCGCGAACGAGAGAGAGGACAACGTCCCGATCCTCGGCGAGCTCGCCCAATTCGTTAACAAGGATAACGAGCAGGAACTCCGGAGAGAGCTGCTTCGGAACGTTCAGTCGTTCAGTCGACGCTCGAAAGTGACCATTCGATTGCCGAGCGGAAATGTCCCATGCCGTTTCTGATTGTAGACAACCCGTTTGTTGTAGAGCTGCGTTGTCCCCAGTCCCAACTGGTTGTACGCATTCGGGGAGGTCACGACAAAGCGGGCTGTCTTCAATCCGCGTCTTCGTCGCTTTGCGCGGCCCACTCGCAACAACCATTGGGGAAATTAGGCTCGGCGCACCGGATTGAGCAACCGCCGCGTCCTGTGACGTAGAGCAGAAGTCCGTCCGGATCAAGAGGCTCAGAAGGTGTTCGGGGCTGCACAGCCGCCCTTCGGTGCGGCCGACCCGCGCTCACTCCTTCGGTCGACTATTTCTCCGGCCGACTCGGCGCTACCGTGAAAGACCTGTTCCCGACTCAAGTCCTGCCTTGCCTTGCAGCATCTCCAACAAGTCGGCGCATGCGACGCTCGCGCGAAGAAGGCGGTCGCGATCAACCTCGCGGACGTGAGCGATCTCGTTGCGGACAGGCGCGATTCGGCCGAGGGCAGACTGAATCCGCTGCTTCACGTCCGGCGCATTGCCCAAACGGACACGAGCGTTCTGCCAAACGTCAGCCGCGAAGAGCAGGGGCGGGAGCTGAGCGAGGTAGAGGTAGTCGACAATGCTCAGCGGCTCCGATCCCTCGGGGCGCGCCCGGAGCGCGCGTGCGAGGGTCTCGTGATCGCGCTCAGGCAATGCATCCTCAATTCTCCGCGCGGCCGCCTCGCCGAAGCGTGCAACGTAGACCTCACGGACGACGCCACGCAGCGCGCGCTCGGTCTCCACAATGCGTTGCCATACGGCCTCGGCGCCTGGCAGGAACCACGGGGGCGTGAGCGGCGGGGCGTCTGGCTCACCCCCGAGCTGGCGAAACGCGACACGAATGATGTCCGCCATTCTTCGCCGCCGCTCGCGGAGAAACTCCTCGTACTCCATCGACTCCCATCCCAATGGAATGGCGTGCTCCGCGCACATGCGACCCCACCGATCGTCGTCGATGGACAACTTCTGCCGGAGCCGCGGAACGTACTCGGCCGGTCCTTGGCCGCCAATCACGTTGTTGTCGTGCCACCCGACGTCCGCCAGGTTAGCGACCTGGTTAACGCGGCGACGCTCGCGGATCCCGCGTGTATACAGCCAGGCTACTGGAAAGAGATGGTGCGCTTCGCTAGCCGCGCGCGCGGCCTGCACGGGCGGGTCGAGTAGATTCCGAAGAAGCTGATCTGAGAAAAGCGCGCGTGTCCCGAGAACGACCTGGGCCGCTCGGAATGCAAGGGCGGCGGGGGCCCGTGCCTTCTGCGTTGCTAGTGCGGAGACGACAGTGTGCGTCCAGTAGTCGCCAGTGATAGTCTCGCCCATCGCGTCGTCGAGCGCGCGAACGAAGCCCTCGGCGTCGTCCGCGCTCAGGGGGGCAACGCGCGCCAAGTCCTGCTCAAAGACGGTCTCCGATGAGCCCGAGTAGCGTGCCGTAAGCAATGTCCCGAACACCCAGCGCGCGATCATCTCGTCGAGCTTGCTCTTCAGCACACAGGCCTTCCGGCCGCGAATGTAGAAAGTATATGCGTTCACGATTGCGTTCTTAGAGGCGACGAGCGCCTGGCTGACGAACCCGGCATGCTGCACGCGAAGCAAGTAATCGCGCCACGGCGTGGGCTCCATGCATTCCTTCGCCGCATCGTCGAGTTGGCCCAGGCGTTTCAATCGTCCGGCGGTGTCCGCTTCGCCCGTCGTCGGATCGAGGCCGCGAAGATAGCCGTAGACGGCAGACATTCGTGCGCGACCAAAGGCGACGCCGCACACGGCCCGCAGAAGCTGCTGTGTATCGATCGCGACGACCGCCCCGACGGACATTGCCCTCGAGCGCTCCTCGATTCGGTCGCGCAACTCGCCGTGATACACAGAGAGTAACGTTAGAACAAAGTCGGCTTGTCCGAGGCGCGTTCCCTGGTTGTTGATACGGACAAAGATTTCGGCGACGTCCTCCTCCGTGGCTTCCTCATCCTGTGTTGTCGCCGTCTTGCGGATGTCGACCGTAGGAAACCGGTAGTCGGTAATCGCATGTGCGCGGTCGAGATTGCGATCAACGGCGTCCTCGTACTTTTCGTCGACCACACGCCCTTTGTCCCGGAGCGCGTTCATGAGATCGCGGCGGATCTGTGGCTTGCGACGTGTCCCGTTCCACAGTTCCGTCACATTGGGCAGGAACTCAGGGTCGTTGCGGATTGCCGCGTCAGCAACCTCGAATCGCCCGTCGCGCGGCCGGAACGCGATCGTGATCTTTCGCGTTGCCCCCTCTTTGCCCACGATTTCGACACCCTGCATCACGGCGTAAAGCGACGTGAGACGCTGCTGGCCATCAATGACTAGGGTCGTGGCTCGGAGGCCTGGCCTTTCCGCTCCAAGGGCACGAGCGTCTTTGTCGCTGGACGTGTGCCAGAACACGAGCGTCCCCACCGGGAAGCCCACGAAAAGCGAATCGAGTAGATCGCGCACCTTAGTGTCTTCCCAGACAAAGGGCCGCTGCAGGTCGGGCAGCGCGATCACCTCACGCTCGATGTCACTCATCAGCGAAGCAATGGAGCGCTGACCGTGCTCGAAGATTGGCGCTCGCCCGCGAACCCGTGGCTGCCGCGAAGGGCCGACATCGTCCTCGTCCGAGGTGTTATCAAGGTGTGCGGAATCTTGCATCTCTGTCACCGGGTCTGGCTGCGGCAACTCGCGGCCAACCACGCTTCCGATGTAGACAACCGCCTCGGGAACGTGATCTTCGAGGCCGATCGGGCTCCGCACGCGCGCCACAGCCAGTTCAACGAAGCTGTTGAGTCCATCCCGCAGCAGGTCGAGAGCCTCCAACGCGTGCTCGATGGGGAACGTGAGTAGCAGCCCTCCCGGAATCTTCTTGAACTCCTCGTCTTTCTCGGTCTCCGCTCCGAGAACGCCGCGGACATCGTCGCCGACAGGTCCGATGACGCTAACCCGCATTTTCGACCGCGCGACCTCGCATGCGAGCAGACGGCCCGCCATAACGCGAAGCCCCTGCTCGGTCTCACGTACGCACCACGCGTCACCGCGCTCCTCATCCGCGTTGTCGATGGCCAACGCGAGAAGATGCAGCGCGCCGCGGCGTGTCGCCTCATTCGGAATTGACAGTTCCATCATCTCGCGGATCCGTTCCTCGACGCCCGCACGCTGGTTCCAGGTGCCATCGGTGTTGAATGTCGCGGGCGGCTCCTCACCCACGACTTCGCCCCTCGAACGGGCCCTTCGGAACTCCGACATTTCTGGGAACCGACTGTCCAGGAAAGCAATATCAATGGCTGCGGGTCGGCTAGTGAGAACATCCCGCCCACGATCCGTCAGTTGGAAGCGTCCGAGCCCAACGGCCTGGAGCAGGCCCGCCTTCTTGAGGTAGGTCGATGTCCAACCGACCCGGTTGTACATCCGCGGCTGCCCGCGTTTGAGAAGTTGCGCTCGATCGTCGTCGGAGAGCTGAAACTCTTCGGCCAGGCGCTCGACCGCTTCGGCAAGGGTATGCTGCTGACCGTCTCCCGCCAGCTTCAACAACGGAAGCATCAAGGTTTGGAAGTCCGGGACCGTCATGTTGCACACCTACCCGGTTCATTATAATTTCACAGTGGGCAGGATTATACCCCAGGGTCTTCCGAGAGGCTTCTCTTACCTAAAAATCCTTGATGTTTCAAAATACGTGCGTCGCCAGAAGGCGTTTCACGATCTGCGGTTCCGCTTTTCTTCATGCAAAGCAGGCGGAGTGACGCGGGCGTCCGTTTAGTGGACTCTCTGCCGAGTGCGCGACGCCCGGAAGTCGGGTACGGTATAAGGTCTCGAACATCATGAGCTGATTCTGCCGGAGAACCTCAGTGAGTACAAGCCATAGCTCCTGGGTACCTCAGTTTCGCAATTCAGGCCGACGCGCTTGTGGTGAAAGTGACTCCGCATTTTGGGCAACGCACCTGAGTGAAATTGATGCGAAGTACTTCTGCCGGTGTGATCCCATGTCCACACTGCGGGCAGGGCGTGGCGCATTCATGCGTAGTTTCAATACGTCATTACTTAATAATATCTAATGACATATTGCAACACCCATATGGAACATTACAAGCGGCGTCACCGCTCATAGCAAAAATCCCGGTGGGTGTTGCTGTCGTCGCGGTCGCGGTTTGTATTTTTCAGGTAGTTCGGGCAGCTTAAAGCCAGCCTGGATGTTTTTGGGTTACGGGCGAATGTGGCGAGCTTGCGCGCATGTGAGTGTCGAGCAGGCGACTACCGGAGCAAAACTGTGGTGCGGGCGGAGGGAGTTGAACCCTCATGGGCCGTTTAAGCCCTGCGGATTTTCATGCCGTCTACGGCTTTCGCCGCCCAAACGTGACGCCCTTGGAGGGCTCACGCCAGGTTTGCGGTCTGGACTATCCCTTCACCCTCCCCCGGAAAGTCCGGAGCTTAGGTGCTGCCCGTCTAGTCTCTACACCTTCCCGGCTGGTGTCTCTCCGGGCTTGGCTC